>LXNI01002389.1_pt1 | contig 13162 bp, 8 predicted proteins | sample 809091 | NCBI WGS metagenome assembly LXNI01 (sample SAMN04870527, study PRJNA318959) | sponge metagenome | biome: 01000161; feature: marine sponge reef; material: water | host: Sarcotragus foetidus | place: Greece: Milos, Mediterranean Sea | collected 2013-05-29 | depth 5-7 m | reverse complement strand
CGGTTGAGCACCCAACCCGCCGCCCGCCCGACCGGACCGTCGCCGTCGAGATACAGCTCCTCGCAGCGGATCACGAACAGCGCGGCGATGTCGAACCCGCCGCTGGCCGCCACCGGCGAGCGAGAGGCGCCGCCGGCGAAGAGACCCGCGCCACGGACCATTCGATCGAGTGCCGTGCGCCGCTCCGCCACTTGGATCTCCGACATTCTGACCCAGGGGGGGTTGGCCACGATCCGGTCCACCTTGTCATCGATCAGCAAAGTGGTGGCCATGTGGTTCGCCATGAACCACGTCCAAACGCCGTCTCCCTCACTGGCGATCACCTCGGAGAGGCGCTCGTGAGCCCGCCTCATGGCCGCCGCTGCGCTCTTGTCCAGCCCCTCGAGCAGGTGCGCGGGAAGCGTCGAGCGGCGCTCGCAGGCCTCTACCAGGTGGCGCAGCCGCTGGGCAAGGCCGGGGCGTCGCGCGAAGGCGACCGGCACCTCGATGCGAGCACCTTTCGGTGTCACGAAGGCGAACATGCCCAAGGCGCGCTGCATCCCGCCGGAATCGTCGGGAGCGGGCGTGGCGATGCCGTCACCCTGGTGCACGCGTAGACCGTCGATGCCCTCCGAAGGCACCGCCGGCAGGGCTCGCAGCAGAGTGGCCCGGGCAATCTCGACGGCCACGGGATGGATGTCGATGCCGTGCACGAGCCGCGCCGCTACGTCGGCCTGTTGTTGCGGGGTCCAGGCGCTCGCGGCTTCGCAGATCCGGCGAGCCGCGTGAAACAGGAACGTGCCCGACCCGCAGGCGGGATCCAGGACGCCGACGCCGCCGAGGGAGTCCTCGGCGCGGCGCGCACGGCCAACCGCGACCTCGCACCAGTCCGGGTCGCAGACCCGCTCCACGACCATTTCGGCCAGCCAATCCGGGGTGTAGTACTCGCCGAAGGACTTGCGATGGCCCGCCTCGATCACCGACTCGTACATCCGGCGCAGCACGTCGCGAGGCTGCGCCCGCCAATCGAAGCCGTCGGCCGCGTCGAACAGGTCCTCGGCCCAGCGTCGGCCCCGGTCGGTCAGGGTCGCCCACGACACGAACCCGTCACCGAGGACCTCGCGGACCTCTGCCCGGCGGCCCTCGCCCTGTCGGAGTCGAGGCGATCCGGTGCCCCCATCGAGGGTGAGCACCACCGCCCGAGCCACCGCCACGAGGAAGGTGTGACGCACGAACAACTCCGAGGCCTCGGCCTCTGCGGGCACCATCCCGGAGCCCTTGAGCATGTCGTACCACAGTGACCGCTGGGTCTGCCGTGCCCGCACGGCAGCGGCGCCGGCCTCCCCGACGCCCATCTCGGCGATCAGCCGGAGGCGGACGAGATACGGCGCAAACACCGTTGTGTAGGGGTCGGTCGGCACGGGCGGCTTGCCGCCGCTACGCGGGCGGTGCGGGTCCTCCACCAACGGGGGCCGCTTGACCTCCAGCATGAGTCGTTCCGTCTGACAGACAAGATCCGGCTGGGCGGCGTCTCGGGTGCGACAGACCTGCACGTCGCGGGCCAGGGCCCGGTGCTCAGGAGTGAAGGGGTCGGTCATATTCGTGTTCGACTGTAGGCCGGGCCTGAGACACTGCCGGAGATTGGCCGAGCGACCGCACCGCCGCTCGCACTTCGGCGAGGTGGCGGGCACACTCGCCTGCGCTGCGGGCCTCCAGGTTGAGGCGGAGCAGGGGCTCGGTGTTGGAGGGCCGCAGGTTGAACCACCAATCACCGCAGTCGACGGTGAGACCGTCGAGGCGGTCCTGGGGGCGGTCGCGGTAGCGGTGCGCCAGGGTCTCGGTGACCGCCTGGGGATCGGCGACGGTGAAGTTCACCTCGCCGGAGCCGGCGTAGCGGTCGTACGGGCGGCGCAGCTCGCTGAGCGGCACGCCGGCGCGCGACAACTCCTCCAGCAGCGCCACCGCCGCCAGCACCCCCGAGTCCGAGCAGTGGTTCTCGGCGAAGTAGTAGTGGCCCGAATGCTCGCCGGCGAACGCCGCCCCCGTCTCGGCCATGCGTTCCTTGATGAGCGAATGCCCGACGCGGGTTCGCTGGGCGCGGCCGCCGGCCTCGGAAATCGCCTCGGACACCACCCGCGAGCACACCGCGTTGTACAGCACCAGTGCACCGGGGCGTCGGCGCAGCACCGCCCTCGCCAGCAGCGCGGCGGTCACCGAGCCCGACAGCGGCTGCGCCCGGTCGTCCACGAAGAACACCCGGTCGGCGTCGCCGTCGAACGCCAGCCCGACGTCGGCCCCGGTCTCGGCGACACGCCGGCGCACGTCCGCCAGATTGGCCTCCTGCAGCGGGTCCGGGGGATGGTTGGGGAAGGTGCCGTCCAACTCCCCGTGCAGCAGTTCCAGCGCCGGCGGCAGCCCCTCGAAGACCGCCGGCACGACGAGGCCTCCCATGCCGTTGGCCACGTCGGCCACCACCCGCAGGGGCCGCAGGCGCCCCGCATCGGTGAACGACCGCACGTGGGCGGCGAAGCGCTCCAGCAGGTCCACCCGCCGGCGCTCCCCCCGCCGAGAGGCCGGCGCCGGCGGCGGCCCCAGCGCCAGCCGTCGCACCCGGGCCAGACCACCCTCGGCGCTGAGCGGGCGGGCGCCCGGCAGGCAGGCCTTGATGCCGTTGTAGTCGGCAGGATTGTGCGAGGCGGTGAACACTGCGCCGGGAGCGTCGAAGCGGCCCGCGGCGAAGTACAGCATGTCGGTGGAGGCCAAGCCCAGATCCACCACGTCCAGCCCGGCCGACTGCAGGCCGGCGCAGAACCCCTCGGACAACCCGGGGCCCGACAGCCGCATGTCACGCCCGACGACAACCTCGCCGGTGCGGGGATCTTCCTCGCAGAAGAACGCGGCGAACGCTCCGCCGAGGCGGCGGGCCAGCGCCGCGTCGAACTGCTCCGGCACCCGGCCCCTGATGTCGTTGGCCCGGACGATGGCGTCGAGGCGTGCCGCGACGGTCAGCCCACCGCCGGGGACGGCGTCCGGGCGCTCAGCCATCGGGTTCGTCGCCGACGTCGTAGACCCCCCGGCGCAGCCATCGGCGGATCCGCAGCAGGTCGCGCAGGATCGCCGCGCCGTCGCGCAGCACCCGCACGCTCGAGCGGCGCGGCGCGGCGGCGGCAGCCACGGTCTCGACGGCCACCGGCACGCCGAGCAGCGCCAGCAGCGCCAGAACCTCCACGTCGAAGCCGAACCGGTCCACCCGGCAGCGGCCGAACACCTCCTGCGCCACCGGGCGGCGGAAGGCCTTCAACCCGCACTGCGTGTCGACTCCCAGATGCTTGGCGGCGTCCGCCGGGTTCAGAACCAGGATCCTGGCGAGGCGTGAGACGGTGTAGGTCCTCAGCCGGCGCAGCGACACCTCCCCGGACCGCCCCCGCCTAGCGACCACCGCCCCTGTCTCTCCTTCCAGGCGCGCCAGCACCGCCACGATCCGATCCGGCGGGTACTGCAGGTCGGCGTCGGTGAACACCACCACCTCGCCTGAAGCCGCCAGCATCCCGGCGCGCACCGCAGCCCCCTTGCCGCGGTTTCCGCCGAGCGCGATGACCCGGTCGGCCCCCGCCGCGCGGGCGCGTTCGACGGTGGCGTCGTCGGACCCGTCGTCCACCACGATGATCTCCAGGGCGTCCCCAGCCGCCGCGCCGGACAGACCGTCTCGCAGCGCCGCGAGGGTGTCGGCGATGATCTCGGCCTCCCGGAAGGCGGGCAGCACGACCGATAGGCGCACACCGCTCGACGCCCCGCCGCTACCGGCGCACACCGCTCACTCCCACGGGGCGCGCCGGTCCGCCTCGGCGGTCCAGATGTGAGGGTTGCGCCACAGCACCAGGGCGGCGATCACACCGATGGCGGTGATCACCCACGCCAGCACGTCCACCGGCGTCCAGCCGTAGCTGAGGGTGACCTGGGACTCGTCGGGCACGACGACCATGAAGTTGGGCGCCACCCGGTACGGGCCGGCAGCGCCGTCGACCTGCCAGTTGGGGAAGTACGAGGCCTTCACCAGGACCGGGATGCCGGTGCGGTCGACCCGGAAGCCGATGGAGTTCTGCGTGGTGGAGATGTCGTGGACTTCGACCTCCTCCAGGCTGCGCACCGGCCGCGCCTCCCCCGGCGCGGTCTCGGCCCAGCCGTCCGGCCCGCCGGCGGCCGGGAACACCGCCGCTGCCGGCAGGAATCCCGCCTCGGGATCGGTGGCGCCGGAGCCCGGATAGCCGCCGTAGAAGTCCACGGCGACGTCCAGCCAGCGCGCCGGGTCGTCACCGGCGCCGCGGACGATCACGGGCTCGGCGGCCAGCGGCGACACCAGGGGCGCGTCGGCCAACTCGAACATCACCCACGGGGGCTCGGCGGCCACCTCCGTGAGATCCTCGTGGGCGCGGGCCTCGGCGATCAGGGACTCCGAGAACGCCATGTAGTAGCGCACGCCGAAGAGCTGCATGTGCGCAACCCCGTCGGCCACGTCGGCGCCCTCGTAGGGCACAGCGCGCACCGGCCGTGACGGCTCGGTCGAGAGTTCGTCCTGGTTGATGAAGTGGAACGGCACGGTCTGGGTGGACTCGAAGAAGAGCCCCTCCATGGAGGCCAGGCAGCCGTCGGTCCAGTGCGGCAGCAGCATCAGCGACATCGGCGAGCCGTAACTGTCCAGACGCTTCAAGCCGTACTCCCACATGACCCGGCCGCAACCCCGCTCGCCGGCGACCGCCGCCATCGTGGTGACGACCCGGTAGTACTCGTCGTAGCCCCCGATGCCCTCGCGAGGCTCCTTGGCCTCGTAGCCGGAGAAGTTCCAGTAGACCCAGAACGGCAGGAAGCTCTCGGTGGTCGTGCCCGCCAGCACGACGTTCGGGGCGACCCGCAGGCCGTAGCGACCGTCGGCAAGCTCCCCGCCTGCGGGTCCCAGCGCCCGCAGCGGGTAGGCCACGGCCGCCACGACGCCCAGGGTGAGCGCCACGGTGCCGACCAGCAGCACTGCACCGGCGCGCGAACTGGGCCGGGGCGCAGCCCCCAGCGGTCGGATCATCCCGGTCGGGGGCGTCGGGTCGGCGCCGGCGGGGCGCAGCGCTCCAGCGGCGGCGGACGCCGGGCGACCGAGCACCACGGTGCCGCCGGCCTTGGGCCGGAGGCCCTGCGCCCGCACGGACCGGAGGATCTCGATGACGGCCACCACGGCGGCGGCGGTGAGCACCAGCAGCGCCAGGTGCGCCACGTCCGCGGCCCTAGCGGGCGCCGTGGCCGGCGCCACCCCCGGCAGCACCTCCAGGAGCGCCCGCAGGGTCGCTCTGTTTGCGACCAGGTCGTCGATCGCCACCGCCACCGCTCCCGCCGGCACGGCGGCCGCCAGAGCCATCCGCAGGCGCAGGGAGTCCTCGGGAAGCCAACGCCGCCGCTTGCGCTCCTCGCCGAGCCCCAGCCCGCCGCCGCCGGAGCCGGTCGGCAGTTCCCGCAGCGAGCCGCCGGCCACGAGCGTGGCAAGCATGGTCGAGACGCCGACCCCCACCAACAGGAGCATCGTCAGGTAGTAGAAGGGCAGCAGCCGGGCGTTCCACAGCACCCCCTGCGGGAGCCAGCGGTACCCCGCCGCCGCCAGCGCCGCCAGCGCCGCCAGGTACAGCACCAGGCGACGGCGGCGGAGGATGCCGACCAGCAGGGCCGCCCAAGCCCCCACCAGCACCCAGTTCCAGTCCTCGCGCACCAGGTTCGGCCAGTACTCGCTGAGGTTCACCCAGTCGATGTTGTGGTAGTAGTCCCGCCGCCACCAGAACGGCAACAGCCAGAACGCCGCCAGCGCCGCCGCCAGCGCGCCGGTCACCGTCACCCAGCGCATGCCTCGCCGGCCCGGCTGCATCGCCAGCGCAACGCCGGTCGCGGCCACCGCGAAGATCGCCGGTATGAGGTGCGTGAGGCCCACCAGCGCCAGCAGCGCACCGGCCAGCACGCGGTGGCGGCCCGTACGCAGCCCTCGCAACAGCACGCCCAGGTAGACCAGCATCAGCGACAGGCTGATGGAGTACGCGAACTCCCCCGCCAGCGTGGAGGCCGCGTTGCCGCCGTAGATGCTGAACGAGGTGTCGAACAGGAACGGCAGCGTGAACAGCGCCGCGATCGTCGGTGCCGGGAACCGCAGACCCGCCAGGCGCACGAACGTCGCCGCCGCCAGCGGCAGTGACACCAGCCCGGCGACCGCTGTGAGCTTGAACGCCACCCCGTAGGGGATCACGAACGAGGCCAGTGCGATGACCAGCGACGGCAGCACCATGTAGAAGTGGTAGGCGGGGAAGCCCGCATACCAGTCAGGCGCCCAGCCGCTCAAGCGCCCCAACGGCAGCAGGTGGTCGCGCAGGTACGCCGGCCCCCAGACGTGGGCGGCCATGTCGCCCCCGGCGGGCGTAGTCGCCGAGAACAGCAGGTCGGGCCGCATCTGCCAGAAGACGAACAGGCACATCCCGACGACGCAGGCGATTCCTGTGCGGCGCTGCAGGACCGTCACGTCACGTCGGCGCCGGCGGGTGGCTTTCATCTGCCGGGACGGTTCTTCGACGGGCGGTCTCATCGGTCAGCGCAGCAACTGCACGACCGTGACGCCGTTGAAGGCGGCGTGCGCCCACATCGCCGGAGCGAGGCGTCTCGTGGCCACGGCCAGCGTGCCGGCCACGAGCCCGAAGACCACCAGCGCCGGCAGTTGCAGGATCTGCACGTGCGCCAGCCCGAACAGCACCGCCGAGAGCGCCACGGTCGCGACGCGTCCCATCCGCCCCCAGAGGGCTCGCAGCAACAGGCCGCGGAAGTACAACTCCTCGACGAACGGCGCCACCAGCACGACGGCGACCACCACGACCACCGCGGCCGGGGCGTCCTCGGCGAGGGCCACGATGCGGCGGGCCGGTTCCTCGATGTCCCCGCTGTCGATGTACGGCACCAGCGGCAGGTACACCAGCGGGATGAGCAGGAACTGCGCCGCCAGCCCGCAGACCAGTCCGACGGGCACGTCGTACCAGCGCTGTTCGAGGCCCAGAGCGCTGCGCAGCCCGACGCCGTGGCGGCGGACGATCGCCCAGGTGATCGCCGCCAAGGTCAGCCACAGGGGCAGCTGGAGCAGCGTGAACTGCCAGTAGTTACCGACGAGGCGGTCCGGCTCGGCTCCGCCGACGACCTGCACGCCCGCCCGGGCGGCAGCGGCGCCGACACCGCTCGGCACCGCCCATAACGACTCCAGCACGAGTTGCACCACGACGGTGACGGCGGCGGCCGCGATCCATCCCAGAACCGCCGCCGACACCGACCAGCGGGGTGGCGGCCGCAGGCGGCCCCTCTGCGACATCAGCGGCCCGCGGTCGCAGACGCACAACAACCGACCACGGCCAGCGATCCTACCCGTGGGCGTCCGGCGCCTCGGTGACGTGCCGCAACGGTGCCCCGGCATCGAGACGGCCCGGGAGGCGGCCCGCAGAATCACCGGGCTGCCTCCTAGCATGAACCTATGGCGCAGCCGCCTCCTCCCTCGCAGCCGCCACCGGAGCCGGGCGGTCCGGGGGACGCGCCCCGCGCCACCGGCCCGCACTGGACCCGCTGGCTGGCCTGGGTGGCGCTGCTGGTCATCCTCGGGACGCTCATCCTGCCGGGGATGTTCAGCGACGACACCAGCGAAGCCATCACCTACGCCGAGTTCCTGGATCAGGTGGCCGCAGGCGCGGTCGTCACCGTGGAGATCAACAACAACAACGGCGACATCAGCGGGGAGCTCGCCGGCGGCGGCGCCTTCCGCACCACCGGCCCCACCGAGCTGCCTCCCGAAGACTACGCCCTGCTGCGGGACCGGCTGGGAGCCGGCGTGGAGTTCACGAGGCCCTCCTCGAGTATTTGGGGAACCATGGTGCCCCTGCTGCTGCCGGTGGGTCTGCTGATCCTGTTCTTCTGGTGGATGCAGCGGCGCGCCCAGGGGCAGATGGGCGGGATCATGTCGATCGGCCGCTCCCGGGCGAAGACCTACTCCACCGAACGCCCGGCGACGACGTTCGAGGACGTGGCCGGCTACGAGGGGGTGAAGCGCGAGATCACCGAAGTGGTGGACTTCCTGCGCGAGCCCGAGAAGTTCGCCCGCATCGGCGCCCGCATCCCCAAGGGCATCCTGCTGGTCGGCCCCCCGGGAACCGGCAAGACGCTCATCGCCCGGGCGGTCGCCGGCGAGGCGGGCGTGCCGTTCCTCTCGGTCACCGGTTCGGACTTCATGGAGATGTTCGTCGGCGTCGGCGCCAGCCGCGTGCGCGACCTGTTCAACTCGGCGCGCAAGATGGGGCGCGCCATCATCTTCATCGACGAGATCGACTCCATCGGCCGCAAGCGCGGCGCCGGCCTCGGCGGCGGCCACGACGAGCGGGAGCAGACCCTCAACCAGATGCTCTCGGAGATGGACGGCTTCGAGGCCACCGAGGGCATCGTGATGATGGCCGCCACCAACCGCCCCGACATCCTGGATTCGGCGCTGCTGCGCCCGGGCCGCTTCGACCGCCAGGTGGTGGTGCCGCTTCCCGAACTCGAGGACCGTGTGAAGATCCTCGAAGTGCACATCAAGGGCAAGAGAATGTCCGACGACCTGGACTTGGCGCTCGTGGCCCGCGGCACACCCGGCATGAGCGGTGCCGATCTCTCCAACGTCGTCAACGAGGCGGCTCTGGCGGCGGTGCGGGACGGCGAGGAGACCATCGCGATGGCCCACTTCGAGCAGGCCCGCGACCGGGTACTGATCGGCCAGAAGCGCGAGTCCCTCGCGCTCTCGGAGGACGAGAAGACGGCCGTGGCCTATCACGAGGCCGGCCACGCCGTGTGCGCCGCCACGCTGCCCAGCGCCGACCCGCTGCACAAGGTGACGGTCATCCCCAGCGGCATGGCGCTCGGCGTGACGATGCAGCTCCCGGAGCAGGAGCGCCACATCTACAGGCAGAACTACATCGAGGACTCCCTAGTGGTGCGCATGGGCGGGCGCATCGCCGAGGAACTGGTCTTCGGGGTGATCTCCACCGGGGCCAACGACGACCTCGTGGGCGCCACGCAGCTGGCCCGCAAGATGGTCCGCGAGTGGGGCATGAGCGACCGCCTCGGACCGATGGCCTGGGGTGCGCATGGCGAGGTCTTCTTGGGCGAGGAGATCGTCAGCGCACGCGAGTACAGCGACGAGACGGCGCGCCTTATCGACGAGGAGGTCGAGCGGATCCTCCGGCTCCAGGAGCAGCGCTGCCGGGTGCTGCTGACCCAGCACCGCGGCGCTCTCGACCTAGTGGCGCGCGCGTTGCTGGATCAGGAGACCATCCCCGGCAGCGAGGTGCAGCGCCTCGTGGACGTCGCCGGCACGAACGGCTCGGCGGTGGCCGGGGGCGCAGCGGTCGCGGCCACCTCGGGGTTCGACGAGCCGGCGGTCTGAACCCGCCGGCACCGACTCTCCACGCCGTTGCGCACTGCCCCTCTGGCGCTGATCCTGGGGGCCGTGGCCTGCCTCGTGGCTCTCGTGGCTTCCCGCAGGCGCGGGCGCTGGCGCGGCGTGCTGGCCTCACCGGACATCCCGTCGACGCTGGACCGGGGCATGTTCGATCACCTAGGGACCGGCACCCACCGCAAGCCCTGGCTCGTCGCCGTCCTCACCGACAGCGCCTGCGGTACCTGCCACTCGACGCTGGAACGGCTCGAGCCGCTGGCCGGTCCCGCAGTGGAGGTGGTCGAGGTGGACGCCGCCGGCCACCGGCAGCTGCACGACTCCTACGGGACCGACGCCGTGCCGTTCACCCTGGTGGCTGACAGCGACGGGTCCGTGGCGGCCTGGATCCTCGGCCCGCCGACCGCGGCCGACATCGCCGCGGTCCGCCGGATCCTCACCGAGCAGGATTGATCCGACACCCCGACGGCCTGGCCCTCGACCGGCCGGAGCGGAGCGCATCCGGCACGTCCTCCTACGCCATCGACTCCGGCGAGACACCTCCACGAGTGCCAGCCCTGATCTGCGGGCCGTCCCAGCCTGATGGCGGCGGCGGGCATCGGAGATCACCGGGGCCTGTCACACCCTCTCGTAGGATGCGGGAAGAGCCCTCGGACGAAGGAACTCCCCCGATGACCACCGGCACCAACGGAACCCATCCGCCGGACATCAAGCCACGCACACCCCTCTCGGCACTGCGACCCGAGCGCTATGCCGCACTCCAGAGCCTTTATCCTTTGGACTCGGTGGCGAGGGCCGTGGGCATGTCTCCGACGTTCGTCCGCAAGGTCGTCGGGAAGCGGACCCACCTATCCGCCACCGACGTACTCACCCTCCTCGACCAGGACTCGTTCAACGAGACCTTCGTGCCACGATCCAGGGTCATCGACCATCTCGAGAGTCACACTTCCTCCGCTGGCGCGCGCGACCTCATGGCCAATCCTCTCGCCTGCGAAATGCGTCAGGGCAATGCCCTCGACCTGCTGAAGTCGGTCCCCAGTTCGAGCGTCCAGTGCATCGTCACCTCCACGCCGTACTGGGGGATGCGTCTCTATGAGTGCTCACACGACGTGACCTGGGCCGATGGTGAGCACTGCGCGTTCGGCCACGAACAGACACCCGAAGGCTTCATTCGGCACACCGTTGAGGTGCTCGACGCACTCAGCCGAGTCCTGACTGATGACGGATCCATATGGTGGAACGTCATGGACAGCTTCAACACCCGCACCCAAGTGCGCGGCTCCGCTCTCGAAGCCCTACGAGCGATGGAAGGCAAGGACGGCAGAAAATGGAGCGAGCACGACGTGCGTCGCTACTCCGCCGGCCACTCGTATCTGAAGGACGGGGAGCAGTGCCTGATCCCCGCCCTGATCGCCAAGCGAGCCAGTGCAATTGGACTTTACGTCAAGACGGTCATCACATGGGCCAAGCGCGGTTCGCTACCCGAACCGCAGCATTCGCGAGTCAGTCGCAATCTGGAGTACATCATTCACATCACGAAGAACCGGACGCCGAAGTTCTCTCGCGACCCCTACCACGCCTGTGATCCGGTATTCGGTGGACGCAACCTCGATTGCGAATCGGAGAAGCTCTCCGACGTGTGGGTTCTCGCGACGTCAGGCGGCGGGAACGGGCACGGGGCCCAATTCCCCGTCGCACTGCCCGGCCGCTGCATCGCTCTTACCACCGAGCCGGGGGACCTGGTGCTGGATCCGTTCGTGGGAACCGGCAACTCGGGGATCGCGGCTAGGCATCACCGATGCGCCTTCCTCGGATTCGACGTTTCGGAGAAGTACCTGTCGGTTGCCGAGAAACGGATTGGCCAGCAGAGACCGAAATCAACCCTCTCCGACACGTACAGGCTCGTCGGCTAAGAACCTCCTCACCAGAGCCGGCACCTCCGAGGCATTGGTCGAACCAAGAACGACATTCATGGATCGCCGCGCCTCCAATCCGAAGCTCGTCGTCGGGACCACCTCCTCCGGGCCGACGACGAATCCCCAGACCTGCCGTGCGAGCCCATTGAGCGCGTCAAGAACGTAGCTCGAGACCTGGTGATAACCGTCACGGCCGACGTAGCTTGCATCGGCACTCCACTTGCACTCGAGAAGAAGTGCGCTCTCGCCGGGACAGATCAGAAGAATGTCCGACCCAATAGTTCCGCCCGTATCCGGAACACCGGCCAGAGCGGATCCATACGTGGACAGGCCAAGGTCGTAGTGCGAGCGGGCACCTGCCGACTCGAACCACAGATCCCACGATCGGCCGTCGGGTTGGATCGCACTCAGCTGGGGGCCGGTTCGATGGCCGCGCAGTGGCATGTTCCAACGCATGCTGCACTGCGCCGATCGAAGACCTGCAATGGCGAATCCGAATGCGCTGACGTGGAACAGTCTCCACTGCAATTCGGCGTTGGGTTCAAGCAGGTCGAAGGCCAGAAACTCTGGATCCCGGGTGGCTCTAACCACCAGGCGGGCGGCTTGTGCGATGGCGCGCCACGGAGGCCCGGATGCCTCCAACGAGCGCAGTTCAACGTGACTCGGTTGAACCGGCTCGGTGTCGTGGGCGAATCGCTCGATGACCGTGCGGAGTAGACGAACCGGCGGGGTGATGCGGTCGATCAGCAGCGGCGCATCGCGAGGATCGAGCCAATCGAGCGCGTCGCTGAGTTCCGCGGAGAGCCACGCCAGAGTCCTGATCGCCACTCCGCCGACGACCCGGTGCCGCGCCCGCACGACATACTGGCGCGGCGGCCAGCCGTGCTCCCGAACCGACGAGATCCAGTCGATCCTGCTCCGAGGAGTCGACAGCACCATTCGCTCGGTCGCCGTGGCCGGCGGGAGACATTGCTCCCAGTGCCGCAGCGACGCCGGCCACTGCGCGATGCACGGTTCGATTAGGCCGAGGAGGACGCGACGAACTCGACTCCGCACCTCGTCCGGCGTCCAGACGATCAACGCGTCAGGCTCGGTAACCGCGGACACCAGTTCGATCACCTTCCCGTCACCTGTCCAGACGGACGTGATCTCCTTCAGCCCCTCTCGGGGAAGGTTCAGCCTGTTCAATTAAGAGTATGCCGTTGCGACAGAATCCACTGCCATTGGGCCTCAGTACAGACCTCCTCATCATCGAGTAACCGATTGCCCAGGTTCTGCAATGTCTCATCGCTGTAGGTGGCGAGGTACTTGCCGACGTTCAAGACGTAACCCTCTGCCAACCGTTCAGCCAGTGAGTTCGATTCGGTGCCGGGTTCGAGGTATCGCACGATCCGCAAGAAGACCGCTGGGCCAAGGGCGGTTTCCAGATCTGAGCAATGGGCTGAGTAAAGCCCGAGAATCGCCACGAGCACGGGATCCTCAATCCCGGGATGGTGTGTTCGCAGCAGTTCTTCGAACTGTCCTGGAGATATCATCGGCACCGGGACGACAACGAAGCGACGAGACAGGGCAAGACCGAATCTGAAGACTCTCATCGCATCCTGAGGGTTGTAGGTTCCGATCATCCGCCAGTCTTTTCCAGCCAGAAAGCGCATCGACCCGCCAACGTCGTCCGACTCTGCCATGCTCGAACCCGACTGGCTCCAGCCCAGGAGTATTGGGACGCCCGTGTGCGGATCCGTGCGTCCGATCTGAACCTCCTCGTCCGCAAGCCATGTCAGGAGAGGAC
>LXNI01002388.1_pt1 | contig 13164 bp, 12 predicted proteins | sample 809091 | NCBI WGS metagenome assembly LXNI01 (sample SAMN04870527, study PRJNA318959) | sponge metagenome | biome: 01000161; feature: marine sponge reef; material: water | host: Sarcotragus foetidus | place: Greece: Milos, Mediterranean Sea | collected 2013-05-29 | depth 5-7 m | reverse complement strand
GGAGCTTGCGGTTGGGCTCGTAGAGGCAGATGTGCCCGGGAGCGTGGCCGGGGGTCCAGACAACCTCGAACTCAAAGTCGCCGGCGCGGAGCATCTCGCCGCCGTGGACCTTGCGGTCGGCGGCAGCGGGCTGGACCTTGTCGAGCATGTTCATGGAGCCGCGTGACATCTCGGGGGCCTTGAGCTCGGGGACGCCGTGCTGGGACATGTAGCGCTGCATCTCGTCGGTGAGACCGCGGGGGGCGTAGTAGCGCGAAGCGATGAAGTCGGCCTCGCGCTCGTGCATGATCACTTCGCAATCCGAGACCTGCTTCAGGTGACCGGACATGCCGTAGTGGTCGGGGTGGACGTGGGTGATGACGAGCTGGGTGATCTCGGAGGGATGGCTGCCGTGTTCACGCATTCCCTCTTCGAGGGCGGCGTAGGCGGCGTCGGTATTCCAGCCGCAGTCAACGAGTACCGTGTCGCCTCCGTGCTTGATCAGGTAGGGGAGCACGTAGGGCAGGCCCTTGGTGACGCGGGGGTTCTTCTCGAGCTCGCCACGAAGCCGCTTCGCCTCCTCGTACTCGTACTGGGGGAAGGGCGTGAGAAGCTGGTAGACGCCGTCGAGAATTTTCATGCAGGGCTCCTGGCAGGGGGGTCGCGCACAAGCGCGGGAGCCGAGATCGTACGGGGCCGGTCGCGCACACGCCACGCGGCGGGGTGGCGGGCGGGTAAGCTGGCCATCGCAGCCGCGGGAGGGCACGGCATGACACTCTCCATTCCCGAGCGACTCGACGACCTGACACCGGAGTGGCTGACGGCCGCGCTGCGCGCCTCGGGCGAACTCGGGCCAGCGGGCGCAGTGACCTCGGTCGAGCGCCAGGTACTGGGCGAGGGCGAGGGATTCCTCGGCGACCTCGCCCGGTTGACGCTGTCGTACGAAGGCGGCGAGGGGCCGGCGACGGTGATCGCGAAGCTGCCGAAGCTGGCCAACCGGGCGATGGGAGAGCTGCTCGGCGCGTACGAGCGGGAGAGTTGCTTCTACGACGAGGTGGCGGCGGATTTACCCCTCGCAACACCGCGCATGTACTACGGCGACTTCGATCGGGACGCCGCCTCGGAGCGCCAGGAGATGGCGCTCAAGCTGGCCGACCGCACGCCGCGCTTCCTGAGCGCCCGCATGACGCAGCTGGGCCTGTGGGTCTCGGGACGCAAGAAGCGGCGCTACATCCTGTTGATCGAGGACCTCGGCGACGCGGAGCCGGGCGACCAGTTGACCGGCATCTCGCCGGAGCGGTGCGCAACGGTGCTGGCGTCCGTGGCGCGGATGCACGCGGCCTTCTGGAACAGCCCTGCGGTTGAGAACCGCTTCTGGCTGATGCCGCTGAGCATCGACGCGCGTATCCGCAACAGCCTCTTCCAGGACTCGCAGCTGGTCTTCCGGGAGCAGTTCGCGCACCTGGTCGATGACAGCTTCGGGCGGGCGCTCTCCTGGGCGGCAGCGCATGGGGAGGACGCGGTGCGAGGCCTGTACCGGGAGGCCCCCGCCACGCTCATCCATTGCGACCTGCGGCTGGATAACGTGGCCTTCCGGGACGGCCAGCCCATCGTGTTCGACTGGCAGCTCGTGCGGCGTGGTCCGGCCGCCTACGATGTCGCCTACTTCCTCTCGGGCGCGTGCCCGGATTTGACCGCCGAGGACGAAAGCGAACTGCTCAGGGGGTACCTGGCAACGCTGGAGGAGCTCGGGGTACGCGACTATTCCTTCGAGTCCCTGGAGCGGGACTACCACCTGGGCCTGCTGACGGCTATGCAGACGCTGACGGCGACAGGCCTGGTCGACATGGGCGAGGGTCGGGGGCTCCACCTGATGGAGGCGTGGTACGAGCGGTTGGGTGCGCGGGTGGGGGGCATCGATCTGGACGGCTTGCTCGCCGAGACGGTGGCGTAGGCTCAAGGCATGGACCGCTTCATCCCCGAACAGCTCGACGACCTCACCGCGGAGTGGCTGACGACGGCCCTGCGCGAGGGGGGACACCTCCAGGACGCGGGCGTCGTGACCTCCGTGGAGCGCGAAGTCCTGGGGGAGGGGGAGGGGTTCATGGGCGACATCGCCCGCCTGCGGCTGTCGTACCAAGGGGGGGAGGGGCCGGCGAGCGTGGTGGCGAAGATGCCTCGGCTCGAAAACCGGGCGTTCGGAGAACTGGTCGGGGTTTACGAGCGTGAGAGCTGCTTCTACGAAGAGTTCGCCGGCAACGTGCCGGTCGCGCTGCCTCGGCTGTATTTCAGCTATTTCGATCGCAACGCTACCTCGGACCGGCAGAAAAGGGCGCTCTCGCTGGCCAACCGCACGCCCCAGTTTCTGATGCCTCGCGTGACACGTGCGGCGATGTGGGCGGCGAAGCGCAGGAAGCGGCGCTACCTGCTGTTACTGGAGGACCTGGGCGACGCGACATCCGGGGATCAGCTCGCGGGCACGGATGTGGAGCGCTGCGCTGTCGTCTTGAGGGCAGCGGCCAAGCTGCACGCCGCCATGTGGGAGAGCCCCACGCTTGAGGATCGTTACTGGCTCGTGCCCCTCGCCGGGGACTCGCGCGTGCGCCAGAGCATGTTCCTGGAGATGCGCGGATCGTTCCGGGAGCGGCACCCGGATCTCTTCGACGAGGAGTTCGAGCGGCTGGTCGGGTGGGTGAGCGAGAACGGGGTCGAGACGATCGAGCGGATGCAGGGGGAGGCGCCCCCGACTCTCGTGCATGGCGACCTGCGCCTGGACAACCTCGTGTTCCGCGGCGAGGAGCCGGTCTTCTTCGACTGGCAGGCCATCCGGCGGGGACCGGCGGCGTACGACGTGGCCTGGTTCCTCTCCGGGGCGAGCGACGACCTGACTCCGGAAGACGAGGCCGTGCTGCTCCGCGTCTACCACGCAGCGCTCGAGGAGTACGGGGTCAGCGGCTACCCGTTCGAGGCGTTCGAGCGGCACTACCAGCTGGGTCTGCTGACGACCGTGCAGACGCTGGGCCTGCTCACGATCCTGGACATCGGCGTGGGCGAGAACCGGGGCGCAGAGATGGCGCGGGCATGGGTGCGGCGGCTACGGGCGCGCCTACAGCAGATCGACCTGGACCGGGTGCTCGACCCCTAGCCGGGGGCTGGCTACAGGGGCCAGCGCTGGCTCGCCTCGTAGGCGTGGTGGATGGGGTGGTGGATCCAGATCTGGGCGACAAGCTCGGCCTTGGGCATGCGGTAGTCGCCGAGCGTGACCACGGTGGCGAGGTCGTCCGCATCCAGCGTCTCGACGAAGGAAGCGGAGGTCTCGGAGCCCTCCAGGATCATCGCGCCGAGCTGCTCGCGGGAGACCTCGGCCATGCCCTCGATCGTGCGGTTGTTGCCGGAAGCGGCATCGTCGTTACTGAACGACTCAAGGGCGTCGGTGCCCAGCATTCCGTAGAAGCCCGCGAGCGCACCGGCGCCGGAAGCGATGTGGCGGAATGCGTCGGCGGTGGTCCACTCCTGGGCGAGCTGGCGGTCGAAGTCGGGGACGTGCTCAAGGGCGGCAGCGGCGCGGCGGCCGGCGAAGCGGATGCCGTCGGCCAGTTCCTGTTTCTCGATCATGGGTTCCTCCTCAGGAGCGGTGAGCGTACCGCTTTCAAGCGAACGCTCGCGGGCGGAATCGGGGTTACTCGTCGCGGACGACCACGGCGATGGAGCCGGGGACGTGCCCGCCGTTGATGGCGATGGTCTGGCCCGTGATCCAGGAGCCGGCCTCAGAGGCGAGGTAGACGACGCCAGCGCCGATGTCGCTGGGCCGGCCCATGCGACCGGTCGGGAGCCGGTTGCCGTAGGCCTCCTGCTCCTCCTCCGTCATCGGGAACATCGCCGAGAACTGCTCGGTGACGATGGGGCCGGGGGCGATCCCGTTCACGCGGATGCGGCGCTCGGCGAGCTCGCGCGAGAGGGTCATGGTCATGTTCACGACACCGGCCTTGGCGGCGCCGTAGGCGCCCGTGTGGGGGGCGGCGTTGAGGGCTGCGCCGGAGACGATGTTGATGATGCTCGAGCCCTCGCCCATGTGGGGGAGGGCGGCGCGCACGCCGAGGAAGGCCGAGGTGAGGTTGAACTCGATCATCTCATCCCAGACCTCGTCCGGCACTTCGGCGAGGTCGCGGACGACGCGGTCCTGGCTGCCGCCGGCGTTATTCACCCAGCAGGTGATCTTGCCGAACTTCTCGACGGTGGCGGCGGCGAGGCGCTCGATGGCGGATCGGTCGAGCACGTCGGTGGGAACGGCAAGGCCGCGGGCGCCCCGCGCCTCGACACCTTCGACCACGCGAGCGAGGTCGTTCTCGCGGCGGGCGGCGACAACAACGTCGGCGCCGGCGTCGGCCATGGCGAAGGCGATTCCTTCGCCGATACCGCGGCCTCCGCCGGTGATTACGCCAACATGGCCGTCCATGCGGAAGTCATCCATCACGCTCATATCGCACCTCCGCGCGAAGAGTACGGTGCGGGGACGGGAAGCGCGATTCGCAGGGCTACGACTCGCGTTCGGCGAGGCGCCGGCGTTGAGTCGCCTCCCGCTCATCGATGCCCTCGGCGCTCATCCCGAAGATGTCGGGCGGGGACCAGCCGTTGAGTCCGGCGTAGGTATCGATCTGGCTGCGGTGATGGACCTCGTGCTCGAGCAGCATCATGAGGACGCGCCAGCCTGCGAGCGTGGCGTCCCCCTCGATGAGGGGAACGCGGCGCTGGAGCCACTCGTCCGGCGTGTCCTGGAGGCGGGACTGCAAGGCGGAGGCGCTCTCCTCAAGGGCGGTCGCCCACAGCCCGGGGGAGGAGGTATCGGGAGCAGGGGGCATGATCCAGCCCTCGTCGTGATAGACGCCCACGAAGAAGCCGCGCGAGCGCGCGATGTGAGCAACCAGCTCGGGGACATCCCAGGCGGCTTCCCCCTCGCCGGCTGGGGGCTTCCAGGTGACCGCTTCGGGGGGAAGGGCGGCGAGGTCGCGGAGGGCGCGGCGATGAACGCCATCGAAATAGCGAAGGAAGCTGGCGATGGATTCGATCATGAAACACCTGCCGTAGCGTCGAAGATGGTGGTGTGGCGCATGCGGGCGAGATCGCGGCCATCGGGGCCACGCACGAGGCAGTCGAACTCGACGAAGGGGCGGCCCTTGCGCTCGTAGAGGGCGGCGCAGCGCCCGCCCGTCACGACCTCCCCGCCGGCGGGGGCGGGCGCGAGGAACTCGACCTCGCTGCGGGTGTGGATCGAGCTGGCGATGGCGAAGTTGTGGCGCATGAGCGCCTCCGCACGGGCCACCAGCCAGGCGGGGTGGAGGCGAGGGCTGTCGCCGGCGAAGCGGGGCTCCTCGGAGCGGTGGCTGAGCTGCATGTAGGCGCGCAGGGTCTCGGGGGAGGCGTCGACGGCCATTGGGGTCCAGTTGGCGCCGACGAGGGAGGGGTCGATACGGGGTTCCGGCTGGGGGTCGGGGGAAGGGGCGGGGTCCATGCGGGCGGGCGGCTCGAAGCCCGAGAGCGCAGCGTTCCCGCCGAGCCCCACTTCCCCCACAACGCAGTCGACGCCGTGGGGGTTGATCATGCGCAGGGCGAAGGCGCCTCCGTCCCCGGGGGAGAGGGTGATGCGCACCTCATCGCCGGGGTAGACGGGCTGGCGGAAGCGGAAACGCGCCCAGCCGTGGTCGAGCCAGCGGTCGCCAAGGGTCTCGATGATGGCGGGAACACTCCAGCCCCAGACGGTAGCGCCGGCGACGAGCGGGCCGGCGAAGCCGAGCACGCTGGCGAACTCCGTGCTGTGGACGGGGTTCGCCATGGTGGCGGGGTCGTCCTCGTGGTCGAGGAAGGCGACGATGCGCCATTCGCGTGTCGCAGCGGCGCTCATAGGCACCTCCGGTGCGTGAAGGGTAGCGGAAGCAGCCATGATGAACGTTCGCAGACCTTCCCTTATCGTTCCCGAGATTGTCTGATTTATCCCTACTCGCTATACAGCACGGGACGCTCGTGCCGCAGGCAACGCCAGCGAGGTTGAGGCCCTTCCGACACGGACCTCCCTCGTCAGTTCCACCACCGCCTCCAGCGCAGCGCTACCTGCCGGGGCTCGACGGTATGCGCGCGCTGGCTGTGATTGCCGTCGTGCTCTTCCACTCCACCCTGGGGATCGCACCGGGAGGGTTCCTGGGCGTCGAGGTCTTCTTCGTCATCAGCGGCTACATCATCACGCGGGCGCTGCTGGCGGAACGCGAGGAGCACGGGCGCATCGCGCTCGGCGGCTTCTGGCTGCGGCGGGCGCGACGGCTGCTGCCGGCGCTGTTCCTGCTGCTGGTGGGCGTGGCCGCCTACAGCCTGATCTTCGCTCCCGACGAAGCGGCCGGCCTGCGGCACGAAACCGTGGCCGCCCTCGCATACGTCACGAACTGGGACCTGATCGTGGCGGGCGAGACGTATTTCGACTCGTGGGAGCGCCCCTCGCTGCTGCGCCATCTCTGGTCGCTGGCCGTGGAGGAGCAGTTTTACGTGCTGTGGCCACTCCTGATGGCGGGAGGCCTGGCGGTGCTGCGAAGGCGGCTCACGCTGGCGCTCATCGTGGCCGGGGCGGCTGCCTCAGCCGTATTGATGGCGGCGCTGTACGAGCCGGGAAGCGCGGTCACGCGCATCTACTACGGCACGGATACGCGCGCCTCGGGGCTCCTGATCGGCTCGGCGCTGGCGTTCGTGTGGACGGCGCGGCAGAGCAGCGGCGGCGGCGGTCTGCGGGCGCTGGCGGGGATGTCGGGGCTGACAGTGCTGGGGCTGGCGGGGTTGGCGGCACTGGTCGGCTTCACGCTGTTGGCCAACGGGGAGACACCCTTCCTGTACCAGGGCGGGTTCGCGCTGGTGGGCGTGGCAACGGCGGTTCTAATCGTCGCGGCGACGCAGGATCGCTCACCCCTCGCGCGAGGATTGGGGACACCCGTGCTGCGCTGGATCGGCGTACGTTCCTACGGTATCTACCTCTGGCACTGGCCGGTGATGGCGCTGACCCGCCCCGGGGTCGATGTACCACTCGACGGGGTGGCGCTGTTCGCGACGCAGGTCGTAATCACGCTGTGGCTGGCCGAGGTTTCGTACCGCTGGGTGGAAAAGCCGATCCGCGAGGGCGGGCTGGGGCGAATCCGCGTGAGACTCAGGGAGCTGGCGAGCTGGCCGCACTGGCAGCGGGGGGGCGTTGCGTTCGCCGGGGCTTCGGGCGCTGCCGGCGTGGGCGCGGTCGTCGTGTTCATGACGCTCGCACAGGCTCCGGAAGAGCCGCCGTACTTCGCGCTCGAGCGCGTGCAGGTCACGAACGTCTCCGTGGCGAAAACGGAAGTGGCCGCACCAGCGGCTGAGCCCGTCCTCGACAGGGCAGTGTCCCTCCGGCGCGTCCCCGAGCCTTCGCAGACCACACCGGCTCTTGCGGAATCGCCTGCTGGCGCGGTCGCGGCGGCGGCAACGGGCGATCCGGTCGCGCTTGCGATGCCGGAGCCCGGCGACCTGGTGGCAGCGAGTGAGCAGGCGGCATCCGTCGCCGCCTTGAGGGCCACGTTTGAGACGGGCGCCAGCGCGCTGGAGCGCATCACGCGCAGCGACTGGCGACTGGGAAGCGAGGGCACGGTTCGCGTCACCGCAATCGGCGACTCAGTGATGCTGGGGGCGGCGCATCAGCTCGCCGAAGACGTGCCGGGCATCGACCTCGACGCCGCCGTGGGGCGGCAGATCTCGCAAGCTATCCGGCTGCTGCGTGAGCGGAGGGACAACGGGCGACTGGGGCCGGTCGTGCTACTCCACGTCGGCAACAACGGCGTATTCACGGACGGACAGTTCGAACAGATCATGGAGGTGGTGGGGCCGAGCCGGCGCGTGGTCTTCCTCTCGCTCAAGGTGACGCGCTCGTGGGAAGAGGGGAACAACGAGGTCATCAGGCAGGGGGTGGAGCGCCACCGGCGGGCGGTCCTGGTGGACTGGCGGGCGGCGCTGGAGGAGCATCCCGAGGTGCTGTGGGACGATGGCACGCACCTGCGGCCCGAACGGGCCAGTTTCTACGTTGAGTTGCTGGCGCCGTACCTGCGGTCGTAGGCAGCGCAGAGGAGGACACACAATGGAGTACCGGAGGATGGGACGCACGGGTCTGCGCGTCTCGACGATCTGCCTGGGAACGATGACGTTCGGCTTTCAGACCGACGAATCAGCGGCGCACCGCATCATGGACATCGCGTGGGACGCGGGCGTGAACTTCCTCGACTCCTCGGACGTGTACCCGATGGGGAGCGAGGACACGGGCACGACCGAGGAGATCGTGGGCACATGGCTCGCGCGCATGCCTCGCGACCGCGTGGTGGTGGCGACGAAGGCGCGCGGGGCGACGGGGGAGGGGCCGAACGATGTCGGCCTGTCCCGGCAGCACATCCTGAGCGCGGTCGATGCGAGCCTGAAGCGGCTGGGGACGGACTACATCGACCTGTACCAGACGCACTTCCCCGATGCGGAAACGCCAATCGACGAGACGCTGAAGGCGCTGGACGACCTCGTGCGCTGGGGCAAGGTTCGCTACATCGGGTGCTCGAACTACCAGGCCTGGGAGCTGGCGCGGGCGCTGGCGACGAGCGAGCGGCTGGACATCGCCCGGTACGACTGCGACCAGCCCCGCTACAACATCCTCTACCGCGAGATCGAGAACGAGTTGCTGCCCCTGTGCCGGGCGGAGGGGGTCGGCATCATCGCCTACAACCCGCTTGCGGGCGGGATGCTGACGGGCAAGTACGCGGGCACCGAGGACCTGCGCGAGCAGACGCGCTTCACCCTGGGGAACGCGGGGCCTCGCTACCGCGCCCGCTACTGGGACGAGGTGCAGTTCCAGGAAGTCGAGCGGCTGCGAACGTACTTCGCCGAGCGCGACACCTCCCTGACGCACGCGGCGATCGCGTGGGTGATCGCGCAGGACGGTGTCACGTCGGCGATCGTGGGGGCGAGCCGGCCGGAGCAGATCGAGGAATCGGTCGGCGGGGCGGAGCTGACGCTAAGCGAGGACGACTTCGCGTTCTGCGAGGACGCGTGGTTCAACCTGCCGCGCAAACGCGACCGCGCGATCGCGCTGCGTTAGCGGTCAGGCGAGCTTCGCGCGGGCTCCCCGGAGGCGGGCGAGCGCCTCGTCGCGTCCGAGGAGGGCGACGGAGTCGAACAGGGGGATGCCGCGCGGGGCTCCCATGATGGCGACGTAGAGGACGGAGACGAACTTCCGCAGCTTCAGATCGAGCGTGTCCTGCAGCCCCCGAAGGGCCGCCTCGACGGTTTCGAGGCCCCAGACGTCGGGACCGACTCCCTCCACGGCGGCAACGGCGGCATCGAGTGTGCGGGCGGCGAGCTCGGTGTCGCCCTTGATGCGCTCGGTCAGGAGGTCGGAGGGGTAGTCGGGCAGCTCGCCAAACATGAAACGCGAGAGGCCGGCGAGCTCCTCGAGGCGGGTCACGCGTTCCTGGAGGAGGAAGGAGAGGTCCGCCACGAGCTGGGAGTCAAGGGGGCGGGGGACGTCGGCGGGGAGGTCGCGGTCGAGCCACTGCGCCACGTGTTCCCCCCAGGCCGCGGGGGTGAGGGCGCGGATGTAGTGGCCGTTGGTTGAGTCGAGGCGCTCCGTGTCGAAGAAGGCGGGGTTGGGGACGACGCGGTCGAGGGTGAACACGCGGGTGAACTCCTCAACGGTGATGTGCGTGGTGTGGTCGTCGAGGGACCAGCCGAGGAAGGCGAGGAAGTTGAGCATCGCCTCGGGGAGATAGCCGCTGTCGCGGTAGTCGAGGGCGGCCACATCACCAGTGCGCTTCGAGAGCTTGCGTCCGTCCCTGTCGACGAGCACCGGGAGGTGCGCGAAGTGGGGGGCGGTCCAGTCCATGGCCTCGTAGAGCTGCAGGTGCCGGGGGCCGCTCGCGAGCCACTCCTCGCCACGGATGACGTGCGTGATCTCCATGTCGTGGTCGTCCACGAGCATGGCGAGGTGGTAGGTGGGGAAGCCGTCGGACTTGACGATGACGAAGTCGTCCTGGAGCGAATTCTGGAAGGTGACATCGCCGCGGATGAGGTCGGGGAAGGTGGTGACGCCGGTGCGGTCCATGCGGAAGCGGAGGACGGAGGGCTCGCTGCGGGCGCGCTCGTCCGCCTCCTCCGTCGAGACCTGGCGGCAGCGGCCGTCGTAGCCCGGGGCGAGGCCGTCCTTCTGCTGGTCCTTGCGCAACTGGGCGAGCCGCTCGGAGGTGCAGAAGCAGCGGTAGGCGCGTCCGCGAGCACGGAGCTCGTCCGCGACGGCGCGGTACTTGTCGAGTCGTTCGGACTGGGTGTAGGGGCCGTGGGGACCGCCGATGTCGGGGCCCTCGTCCCACTCGATGCCGAGCCAGCGCAGGCCCTCGTAGATGTTCTCGACGGAGCCCTCGACGTAGCGGCTCTGGTCGGTGTCTTCGATGCGGAGGATGAACTGCCCACCGTTCGCCTGGACGAAGGCCCAGGCAAAGAGGGCTGTGCGCAGGCCGCCGATGTGGAGCTCGCCGGTGGGGCTGGGGGCGAAACGGGTGCGGACGGGGCCGGTCATGCGGTCTCCTCGGCGTGGGTGGGGGCGACGGCCTCGGCGTAGGGCGCAGCCTGTGGGCCGAACCCCGCCTCGTCGATGGCGGCGAGCATGTCACGGGGGAGGGGTGCGGTCACGGTCAGCTCGCCGCCACGGGGGTGGGGCACGGTGAGACGCCAGGCGTGGAGGAGGTGGCGGGGGCCGGGGCCGCGCCCATACAGATCGTCGCCGGCGACGGGGACGCCGATGGCGGCGAGGTGGACGCGGATCTGGTGGGTGCGCCCGGTCAATGGCTTCGCGAGGAGCAGCGAACGTTCGCGGGCGGCGGCGAGCACCTCGTACTCGGTCCGGGCGCTGCGGCCCTCAGCGGTGACGGCCATGCGCCGGCGATCGGCGTGGCTGCGGGCGATATCGGCGTCGATGACGGCGCGGTCGCGCTGGGGGATTCCGTCGCAGAGGGCGAGGTACTGCTTCTGCGTCTCGCGCGCTTCGAAGGCGGCGCCGAGGGCGGTCTGGGCGGCGGGGGTCTTGGCGAGCAGCAGGAGGCCGCTGGTGTGTTTGTCGAGCCGGTGGACGATGCCGGGACGCTCCACGTCGAAGGCCGCGGCGTCGCCGGCATAGTGCTCGACGAACCAGCCAGCCACGGTGGGGGCGCCGGGTTCGGCGGGGGCGTCGTGCACAAGCAGGCCGGCGGGCTTGTCGATGGCGAGCAGGTCGGCGTCCTCGTGGAGGATGGGGAGGGAGAGGCCGGTGGGGACGGCTTCGCGGGGGGTCTCGGGGAGGGTGACGGCAACCTGCGCGCCTCGCTGGACGTGGGTCGACTTGCGGGCGGGGGCGCCATCGACGAGGACACGGTCGTTGGCGATGAGTCGCTGCACGCGGGCGCGGCTGAGGTCGGGGTAGGCAGCGGCCAACACGGCGTCGAGGCGCCCCTCCTCGGTCACGAGGAGTTGTCGCCGTCTTCCTGGCCGGTCTGCGTCTGAGTCACGAGCGCCCATATGAGGATGATGACACCGATCGTAATGGCGGAGTCGGCGACGTTGAAGGAGGGCCACTCGGGGAACTTGATGAAGTCGGTGACCTCGCCATCGCCAACGCGGTCGATGAGGTTGCCGATGGCCCCCCCGAGCATGAGCGCCAACCCGGCCCTCACGAGCGGGCTCGCCATGCCCGGGTTGAAGAGGTAGACGAGGATGAGGGCTACCCCGACGACGCTGGTGACGATGAGCAGCGACCCCGCCCCCTCGAGGATGCCGAAGGCGGCGCCGGTATTCGTGTAGTGCACGATGCGGACGTTCCAGTCGGGGTCGGGCCAGGCGTCTGTGCGGTCGAGCCGGGCACGGATGATCCACTTCGTCACCAGGTCGCCGACGACGATGGCGGCGGCGAGGGCGAGGAAGCCGAAGTCGGCGCGTCCGAGGCGGGGGAGGGCGAAGCGGCGCACGGAGCCATGATAGGACGAGGGTCGGCAGTGGGCCCCGGAAGCGTTGACGCGCCTGCGCGGCCTGCCTACGCTGCGCGCGCTATGGCGAAGCACCTTGAGGGCAAGACGGCAATCGTGACGGGCGGCGCCGGGGGCATGGGCTCCTGGATCTGCAAGATCTTCGCGGAACAGGGCGCGAAGGTGATCGTGGCGGACACGGGGGCGGACGTGGAGGGGCGGATGGGCATGGACCCGAGCCGCGTCAACGCCGTCGTCGAGGAGATCACGGCGGCGGGCGGGGAGGCCATCCCCGCCATCGGCGATGTGTCGGAGATGGACGTGGCGGAGGGGCTGGTTCGCACCGCCCTGGAGCAGTGGGGAAAGCTCGACATTCTCGTCTGCGCGCACGGCATCCTGCGCGAGCGGATGGTCTTCAACATGACCGAGGAGGAGTGGGACGACTCGGTGAAGGCGCACCTGAAAGGGTGCTTCGCGCCGACCAAGTTCGCCTCGATCCACTGGCGGCAGGAGCGACAGGGCGGCCGCATCATCTACTTCACCTCGGGAGCGGGCATTCGCGGGGAGGCGGGGCAGCCGAACTACTCGGCGGCGCAGCAGGGGAAGATCGGGCTGATGCTCTCCTGCGCGCAGGCGCTGAGCCGTTACGGCGTGACGGCCAACTGCATCTCGCCGGCGGCCTCGACGCGCATGACCGACCGCGGCCGCAGAGTCGACCGGGAGGGGCCGGCGCCGAGCCTCTCGGCGGCGGGCACGCGGATGGACCCGAAGAACGTCGTGCCCGCGATCGTCTACCTGGCCTCGGACGAGGGCGGGAGCGTGACGGGGCGCGTCGTCGGCACGACCGGGCACGAGTTCACCGTCTGGCGAGAGCCGTTCCGGGACCAGTCGATCTATTCGCAGTCCCCCTTCTGGGACATCGACGAGCTGTTCGAGCAGATGCCGCGCACGCTGGCGGTCAACGAGCTGGCGCCGCCCGAGCCGGCGTTCCCGTAGAAGGAGTCGAAGCGATGGCGAAGCACCTGGAAGGCAAGACGGCAATCGTGACGGGCGGGGCCGGCGGCATCGGCAGCTGGGTCTCGAAGCTGTACGCCGAGAACGGCGCGAAGGTGATCGTGGCAGACACGGGGGCGGACGTGGAGGGGCGGATGGGCATGGACCC
>LXNI01002387.1_pt1 | contig 13167 bp, 15 predicted proteins | sample 809091 | NCBI WGS metagenome assembly LXNI01 (sample SAMN04870527, study PRJNA318959) | sponge metagenome | biome: 01000161; feature: marine sponge reef; material: water | host: Sarcotragus foetidus | place: Greece: Milos, Mediterranean Sea | collected 2013-05-29 | depth 5-7 m | reverse complement strand
ATCGATCAGATGTCGCAACTGGCCATGCAGTTTTCGGGTGTACGGTTGTCCTGGGCGGACCTAGTCCAAGGCGGCGCGACGACCTAACGGCGGTCATGCCCGATGATGGGTATGACAAGTCCATTTCATAAATCCTTGAGGTACTGAGACTCGTCGTACCTCTTGGACGCACACGATCAAAATCCCAAACTCGATAGCGTCCTAAGCAACTCGATCTATCGTTAAACGGTACTTGGTCCAATATCGGCTAATCGGGACCGCCGAATTTATCCTATCGAACGAACAAATGTCGTTGTTCTATCCTCATGTGTAATTAAGTAAATAATCCCCAAAAGGTAAACCCGATCAACGACCTCGTCTATCACAGATTCGGTCGCGAGGATACCGGCGCGACCTATACGCATATGTTGTGCGAGGACACGCATTTCGTTTTTGTGGCGAATAGTGACGCCAGAACCGACTAATCGAGTGTACGAGCATTTGTCACCATTTGACTGACCATGATTTCCTGAGTTTTTACTAGCACGCGATTGCCGGAGCATCGGAGGTAAGGAATGTTCGAAGCCAACGGACACCGGAGAATCTCAACTAAACATCTAGCAAACAGAGCTGCAACGACTCGACTTGGTTAGCGACGCGTTGTTTGACGGTCTCAAGTACTGCTCTTGTCGTAATGGTTGCACGGCTCACGGTATCAATGCCACTCAATGGTTTAGTGCCAAATACGCTAATCCATTCGTCAGGATCGAGTGCGTCCGCAAACCCCGGGGTTTCTCGATGCGAGAGAACTCGCACGCTAACCAGTGACCCACCTAGGAATGCCATGGCGATTTCCATATTTCCACCATAGCCGTTTGTTGTATCTTTTGTGATCTCGATTTGATACTCGCAACTTTCGAGTTGACGCCCAGTCAGCTCAAGGTCTTCGATACGGGAACGAATTAGCTCTCGAAGTTCTTCGAGCTCCGCGGCGGCCGCCGCGGATCGGTTTTGCTCGATTAATGGCTTGGTGTAGTGCGCGGTGACCGCGAGTAGACCGCCGAGGATTCCAGCAGTTAGGGCGAGGATGAAGATTGGCGCAAGAGACTTCATGTGGCGGAGATTCGAGTGCGCCCGATTCGTTCCAAGAGCGGTACAAAGCAGTTAGCAAGCAGCACTGAAAAGGCAAAGCCATCAGGCCAACTTGAGTATTTCCGAATGAGAATTGCGATCGCACCGATACCTAAGGCGTAGATCGCGATGCCGAATCGGTTTGATGGTGAAGTCACGGGATCAGTCGCAACAAAGAACGCCGTTAACATCGTTCCGCCGGCAAACCAATTGAATAAAGGTGACCCGTGGCTAGTCGAACTCCCGCCGTCATCAAGTATGAATGCGGCAATTCCGATTCCCGCAAGCACACAAAGAGGCATTAGTGGCTGGATCACACGTACTGCTATGAGATATAGCCCGCCAGCTAGAAACGCCAGATTGATCCACTCATGATTTGCCGCACCAAACACACCGAATGCGGCAGACGTTGAGATTTCGTCGATCGTGGTCGAACCTCGGTGCGCTAATTGCTCGAGCGCAGTTGCGCCGCTGATCGCGTCGAACTCCACGATTAGTGCTGGATAGGCGATTAATACAGCCGCATAACCAGCCATCGCGGGATTGAATACGTTATTGCCGAGTCCGCCAAAAGCGTGTTTGGCTATCGCGATCGCGATAACTGACGCAACCATACAGACAAACCAGGGTGTGGAGACGGGGAGGCATAACCCTATTAACAAACCCGTGACCACGGCACTGCCATCGGATAAGTCGCGCGTCCTGCGCGTGCAGGCGATTTCTGTCGCGAGTGCCGCAGCCGTCGCGGCGCCTATCACGATTAGCGCGCGCCAACCGGTGAGCCAAACCTGAACGGCAACGCCGGGGAGCAAGGCGACCATGACATGGATCATGACGCTCGAAGTTGCCCGATTAGGGCGTGCGCTCACCATTTAGGAGGCGATTGGATTCGGGCTTCCCGAGCCGTTTCTTCCTCAGACACACGTTGCGACTCGCGTTCGTTTCGACGCTCAAAACGCACGCTCGCGCGTTGTTTGAGCCGTGTTACATTCGCTTCGAATTTACCTTGTCGAATCCAATCCAGCAGCGGGATTTGACTGGGACATGCAACCACGCACGCACCACACTCGAAGCAGGCGTCGACGTGAGCATCGATGTTCTCTAGTCGCTCACGGTTTTGCAATGATCGCAACATCGATTCGACTGGCAATGATCTCGGGCACACGTCATCGCACCACCCGCAATGAATGCATGCTCGCGCGAGTTGTGAACGGTCGCGCGCTATCGCATTGGTCGTAAGGTCTACCGTGGCAGCATCCGTCGCTACGACACCCGTCGCGACGCTGCCTTGACGTAAGGTTGATGAATCCGCGTCAAGACTTTGGATGGGGGTATTGATCGTCACCCAGCGGTCGTCATCGATAACCGAAATCACCCGATCAGTTGGCCGGTAACCGTCGCATACCGCTTCGCAAATTGCAAACAGCGTAGCGACATTGAGAACGACGAATCCATGCTGCGAGGGGTATACGTCGGAGGGAATCGTTTTTCCGAACAACGTCTGGATCAATACTCGTTCCTCGCCATTAGCAGGGTCGTCATCGACAATCTCACACGTCACACCATCAATCTCTGCTGATTGAAATTCACGACGGGTTTGGCGGTCACTAACGGCAAGCGTGAGCTGGTCACAGTCAAGACAACGTCCGACGATACGTAATCCCTCGATGATTTGACTTAAGTAGTGTCGCATAAGGGAGCGGTCAGCATTGACGTTCGGTTCACATTCGACCCCGTTTGCGATCACTTGCTGGGTGCCGTAGTGGCGTCCGGAAGCCAGTTTGGCGGCAGTCGGATAACCCGCGCCGCCCATCCCCACGATTCCCGCTTCTCTAATGCGTGCCAGGATGCTGGATGGCGTTGCCTGTTGCCAGTTAATAGATTCGAACTCGGGCGGCGGTCGAACCGAGCGTTCAAGCATAGGCAGTACGCGAGTGCATATCGATACAGTCAACAGGGCATACCGGCATACACAGTTCACAGCCGGTACATTGATCGATGATGACGGTGTGTGCAAATCGTTCCGCGCCGACAATTGCATCCACCGGACACGCGCTGATACATAGGGCGCAGCCTACGCATCTCGACTCGTCTATCAAGGCAATCGTGTTGACGGACATCGTCTCAGTCGGTTCTGCGATCGGTCGTCCTAAAAGGTCTGCGAGTGCGATCGCCGTTTCGCGACCGCCTGGCGGGCAAAGATCTGTTCGCTCACCGGAGACTAAGGCTTCTGCGAAGGGGAGACAACCCGGATAGCCACATTTCGCACATTGGATTTGTGGGAGCAACTCATTCACGCGATCGGCGAGACTGTTTACAGGACGTTTGGATGCCACCCACGAAGCCAACAGTAGGATCCCACCACCAAACACGACGCCAAGCACACCGAGCGTGAGTCCGACCCTAAGTGCTTCCTGCAGTACGACTGACATCAAGCCATTCCCCGGAATCCTGCGAATGCCAACGCCATAAATCCAGCGGCAAGTAGCGCCACGGGGGTTCCCCGAAACGGTCGCGGAATCGATTCAGACTGCAATCGCTCGCGGAGACTCGCGAAAGCGACTAGCACAATGCCAAAACCGATCGCGCCTCCTAAAGCGTAGACCATCGCTTCGTGCAACGGCAATTCAGCGACTGTCAACGCCAAGCCGAGAATAGCGCAATTGCTAGTAATCAACGGTAGATAGATACCTAGCAGTTGATGCAGGACGGGACTAATTTGCCGAATGTAGAGCTCAGTCATCTGAACCACGGAAGCAATCGCGAAGATGAACGCGATGATGCGCAGATACTCCAGTCCCAATGGGACCAGCAGAGAGCTGTATAGCGTGTGCGTTAACAGCGTGGTCAAGAGCATCACGAAAGCGGTCGCTAACGTCATGGGAACAGCTGTCTCTAACCTTTGGGAGGTGCCGACATACGGACACAGTCCGAGGAATTGCACCAGGACGAAGTTGTTTACTAGCGCGATCCCAATGAATAACGCAAGTAATTCAGACACGGCGTTCGTCTAATTTAGGTGACGCGCATTCCGGGTTTGGCGCCGTCGTCTGGCGCGAGCAAGAATATCTCTGAACCGCCAGGACCGGCCGCGAGGACCATCCCTTCGCTTACACCAAATTTCATTTTGCGCGGTTTTAAGTTAGCCACGACGACGGTACTTCGACCGACTAAATCCTCGGGTGTGTACGCCGAACGTATGCCTGACAGGACTGTTCGTTCATGGTCACCAACGTCAAGTAGAAGGCGTAGGAGCTTATCTGCGCCATCAACCAGCTCGGCTTGCACGATACGGGCAACACGCAGGTCGACTCTCAGGAAATCGTCGATCTCGATGTGTGGCGATTCGCTTTCAGACTCAGAGTCGTCTTCGACAGCTGTATTTTCCGCGCCAGCTTCAATCATCGCGTTGAATGTTTTGAGCTCAATGCGGTTCAACAGGCGGCCGAACTTATTCAATCGATGTGACAGCAGCGGCTGAGTCGCGTTTTCCCACGTCAGTTCGCCAGCGTTCAGGAATTCCTCAGACCGTTGCGTCAAACTTGGTACGATGGGCTTTAGGTATGCGATCAGTGTCCGATAGAGATTTATGCCCATCGAGCAAATACCCTGGACTTCATCTTTTCGATTTTCGTCCTTGATAAGTTGCCACGGTGCCTTGTTGGCTAGGTATTGGTTGCACTTATCGGCAAGTTCCATGACCCTGCGGACGACTCGCCGGGTATCTCCTGCTTCGTACCACTCCGCGATTCGCTCTTCTTCATCAACAAACTCCTGCCAAAGCTCCGGCTCTGCAAGTTCGCTGGCTAAAGTGTTATCAAAGTGCTTTGCGAGAAATCCTTCGCTACGCGACGCAATGTTGACGAGTTTTCCGACCAAATCACTATTCACTCGCGATACGAAATCTTCACTTCCCAGATCCAAATCGGCTGAATTTGGCGCAAGGCGCGCAGCCAAGTAATAACGCAAGTAATCAGGATCGAAATAGTCGAGATACGTGCGAGCAAGCACGAAGGTTCCGCGCGACTTGGACATTTGCTCGCCGTTCATGGTGAGCATCCCATGAACGTGGACCTTCGTTGGTGTGCGAAAGTCCGAGTGGTGCAGCACCGAGGGCCAAAACAAGCAATGGAAATTGATGATGTCCTTGCCGATGAAATGGTGTACCTCACATGTACTGTCAGCGCGCCAGTATTCATCGAAGTCGACGTCATTCTTAGTACACCAGTTTTTGAAACTAGCAAGGTACCCGATTGGTGCGTCCATCCAGACGTAGAAGTACTTATCGTCGGCATCAGGAATGGGGAATCCAAAATACGGAGCATCTCTGCTAATGTCCCAACCTCGCAACCCACCATCGATCCACTCGGTTAGCTTGTTGGCAACCTCAGGTTGCTGCGAGCCGTTATGGATGTACTCACGCAGAAAATCGGTGAACTTTGGTAGGTCCACGAAATAGTGGTCTGAATTACGGAGAATCGGCGTCGCGTTTGAAATCGCTGACACTGGGTTTTTCAATTCGCGAGCGTCGTAAGTCGCACCACAGCTATCACAGTTGTCCCCGGGTTGATTCGAAGCACCACAGCGGGGACAGTCTCCACGCACATTGCGATCCGCAAGAAACATTTTGCGTTCGGGATCGTACAACTGTTCGACATCTTTGGTATATACGAAGCCTCGATCGCGAAGGCGTGTATAGATCAAATTCGAAAAATACTGGTTTTCGTCTGAATGTGTGCTGTAGTAGTTGTTGTAGCTGATGCCGAACCGTTCAAAATCGGCCAGATGTTCAGCGTGAAGGCGATCAATAAGTGCTTCTTCTCCAACGCCTTCCTGTTCAGCAAGCAACATCGTCGCCGTTCCGTGTGTATCGTCGGCACAGACGTAAATGCACTCGTGCCCACGCATACGTTGGAACCGCACCCAAATGTCCGTTTGGATGTGTTCTAACAGATGACCCAAGTGAACTGAGCCGTTTGCATACGGCAATGCACTTGTGACGAGGATGCGTCGCATGAATAGACCGGGGTTTTTAATGTAGAAATGCGTCTGGCTGATGCCAACGCAACACAACTATACAATAGAAAATCACTTCAACGCGACATATCTCCTTGGCGCGCCCACTCGAAGAGTTTCCTGACCCAATCCTTAATGTCGCGTGGGGTGAGCTCGGCGCCGTGCGTCATGCCGCCAAACTAGACGGCGTGTGGCACGCTGACATAGCGCTAGGCTACCCGGTTGAAGGGCTCGTTGACGTCTATCGACGCGAAGCGGCGACATGGCTAGGCGAAGCGGATGTCGAGCTGGACCTGATTTTCAAGCCACCGCAGAAAAATGCGCTTACTGGCGTAAACAACGTCATCGCGGTCGCGTCCGGCAAAGGCGGTGTTGGCAAATCAACAACTGCCGTCAACCTGGCGCTTGCCCTAGCAGACATTGGCGCTAAGGTCGGCATCTTGGATGCTGACATTTACGGACCGAGTCTGGGCTTGATGTTGGGTGTTCCTCCAAACCGAAGGCCAGAAGTAAGAGACGGCAAGTACTTTGTGCCGATTCGAGCCCATGGAATTGAGACCATATCGATGAGCATGCTCGTCGACGATCGCACCCCAATGGTTTGGCGAGGTCCGATGGCGTCTGGCGCACTGCAGCAGCTGTTGCAACAGACTTTGTGGTCGGATGTTGATTACCTGATCGTTGATATGCCTCCCGGTACAGGTGATATACAACTGACGCTTTCACAGCAGGTTGCGGTGAGCGGTGCTGTCATTGTCACGACTCCACAGAATATCGCTTTGGCCGACGCAGTCAAAGGGATCGAGATGTTTCAGAAAGTCAACATCCCAATCCTAGGTGTGGTCGAAAACATGAGTTACTTCGAGTGCGATGAGTGTGGGAAGCGCCACGAGATCTTTGATAACGCAGGTGGCGCTACGGTGGCGCGTGACTACTCCACAAGGGTGCTGGGGGAGTTCCCATTGCACCCGATGATTCGCACTAACACGGATTCGGGAAGACCGCCTGTCGTGTCTGAACCCGACAGCGACATAACTGAACGTTTTCGCAAGGCGGCGCGTCTTACCGCAGCTTCATTGTGGGAAAGTGCAACGCAACAGGCGGAAGCTCCTACGATAGCAATCGATAACGAATGAGCATTAAGCCCGATATTTGGATCCGAGAGATGGCTCTCGAACACGGAATGATTTCACCGTTTGAACCCGGTCAAATTCGACGCAGCGAACGGGGAGAACGGCTCATCAGCTACGGGACTTCGTCGTACGGTTACGACGTCCGCTGCGATCGTGATTTCAAAGTGTTCACCAATATCAACTCGACGATCGTGGACCCAAAAAACTTCGACCCGCAGGGGTTTCATGATCTCAAGGACGTGGACGAGTGTGTGATTCCACCGAATTCCTTCGCGCTGGCAAGTACGGTAGAAACTTTTAGCGTGCCCGCTGACGTACTGGTGCTATGCGTGGGGAAATCGACTTATGCACGGTGTGGCATCATCGTAAACGTGACGCCACTTGAACCGGAATGGGTAGGCCAGGTCACGCTCGAATTCTCAAATACCACGAGTTTGCCTGCGAAAATCTACGCGGGTGAAGGTGTTGCGCAGTTGTTGTTCTTTCAGTCCGACCAACGTTGCGAGACGACGTATAAAGATCGAGAAGGCAAGTATCAGAACCAGCGTGGCGTAACTCTGCCTAAGGCTTAAATCAGACGAATTCGAAGCAATCGCTGCTTACGACGACGTCGCCTTTTTCGACACGGCTGTGTCGTGCGTGCATCTGGCCAATCACATAGGCGCTTTCCCCTACCTCAGAGAGGTCAGTCATTACTGACTTCAAGTTCTCGGGATCTACAAAGAGCACCATACCGATTCCGCAGTTGAACGTCTCAAGCATTTCAAGATCGTCTATAGCAAGTTGCTCTTGGAGCCAGCCGAAGACATCGAGTTTCGCCCAAGAATTCGGCTGAATATGTGCCTCCAACGTCTTCGGAAATGCTCGTGGTAGATTGTCTTTGAAACCACCGCCAGTGATATGAGCCATGGCGCGAAGTTTTCCGACCAATCGAAGCAGTGATTTCGCGTAAATCCGTGTTGGTTCGAGCAGCGAGGACAGCACCGACAACTCGGGTGGCGTGTCAATTTCCTGCAGTAGTTTGCGGATGAGCGAGAATCCATTGCTATGCGGACCTGATGACGCAATGCCGACGATTGCGTCGCCAACTTGGACGCGGTCTGGTTTAAGGATTTCATCCTCTTCGACCCACCCGATACAGAATCCAGCCAAATCGAATTTATCGCTCGGGTAGAACCCAGGCATTTCAGCGGTTTCACCGCCGACGAGCGCGCACCCAGCGATATCGCACGCTTCCGCGATGCTCTTGATCACCACTTCTGCGGCATCGACATTGAGTTCCCCTGTCGCGTAGTAGTCCAAAAACAATGTGGGTTCGGCGCCGTACACCAGTACGTCATTGACGCACATCGCTACCAAGTCTTGTCCAACCGTGTGCAGGTGATCGTGTTTTAAAAGCAAGTCCAACTTTGTACCTACGCCATCGGTACCCAACGACATCACTGGATTCTTGTATTTCGTTGGTACCTTGCATAGTGCAGCGAAACCGCCTAAGCCACTCAGCATGTCCGAAGTTCGATTGCTACCTAATGCGGGTCTTATGCGGTCAACAAGCTCGTTACCTGCGTCGACGTTGACGCCGGCGCGTTTATATGCATCTGACATAGCGGAGAATTGACTCGGCGAACTGTGAAGGTATCAAGGATGTACGGCGGATTATCGGGTTTAGGCAAACTTCAGCGCAAACATTCTGCGTTGGCTACTGAGATTCGCCTGACACAGAATCCTTCGAGATAGCCGCAACTTTAACGATCGATGGCGAAGACGAAGACAGGAACTCGTTTAGAGTTTTTACAATGATTTTGTTTCGTGGGTTTGTCGGTCGTTTGCTGGTATTGCTAGAGTGTCGCCTTTCCGATCAAGTGAGCGAAGAGGCATGCTGAAACTCGCTCGCGGTTGGCGGCGTCGGCTTATATGGACGTCTGTGCTATGTATGACGGCATTGATCCATGCGGAGGATCTTGATTGGCTCTACAACGTTGAGTTTCAAGTCGCAAGTCAGTCCGAACAGGAACGCCTCGAGGCTTTGCAGGAAGGTCTTGAGATCGTTTTGATTCGTGTTACTGGTCTACGCGAATTGCCGAAGTTGGACTTAATCGATGGCGCGTTTAAGGATCTAAATGCGTATCAGATGCAATTCCGCTATGAACAGGTTGAGGCGCCTGATGACTTAGAAATCGGGACGCGGCTAATCGTCAACTACGATGAAAATGCCATACACGCTCTGATCCGCGATGCCGAACTCCCGGTGTGGTCAGCCCAACGACCTCACGTCCTGTTCCTGATATCGATTGTCGATGGCGAACGTCGTATCGTTCTGAACGAAACAGAGATAAACGAAGTACAACGCGTCATAAGGACGACCGCTTCACGGCGCGGCGTCGCGTTCAGTCAACCACTTATGGACTTTACCGACCGAGAGGAGTTGCGCGAGGGTTCAATTGCATTTGGTTTTCTGCCGTCTGTTGAGTCGCTGCGGCATCGAGCCCGAGCTGATTTGGTTGCGGTAGCGCGGATAGATCCTTCAGTTTTTCAACAACATCGAGTTTGGCTGGTCCTACATGACGCAACAGGGCAGCGAGTCCGAGTGTTCGATGAAGGTGATTTGCTTCAAACGGCGGAGGAAGTTGTACACCGCACAGCGGACTACCTCGCTCAGCGATACGCGGTCACTGGTGGCGAGACTACCGCACTCCAATTGGTGGTAACTGGCATATCGGACGTGATGGAATACAAAGGCGTGCTCGACTACCTTGAGAAGTGGGAGTTCATCGACCGCGTGTTGCTTAGATCTGTAGAACATGATCGTATTGAGTTCGAGCTGCGCACGTCATCGACGTGGGAACAGCTAGCGATCCATTTGGATGAGGATGGCGTGCTGACCCCCAATCGGAGCGCCAGTCCGTCGTACGAGCAGATTCCAGAGTACGTGTGGCAAGATTCGCCATAAAATCTCGCAATACCGGCAACCGAAGACCCCTTTACTAACGAAGGAAGTGAATGCGACGGGCTCAGACCCATCTTTTACGTCACATACGATGAGTCTTTTACCGAACACACTGACCGTCATACGGATCATCATGGTCGGCCCCATTGGATGGACGCTTTGGAATGGTCAATATGGCATCTGTCTGGTACTCCTCGTTATCGCGGGGCTTTCAGATTTACTGGATGGTTTTATTGCACGTCGATTCAATTCGACCTCGCGCTTTGGCGAAGTAGCCGATCCAATTGCGGACAAGCTGCTGGCGATGGTAGTCGTCTCTGTGATGCTTCTCACCGAATTGCTCCCGCTTTGGGCTTCGGCAATCATCATTGGGCGCGAAGTAGTCATTCTCGGCGGGGCGATTGCGTTTCGATCAATCGTCCAACGCTTAGACATCGAGCCGTTGATGATCAGCCGTATCAATACCGTAGTGCTCGTCGTGGTACTGTGCGCGATCATTGCCGCACGAACAGACGTACCGCACTTAGCAAGTCTCACCGCGATATTTGTGGATCCCATAGGCGTCTATCTCATGGTCTTGTTCACCGTGGTGTCAGGCATCGCGTACGTCTATACGTGGTCAGTTCGTCTAAGAGAGCACCTAGACGTACCTGAGAAACACGCCAAGTCGCCTAACTCTTGAACGACAGAGTCGGCCTCGGTCTTACGACCGCGTCTGAAGCATCATTCGACACGTTTTTCGTGGGCGAAAACGTACTCGCCCTTGATCGTGTACGCCAAGGTGAAAGGGTTTGGTTGTTCGGCGAGGCGGCGACCGGGAAGTCGCATGTGTTGCGCTCGCTGGCCGTTGAAGTCGAAGACGCGCGATACATCACCGAACATCCCCCGAATCTCAACGAGGATTTGTCGCCATCGTTGCTGTTGATTGATGACTTCGACCTTCTTTGCGGCAACGAAGAGAACGAGTACGCCTTGTTTGCCGCATATGAAGCGACCGATTTTGCAGACACCCGATGGGTCGTGAGCGCTTCGAACGCACCTAACGAAGTCCCGTTTCTTTATAGGGATCTGGCCTCGCGGATGAGTCTATTCGAGCGCGTGGAATTACTGCCGGTTCCGGAGGTCGCACGCGCGCGATTGTTGAAGTTTTGGGCGAGTGATCGAGCGATAGGCATTTCAGACGAAGTGATTCAGTTTTTGCTTGATCGCATACCTAGAACTCAGCAAAGTTTGTGGGACACATTGCAGAAGCTCGACCGTAAGTCCATGCTTGAAAATCGGCAGCTGACCATTCCCTTCGTACGCGAAGTCATGGGTTTTGAGTAGCGCGAAGCACGTCGTGGTGACTGGAGGCGGCACCGCCGGTCATGTCATTCCGTCGATCCCGATCATTCAACGACTCTTGGCTGATGGTTTGGAGGTTTCGTTTATTGGGTCCACGAGTGGCTTGGAGGAACTCCTAGTCACCGATCTCAAACTGAATTTCTACGGCATAACCACCGGGAAGCTGCGACGCTATCTCTCGATGGAGAATTTAGTCGATGTATTCCGAGTATTCACCGGTATTTGGCAAGCATTTGCATTGATAAGGAAGATCAAACCAGTTGTTGTCTTCTCAAAAGGCGGCTACGTTGCGTTTCCGGTTGTATTTGCCGCATGGCTAAATCGTGTACCGGTGGTAGCTCACGAGTCTGACTTAACCCCAGGTTTAGCCAATCGACTGTGCATTCCGTTCCTTAAGTCCCTGTGCCTGAACTTTCCCGAAACCAAAGTTCGAACGCGCAACGTGCTCGTGACAGGAACGGCAGTTCGACCTGAATTGCTGAACGGAGATGCAGAGCGTGGGCGCGAATGGTTAAGAGCACCTGCCGGTTCACGTGTATTAGTGGTGGTAGGCGGCAGTCTTGGTGCAGCAGCGATCAATGTCGTCGTTCGAGAGTCGCTGGCACAACTATGTGAGAATTACTTCGTGGTGCATGTTTGCGGCGCACATCAGATTGACGCTGGCTACGATCGCCAAGGCTACGAGCAGTATGAATATATCTCTGACGAATGGGGGGATGTCCTTGCAGCCGCGGATTTAGTAATCTCAAGGTCAGGCGCGAACGCGCTGTACGAATTGCTTGCGCTACAGAAACCCAACATCCTTATCCCGTTGTCCCGTCGCGCGAGTAGAGGGGACCAGATCGAGAATGCGGAAATGGCCGAACGGCACGGTTGGAGTTTCGTGATCCCGGAGGAATCGCTAAATTCGGCCGCGCTCGTCAACGCACTAGCGTTCGTCGAGCGCGATCGAGATTATTGGATAAACAATCTCCGAGCATTCGAGACCCGAGATAGCGTCACGATGATCTACGAGGAACTCGCACGCGTGGCACGCCGCTAGCTATAGATCGAATATCCGCGCGGGGTTTTGTGATTTGACTCTGACAAGGTTGCCGGCGCGATCAAGCGCTTGAAGGACCTGTACGAAACCCTCGCGTTAACGGGTTAGGTCGACGTTCTTGCCGGTGTCGGAATCGATCAGGCGCGAGTAATCGAGGTATACCGGATGAACCTGGGGGTACTTCATTTAGGATCGTGCTTGCAATGAGCTCTGCTGCAAATGGTGCGCTGATCGTGCCACCACTGCCATGAGCCCCGCTGACCCAACATTGATTGGCGATTTCGCCTACGATCGGGAGTCGATCGGACGTGACGACCCGTGACGCGCGGAAACTGTGTTCGTGCTGCAGAGAGACACCAGCTAAGAGACTCTCGATTCGTGCTCTGTTTACGCGCGTCGCTTCGCCGTCCGACCATGGCTTGTATTCGTAAGTCGATCCTGCGAATAGCAGGTTGTCTTGCGGGGCCACGTATCCGTTGTGTGCGATGATGTGGTGCAGTGGTTTGCTGGAGTTGCTGATCGAGAACGCGTCGACTTGACCCGGAATGGCGATCGCCTCTATCGGTAGACCAACG
>LXNI01002385.1_pt1 | contig 13175 bp, 8 predicted proteins | sample 809091 | NCBI WGS metagenome assembly LXNI01 (sample SAMN04870527, study PRJNA318959) | sponge metagenome | biome: 01000161; feature: marine sponge reef; material: water | host: Sarcotragus foetidus | place: Greece: Milos, Mediterranean Sea | collected 2013-05-29 | depth 5-7 m | reverse complement strand
ACCACATTGTCCTTCGTGATCACCTCCTGCGGCGGCACGTCCACCACCTGTTCTCGCATGTCCACCTTCTGGATGGAATCGACGAAGGGGATGATCAAGGTGAGACCCGGCTGAACGGTGCGCTGGTAGCGCCCCAACCGTTCGATGACGCCTTTCTGGTAAGGTTGCACAATGCGAATGCTGGCAATGGCAACCACAAACACGAACAGGGCGAGGATCGCCAGTAATACAATCGGCACTGCTGCTCCCAACATTTGCCTTCTCCTTTGTTATGCGGCAGACTCGGCCTGCTCGTCTGAATCCGCGTATTCTCTGTCGGTTGCTCGAACCTGTAAACGCACGCCGTCTACGCCCAATACCTCTACAACCTCTCCAACTTCCAACTGTTCGCCATCCAGTGACTCGGCGCGCCATCTCTCACTTTCCAACCGCACCATACCTGTGTTGGCAATCGGGTCAACCGTCTGTAAGACGACCGCCCACTTGCCAATCATCCGGTTGCCGGCAATCTGCTGTACGCCCGGCCGCGAAATGCGATCGGCAAAAGGCCGCGCCAGCACAACGGCAGCTATCGAGACAACGATGAAGACCGCGATCTGCCACGCCAGACCCGCGCCCAGAAAGGCCGCCAGTGCCGCACCGAGCGCACCAATCCCAAAACAGAGCAGCACGAACCCGGCGGTGAACACCTCCGTCAAAAAGAAGAATACGGCTACGACAATCCATCCCCAACGCAGCAACTCTTGGATGTTTTCGTCAAACACGGTCCCCTCCGGAAGTTCTGAGAAAAGGAAATCACAGCTGTGCCTCTACAGAAAACCGTTCTGCACGGTCATGGGGCACCGTCGCGTCCATCCGGGAAGCGCAATTTGCTCTCAAACTTCCCCTTCAGTATATGCGAACTATATGCCGTTACCCAACAGCCCGCTGACATTCAGCCGACGAAAAGCTGATAACACCACCTGAGAACGCAGAAGGCCGGGCAAGCACCATTGCTTGCCCGGCCTCTAAGCGTAAAAGGTGGTCGGAGACTAAGGGCAAAAAGGAGCGTCCTCCTCTTTTCTGCCTATTCCCCATTCAGCTAAATCCAGCCCTGGTCCTGTAGAAAGCTCGTTAACCCTGGAATCGCGAATCGCTTGCCCTGATAGGCCTGGTAACCATAGTAGGCCAGCGCCAGGAAACCCATCAACGCCAGCAACGGGCCAAGACAAAATACGACCATCACAACCAACCAGCCGATGATTGGCACGAAAGCCAGAATTGTCGACCCCACGCTCATCAGCAGCAAAAACAGTATAAATGTCATCGCCAGCGCCAGACTCTGAGTAGCATGGAACCGCTGAAACGGGCGTTTCTTGCTGCTCGCGCTCAACAGTACAATTATAGGCATTACTAGCGGTATCAGCACCTGCGTCACATAACACAGCAGCGCAATCAACCGGTCGTCACTGTCAGCCGTTGCGTCGACTGCGGCACTGTGCATGAACTCACCGCGGCGCAGGGCAGAGGCAGCCGCGCCCGCCTGCGTGCGGGCCGAGTCGGTGAACTGTTCGGCAGGTGATGGTTCAGGCTGCTCGCCATAGCCGTCATCATCGGCCCCGCCCCCCACCGGCAATTCCGTCTCTTCCCAATCGCCAGTCGAACCTGCCTCCTGTTCCGGCGCTGAGTTTTCCGCGCTCGCCGACTCGGATTCACCCGACATCGCCTGCGAGGACTCCTCTTCGAACTGCTGCTCGTCTTTATTGTTCTCCACGGCTCTTCTCCATCGGCTACATGCGACAGCCAACACTCCTGCATCCTGACTGTCTCTGCCACATGTTCCCTGATCCCAGCTTCGCATCCACGACATTCAGACATCGAGGGATTCGATGACTCCTTGGGCTGATGCTACCACGACAATTATGTCGGCCAAGCAATCTTTGCTCTGTCTGGATGCCTTCATAACTACTCTACGCAAGTACCCGCCGAAAGTTTCCAGACCGCTCTGTCCAATGTGCTACAATAGCGTCTATGGCCGCCCCTTCAGCAGTTCCCCAGACGAGAGTCCCGCAAACGATACGAATCGTCTTCATGGGTACGCCCGATTTTGCCTTGACTTCTCTGACCGCCTTGCACCGCTCGGCTGCGCCGGCAGGTTGGCAGGTTGTAGGCGTTGTCACCCAGCCCGACCGACGGGCCGGTCGCGGCAAAAAGCTGGTCGCCAGCCCTGTCAAAACGTTCGCCCTGGAAAAGCAGCTGCAGGTGTTGCAACCGCAGCGCCTCCGGAAATATGAAGCGCCGCCCACAGAAGACCAGCCGGACCCATACGAATGGCTGCGTATGCTGGCCCCGGATCTGATCGTTGTCGCCGCGTTCGGACAGATTCTCCCGCCGCGCCTGCTGGAAGTCCCAACGTTTGGCTGTCTGAATGTACATGCCAGCCTGCTGCCCGTCTATCGCGGCGCGTCACCCATCACCGCCGCGCTTCTCGATGGCCTGACAGAGACAGGTGTAACAATTATGCTGATGGACGCCGGCATGGATACCGGTCCCGTGCTCACCCAGGCCCGGCTCCCTGTCCGGTCGGACGATACCACTGCCTCTCTCAGCGAGCGCCTGGCGGCCCGCGGCGCCGAACTGCTTGTTGAGACGATTCCAGGCTGGTTGGCTGCAGAAGTCGCCCCAGTCCCACAATCCGAACTGCCTGGCATCTCGTCCGTCTGCCGCCTGGTCAAGAAGCAGGACGGTCAGATCGACTGGACCATGCCGGCCGCGCGCATCGAACGTATGATCCGCGCCTATGCCCCCTGGCCGGCCGCCTTTACCACTTGGAAAGGGCAGAACTTCAAACTGTGGCAGGGCCGTGTCATCGCCGGTCGCACCAACCCCGGCCATGTCGTCGAGGTCGAAGGTCATGTCGCAGTGGGAACCGGCGAAGGCTTGTTGGCGCTACAGGCGGTCCAGCCCGCCGGCAAAAGGCGCATGACTGCAGCCACCTTTCGCAACGGCGCACCCGATTTCGCCGGCTCCCGCCTGGGCCGATGACCCGCCATTTGCCGTCATAAGCCAGATAGGGCATCGCTTTGTACGATTTGGCAGCCCTGTCGCCGCATGGTATACTCCTGCCTGTGTCGGGGCGTAGCGCAGCTCGGTAGCGCGCTTCAATGGGGTTGAAGAGGTCGGAGGTTCAAATCCTCTCGCCCCGACCAGAATGCAGAGGGAGACGGCATCACTCAAGGTCCAGCCGTGATGTTTTCTCCCTCTTTTGATTTCCTCCAATCCCTTCCCACCCAGGCGGAGGGAGGAGGCAGCTGGTTTCGAAGTCGCCTACGCAGATGGCATACCATGAGAAAAGTTGCAGCGACCGTCCCGCTATCTCCTGCAAAATGCGTGGACACTTTGCCACGGAAGATAATCGCGAGAAAACATCCGCCATCAGTCGCCGCCTGCCATCGGCTGGAAATTCGTCCAGGCGAACAGAAGCAAATTCAGCCCGCGTTGTCCTCCGCTGAGTTGGTTGGGGGAAGCCCATGCCCGATACGAGAGCTGGCTATATGCCATTTCCATCGCGTTTCGCTCGGTATTAGCAGGAACTGAGAATAACGTATACTAACATTCCTGCCGACTGCCGTTACTCTCCAATTAGGCCCTCCGCACCGATGTTGCGACAGAAACAGGTTAAGTTAGCCATAATAGTGTTGGGCGTCTGGCTGATGCTGGCAGCCCTCTTAGCTGCCCTTCCCTCGATCTCCGCGCTCTTGAGCTCCGTAAACGGGCCAGACAACAACCGGGCCCTCAGTATGATACGCGTGGAAAGCGGTCAGCCCGGCGTTCTTGAAATCTCTTGGGACGTTCCTGCGGAGACGCCCATCGACTATCGAGTCAGCTGGGCGCCTGTGGGCGAAGAATTCCCTTCAGGGCGTGATGAACCCGGAAATGCCTTTCCAACGGCTCCTACCTACACCGCCATCGGGCTGGATCCAGGAGTGCGGTACCAGGTGCGAGTGCGCGCCCGCTACCAGGATGCCAATGGAGACTGGAGTGCCCCCGTAGAGGCTGTCGTATCCGCTTCCACCTCCGCCTCCACCTCCGCTTCGGTGCCGTCAACTGTGCCGCCGGGTCAGCCGCAAGACTTACAGGCAGACGTCGCGCAAAATAGCGTATCGTTGAGCTGGTCCGCGCCGGCGGACAACGGAAGTATCACCGGCTATCAGATCCTGCGTCGTGACAGGAATGGCGATCCAATAGACCAGTTCTCGATCCTGGTAAAGGACACAGCCAGTCTCGCGACAAACTACGTTGACAGCACCGTCCTGCCGGACCGACAGTACACCTACCGGCTCCTCGCACTGAACGGGACCGTCCTTGGGTCCGAATACGCTGACGTTGACGCCAACACTCTGGGCCTTCCGTCGGAATCTGTCACGACGCCCACCACTGCGCCCGCGGCCCCCGCCACCGCAACATCTGACGCCGCGCCGACTGCAGCGCCCCCGCCTACTGCCGTGCTTCCAGCGGCCCCGTCGCAAAGCAATGCGACCCCGATCCCAATCTCGGAAAGAGACGCATTGGTTGCAATCTTTCGTGCCACCGGTGGTTCCTTCTGGGCGCAGAAGACCAACTGGCTAAGCGACGAGCCTATCACATCCTGGCACGGAGTGACTGCCGACCAGAACGGAAACGTGATTGAGCTGAATCTCAACAGAAACTATCTGTATGGGCCGATTCCAGCCGAGCTGGGCAGCCTCACCAATCTGAAAACACTGCGAATGCAAGGCAACAGCCTGATCGGTTCGATCCCACCCGCGTTGGGAAACCTCAACGCGCTGACCAACCTGGAACTGCAGAACAACCTCCTGAGTGGGCCGATTCCAGCCGCGCTGGGCAAACTCTCCAAACTGGAATGGTTGGAACTGTCAGAAAACGACCTGAGCGGATCGATCCCGCCTGAGCTGAGCAATCTCACCAATCTGACTGTGTTGACTCTGTCACACAACGATCTGACCGGAGCCCTCCCCTGGTGGCTGAAGGAGTTTGACGGCCTGCAGATTCTGAAAGTTTCGGGCAACCGGTTCACAGGTTGCATGTCCGCAAATCTGCTGGATATATGGGTCGATGATCTCGACCAGACTCTCATCCCAACCTGTCGCGAGGCACTGACCACCTTCTACTTTGCCACCGGCGGCCCGGAGTGGGAGCACAATACCAACTGGCGGCAGTCAGAAACTTCCCTCGCGCAATGGTATGGGGTAACCACCGACGAAGCCGGACGTGTTACAGCCATCGATCTTTCTGACAATAGGCTTGCGGGCACACTGCCTCCGCGAATTGGCAACCTCGTACATTTGGAAAAGTTGGATCTCTCCGGCAACGAACTTTCCGGGCCAATTCCTTCGGAAATAAGCAATCTGTCTAGCCTGTCTACCTTGTATCTTGCCGGCAACAAACTGACGGGATGTATACCTGCCAGCCTCCGGCAGATAGAAAACAACGACCTCGACATCCTTGGTCTGGAATTCTGCCGGTAATGTCCCCTTCACCGGTTTCCGGTCAATCTTGAGCGACAGCCCCTCCCGGCGCCGGGATTCCCGATCGCAGCCACATCCTCCCGCACGCCCCATGTATTTATGCCCGCGGGCTTTTACGTCTATCCGGGCGGTCGGGCCTTCGGCCCTCCCTTGTGCAGGGGCTGCGCCCCCGCAACGCCCCCCTACAAAACCATGCCTCACCGACCGTGTGCCTTCATCGCAACGTGTCGGCTGGCGAGCATGGCGGCGGCTGTACACTAGTTGCGTCACCAAGCCACTGAATGGTTCCAAGGATGACTGGCAGGTCAAGTACTGTGGCTTAGTAGTTACGCATCTACTAAGAATTCGAAATTTTCACGCGCCCGCCAAGTGGTATAATGGCAGTACACTGCAGCACATATAACCCCTCCTGCTGTCAGAAACGCACATTTCTAAATTCAAAAGGAGTCTGCTTTGCAAGCACTAAAGTCTGGCCGCATACCTGTCCTGCTGCTCTGTGCAGCAATTGCTCTGGCGTTCTACTTTGCCGCCTCCGCGATTACCCCTTCCTTTGCCAGCGAAGGAGACACCGCCGATCACGAGGATGAAGTCACCACCCTTGAATCCCTGACCGAGCGCGTCGTCGAACTTGAGAACCGTATCGCCGAACTGGAACTGCAACAGGAAGAAGCTGCCGCCCAGCAACCTGCCTACCCCGTCTTCGACGCCATCGTCGCCGTCTATCTGTCGGATCAGATCGACATCCACAGCCTGCACGATCGTCTTAAGGACGGGGATGGCATCATGCCCGGAGACTCAGGGCAAATCAAGCGCCTCGTGACCCTGCTTTCCGCAGTCGACTGGCCGCAGGAATTGGCGGAAGAGGGAGAAGCGCTAATCGAAACGCTCACGCAATTCGCGTCCGCATTGGCCGATGACGATCTTGAAAACGCCGTGCCCCTCGCCTCTGCCTCCCACGATGCGCAGCATCACTTCTCCGGCAGCGTCTCAGACTGGTTCAAGAGTACACAGTTGCCTGAAGAGGAAGATCCCGAACAGGCAGACCAGTCGTCCGAAGAAGGCCACAGTGACGATAGTGATGACGACACCGAGAGCCATGGCCACGACGACGACAGTGACGACGACGACACCGAGAGCCATGGCCACGACGACGACAGTGACGACGACACCGAGAGCCACGGCCACGACGACGACGACGATGACTCCAACGACACGCATGACGACGGACATGACCACAGCCACGGAGAATAGCCGGTGAACTTCATGCAAATGCGCAGACGTATCGCCAAGCTGCTGGGGTTAGCGATGCTACTCGCCACTATCCACTTTCCTCTGTCCACCGCGGTGCTCGCGCACGCCGACTACGATCACTCCGTCCCTGCCGCCGGTGAGGTAGTTCTCCAGACCCCACAGCAGGTGCAGGTCTGGTTCACTCAGGAACTGTTTCGTCGTGAAGGGCAAAACAGCCTCGAGGTATACGGGCCCGATGAACAGAGGGTCGATCTGGACGACTTCGCCATCGATGACGATGACCGCAAGCTGATGACTGTCTCGCTGCCGCCGGACCTTGCCAATGGCGTCTACACTGTCCGTTGGCGCTCACTGTCCGCTGACGATGGCGATGACGCCAATGGCGAATTCCAGTTTACTATCCAGTCCGACGAGCCTACAGCAGAGGCCCCAGCAACAGAGGCCCCAGCAACAGAGACGCCTGAAAGCACTACCGAAGCCGCCCAGCCATCGCCCACAAACACGGCCCAACCGGAGCAGGCCGAGCCACAACAGACGCCCTCCGCTGCCGACACAGATTCCGAAGTCCCTGAAACATCTCCCGACCAGCCCGACCAGGGCCCGGGTCTGCCTTGCCTCGGTAGTTCAATACCGCTCTTGTTGCTCCTTGGCGGGCTTCTGATAGGACGGGGGCGCAGATATCGTCGATACCTTTCACAGTTCGCAAAGCGCGGGCAGAACTATTAGCCTGAACCGGATGCCCTGCCGTCGCGGCAAGTTTTCTCAATACGGTTTCCACACTACGCAATGGATTGCGATAGTTCTGGCGCTCCTGTGCTTCCCGCTGCTGTCGCCGCTGCCTGCCCTGGCCCACGCGTTGCTCGTACGCGCCGACCCCCAGCCAAACGCAGAGCTCACACAGCCGCCCGCGGCTATTGAGTTCTGGTTCAGCGAACCGCTGGAAGAGACCTTCACCGGCGCCCGCATCCTCACCGCCGGCGGAACTGAACTGCCGGCCGGCGCGCCGCGCATCGACCCCAATGACCCCACCCACCTGACCCTGCCGCTGGAGAGTATCGAACCGGGCATCTACACCGTAGTCTGGCAAACTCTCTCCAGCGTGGACGGTCATGAGTGGATCGGGTCGTTCCCACTCACCATCCTCAATCCCGACGGCACTCGTCCCGCAGGCACCGCCGTTGAGATCACCGTCCGCAGCCAGGACGGCCTTCCTCCTCTGGCCGATTCCATACTCCGCTGGCTCTCCCTGCTCTGCGCCGCACTGCTGGTCGGCCCACTCTCCATCCGCCTGCTGTTGGCAAGCGCCGTCGCGCCTCGGAACGACCGCTACAGCCTGACCGTAGACAGGCTCACCCATTCGATCTCCCTGGCCGGTGCCATCGGTCTGACCGCTGCCGGCTGGCTACAGCTCCTCGTTCAGGCACTGCGCTTGGGCGGAATCGGTGAGTTCCCTGAGCTGTTGCTCGCAACCCGCCCCGGCAACCTGACCCTGATGCGTCAAGCCTTGCTCGCGGCACTCCTCCTTCTGATTGTCCGCAATCAATGGGCTCCCCCTACGCTTCCCCAGTCCGGCAATGGCGCCTCAAACCCTGCCGCCCCGCCCGGTCGGCTGCGTCGGGCTGCTCCGAATCTTTTCCGACTCAACTTGGGGCTGTGCGTAACGGGACTGGGCGCATCGCTGTTCAACAACCAGAACGTGTGGATAGTGGTTGTGGCGATCATAGTCGTGGGCAGCCTGTGGACCGGCTTCCATTTCCGTGTAGAGCAGAAATGGAACAGGATCTTCTCACAGCAGACATGGACCATTCTGCTGGCCGCGGCCGCACTCTTTACCTATGCCGCCAGCAGCCATGCCGCCGCCGCCCTCGGCAGCGGCTGGGCCGTCACTGCCGACTTCGTACATCTTGTCGCGGCCGCGGTCTGGGCAGGGGGACTGATCTTCCTGGCGCTGCTACTGCTAAAGTTACATCGGCTGCAGTTAGAGCCCGATCAGGTAGGCCTTGTCCGCCTGCTGCGGCGCTTCTCGCTCAGCGCGCAGATCGCCGTATTTGTACTGGCTCTGACCGGCCTCTTCAGCAGTTTCGTCCAACTACCCCATGTCGGCAGCCTCTTCAGTACCACCTATGGGCAGGTTCTTCTCATCAAACTGGCGATTGTCGCCGCCATCCTCGCGCTGGCCTTCCTCAACAATCGCTCCGTACAGAAGGCGGAAGAGACCGTCACGCACCCACCAACACTGCGCAACTTCTCGCGCCGGGTGGCTGTGGAGGCAGGCATGGCCGCTGTCCTATTGGTGTCGATAGCCGTGCTGGTACAGACACCTACGCCAAACTTCTCGTTGCCAACATCGGCAGCGCCGCCCTCCCTGCCCTTCAACAAAATGGCCTACGAAAGCGACCTGGCTATCCATCTGCAGGTCACCCCCAATCAGGTCGGCCACAACCGCTATTGGGTACATCTCTCCCATCCCGATTCCTCAGATATCGGTGAAGTCCAGCTGGTGCGCCTTTTCTTCACCCACGAATCGGGCCAAATGGGACAAGCGCGCCTCGACCTGGTCGACCTCGGCGAGGATGCCTTCGCCGCCGAGGGCGCCTTCTTCAACCTGGATGGCGATTGGAACCTGTCAGTATACGTGCGCCGCCGGGGCATGAACGACGTCTTGGCAGAGATTACAGTCCCTGTTCCCCCAGCGGAGACCGAGCAGGACATCACCCGCTCCCCCTGGCGCAACCCGATCCCCAGGCTGCCAGCGCAGACGATTGTCGGCGCGCTGCTGATTGCCCTGTCGCTTGTCCCGCTCCTGTGGCGGCGTCCCCTGCTGCGTGCCAGCCGTCCGCTCTACATCGTTCTGGCAATGGGAGCCCTCCTCTTCTTCCTGAGCGGCGCGCTGCTTGGCCTGACCGCATTCTTATAACTGAACGACCCGGCCCAACCTGCCGCCCTGCGCCTCCTGCCAATCAGCGCCTCCGCTGCGCACCAGTAGCCCTGCCCCAAGCCGAATTCCAACCTCCATTCCACATCATATTCGTCCCTTTCCAGAGCGGGAGCAGTGTCTGCACTTGCCCGCTTATATTTTTCTTACACTCCGCAAACGTGCCTGTGATGAACGCCGAATATACTGAAAACATACCTGTACAGCCAACAACGGTCCGGAAAAAGACCCTGTTGCACCTGTTAAGAAAGAGAAAGCGGAACTGTAAAGGAGAACTTAATGAGATTCGAGCGCCTGACTGAGAAGGCACGCGAAGCAATTATCGAGGCCCAGAACGAGGCCCGCGAATACAAACACGCCAGCATCGACCCCGAGCATCTACTGCTCGCGCTCCTGCGGCAGCAAGGGGGCGTCGTACCCGCTGTAATCGATCGCATGGGCGGAGACAAAGAAAGCCTTCGCACCGGCTTGGAACAGCTCCTGGCCGCCAAATCCCGTGTCACCGGCGGTGCAGTGGAAACGCGCATGGGACGCGAAATGGCGCAGCTTCTGGAAGAAGCCGAAACCATCGCCGCCAACATGAAGGACGAGTACACCTCAACTGAGCATCTCCTCATGGCGATGGCCTCTGCCCGCAACGGCGATAGTCGTCAACTACTGGAACGCCATGGCATCGACTACAACGGCATCATGCAGGGGTTGGCTGCCGTGCGCGGCAGTCAGCGCGTCACCAGCCAGACCCCGGAAGCCCAGTACGAAGCCCTCGTCAAATACGGCCGCGACTTGACCGCCGAGGCCGCCAAAGGCAACCTCGATCCCATCATCGGCCGTGATCAGGAGATCCGCCGCGTCGTGCAGATCCTCAGCCGTCGCACCAAGAACAACCCTGTGCTGATCGGCGAGCCCGGCGTAGGCAAGACCGCCATCGCCGAAGGCTTGGCGCAGCGCATCATCAACGGCGATGTGCCCACTACGCTCAAAAATAAGCGGCTCGTTGCGTTGGACCTTGGCGCGCTGGTGGCCGGAGCCAAGTACCGCGGCGAGTTCGAGGAGCGGCTCAAGGCCGTCCTCAACGAAATCCGCGACGCCGATGGCGAAGTCCTGCTGTTCATCGACGAAATGCACACCCTGGTGGGCGCCGGCGCAGCCGAAGGCTCAATGGACGCCTCCAATATGCTCAAACCCATGCTTGCCCGCGGCGAGCTTCATGCCATCGGCGCCACAACCTTGGATGAATACCGTAAATATATCGAGAAAGATGCCGCCCTCGAACGACGCTTCCAGCCCGTCTTCGTAGGCGAACCGTCTGTAGAGGATACCGTCTCGATCCTGCGCGGGCTCAAGGAGCGCTACGAAGTCCATCACGGCGTGCGCGTCACCGATAGCGCCGTCATCGCCGCCGCCCAGCTCAGCCACCGCTACATCAGCGACCGCCAGCTGCCCGACAAGGCCATCGATCTGGTCGATGAGGCTGCCAGCAGGCTGCGGATGCAGATCGACTCCAAACCCAAGAAGCTCGACGAACTCGACCGCCAGCTGATGCAACTGGAGATCGAACGCGAGGCCCTGCGTAAGGAGTCCGACGAGGCCAGTAAGCAGCGGCTTGACGCGCTCGAAAAAGAGTTGGCTGACCTGCAGGAGTCCAGCTCCGAACTCTCAATCCGCTGGCAGGCCGAACGCTCTGCAATCCAGGCCCTGCGCACCCTGAAAGAAGAGAGCGAACAGTTGCGCACCGATATCGAGCAGGCTGAACGCGACTATGATCTGCAACGAGCCGCGGAGTTGCGCTATGGACGTATGAACGAACTGCAACAGCAACTGCACGCGGCCGAAGAAGGCGTTGCCTCCCTCCAGGCCGCCGGCGCACTCCTGAAGGAGGAAGTCGACGACGACGAAATCGCCTCAGTTGTCAGCGAATGGACCGGTATCCCCGTAACCAAGCTGATGGAAGGCGAGCGCGAGCGGCTGGTGCGCATGGACGATGAGCTGCACCGCCGCGTCGTCGGCCAGGAGCGTGCCGTCGCTGCAGTTGCCGCCGCGATTCGCCGCAGCCGCGCCGGCCTGCAAGACCCCAACCGTCCAATCGGCAGCTTCATCTTCCTCGGTCCGACCGGAGTGGGCAAGACCGAACTGGCGCGAGCCCTGGCTGAGTATCTCTTCGACGATTCACACAACCTGGTCCGCATCGATATGAGCGAGTACCAGGAGCAGCATACCGTCGCCCGCCTGCTCGGTGCCCCACCCGGCTATGTCGGCTACGACGACGGCGGACAACTGACAGAGGCAGTACGCCGCCGACCCTACTCGGTAATTCTCTTCGACGAGATCGAGAAGGCCCATGTAGAGGTGTTCAACGTGCTGCTGCAGGTGCTGGACGACGGCCGCCTGACCGACGGACAGGGCCGCACCGTAGACTTCCGCAACACCGTCATCATCATGACCAGCAATGTCGGCAGCCAGCACATCCTCGATGTCGCTGGGCTCGACGACGAAGTCGAGCGCCGTGTAATGACCGCCATGCGCCAGCAGTTCCGGCCGGAGTTTCTCAACCGGGTCGATGAGATCGTCATCTTCCACAGCCTGTCCGCCGAGCACCTGGAGGGCATCGCCGAAATTCAGCTGGAAAGGCTGTGTGCTCTGCTCGCCGACCGCGAAATCAAACTCGAACTGACCGACGAGGCTAAAGCCCTGATCGTTCAGAACGGCTACGACCCGGCCTACGGCGCGCGTCCGCTCAAGCGCAGCATCCAGCATACCGTGGCCGACCCGCTGGCGTTGGAAATACTCGAAGGACGTGTGGGGAGCGGCGATCATGTCATCGCCGCTGAACAGAACGGAGAGATTACCTTTTCCGTATTGGCTGCCCCTGAGCTGGTGCCTTCCATCCAAGTCAACAGCTAGAGCAGTCCCTGCGCGATTTCGACAACTATCGAGCAGACTTCGTAAAGCAGCTTTTCCAAACAAACGCCCTCGCAAAGTGCAGAGGGCGTTTGTCCTTTTTGGTTGCGCCGCCGTCGAGAATCAGGTACAATTCCCCTATATCATCCTCCTGGCGACCGCCAGTCTAAAATGGCAGCCTGAAATACCTGATGCCCTAAATGGAAAGGACCGCCGGCCATGACGTACGGACCCGCACAATCCAAAATCAGCTGGTACAGATCCCCCATCGATCGAGCCGTCCTCGCCGAGCTCAATCAGCGCAGCGATCTGTTCGGCCTTCTGCAGTCGCTCGGACACCTGGGCCTTCTGGCGCTGACAGGCGCGGCCGCCTGGTTTTCCCTGCAAGCGGGCCTATGGTGGGGCCTCATCATCGCCCTCTTCTTGCATGGCACCTTTTACGCGTTCCTCCTCAACGGCTTCCATGAACTCTGCCACCGTACAGTCTTTCGCACTAAGTTTCTTAACGAGTTCTTCTTGCGCCTATACAGCTTCCTTGGCCAGTATAACCACGTCTATTTCTGGACGAGTCATCAGGAACACCA
>LXNI01002384.1_pt1 | contig 13177 bp, 9 predicted proteins | sample 809091 | NCBI WGS metagenome assembly LXNI01 (sample SAMN04870527, study PRJNA318959) | sponge metagenome | biome: 01000161; feature: marine sponge reef; material: water | host: Sarcotragus foetidus | place: Greece: Milos, Mediterranean Sea | collected 2013-05-29 | depth 5-7 m | reverse complement strand
TGATTGTCCAGCACCATCCTCACCGCCCGCTCACGCAGCTCAGCGGGATACCTCCCATTGTTCGACATAGCTCCATCCTTCCCAAGGATCAGAGCCTCCACCAAACCCGGGGCGATTCAGAGATCATCAGGCTCGGCATCGCTTCGGTGGCCGTGCCGCCGCTGGGACGCGGCAACGGAGGGCTGGCGTGGGCAGACGTCCGGCTGTTGATCGAGCAGCACCTCGACGGGCTGGGTGTCGAGGTGCCCGTGGACTCGCCTGAAGCAGCACCGGCCGCGGTGGACACGCGCGACGCGACGGCCAGGCCGAACTGGACGCCGGGCAGAGCAGCGCTCGTACTGCTGGTGGACCGAATCGCTGCCCGCACGCTGGAAGGCGGGGCGTCGCTGGTCGGCGTACAGAAGCTGAGGTACTTCCTCTAGGAAGCAGGTGAACCGCTGCGACTGGACTTCCAGCGAGGCCGCTACGGGCCCTACGCCGACAACCTCTGGTGGGATGTTGGCCAGTCGCGTTAACCCAGGTCAGACGGGGCAAATTTCGGCTGATCAGCGAATCTCCACATTGGCGGAATCGAGACAAAACCGCAGGTCAGAGGGCTATTCTGTGCCGCATTGTCGAGCAAGGCGGGCGCAAATGGGCTCTCAGGAGGCCATTGGGAGGCGAATTCAGGGCGAAATCACCGATTTCGGTGGTCTCCGAGCGCTCCCGCCGGAGCAAGGTTATGAGTTCCTTCGCCGTCGCGTCTTCGGCCGAGCGGCGCAGCACGTGTCTACCAATAGATGGCGATGATCTCTGCTTCCAAGAACCGCACCGAGGAACTTATGCGCGTCGAGGGCGGTGCTGGAGCTTGAAACTCGCCTGGACCTGGATAGCCGTTCCCCACGTCGAGCGCGGCCGCCATTCGCAGGTGACAGGCACTCTCACGGGTCGTAACTACCTTAAGTTCTGAATCGATGCGGCGAGTCACTTCCGCTAGGACAGAGCGGCGGCCGTCAACCGTCTCGGCCCAGCCGGCGGGCCGCTCCGCCCCAGCGATCACGCTGGCCACTTGCGCCGCGTCAACTACTCGACTGTGGCTGTCCGCCAGCATTGTGATGTAGCGCCGGAGTAACGCATCTTGCCCCTCTCCCGACAGCGAGTTCGGTTGCTGCGATGCCTCTCCAGCCACCTCCATCGCCTGAAGAGCGGCCTCGCCCAGATTGCCGATTTGCTCGCCAAACACTGGGTGGATGTCATGAAGCACATCCATGAGCTTGATCGGTCGCCACCTTCCTTGGATGCCCTCGCCAGCGAGCCTGCAGAAGACGGTGAACTGGCGACCTGAGAACAAAATGCGGCGGATGTCCTTCCAGAAGAGATCCCGTTGTGCGATGCCTACCACGACGGCGTCGCGGAGTCCCGCGCCTCTCGGTTCGACAAACTGGTCGAAGAGGTCACGGTGGATCAGGTACTCCCCGCCACCAATCTCCGCGACTCTAAAGTCGACGAGGATCCCGCGAATCGGGACAAGGTCGGCGAGAAGGCTCTCGAGCAACCGTCCGATCGACCGCATCTCCGCCAGCTGGTCGCCGTTCTCGCCTCTGAACATCTGCATGTTCTCGTCGAGAATCTCGCGGATGGTCGTGACGATGGCGCTTACACGGAATATCGGGTCTGCCTCCAGCACGACCTCGGCCTCGATGAGATCTCCGCGGCAGAGCGTCTGAGGATCGATGACGCGGCCTGCAGAAAGATGCAGCTCGAGGTCCCGCTCGATATCAGAGCAACTGCTCACTTTGGGAGTTCGCGAGTTGACTTGTGCGCCGGCCAACCCGACTCCTGATCGTTCGAGGTCGTGAAGCTCCTTGAAGCTCGTCTGGACGATCGCCTTGCGGAGCACCTGCGAGGTCTGCGACTGAGCGGCATCTAACCGTGACTTGATCTCTGCTTTGGCCACTCCGAAACCGCCGCCCATCGAGCCGCCGATCTCGCTGTTCAGCGAGGTGGTCTGGCTGTCGGCAAAGTCGGTCGCAATGGCTCCCTTGCGGGAAGCGAGCAGGCTGTAGACGGATACCTCGTCGAGGTAAACGAACTCGCGGCGGGTTCCCGACTGCGCCCTCGCGTCTCGCGCATAGTCCCGCCGAAGGCGCCAGGCTCGGACGCGCTTGAAGGGATTCATGCGGCAGACCAAGCCTTCGTGGGACTGTTCCCGATGCGCTCGCGCTGCCGCTCAACGCGCTCGAACCCACCAATGTAGTCCTCGAGAAATATGGCACTTCGCTCGTCGGCTACTGCGAGTAGCGATGCCTCGGTCCAGATTGCTGCCAGCTCGGCCGACGACCAGCCGTCGGTCCTGGTGGCGACGAACTCATGCGGCAGCGGATCCATGGTTTGCAGCTTCCGAGCGGACTTGATGAGGATGTCCGACCGATCCTCTGCACTCGGCAGAGGGAACTCGATCTCCCAGTCAAGCCGCCCGGGCCGGCGAAGGGCTACGTCCAAGTCCTGCGGCCGATTGGTCGCCGCGATCACCACAACGTTGCTCGTCGAGTCGAAGCCATCCATCAGGGTGAGCAGCTGGGCCACCACTCGTCGGCTCGCTTCGTGAGCGTCGTTGTCGCGCTGGGCTGCCACGCTGTCGATCTCGTCGAAGAAGATGATGGCCCGATCCTCCTTCGCCGCTGCATCAAAGATGCGCCGCAGGAGCTCCTCGCTCTGCCCGTACCACTTGCTGAAGACCTCCGGTCCGGAGATCTCAAAGAACGCTGCGCCAGCCTGGGCCGAAATGATCCGGGCCAACATCGTCTTACCGGTGCCGGGTGGGCCAGTGAACAGCACGCCCTTGATCGCGCGCGCACCGATCTTCGCCAAATCCCCGCCCCGATCGAGCGGTAGCTCGATCAGCTCGCGTGCACGCGCGACCACCGAGCTGAGCCCACCAAAGTCATCGAAGGTGAGATCACGATCGGAGCTGCCCTCGATTCGGAATCGCTTCACAACCTCCTCGTCGATCGCCGGCAGATCTATGTACTTGATGGGTTCTACCGAGAGCACGCGGACGACCCCGCGAGCCTCCCCCGCTTCGACGGTGTTGCCGACCTCATAGCCGACTTCCGCTCGGGTTGGGACCTTGCGATACCGGCCACTGGCCTCGATGACAGTGACATCGTCGAGCTTGATCTTGACGACGCCGACCCATAGATCGTCGGGCCACGTGCCGGCATCGACTCGTTCGACGCGTTGGCCGGGAGCTTCACCCGAAATGAGAATCACGTCGCCGGTGCTGAATTCGTCCCCATCCTGATCGAACCAGCCGCTGTTGCCGTTGCGGAGGTCGAAGAACACCCTGTGGCCGTCCACACTGAGAGCGGTCACGCGGGCGAGCGTTCCGATGTTCGTCGTGGCGTCTGTCACGGGGGTTGTTCGCCTGCGCTTTCTGCTGTGTTCAGGCTAACGATCCCGACTGGCGGGCTAACTGAGATTCCGGAGTCTGCAGAAGCCCAGGCCATGCTCCAAGGAGTCCCCCCAACACCGCGTGGAATAGGCAGCACAAAGGCCGGCCGCAGCTGCAGTTTCCGCGTTTGGTGCTGGTGGTCGCCGTCCGCAGCACGGCATCGCACACTCTTACCTCAGTCTCAACCCATCACCCTGCTACCAACCTCTATGTCCAGAACAGCTGTCACTTCGCGTGAGGCTGTGCGCGCGTCATGCGGGTGAGCCGCCGACGCGGCACAGCCATTATCCGCCCGCATCGCTGGCAGACGGCCTCATGAGCATCTACAGCTAGGTGGCGAACTGGTCTGCTGCGTAGGCGTGCAGGGCACTGATGAAACCGTCCCAGGCCTCTTGTTCCGCAGCCGCAGTCTGCTTGTGAGCTTTGAGATCTCTGGTGGGTGGCTTCTCGAATCGAGCTGGCTCGGCGTAGAACTGACCCGCAGGACCGGGCGGTCGTTTGACTGGTGTCGGCGGAGCGGGAGCCTGTCCTTGTCGGTGTCGGTTTGAGGCGGAATCCCAAATCGAGTATGCGTCGTCAAGCATCTCGTTGTCGATAAGCGAGATGCACGTCTCAAGTTCGCCGATGGCCGTCTGGAACGTTCGCGTTGGACCGGATCCGACAGCGGGTTCGACTAGCAGAGGCCGCGTGCGAGTCTCTTTCTCGAGATAGAGCAGCCAGACTCGGCGACTCTCAGCCAGATCGCTGTGCACGACAGTGCTGAGCCGCATGAACGTCTCACGCAGCAGCGCCTTGCGGGCTGCCTGGTCCAGCCGTACTTCTTCTCGCCGGATCCGTTCGGCCTCGCGCGCCTCCTCACGATTGAAGCGCTCATCCTCCCGCTTGTCCTCAAACCAGACTACGAGCCCCGCGAGGATCGCACCGGCGACGACCGCTCCGCCGACTTCGCGCACCGCATTCCAGTAGCTGTCGCCGAAATCGAAATGGCTGTCAGCGAACAACGAAATCAGCAGGCCGCTCAGTCCAACAGCGAAGATCCGAGCGCGGAACCGCCGCCACAGCGCAGGGCGAGGCTCGGCTTGATTTCCTCGCTCGGGCTTCGCAGAGCCAAGCATCGTCTCTGACCTCTCTGTGTAGGTGAAGCAGCTTGGCTGCACAGGCGCCAAAGCGGTTACTCGAACTCGCGCTGCGTTGCCGAACCGTTACTCGACTTTTTCTGGACGGCTCCGCGTTCGATATAGCAATTGGCGCCGAAGCTAGCGTTTGCACAAGTCAGAAAATCGTGTAGCACTTCGGGCCGCCACCGGGCAGATCCCACTGGCCATTGACACGATGCACCCACTACCGGAACCGGCACTCCGGGACCGTCTCGCCAACCGCAGTCCGCTTTCGTGTCGCACCCTGTTCCTAATGTGGACTGCATGAGCAATCGATCTGCCAATGCGTCGGCACCTCAAGCATCCGAGGTCTACTGCGGTGATGCATTCGATCTGATCGACAAGCTCCCTGAGTCGTCCGTGGACTTGATCGTGACGAGTCCGCCGTACTGGTGTCAACGCGTGTACGAGGGGCAGGAGCACCACGATTGGGGGGTTCAGGATGCGTGGCGTCGCGAGGGCAACCCGCTCGATGCAGCCCCGCCGTATGACTGGTATCGAGCGAACGGCGGCATGTTGGGCCTTGAACCGACGCCCGACTGGTACGTGGCGCACCTAGCCGAGTGGTTCGATCGAGCGCGCCCTGTTCTCAAGCCCGATGGAAACGTCTGGGTCAATATGGGAGACACCTATTTCGCGCGGTGGGCAAGCATCCGCCCCCGGGGCCGCCAGGGTCTCGGAGACACGGGCAGGGTCAGGCGGCGAACTCCGATGGGGGACTACCGGCAGGAAAAGCAGTTGCTGATGGTGCCGGCACGATTCGCTATCGCGATGCAGGGTCATCGCTGGATTCTTCGCAACGATCTCATCTGGTCGAAGCCGAACGTCCCGCCCCGTCCAGAGAAGGATCGCCTTCGGCTGACCCACGAGCACCTGTTTCACTTCGTCCACCGACCGAGCGAGGGCCGGGCCTCATATTTCTACGACGCGGAGGAAGCCGAGCCCGGCCGGCGCGACGTCGTGACGGTCAACGCTCGGTCAGGTGCGCACGGCCACACGGCGACATTCCCGCCTGACCTGATTCGCCCTCGCATTCTTTCGTCTTCACCGGTCGGCGGCGTGGTTCTGGACCCGTTCTGCGGCACCGGACGTGCGCTCACGATCGCGGCCGAGAATGGGCGCACTGCGATTGGATTCGAGATGGCCGAATCGTTCGCAGAGGTTGCTGCGCAGGATCTAGCGACCACAACCGGCACCCGACCTGATGCCTCCGAGTAGCTCGCGGCGGCCGAATCACTTCGTGGGAGAGTGGTTCGGGCAGCGCATCTATCCCAGTGTGCAACTCGACAACGCATCGCTGGATGCGATGAAGACTCAACTCTGCCCCTTTCTGACCGCCGCAGTTGGTGAAGCTCAGGAGTGCATCAAGGCGACGCCCTCCCAAGGTGTGTGCACCGTCACCAGCCGGGACGCGACGCGATATGGCGTGGACGATGGTTCGATCGACTGGCTGGTTTGCCCATATCGCACACTCGATCACGGGTTGCTCAACGAAGTCGCGCATCACCTATTCGACATCGCCGTTGATGCGGATGCGCTGATCGTCGCAGCCGTGACGCTTGACGAACCCGCAACCCAGTCGCGCATTCGAGCAGCGCTTGCCGCCGGCACGCCGGTGTTCGTCTACTTCCGTGCTCGCCTCGGCGGCGAAATCTCGTTGAGACCGACCGACCGGTCACCGGAGTTCTCGTTCGACATCACAATGGTTCAGCTACTGCCGGGTTCTGGCGATCCCGAAATCGGTCGGTACGCCATCGTGGAGGTGCAGACCATGGAGTTCCACGGGTCGTATGGGGAAGCCACGAGAGCGCTCCGAAGCGCGCTCGACCTTCACGAATCGAGCTTCGCCGATCAGATCGGTGAGAATCCCGAATGGGCGGGGCGAGCAATCCAAGGGCCCAGCATCGCCGACACGTTCAAGCGGACCTTTTACCAGATGATTTTCAAGTTCCAGTTGGGTCTGCACACGAGCTGCGCAGGAACTGTGTTGGCGCTTCCGCGCGCTGTGTGGAATTCCTGGCAACCCCATCTCGGCCGACCTGAGCTACAGGCCGATCCTGGCAATCCGACGCTCCGGTCATTGCCTCGACCGGAGGGCGTCGGTCTGACCGAGGAAGCCCCAGCTTGGATTCTCGTGTTCGACACCGATCAGACCGTCGGCATTTCGCCCAATCCGTTGCTGATCGACATGGTGATCGAGACCGACACCCCCACGCTGCTGCACTATGCATTCGATGTAGCCCCAGAGGCTGCATTGGGTGGAGGCGCAACCGAACGCCTCTACGCGGACATATGCAGCAAGATGCTCAATCGTTGGCCCGAACTGCAGCGAGACTCGGCAGCGGACGACTAGGCGCCTACGCAGGACGACCCATAGCTACGCCGAACGAGTCACACCGGGAATGGCCTGCATCGATGGTCTGCAAGCCGTGGCAGTGAGTTCTCGGCTACCGGATGCCGAGGTTGGGCGGGCCGAATCGGCCTGGGCATGGGGGCGTGACACCGTCAGCTTGACGGGCTCCGAAATACACTGAATTCACGGAGCCAGGAGGCACGATGGCCAAGAATGGCGCAAGGGGTGGCGGCCGGAACGGAGCCATCAGAAGCCGCAGTCAATTCCAGAATCCGAAGAACGGCAACTGGATCAAGCGCGACGCGTCCTCGGGTCGCTTCATGGCGATGAAGAGAGCCGGCGGCCCGTTCAAGGGCGTGCGACGCGAGGATTGACCGGCGCGAAACAAGCCCCGGAGATGGGCTCACGGGGCTCGTTGCTTGGTGGCGGGGGCAGGATTTGAACCTGCGACCTTCGGGTTATGAGCCCGACGAGCTTCCAGACTGCTCCACCCCGCGGCGAGAGCGACAACACTACCAGCGGCCTCTTCGAGCCAGCAAGGCCGAGGCTGCTGGTTGGCCGCGGCAGGGCGTGCGGGCTTAGCCGGAGGCGGCTTGTTCGAGGATTCGGGCGGCTCGGGCGATGAGGCCTTCGGCCTCGTCGACGGCCTCTTGGTAGGCAGCCAGGTCGCCTTCGCGCAGGGCGGCATCGGCTCGGTCGAACGCCCGTGAGGCCCGCTCCAACAGGTTGGTCACCGTGTCGGTCTCGGGTGCTGGGTCGGGCTCGTCGGCCTCGTCATCGGGCGCGGCGGCTTCCGGCTCGTCTTCGGCATCGTCGGTTGTCGTGGGCGCCGCAGTGGTCGACCGGATCGTCCCGTTGCCGATGTCGATCTCGGCCATGCCGATCGCTTTCTCGAGCGCCCCTTCGAACGTCTCGGAGATCGCCACATTCGACCCGATGCCGGCAATCACCAACTGCAGCTCAGGCACCGCCGTCGGCCCGGTTGCCGCGATGAACAGCGGCCGCACGTACAGCAGCGAGTTCTCCACCGGGATCAGCAGCAGGTTGCCGGGCCGCACCACCGAGCCGTTCTGGTTCAGCAGCGTCAACCGCTCGGAGATCTCCTCCTCGGTCTGGATGTTCGAGTTGAACAACGCAGGACCGTCGATCGGCTGATCCGAGCGGATCTCGAACACCTCGATATCGCCATACCGGTCCGGATCGTTGTGGACCACCATGAAGCCTTCGAGGTTCTTGCGCGAATCATCCTCGGAGAACGGCACAAATGGCCGGAAGATCACGAACGACGCATCGTCGTCGCCCGGCAATCGGAATAGCAGGTACTGCGGTGAGATCCTGGCCTCGACCGTGGCGATCACTTGCCCAGTCGTCTCGTCGCGCACCGTCTCGACCGTCGTCTGGCCGATCGAATCGCCCGGGTCCTGCGCCACTGCCCAGGCACCTGCCGCGTCGTAGAACTCCGACGGGTTGTTCAGGCGGTAGCGGCCCCACGCTTCGGTCTGCACCCGGAACAGATCCTCGGGATAACGGAAGTGCTCCTGCAACTCGACCGGCGGCGCCTCATCGGAGAACAGCGCCGGGAACTGCTTGATGTAGGACTGCACGATCGGATCGCTGCGGTCCACCACATAGAACGTGACCGTGCCGTCGTGCGCGTCCACCACGGCCTTCACCGAGTTGCGCACATAGTTGAACGGATCACGGAGGTCGCTTCCCACCGTCGACGCCCGCGAATTGGTGCGCTGCGCATAGGGGAACTGCGTGGTGGTGGTGAAGGCGTCGAGCACCCACTTCACCTTCCCGTCGAGCACGACGGGATAAGGGTCGTTGTCGTAGGACAGGAACGGGGCCAGCAGCTCCACCCGCTGGGTGATGTCGCGGTTGTAGAGGATCCGGCTCTCGCCCTGGATCTCGCCCGACACCAGCAAGTTCGGCTCGGCGAAGCGAACTGCGAACGCCAAGCGCCGGAAGAAGCCGCCGATGCCCACCCCGTCTTCACCGTCGTAGCGGGTCGTCTCGGTGCGGTCGTCGTCGTCCTGGAAGTCGACCTCGGCCCGCTGGGCACCCACGATCGAGTAGCCCTGCAGGTCCTCGCCGACGTACAGACCCGGCTCGTCGAGCGCGAGCGCCTCCGCGCCCGGCGAGATCACGTTGGGAATATCGCCCAGTGCGTACGCCGGACGGCCGTTGGCGTCGACCCCGTTGGCCGGTGCTGCCGCCACGCCGTACCCGTGGGTGTAGGCGACGTGCTCAGTTTCCCACGTGTCGGTCGGCAGCTCGGTTGGGCGCAGCTCACGGGCCGCCAGCACGATCTGGGTGACCTGGCCGTCGATCTCGTAGCGGTCCACGTCGATGTCGCGGAAGTCGTAGAAGCTCTTGATGCCCTGGGTCTGCTGGAACGTGTCCTGCATGACTGCGGGGTCGAGCAGCCTCACGTTGCGCACCGTGTCGAAGTTCTTCTCGATGTCTTCGGCGGTCAGCTCGGGTTCGTAGTTGAACTCGCTCGACGTCACGTTGTCGAGCCCGAGCGCGATGCGGGTCATCTCGATGTTGCGCTGGATGTAGGGGGCCTCCCGGGTGGACTCCGAGGGCTCCACCTGGAAGCGTTGAACGATGGCCGGGTACGCCGCACCCGCCAGCCCAGCAATGACCACCCACAGCGCCACGGCGATCACCGGGTAGGTGAAGCCGCGCCGCCAGATGTTCACCACCAGCAGCACGAAGCTGAACAGGCTGATGACCATGAGCAGCCGCAGCACCGGCAGCTGCGCGTTCACGTCGGTGTAGGTAGCGCCGTCGACGAAGCCCCGTGTCGACAGCGTCAGCTCGAACTGGTCGAAGTAGTAGCCGACCGCCTTGATGAGCGCCAAAATGCCCAGCAGCAGCGACAGGTGAGCCTTCACCTGCGGCTGCACTCGGCTGCCCGCAGGGGCCTGCACCCGGATCGCGCCACTCAGGTAATGCCAGACGGTGGTGAAGATGAACGTCACCAACACCGCAGCGAACGCCCAGCCGACCAGGAAGTTGAAGAACGGCAGGCGGAAGACGTAGAAGCCGACGTCGCGTCCGAATTGCGGATCGGCGAGGCCGAAGTCGGTGGAGTTGATGAAGAACAGCCACGCTTCCCACTGGCCTGAAACGCCCGAGCCGACCATGAAGGCGAGGACCAGCGAGACGCCGATGCGGACGAGGCCACGACGCCGGCGGGACATCTGGTGCCAGCGGGCGGCGATGTCCTCGGCCGGACCTGCCGGTGTCGCGCGGGCAGCAAGACGCTCGGCGATGAACAGGTTCAACCACAGCAGGACGAAGAAGATCGCCGTGAACAGCAGGCCCAGGCCGATCTTTGCCCACAGCACCTTCCACCACACCGAGGAATAACCCAGGCTGTCGAACCACAGGAAGTCGGTCCAAAAGCCGGCGAGGCCTCGGATGGAGAACAGCAGGATTAGACCGGCCGCGACGGCGATGCCGATGATCAGGCGAAAACGCGTGAGGCCGCGTGGTCGGCGTGGCACCCGCTGGGGACCTCGCGGTCCCTGGGGGCCTTGCGGTCCTTGGGGTCCGCCGGGCGGTTCAGACGAGGGAGGAGGCATGTCCTCGGGCGGACGCATATGGCAGCGAGGCTACTGGGGCGCGTGAGTGGTGCAGTCTGCGGACCGCGCTGTCGCCGGGCGCGGCGCGTAGCTTCGGCGGCGTGCAATTGGCGGTACTGGTCTCAGGAACCGGTTCGATCCTCGAAGCGATGCTCAGTGTCGGCCTGCCCGTGGACTTGGTGGGTGCCGATCGGCCGTGCCGTGGGCTGGGGATTGCGGCCGATGCGGCGATATCCACGGTGCTGGTCGGGCGAGACGATTGGACGGCCAGCCAGGCTGGCGCGGCCGGAGAGGCCGGCGGCGCTGCCGGGGCCGATGGCGGCATGGGCCCGCGGCGGTTCGATCGCAAGGGCTACAGCTGCGAGCTAGCAGCTGTGCTGGCCGGGCAGGGCATCGACGTGGTGGCGATGGCCGGCTTCGGCACGGTGTTGGACGCATCGTTCTTCGAATGGGGCGACGGCCGCTACCGGGGACGGGTGCTGAACACCCATCCGTCATTACTGCCGGCGTTCCCGGGCTGGCATGCCGTGCGTGACGCGTTGGATGCCGGGGCCAGCGAGTCGGGGTGCACCGTGCACGTAGCGATTCCCGAGGTGGACGCCGGCCCGGTATTGGCGCAGCGAGCGGTGCCGGTGCTCGCCGGCGACGACGAGGCCGCCCTGCACGAGCGCATCAAGGCGGTGGAACGAGAGCTCTACCCGGCCACGATTGCAGCATTCGTCGAGCGCTGCGCCAGCGACGAATGCCGGCACCGGAGCGATGCCGCAGCGTCGGATGGGAGTGGCGACGTCGGCGAGGGCGCTCTGGGCCGGCGGGAAACTGAGCCTGGACAGAAAGGACAGACCCGATGAGGGCGTTGATCTCGGTGTGGGACAAGACCGGCGTGGTGGACTTTGCGGCCCGGTTGTCGGGCCTCGGGTGGGAGATCGTGTCGAGCGGCGGCACGGCCGCCGCGCTGGCCGACGCCGGGGTGGCGGTGCTGGCAGTGGAGGACGTGACCGGCAGCCCCGAAATGCTCGACGGCCGGGTGAAGACGCTGCATCCCCGCATCCACGGCGGGATTCTGGCGGATCGGTCAAAGCCCGCTCACTTGGCGTCATTGTCGGAGCACGACATTGCGGCCATCGACTTGGTGGTGTGCAACCTTTACCCGTTCCGGTCCGATCCGGGTCCCGAGCTGATCGACATCGGCGGGCCGGCGATGGTGCGGGCCGCTGCGAAGAACCATGGTGACGACGCTGGCGGTGTCGGCGTGGTCGTGGACCCGGCCGACTACGAGCCGGTGCTGGCTGAGCTGGCTGACTCGGGCGCACTGAGCGCTGCGACGCGCCGGCGGCTGGCGCGTGCGGCCTTCGCCCATACCGCGGCGTACGACGCGGCGATCGTGAACTGGCTCGACGAGCCGGCCAGCGGCGACGCCGGGGTGGCTGCTGGGGCCGGCGAGCCAGACGAGCCGGCTCCCCTGCCGCCGACCGTGCACCTGGCGCTGGAACGGGTAGACGAGTGCCGCTACGGCGAGAACCCACATCATCTCGGGGCCCGGTACCGGCCAGTCGGCGAGCTGACCTGGTGGGATCACGCATACCAGCACAGCGGGCTCGCGCTGAGCTATCTGAACTACTTCGATGCCGATGCGGCGTGGCGGATCGTGCACGATCTCGGCGACGCCGAGGGCTCGGGAGCGGTCGTGATCGTGAAACACGCCAACCCGTGCGGAGCGGCTGCCGGCGGCGATCTTGCCGACGTGTACCAGCGGGCCTACGACTGCGACGCCCGCTCGGCGTTCGGCGGGATCGTGGCGTTCAACCAGATCGTCGATCTCGACACGGTCGAGCGCATCGAGACGGCGGCGCAGGCCGACCTGATCATCGCGCCCGGCTACGAGGACGGCGTTGTGGAGCGCATCGAGGCGAAGCGGCGCAATACCCGGGTGCTGGAGGCGCCCCGGCCCGACGAAACCGGTGTCTCGCTGCGGCAGATCAACGGCGGCTGGCTGGTGCAGTCGCCGCACACGTTTGCTTCGGCGCCCGAAGATTGGCAGGTGGTTACCCAGCGCAAACCGACGGCAAGCGAGCTGGCCGATGCCCGGTTTGCATGGCGGGTCTGCGGGCACGTCACGTCGAATGCGATCGTGCTGGCGCGTGACCGCACGGCGTGGGGCATCGGTGCGGGCCAGCAGAACCGTGTCGAATCAGGCCGGCTCGCCGCTGCGAAGGCCGACGGCCGGGCGGTGGGCGGTGCCTGCGCCAGCGATGCGTTCTACCCCTTCGGCGACGGCGTCGAAGCCGCCGCTGAAGCCGGAGTGGCTGTAGTCGTGCAACCCGGCGGCGCCCTGCGAGACGACGACGTCATTGCCCGCGCCAACGATCTCGGCCTCGCCATGCTGTTCACCGGCGAGAGGCAGTTTCGCCACTAGTGGCGAAACCATCAAACACAGCCGGCACTAATAGGTGGCGGAACCATAGAACCCAGCCGGCACTAATAGGTGGCGGAACCATAGAACCCAGCCGCCACTGATAAGGGTCCGCCACAAGATAAGTCGCGGGTGATAGTGTCTGGTGCGTGGAGTTGTCGGCAGACGCGGCGGGGGTCTTGTTCGGCACGGTGATGCCGCATCTGGGCGAGCGTCAGCGGCGTG
>LXNI01002382.1_pt1 | contig 13194 bp, 13 predicted proteins | sample 809091 | NCBI WGS metagenome assembly LXNI01 (sample SAMN04870527, study PRJNA318959) | sponge metagenome | biome: 01000161; feature: marine sponge reef; material: water | host: Sarcotragus foetidus | place: Greece: Milos, Mediterranean Sea | collected 2013-05-29 | depth 5-7 m | reverse complement strand
GCGACCGCCCGCGGGCGGTCGCTGCCACGTTAAGGGCATACCGGGATCCGCACACAAAAGCGACTTGCGATTCCGGGAGCGGGCGGGAACCCCGGATTGCCTCAAGGGCATCCGCGGCCGGCGGTAAGCGCCGCCCGTGGTCACATCGCGCTGTCTCTCGCCATTGGCTCTGAACGGCGCATTGAGGGGCCCGATGTTCGCTCCTGACGCCAACGTCTATGTGGACGGTTTCAACCTCTACTACAGCGCGCTGCGAGACATGCCCTATCGGTGGTTGGATCTCCAGGCTTTGTCCCATCGGCTCATCGAACCCGAGCACACGCTTCGCCGGATCCGCTACTTCACAGCACGCATCAGGAGCCGGCGAGATGCGAGGCAGCGCTTTCGCCAGCAGATGTACCTGCGGGCGCTCGAGACGATTCCCTGCCTAGATATCCACGAGGGGTATTTCGTGTCCAACCCGGTTCGCATGCCACTGGCGAGCCCTCGCCCCGGGCAGTCTCCGCTCGTCACGGTGATACGCACCGAGGAGAAGGGCTCGGACGCCAACCTGGCGGCCTGGCTAACGCGGGATGCCGCCAAGCGTGACTGCCGCGCCGCATTCGTGATAACCGGCGATTCCGATTTCACCGGCGTGATCCAAATGGTGCGGCGGGAATTCAATTTTCCCGTGCACGTGGTCGATCCGAGAAAGGCGACCAGCCGCCGGCTGCGAAGCGCCGCCACCAGCTACCGTCTCTTGAACCGCAAGCTGCTGCCCGCGTGCCAGTTCCCGGCGCAGCTTCGAGACAGCACGGGCGCGATCACCAAGCCAGAGGTGTGGGCCGAATAGCCCGAGCGTCCGTTTAGGAATGTTCTGCCAGCCAACGATCGGGTCGCCTGGCTTCCGCATCCGCAGTCCTGCTGCGCCTGTGACGCCGCCTGCCGGCTTGCTTGTTGTACGCGGATAGAGTATAGTCCTCCCAGCTTGCCAGCGATGTCCCGTCGGTCCGCTTTGCCGGACCTGGAATGGGACCTATGCCAGAGTCAGACGCGCAGCGTCCGCCCCCCGGCGAGACGTATCTGCGCGAGCTTGAGGAACAACTCCTCGCCGAATTCAGCGACCGCAACGCCCGCATCGAGCGGCTGCGCCGCCTGCGTCACATGGAAACGCCGGTGGACATCCCGCCGGCCTATCGAACCAGCGCCCGCGAGGTGCGCACGCCGCTGGCGCGGGAGCAGCTGAAGCGGGTGATCGGGAGCCTGACGGCCAACCGCCCCCTGGTGCACGTACCGCCGGCTGAACCGACCGAGACCGCCCGCGCCAGCGCCGACCTGCGGGCGCGCTGGACCAACGCGGCGCTGCGGCGCATGGACAACGAAGCGGCGCGCGACGTGTTCGGCATGTTGGTCGACGCGATGGTGGCGGACGGGGCGGGCGTGCTGAAGCTGCTGTACGCACCGGACCGCTGGGCGGGTTATCCGCGGCGCTCCGCGCAACGCGACGAAGCGGCCGAGAGCTTTCTGCGACGCGCCGAGCGCTTCAAGAAGTCGGCCCGCTTCCCGCTGGCCTGGCGAGACGTGGACGTGACGACGTTTTATCCGCTGGAAGGCGAGGACGGGCTGGAGGCCTGCCTGGAGATCGCCGAGCGGCCGCGCCACCTGGTGCAGCGCCGCTACGGACTGATCACGGACAAGCGCAGCGGGCGGCTGGTTCCGCCCGGAGGCGACGCCCAAGCCGACCCCGGTCCCGTAGGAACACCCCTTGTAGGCGCCCGCCCCACCGCCCGCGTGGTCGAGTACTGGGACGACGAGTACTTCGCCTATCTCGTGGACGGCCACCTGGTCCGCCGCGGCCGGCACGGCTACGGGGCCATTCCCTACGTCCACGCCTACGGCGACCAGACCCCCAGCCGCGATCCCGCCAAGGCCGGCGTCTCCATGCTGGCTTCCATGGAATACCTGATCCCGCTGCTGGATCAGCTGCTGACCATGAAACAGAACGCGCTGTTCCTGTACGCCTACCCCACGCCCAAGATCACCAACTTCTCGCCCATCGATCCCAGCCTGACCAACGACGGCCGCCCGCGCGCCCTGGACTTCCGTCCGGGCGAGATCCTGCCGCTCTACCCGGGCGAAGATCTGACCTTTCTGCAGTGGCAGGGCACCCCGCCCGACCTGGACGAACTCATTGCCCAGACCCGCGCCATGATCGACCAGGCCGGCGCGCCCAGCGTGCTCTTCGGCATCCCGCCCGGCGGCAACACCAGCGGCTACCTGCTCAACCAGCTCATCAACACCGCGCGGGTCTCCTTCCAGCAAATCGCCCGGCACGCCGAACAGGCGCTGGAGCGGGTCGTGCAGCTGATGTGGCGGCTGGTCGAAGCACGAATCGGCGAAACCGTGTTCGTGTTCGAGGCCGAGGACGAGCAGGGCTGGATCGGCCTGGGCCCGCGAGACATCGACGGCTACCACGCCGTCCGCGTGCGCCTCGACCCGCTCGGCCCCGCTGACGACGTTGCCCAGGGCACCCTCGCCGCCAACCTGGTCAGCGCCCGGCTCGCCTCCCGCCGCTGGGCCATGCGCGAAAAGCTGGGCATCGAAGACGCCGAGACCGTGGAAGACGAAATCCTGCTGGACGAACTGATCAACGCCCCCGAAGTGCGCGCGGCAATTGCGCGCGACGCATTGCGCGAGGCAGGCATGACACCGCCGCCTGCCGAGGAGACAACCAATGAGCGGATCTGAGCCGAGTCGGCTGCCCTATGTGGTCCAAAGGCGCGTTCTGCGGCTGATTCAGCAGCTGGCGCGGCGCATGCAGGCGCACCGGTTATCCGGTGACGGCATCCGCGGTACGTCCGAGGCGTCGCGGCGTGACGATCCGGCGGGCGGACCGGTCCGCCGTGAGGCACCGATTGCCGGCCGGATTCGGTCGTCAGGTCAGCGCGCGCTATTGCGCCAACTGCTGGTCGGTGGCGGCGAGCGCCCAGGGTCCCGAGCTCATGGCCGACGTTAGGCAGGACGCCGACAGCCCGTTCGCCGCCCGTCTGACCGCGATGGCGAACGCGGAGTCTGAGGCGCTGTGCCAGATGATCATGACTAAGGCCCTGGGCGGCGAGCGCTGGGCCGTGGAACTGGTGATGCGGAATGTGTTTGCGCGCCATGCGGACGGTGAGGACGCGCTGAAGACGTTGCTGGAAGAGATACGTGAGCGCGTTGCACGGGGCACGTGACCTGCTATGGGCGCGTGCCGGGTACAGCCCGTCGCCGGCGCAGCGGGCCGCTCATGACTGCCCGGCCCGGATCCGCCTGATCGCCGGCGGTGAGCGGGCCGGGAAGAGTCGGAGCGCCGCCATGGAGCTTTTTGGACGCCTGTGGGAGGGCCGGTTGTACTGGCTGGTGGGACCTGACTACGACCTGTGCCGGCCGGAGTTCGAATACATCCTGGACGCCTGCCGACGGATTGGCGCCGTGGCCTCGGTGCGACGCCCAGGAAGCAACCGTGGCGAACTGATCACGCGCACCGGCGCACGGATTGTGACGCGGAGTGCTCGCGAGCCAGAGCGTCTAGCCGGTGAGGCACCGGACGGGATTCTGGGTTGCGAAGCGGCGCAGCTACCGCCGTCGGTGTTCCTGCGCCTCCGGGGACGTATCGCGGAGCGACGCGGCTGGCTGTGGCTGAGTGGGACGTTTGAAGGCTCGCGCGGGTGGTACGCGGACAAGTTTCGGGCCTGGCAGCTTGCGGAGCGAGCAGATGCCCGGGCCTTTTCGATCCCCTCGTGGGAGAACCGAGCGATTTACCCGAGCGGCCGCGAGGATCCGGAGATTGCGGACCTGGAGGCGACGTTCCCGCCGGATCTCTTCATGGAGCGTTTCGGCGGCGTGCCGTGTCCGCCCTCCACCCTCGTGTTCCGCGAGTTCGATCCGCGGGTGCATGTGAGCGCCGACGCACGGGCTAGCGGATCGCCGGTGGAACTGGCCATCGACCCCGGGTATGCCGGCGCGTACGCGGTGCTGGCGATTGAGCAGCGGGGTGCGAACGTGGCCGTGATCGACGAGGTGTATCTGCGCCGCCGGGTCGCGGGGGATGTGATTGCCATCTGTCGGCAGCGTCCCTGGTGGCCTCGGGTACGTGGCGGCGTGATCGACGTGGCGGGTCGGCAGCACCACGCCGCACCGAGCCAGATCGAAGTCTGGGCTTCGCTGGCAGGGGTGCGGCTGCGTTCGCACAGTGTGCCGCTACGCAGCGGCATCGACCGCTTACGGACGTTCCTGCGCGACCCGGCCAGCGGGAACCCGCGTCTGACAGTGGCACCGGCGTGCCTAAACCTAGCCGAGGAGTTTGGCCTGTACCGCTACCACGAGGCGTCGGACCGGGAGCCGATATCCGAGATCCCGATTGACCGCGACAACCACGCCGTCAAGGCCCTGATCTATTGGCTGTTCGATCGCTTTGGCGCCATTGAACGGCCGCCGCGCCGGAGCATTCCGTTCCGGATTACGTGGTAACGGGGATCAGGCAGCGCCACGACCGAGCGGCGGGCTACTCGCTCGATGCGTCCGCGTCGGCGCGGGCGCTGAGGAACAGGATGATGGGGTCGGCGCCGGAGGCGGTGTTGATGGCCAGACGCATGAAGCCGGCGTCCAACTGCAGGTCAACGAACGTGAGGCGTCGCTCGATTTCGGCGACGGCGTCGGTCCGGTCCGCCAGATCGGTCAGATGCGACTCGGCACCTTCCGGCCCGGACTCGATGAGGACACCGCCGACGGTGGGATCAACGTCGCGGCCCACGGGGCCGCGCTGCAGGGCCATGACCATGGTGGTGGCGACGTCGCTGCCGGCGCGGTCAGCGATGGCGGCCAGGGCGAAGGTGGTGCGGTCAGCGTCGAGCGCGTCGGCCAGGGCAATCACGGCCTGGGCGGGTGGCGCGCGGCGCTCACCCTTCTCGACGTGACTCAGGAACGAATGGGATATGCCGCTGGCTTGAGCCAGCCGGCGGTATGACAACTCAGCGGCGCGACGGGTTGCGTGCAACACCGCCGCGAACCGCATCCCCTGCCGCGGTTCGTTCATGCTGGGGTCATCGTACCCACAGGGTTGACAAGACGCCAGTCCCTATCGTATTCTTTATGTGTACAGATGGCGCCGCGCCGAGGGTTGATGAATTCGACATCGCTGGCTTGGGCGGACCCCTCGGCGCGAGCGCCCTGACGCAATGGAAGGTTGACGTGTTGACAATCCAGCGCCAGAACGGGCGCTTGACCCTACAGGCCCGCACGCCGGGCCACGACGACGCGGCGGAATATGCGTTCACGCCCGCCGACTACCAAGCCGCCCGCCGCACGGTGGAGCAGACGCTGCGCGAGGCTGAGCCGTCGCGCTTCGAGCGAGCCTGTACCACGGCGCTGGCCGGCTGGGAGCGCGAGGACGACGTCTCAGCGGCCCACCGACGCTACGTGAGCCAGCGCCTGGACCAAGAGGCGGTGCGGCGCGGGCTGCTGCTGCGGGCGCATTGGCATTGCCCGCAGTGCGGCGGCCCTGGGAGCCAGTGGACACCGGGCTGCCTGCGGATCGTCTGTCCCGAGCCCGCGCCGGAACGTCTGGCGCATTGGGATCTGTGCCGTGTGGCTTCGGCTGACGAGTTGCTGACTCTGATGGTGAGCGAGGGCTACGAGCGAATTGGCGCGTCCGCGCACAGCGCTCGCCTGCGCCGCCTGCGGTTTGATCTAACGGCGCTGCTGCGGGGGTGCCGGCCGGGCCTGGCGCGCCGACTGACGCGCTGGGCCGAAGAGGCCAACGAAGCCCACGCCGTACGCGCGACAGAGATGCTGGATCTGGCGGCCCGACTGGGGGCACGGATTCAGGCCGGGTCCGAATCGATACCGGAGGCGGATCTGACAGCCGCCCTGACCAGCGCCCAGGTCACGACCATGGGTGCACCCATGAAGGAGCAATCATGACCGACGATTCCCCGACACTGACCGAGCCGGTTTTCCCGGCCAGCCAATCAGGCGGACCAGAACCTACGGAAGCCGACGCGCCGGCGGACCATGCGGACTCAACGGATGCGTTTCAGGCCGCGCTGGAAGCGGAAGTGGCGCGGCGGATCGAGGCGGTGGAACGCCGCTGGCAGTCGCGCAAAGACCGCGAGCTGAACCGCGCGCGGCGGCGCTGGGAGTCCGAGGCGGGCCAAGCGATCGACCCCGAGCTGCTGGCCTGGATTGCAGAGGCGGATCCGCGTGAGGTGGGGCAGTGGCTACAGGCGGGCCTTTCAACCGACCAGCCGGCGGAACAGGCGACGGCTGCCGCGAACGTGCCGCAGCCACCGACATCCGTGAGGCCAAACGATCCGGCGGAACCGACAGCCGACAGGAATGGAGCGGCGGGCGAGCCGTCGAATCCCGACGTCGGCGCCGGTGCGGAGACAACGGAGCCGCAAGATGACGGCGAGGAAGACGCCGGCGTGGCCGCGGAGACGCTCTCGACGGAGGACTTGGAGCGCAAGGCCGACGCGCGGGAACGCCTGGCCGAACGGCGCAGCCTGGACCCATCACCCGACCTGTTTCCGAGCCGGGGCGCTCCGGCGGACGCGTTTCGGCAGATCGAGGCCGGGTTCGCCCGTGGCGAGGTGAACCTGGAGACCTATGAGACTGCCCGGCGGCGACGTGGGTTGACCTAGCGGGTTCCTGGTTGCCCGCTTCCGCGATAGACGCGGCCTGGTGTTGCGGCACCGGGCCGTGTCCATTTCCAGGTCAGGCTACGGCTTGATGCACGGCCTCTGTCCGTGCGCCATCGTGGGCCGACAAGCAACTGTGCGAGCCAGTGACCGGGCAATGGCCATAATCTGAGGCCTGAGCTTGCATCCGGACGGCAGCCTGGTCGACGAAGGGCGAAGGTGAACCGGCATGGCATCGATTTCCAAGATTCATCCGTTTCTCTGGTTTGACGGCCAGGCCGAGGAAGCGGCGAGGTTCTACGTGTCGATCTTTCCGAATTCGAGGATTGTGCACGTGGAGAAGATCGCGGCCGGGCCAGCCGAAGACGACGCGGTCGTGCAGTTCGAGCTTGACGGTCAGCGCTTTGGGGCGGTGGACGGCGGGCCGATGTATAGCTTTACGCCGGCGGTCTCGTTTGTCGTGGAGTGCGAGACGCAGGACGAAATCGACTACTACTGGGAGCGTCTATCCGAAGGCGGGCGGACGCAACCGTGCGGCTGGCTGGTCGACAAGTTCGGCCTGTCGTGGCAGGTCATTCCGGCCGGACTTTCGGAGATCATGGCTCAGGCACCCCAAGAGGTGATGGCGGCGCTGCTGGAGATGTCGAAGATCGACATCAAGGGATTGCGGCGGGCGGCAAAGGGATAGTCAAGTCGACTTAGCCGACTTGCACGTCATTACGTGCATTTTTTCGACACTCAGGCGTGTTGATATGCTGCACGTACATGGAGCTATCAGTTCGGCGGATTAGGCGGCGGCAGGAGCGAGAGGGCTGGTATCTGCAGCGGCATGGATCGGACCACGACATTTATCGCCATCCGCGTGTGACCGGCATTATTGTGGTGCCGCGACACCGCACGGTTTCGCCCGGAGTGGCTCGTTCCATCGCCAAGCAGGCTGGGTGGGAGGAGTAGGTAACGATGGCCAGGTATCCGGCACTGATCGACGGGGCGAAAGGCGCATACGGCGTTGTGTTCCCCGACCTCTCCGGCATCGTGGCCATGGGCACCACGGTGGAAGAGGCGATGCTGAATGCGGAAGCGGCGCTTCAGGATGCTGCGCGCGAGGCGGAGCGGGATGGCCTAGCGCTGAGTCCTCCCAGCGCCCTGGAGGATGTGGACGTGCCCGCCGGTAGCGCCCTGTCGTCGATTCTCCTCGTGCGCGCTGCTCCGGCGCGAGGGAGTGTGCGTCTCAATCTCACCCTGGACGCCGCGATTGCCGACGTCATCAGATCTGAAGCGGAGCGGCGCGGCATGTCGCGTAAGCGCTATGTGGAGTGGATGACGCGTCGAGTGGCTCAGGTCGGGGGCTAAGCCCCGTGCAACGCAGGGAGGTTCATCCCTGCGGCCCGGACTATTGCTTGGTTTCGATGCGGGCGAGGATGTCACGGATTTCGGTGAGGAGTGCGGTTGTTCCGTCCGCCGTTGCGGCTGGTCTGGGGGCGACTTCGGACGGTTCGGCGCCGAGGGTGATCGGCCGCTGCCGGAGGATGGCGTTGCGGAAGGCGGCGGTGTCGACAACGCCGAGCAGGTTGCCTTCGCTGCTGGCGTTCTGACCTGATTGCCCCGCGGTCTCGGCCTTGAGCCCGTGCAGGCCGAAGCGACGCATGAGCGGTCCCTGGTAGAGCTTGAGGTCGGTGATGCGGTTGAGCGGGATGGTGGACTCGCTGCGGGTGAATACCCCCTTGCGAAGTTCCAGGGCCTGGGTGGTCAGACGGGCGGAAAGGCCATCGAGATACTTCGGGCCGAACCAGAGGCTATACAGGAGCCAGATGGGAATGAACGGGATGCCCACGATGGTTACGACCATGATGAGCGAGACGAGGACCCGCCAGTAGGCGATGACGCGGCGGTCGAATTCCGCGTCGAGCAGGGTCTTGCCGGTGACGCCAGGTTGGTTAGGCTGCATGGTGGGATTCTCCAAACGCCCGTTGCCGCGGGCCGCGGATCGCGAGGTGTGGCGGGCGCTAGCCGCGGCTCATTTTCTCGCCGCCGCGCGCCAGAGGTAGAGGCCGGCGCTGCCGGCGACCCAGGTGAAGAGCACGTCCATCCAGGGGAAGTGGTTGATGTGGGACTGGGCGGCCAAGCCGGTTTCGCTCTCTGGGAACAGCGTCCAGAGCCAGTTCCAGTAGAAGATGATTATCAGGCCCGTGGCTCCGAGGAAAAGGGCAGTGGCGCCCAGGTATTCGCGGGTAACGGGGTCGTTGGGGCCGCCGTTGAGGCTGCGGACGCGGTGGAAGCTGATGAGGAGCGATACGACCACAGCCACGGCCATGAACCAATTCATCACCTGCCAGACGGGATAGGTTTCGCCGCCGTCGTGGTAGACGGGGGTGAACATGAGGTTTAGTCCGACGGCGACGGCTAGAACGATGAGGGCGACGGCTACTACGCGACGGAATTGATCCATTTGGCCGCTCCGAATCTCGTGACGATCACGACTTGCCGAGTCCCTCTCATTCGGGAGCGTAGCACCGCACCCTCGAGGGCTCAGTCGATGCGGAATTGTTCGGGAGCGCGAGTGAAGTTGATTTGCTGGCCGGCGGCAAGGACGGCGGCCGTGCCGCCGTTGGCCTTGATGCAGTTCGTCTGATTGGCTTTGGCCGCGGCGTCGGTGGCGTCGGGGTCGCAAATGGCCGCCAGGCGGCGGCGAAAGTCGGCTATGCGCGCCTGGTGGGCCGGCTGGTTGGCCAGATTGGTCAGCTCGTGGGGGTCAGTCTGCATGTCGAACAGTTGTGGATCGTGTCCGACGAAGTGGACGTACTTCCAGCGCCGGTCGCGCAGCATGTAGGTGGCGGACGTCGAGCCGGTGGCGTGGTATTCGCTGAAGACCGTGCGGTCGGCCGGCTCGTCTCCGGCGGCTATTGACCAAAGATCGGTTCCAGGAAGGTCCTGGTCGTCCGCTTCGAGTTCAACACCGGCGCCGGCCATGATGGATGGGGCCAGGTCGACCAAGGAAACGGGGCAATCCACCGACCGCCCGGCGGGCACGTCCGGTCCGGCCAGGATGAGGGGGACGCCGGCGGCGCTGTCGTACATGACGCTCTTGCCCCAGAGGCCGTAGTCACCAAGGGTTTCGCCGTGGTCGCTGGTGTAGGCGATGCGGGTGTCGTCGGCCAGACCGGCGTCGCCGAGCGCGCCAAGCACGTTGCCAATCAGCTCGTCGACGAATGAGCACATGGCGTAGTAGACGAGGCGTGCGCGGCGGATGGCGTCTTCGGAGCGGACGTCCGCGTCCGTTTGGACACGCGCCTTGCGGAACGCGGCCAGCGGCGGGTGCATGGGCCACTGGTCGGGCGACCAGGCGATGGGCATGTCGATGTCGTCAAGCCGATAGCGGCGCTGGTGGCGTTCGGGGGCTGCGAAGGGGAAGTGGGGCAGGGTGAAGGAGACAAAGAGGCACCAGGGTTTGTCGTGCGTTGGCGCCTCGGTGTGGAGCCAACGCACGGCTTGGGCGGCGATGGCGGTGTCATAGCGGATGTACTCGGAGTCGGTGTCGCCGGCGTGGTCCACGTGGCCGAGCTGATAGCGGGTTTGGGGCATGTTGGAGCGAATGCAGCCATAGACGTCGCCAATGCCGTGCATGACGTGCATGGGGATACGTTGGTCGGGGAAGCCGATGGCGTCGGTGGTGTTGCGGTAGTGGAGCTTGCCGATGGTGGTGACGGCGTGGCCCTGTTCCCCAAGCCGATGGCCCCAGCTGGACGCCGCGCTCCCGGTGTAGGGCGCGGCATTGTCCCAGGCGGCGATCTCATGGACGTAGCGGCCGGTGGCGAAGCTGGCGCGCGAGGGGACGCAGATGGGGGAGTTGCAGTAGGCGGAGGTGAACGACGTACCGGCGGCGGCCAGGGCATCCAAGTTTGGCGTCTGGACCAGGGGATGCCCGGCGAACCCGGTCATGCGGGGGTTGTGTTCGTCGGACATCAGAACCAGGAGGTTCTTGGGATCCACGTTGCCTCCGGAATCGGGTGGGGCGCGGCGTCACGCCTCGGCCGTTTTGGGGCCTTGAGCCTAGCCGACGGCGGACATCGGCCACGAGGTAGTAGCGAGAGGCGAGGAAGTAACTCGGGGGGCGACGAGAAACCGTCGCCCCCCGATGTCCGGCTACGTGATCCGAGGCGCTAGCCCGTGGGCCCGACCGGATGGGGGTACGTGAGCCAGTTGCTTGCACCGTTTCCGGTGAACGCGAACTGTGTCTCACCGCCGGCGTAGATCGTCTGGTCACCGGAATAGCCATTGCTGAAGCCGATGCCGCGGACATTGCGGATCGACAGGCTCGCGCTCAGGTGGCTCCAAGTTCCGCCAGCTCCGATGTCTTCAACTGTTCCCACACGCTGACTGCGCTTGCTCAGGAGGAAGCCACGAAGCTGGGTTCCCGCCGCAATGGTTCCATCGCGCGTGACGTTGGGCGAAAGGACGATCGTGTTGATTCGGCCTAGCTCTTCGTCTCTGCCCCGCGGATTGTGGAGCACGTTATTGAAGTCCTCGCCGCCGTTTTCCGAACGGTATATGCCTTGCTCTTCCGACCCTACCCAAATGACACTGTCGTAGTGCCATTCTGGATGAACGGCGACGGCCGTAATCTTGAGGTTTTGTGGCAGCGCCTTCTTGCCGAGCACCGACCGGAAGTTCCGCCCGCGATTGTCACTCACGAACACGTTTGACTGAGTCCAGGTGAAAATGTGGATTCTGTCACCCCGTCCCTGAGCCGTGAGCAGGCCGAGGTAGGTCGTGGGCGGCAGGCCGTTTACAGGGGTATTGGATACGGTTGACCAATTCGCGCCTCCGTCGGTTGACTGGAACAGAGTTCCGGCATCGGCGAGGGCGTAGAACGTACGGTCGGATTCAAACCGGGGCGAAGCCGCGATGCCACCGAACCGACCGCCGGGGAGCCCTGCAGGGGTTGACCAGGTCGCGCCACGGTCGCCGGAACGGCTAATTCCGTTGTTGGTCGCAGCCAGCACCACCCCGTCTTGGGAAACGGCGGGCGATGGTGCGATGGCGTTGACTGTCAGGTTCGGAAGCCCGCTTGTGAATTGCGCGAAGCCCATTCCGGCGTCAGTCGATCGGAGGACGCCACCCGTGGTTGTCCCCAGCCAAATGGTCCTGTCCTGGAAGACGAGCGGCGACGCCGCCACAACCGAAATCTCGCCGATGTTCGGCGACGCGGATACCGGCGCGGGTGCGGGTGCGGGTGCGGGTGCAGGTGCCGGCGCGGGCGCCGGAGTTGGGGCGGGAGTCGGGATGGCCCACGCGAAGGTGCCCTGGACATCGGAGCGGTGGTCGCGCTGGCAGGCCTGCTCGGCCTGGTCGCCGAACACGCGCTGGTAGATGCCGACGTTTTGGGTGTTGCCCAAGTGAGCCTCGACAATGTCGTTCAGGTCTACACAGCTGGTGGGCCACTGTGCCGCGGCCGGAGCGGCCATGAGCGCTAGCGCCAACGCTGCGGCAAGGGCCGCGCCCGTGACAAGTCTGCGGAACGTGACGTGGCCGAGGAACGAGTGGATAGTCGGCATCCGCCGCCTCCGTGGGAAACCCGGAAGTTAAGGGCATCGTAGCCCTAAGGCCAGCCGCATGGAAAGCGCTACAGGCGCGAGAGGCACGCGTGATGGCGTGGGCTGGCTGCAAAACTGGGGTTGCGGCTCGTATGCTGATAGTGTACACTCGTGGTGTAGCGCTTCGGATCTGATCGAGTCCGACGGACGAGCGGTGGTCAGCCGAAGCGGGGCGTGGCGGCCCGCGTTGGGCGAGCCTGCGCCCGGTCACGGTGCGCGATGTTCAGTTGTCGCGCGCCGGCGGCCGGGTCTTCGGGAGTCCCGGCAGCGGCGCCATCACCGCCCAGCGCGCTTGCGTGGAGTAAAGGGGCGGCGGGGTGCGCGCATCGCCCGATAGGACATCGGATCCGGTGCGCCGCCGCCGCCCCCGGATGGCCGGGATCGGACCCGGCGTGCCCCACGAGTCCAAGCGCCGTCGAAGCGCGGCTTCGCCGAGTGAGCGCCCTCGTGGGGCGTTTTACAGCTAACGACACGTCACGAGCGCCGCGCATTGGCGGGCGCTCTGGAGGCAATGCAGTGGCGATAACGAAGAGCGATTCAATTGGCGACGTGGTGGACACGGTGATTGCCGAAGCCCGTCGCACGCAGATGCACCGAACGGTGATGGAACCGCTGGTGCGGACCTACCGGGTCCCGCGCGGGTCCGGCGACCGGCTGGAGATTCCCAAGTTCGGCACGGTGTCGGCGAGCGCCCTGACCGAGGGCGTGGACATGACGAACCCGCAAACGCTGACCACCAGCAAGGTCACGATTACGCCCGCCGAGGTGGGCGCGCAGATCGTGCTGACCGACCGCGCGCTGCGCACGGCCAAGGAGGACATGGCGCGAGCGGCGGGACGGGTCCTGGGCGATGCGATCGCCCGCAAGCTGGACAAGGACCTGCTGGGACTGCTGGACAACTTCAGCGCGTCTTTGGGAGGGGCCGGCAAGAACATTTCCATGGG
>LXNI01002381.1_pt1 | contig 13226 bp, 7 predicted proteins | sample 809091 | NCBI WGS metagenome assembly LXNI01 (sample SAMN04870527, study PRJNA318959) | sponge metagenome | biome: 01000161; feature: marine sponge reef; material: water | host: Sarcotragus foetidus | place: Greece: Milos, Mediterranean Sea | collected 2013-05-29 | depth 5-7 m | reverse complement strand
CGGGATTGAGTTTTGATGTCTCCTCGCGGACCATTAGCGGCACACCGACGGCAGTTGCACCCGCCGCAAGCTATCTGTTTTCGGTTGCTGACCACTCCGGGAACTCCGACAGCCTCACGTTCACGGTTGAAGTCGTTCCGGCCGTTTCATTCGGGGACATGATTGCCGATCTGTCCTTTGCTCTCGCACAGCCCATTGATCCACTCGTTCTTCCCGAAGCCGCAGGAGGCGCTGCTCCGGTAACGTATACCTTGACCCCCGCGCTTCCGGCAGGACTGGCTATTGACGCCACCACCCGTATTTTGACCGGAACGCCGACCGTGGTCACAGATAATCCAAAGCCGTACACGTACAGCGCCACCGGTGCAAACGGCTCCGGCGACAGTTTGCTGTTTACTATAGAGGTATTCTCTTCGGTGGCGGCCGAGCACGAATCGTTGCCAGAGTCCTTTGCCGTGCACGGCAACTATCCCAATCCGTTCCGGGAGTCCACGCGCCTTGTGTTTGACCTTCCCTGGCCTGCCAGCGTGACAGTCGAGGTCATGGACATAACGGGCCGGCGCGTGTTTACGGTGCCGGCAGCCGGGAAAGCTGCAGGATGGAAGCACACGATCCCGCTGAGCGGTCGTACGATGCCCTCCGGCTTGTACCTGTACCGCCTGACGGCTACTTCGCCGGAGGGAAGCTTCGTTCACACAGGCAGCTTCGTACGCATAAAGTGACGACACAACAGAACCCGTAAGTCCGGGCTGCTGCTTCACTGGTTAGCAACGGTGCAGGGCGCAACGGCCTCGGAAATCTCCTTCAATGGCACTTCCCCGCAGATCCGTTAAGATGTTGTAATGATCCCGGATTGAGACTCAATTTTGAGTATTGAGCTATGGAGTTAGATGGGTTCGACCTCAAGCTTCTCTGGCAGCGGTTTCTGTTTGAAGAGCGACAGCATGGCCACTGAGGCAAATGGGGCAAGCAGCGTAGATGCTATAAGTCCACCTGTAACCGTGACTGCCAAGCCTGTCCAGAAATCGTCACTATCAGGAAAGACCAGCAACGGCAGCATTGCTGCACAACTGGTCAATGTTGTTGTCCACATTGGGCGTAGTCGTTCGCGAACGGCCAGACGCGCCAGTATAGAAGGTTCTCCATATGGACGATCCAGTCGTAATTGCCGAAAACGATCTGTCAGTAGAATACTGTCGTTAACGGCGATGCCAATCAAAAGCACGGTCCCGATGAAGGCTCCCTCAACAAAGTTGGCTTTTGTGAGCATGAAGCCGATACAAACCCCTACTGCAGCCAATGGGACACTGAGCATGACCACGAGGGGTAGACGCCATGATTCAAATACTGATGCCGTAACCAGGAATACAAGGATAATGGTTGCCACAAAAACCCAACTGAAGGCACGTTTTGTTTCATCAGTGAAAAAGTAGTTGTACCCGTACTCCATTCGATACCCGGGCGGTACAGGAAAAGCCTCGATTGATTCCTCCATAAATCTTCGTGTCATGTCAAACGGGCCACGATAATCAACACTCAGATGGCGTACATATTGCTGGTCCTCACGCTCAATCTGGGCAGACATACGGACGATGTTGTAGTCTGCCACACCTGCTAACCTTAGGACCGAGCTGTCAGCGACCACGAGCGGACGCTGGATAATGCGGTCAATATCCATCTCGGTAGCTTTATCGATAATAATCCGAATGGGTACTCGAGTATCTCCGGCTATATCGGCCCTCCAGCGTGATCGCGCAGTTTCGAAGTAGGGGCTCAGCCGATAATTAATCCAAGCAGCATCAGCGCCGGTTCTTGCTGTAGCATCGCCGGTCCATTCAAGCTGGAGGACTTGGCGGGCCTGATTGGCGATCCATGAATTTCGTGTACGATTCAGGTCTACGCTTTGGACACGGCGACTTCTTCGCCTAACAAAGGTTGCATATTGATTTGCCAAGGCGTCTAGGTCCTCGTAGTTTGGACCATACATGCGAACCTGTGCGCCACTGGATCCCCCTCCACCCCCACTGTAATAACCGGTCTGCGGGATTATTTCTCCCACAGATACGGCCATTCCGCCGAGGAGGATGGCTCGTCCTACGAGGCGTCTTTGTAGGATATAGGGGCCAGGTTCCATGAGTGCGCCTTTCTTGAATTCAATAAGCAAACGAGCCACTCCCTCGCTAATATCTACATCAGTTCGGTAGACGCTTGCCTCTGCAAGGGCCATCTGCTCAAACCCTGCAATTAGTGAGTCGCTCCGCTCGATCGTATTTCCTTTTGGAAATGACAACCTAACATGGATGGTTTTTCGTTCACGATAGCTCCAAGGTTTGTAGAATGACGTGTTCCTGAAAAAAGGTCGCAGAACTCCACCTGTGAGTGGGTTCAGCCATTCGCGCGCCCTCTGGGCTTTTTGTGTTCCTAATGTGACGTTATATACGTTAGCAAAACGTCCCTTAATCTCGCTCGACCATCCTCGCCGAGGCTCAGCGATTTCCGTGGGCAGTGCCCATATGGGGACGCCAAGCACAAAAAACAGTGCGACTAGGGTAAGTTTCGGAAATCGGGCAACCAGGCGGTAAGGTCCAGCAACTGCCCGTCTAAGCCAACGGCGTTCCAGCTTTTCGGTTTTGGGAGGTAGAAAGCGCACAACCACTGGCACGAAAATGACCGCGCTTGCCAAAGAAATAAGAAGGGTAAGGCTCACCAGAATCCCAAACGGTAAAAACAAATCACGCAAATCCCCACTCAGGTAAACCAGGGGAAGCATGACCGCCATGGTACTTAAAGTTCCTCCCATAAGCGGCAGCCATACTGCTTTCAAGGCGGCTCTTGTGCGCACTATTTGCAACTCAAGCCCCTTCATTCCGCGTGCCATTAACTTTTGTTGCTGCAAGAGCAGCTGTTCAACAATGACAACACTGTTGTCGACCAGAAGGCCGAACACAAGAACCAGCCCGGCGAGCGTAATAACATTCAGGGAAAGGTCGAAAAATCTGAATAGGGCCAGTGCAGGTGCCAGTGCCAGGGCGACACTGAACAACACAATAACAGTCGCCCTCACGCTCTTGAGCATAAAGAGCAGTACAAACGTTACCAGTATTAATCCGATACCACCGCGCAAGGCCAGATCATCAAGCAGCTCGCGGACATCCTCAGTACGATCCAGTACGATCAGGAGCCGCGCACCTTCCGGCAGGGAGTCCTGAATATCCTCAATACGATTATTGACGGTCTTGGCGACATTGATCATATGCGAACCCCGTGTACGCTCCAGATCCAATGCCACTGCATTAAGTCCGTCGATACGCCGGATACTCTGTCGTGGGGCTGGGCCCAGGTTCAAGTCAGCTACCTGATCAAGGCGAATCGGAAGTCCCTCTGGGTTGCTTCGGCTAACTATGATGGCTGACAGACGGCTTATATCAAGCTCAGGGTGGCTAATCATCAGATGGCCCCGTCCCTTGGCATCCATGCGTCCGTAGACGTGATCCCGTAAGGCCGAGCTTATTTGCCCCATCACTTCGGCATACTCAATTCCATAGGCATCCAGTCGGCTTGGATCCATTGTAATCAGAAGCTCCCGCTCACTACCACCGGTTATCTCAACCAAATCAATGCCGGCCAGACTTTCGAATTGGGGCTTGAGGTGTTCGTCAGCCAGCTTCCTAAGCTCATCCGGGTTGTATGGGCCGATCAACCTTAGCGTCATAAAGCCCTGTACGTCACGAAATGCTTCCGGGACCTGCTTTGTCAATTGAGGCGAGACATCATCGGGCAATTGATCTCTAAGCAGGGTCAACCTCTCCCCGATCTGAGTGGCAAAAGTGCTCAGATCAATATCCTCATCCACCTGGATTTGTACATGTGAGCGCCCTTCAGAGGAAAGGCTGTTTATTTCGGCAATACCGGGAACGGTCTGGATTTCACGTTCAATTGAGGCGGTCACATACCGCTCGACCTGTCGAGGGGATGCACCGGGCCAATTTGCCAAAACACTCACGCGAGGCAACTCGGTGTTCGGTGAGTATTCTATTGGAATATCAATGGCAGCCCAGATGCCGGCGAGAATTACAGCAACACACCAAGACATCACAGAGATGGGCCTTTTAAGGAGCCCGGCCCCCTTACTGAACATAGTAGTTACGTGAAGAGTATTCGGTGGACAAATTTGTAGCGTGCACAGCGGAACTGAACTCTAAGTCGACAGCATAGTTCGGTGAGCTTTCACGAAGGAGGGGATACCGCTTAACGTGGGTTAGCCCGGTTTGGCGCGTTTCTTGCTGTGGGGACGTTAAAGTCGACACTCTAGGAGGACTACTTAAGAAGCATATATATGGCCGGTAAATCGCGTTCGTCAAGGAGGATTCGCCCTTGGCAGGTATTTGGTTTGATTTTAGTGTTGGCTACGGCAGGTTTGATCCTGTACGGAGTCTGGCCTGTTATAACCGGAGAGGATGCGGAGGAAGACCGGGAAGTGCCTGAAGAACCCGAGGCGGCACGTGCTCCTGTTGAAGTTATGGTTATAGAGCAGGGAGAATTTCCACTTCGCGCGGAAGCGACAGGGCACTTGGCGCCGTGGCGAAAAACCGAGATAAGCGCAGAGATCGGTGGTCTCATCCTGGAAAGACCAATAGAAGAAGGGCAGCGTGTGCAGGCAGGTCAGGTGCTGATGCGACTGGATGATCGCGAACTGCTCATACGGCTGAGGGAAGCAGAGGCAGCCCGACTCCAGGCATTGGCGGATTACGCGGTACATCTCAGCGATACCGGAGAGTTGGTAGAAACTGACACCACGAAACTTGCCGAAGCCAGAGCCCAGCTGAAGACAGCCGAGGAAGCATTTGCAGCAGGTAATCTCCTACAGACAGAACTGGATGATGCCCGCCGCCGTTTTGAAGCTATGAATCTACTCGTTGGTAATCAGCGCGGGGATGTAGCAGCAGTATACACCAACCTTACGCAACACGAACAGCAGGTAGAGCAGGCACGCCTGCAATTAGAGCGCACACAAGTGGTGGCCCCATTCAATGGACGAATAGCAGACCTTGAGGTGGAAGCGGGTCAGAACGTCGGGGCCGGTACGACGCTGCTAACATTGCTCAACGATAGTCGAATGAAGGTGGAAGTAGATGTCCTGGAGGGTGACCTGGTGCACATTCGTAGAGGGGCATCGGCCAATGTAAACGTACCGAGTTACAGCGATGAGGTGTTTCAAGGTTACGTGCATGCAGTCAACCCCTCTGTTGACGTAAAGACCGGCGCAGGGCGTGTTACTGTAGCCTTACAGAATCCTGGTGGACGGCTCGTATCCGGGCTTTATGCAGACGTAGCATTGGAAAAGAATCGTTTACAGGATCGAATGGTTGTCCCGTCTGACGCCGTAGTCGTCCGGCAGGGTAGAGATGTTGTTTTCCTGGTCGTAGAGGGTAGATCCTACTGGATGTACGTGATTACAGGTGAGCGTTCCGGTGATTTCACGGAAATCGTTGGTGGTGATCCGCCGAGTGTTGTTGAGCCGGGTGATTCCCTTGTCGTTCTGGGTAATTACGCACTGGCTCATGACGTTCCTGTGGAGGTGACTACTGTTGTAGAATTGGGATTAAAGTAGGTATTGTGTTGCTTGGGTCGATCTCCAGTAAGACATGAAAACCTTTATTGCTGCCTGCCTTAATCGTCCGGTTGCAGTCACGGCATTCTATATGCTGTTGATGGTCTTGGCAGTCGTAGCCTACGTACGATTGCCAGTTGCTTTGCTCCCTGACTTGCGATATCCAGGGCTCGTGGTATGGACCAGTTATCCTGATGTGCCTCCAGAAAGAGTTGAGCGGGCGGTAACCGAACGGGTGGAACAAGCTGTTGCCGGCACGGCAGGGCTCACACGCGTGACTTCGCGTACGCTTCTTGGCGGGAGTCTTGTGCATATGCAGTTCGGATGGAATGCAGATCTGGATCTGGCACTACTGGATGTAAGAGAAAACCTGGATCGCTTAGGTGACATCTTTCCGCGGGAAGCATCAAGACCAGCTGTGCTTCACCTTAATCCGGGTGATCGCCCCATAATGGTCATTGCACTGCGCTATGAAGGAGAACTCGAAGAGGGGCGCCCGGACGATCTGGTAGAACTCAAGCGTGTCGGCCGGGATATTATTGCACGGCGACTCGAGCAACTTGGCGATGTGGCGCGTGTGCAGGTGACGGGTGGATTTGAGCGTCAAATTGAAATTGAGGTCGATCCCAACCAGGCCTTGGCGTACGGGATCAGCTTAAATCAGATCGCGGGCGAATTGCAAGGGGCAAACGTAGCATTGCAGGGAGGGGTAATTCGGCGGGGACCGTTTAGATATCCTGTTGAGGTTAGTGGAGAGTTTAAGGACACCGAAGATATTGCAGAAACGGTTATTTCCATTCGAAACAATACGCCAATTCGATTACGGGATGTCGCTCAGGTGCGTGATGGAGTTACGGACCGTCGTGGGCTAGTGCGCTTGGACGGAGCAGAGACACTCCTGCTGCTCGTTGAGCGTAAGGCAGACGCAAATGTTGTTCGGGCAGTGGAAGAAATTCGCACAGTTCTGACTGAGCTGGAAGAAGAGTACGAGCGGATCACGCTGGACGTAGTTGTGGATGAGAGCGAGTTCATTAGGGCAGCGATCGGCGGGGTTACACAGGCCGTGATGCTGGGAGGCATACTGGCCATCCTGGTTTTGCTTGCTTTTCTGAAGCGTGTGCGTGTTCTTTTGGCGGCTGCGGTGGCTGTACCGCTTTCAGTGGCTGTGACTCTGGTGTTGTTTGAACCACTGAACGTTACGTTCAATTTGATTTCGTTGAGTGGTCTCGCACTGGGTGCAGGGATGCTCGTTGATAATGCGATTGTTGTTATTGAGAATATTTCCCGGTTGCGGGAGCAGGGGCAGGGGGCGTTAGAAGCTGCACGCAACGGTGTATCCGAGGTGGCAGGGGCTATAACGGCAAGCACACTGACCACGATTGCTGTTTTCTTGCCGATCACCTTGGTTGAGGGGCTGGCAGGTCGTCTCTTCCGGGACCAATCGTTGGCAGTCGTATGTTCGCTGCTGGCTTCGTTGCTCGTGGCACTGACAGTAGTGCCACTCATCGTATCCCGTGAAAAGAAAACCGCTGGTCGTACGGAGCGCGAATCTCGTATGGGATCGAGATTATTGACTGGTTATGAACGTGCTCTTTCCTGGAGTTTGGATCACCGTTGGACGGTGGTGATGCTTTGTACGCTGGTGCTCATGGGTGCTGGGCTGGTAATCACGAACCTGCCTCGCGAAGTGATCCCCAAGACGGAGCAGGGGCGTATTGATGTGCGTATTACGCTACCTACTGATGCTGACTTAACAATGGTTGCAGCACGTGCATCAGAGATTGAGTCTCAAGCTAAATCTCGAGGATGGGCTGAAAGAGTACTTGCAGACTTGGGGGAACGGGATCAGGCCCGCTTGGATCTGGATCCACGCCCACCATATGAAGGTGATATTACCTTATTGTTACCGCCTGGGCAGCGTGCTGATGAAATATTGCCAGACGTACAGTCGCTTGATCTGCCCGACGATGTCTCAATCAAGGTTCAGCGCGTAGAAACCCAACTCGAGCAATTGCTGACTACAAGTGATGCCGACATATTAATTGATCTTGTGAGCGAAGAGCGGCGTGATGCAGAAAACGTCGTAGAGCGCGTACAACAGCTGTTGGAGGTAAGACCGGAATTAGCCAATGTACGTCGTACGGATGCGGCGTCGGTGCCCACGTATCAACTTGCCTTCAATCGGGATGTAATGAACCGTTTTGGTGTTACTGCCAGAGCATTGACGGCATACCTGGAGGCCGGCGCACGCGGGAGCGAGGCTACCACACTTAAGACCGTTAATGAGGAAGTGCCTATCGTGATACGGTCGCGTCATATTGATTCTATTGAGCGGCTCTTAGCGGAACGGATCCCTGCACGTGATGGATTGATGCCCATCGGGGCATTCGTGACCGCGACATCAGTACCATTACCCGCTGCACTCATTCGAGTAGAGCAGGCTTCTGTAATTCGATTGACCGCTGATGTTGCACAGGGATATGATCTTGGAAGGGCGGTAAGCGCGGTAAACGATGTAACCAGACGTACCTTGCCGATTGCCGTACGCAGTCGTGTGGGTGGTGCAGCCGAGGTGTTTCAGCAGAGTTTATTCGGGGTGGGTCTCAGTTTGGCGTTAAGCTTATTGCTCGTGTATCTAATTTTGGCTGCTCAGTTTGAAAATCTGGTTCAACCACTTATCATCCTGGTATCGGTGCCCTTGGCAGCAGCAGGCGTTTCTTTTGTGCTTGGTCTTACAGGCCAGTCAATTAACCTGATGAGCCTTATGGGGGCTGTGGTACTTGTTGGGATTGTAGTTAATGATGCTATCATAAAGACTGATTTCATTAATCAAAGGCGTGCTGCGGGTATGCAGATACGCGAGGCTATTCTGGCGGCAGGACGTGATCGTGTGCGGCCGATTCTTATGACCACTATCACGACTGTTCTTGGGCTTTTGCCTCTGGCGATGGGCTTTGGTCAGGGGGCGGAGTTACGTGCGCCGCTGGCCATTGCCATAGTTGGTGGCTTAACCAGTGCGACCGTACTTACACTTTTCATAGTCCCGGTATTGTACAGCATAGTCGTTCGAATGCAGCCCCGACCTGATCCATCTGAGGGTTAGATATTCCTAACCTTTCAGCGAGGGTGTGTCTATGAGCCCGATTGGGGTGTGCATTCAAGACCACTGATCGTTACTGTCACATTCAGTTGCTGGATCCTGATACAATTGCGGCTGTTTCTCCGCAGCGTTGATACAGATTCAACCTGCTCCTCCACGCCACCGGGGCATTTAATCACTCACTTAGGCCTCTCGCTGACAACTGATTTTGGAGTACTCCCACAGGGATTGTCATCTGAGAGAACTTGAGACCGTCTAGGTAAAGTGTGCTGGTTGATTTTGGTCGGATCTTATATGAGACTGATGGCCTTGCAGCATGGAGAGTCAGATTCGTAGGGAGGATGATTGAGACACGCTGGTAGGCGACTCCGAACACCGGCCGACCTACTGTCTATCTGTACGAGAATGCCAGATCACCGGAGGGATCTCTACGAGCCACGGGTCACCTTCTAACAGCGCGCTATTGTAGTTGTAGATATTCAATCAACTTCCGGTTCGGAACGGTAATACAGCGAGCATCCCTGGAGCACTTAGTTGTATTCTGTGCCAACTAAGGTCTTCCATCAACTTTACATGAATGGACCATCCATTACTCGTCAGACGGCGGGACGAATCGGTAGCGGATGATCGTGGGATTGAGGACTTCTTCGGTGGGCTCATCTCCCTGATCACTCACAATATACAACCTTCCGTTCTCGGCAACCTCTGGAGTCTCTTCAAACCGCGTGCTGACAGCTGGAAAATGATCACTGTGGCTGGCAATGATTGCTCCTTTAGTCAGCTCCTCATTGCTGGAATCAATGGAATCGTACACGATCATGCGTGTCTCGTTATCAAGCGTAAACACACCTATCACGCTTGTTGCCTCGGCTTCAGCTTCACTAATCATTCTAGTAATCTCCCGAAAATTGGACTGATCCACTAATGGATACTCTGGAAAATCCTGAGTCCGTTCCACGAAAAAATTTGGTATATACTGGGTCAGACCCGCACGGGGTAGCCGGGGAGTGGCATCAAAATTTTCTGAATACACCCACCAAACATCGTCATTAAAACATGCCATGTTGAGTCCCGAGTGTGTCAGCATAACGGACGCCCGTCTTTGGAACTTGGGCGTAGGGAGTGAAAATTGGTCAATGAGCGTAAAGTCCGAACTGTAGGCTCGAATGAAAGAGTTTTCCCGGATATCGCGCGGCATGGCAAATATGGTATCTCGGTGCGAGCATAGTCCCCACGTATTGGTCGCCAAATCCGCGTCAGTGGTGGTCTGGACGCACTCCCCATTTTGATCTAAAACGATCGCCCCCTTGTTAATCAAAACGGCAGCATGAGAATCGTCCAGGAATGAAGCTTGCGCGTTGAAATTGAAGTTTGCTTCAGGATTGCAGTTGGTGATTGCCATTGTCCAAACCAATATTCCGTCTGGCGAAAACAGGTGTACACCCTGACTTTGGATATCAAGTACCAGGAGCTCACCTTTAGAATTCGCATCCATACGCCATCTCGAACCGAGCAGGACCGCACTATCAAGTTGGATTACGCTCTCCTGTACAAAGAGATCTTCAAAGTCCATGTGAGTCGGAGTCAGAATCTGATCAACTGCAGATCTAGAGTTGCAGCCTCCGACCAGGCAAGCCAACAGCCCGGCAGCAATAATGGGTGTACAGTGGGGGAATTTCATGGGGACAGAGCGGGGATGCCTTGTTTTATTGCCTGCAGGAGCAGCTGTGACCGTCACAGTGTATGCACGCATAACAACACTTGCAAGTGGTAACGTTTTAGTGTGTAATCCTATTGTTTATGGTCCTCAAGAACGAAAGACGGGGAGTATGTCCCGAAATTCTGCATGCAGTATTTATTCACCCAAAACCTCAAACTTATTATTCTGCACTTGGGCAATGACCGGACTAGTAACAGCGTCACCATTCTCATCGAAGGAGAATGACCCAAAAATGGAGTTGAATTCTCTTATTTCGGCTAATCCATCCCTGATTGAGGCGGCATCAAAAATTGAAACTCGGTTCAACGCCTCTCCCAGTATGGTTACGACAGCGTAGCCACGAGCGGCAAAGTCTCCCGGCTCCTCGCCGAATTTACTGTGGTAGTTATCTACAAATACTCGACTGGCCTCAACCGTAGAATTTGGTAACCATACCTGAAATGTGATGACACCCTCTGCAGCGCCAGGCTCTGCATCATTTACGGCATGAATGACATCAATCGAAATATAGTTAACAATAAACGGTATGCGAAGTCCGAACCGGTGTGCGGCAATGAGCGTGCCGGTTCGTCCTTCCGGCAATGCAGAAAGAAAGATGACATCAGGTGTGGGGACTGCATTTTGAATTGCGGTCAGTTGAGCCGTAATATCCCCAAAATCTGTTCCCTGAGGAAGTCGGTACGAAGCTGCATGAACAATGGTCACATCACTGTACGTTCCCAATTCCTGCGTTATGAAATCATTGCTGCTGACCGAAAATGCATCCACCTTATTAACCAGCGTCGCAACGTTTTTGTAGCCCAGATGCTTTTTCGAGATGCGCACACCTTCCGGTACCGTACGGCCTACGGTGAGCGACGAGAGAAACAAGAACTCACTTTGTACACTCAAGCCGCTGCGTGCTGCAGTCGGACTGATTGTAGCTACTTTTTTGTTGTTGATTAGCGGGATCGCGCGTTCCGTCTCGGATGAAGTTGCAGGTCCAATAATGACCGGCACTCTGTGTTCATCCGCCAGTCGAGAATATGCGATCAGGGCGCTATCAATGTTGCTCTCACCGTCCTCTAAAATGAAACGAAGACGAAACGGCTCTCTAGCATTGATCTCTTCCAGAGCCAGATCCATGCCATTCAGAATTCTCTGTCCCGCTACACCCAGAGTACCCGAGAGCGGCAGGATAACCCCTACTGGTATTTCCACGGGCTCAACTACTTGGTCGCAGGCTGAAGTATTGAATATCAAGCCTGCGATCATCAGTGCTGTAACTGTATTTCGTCCAATCGAATGATAAATTCTGGTCACCATGATGATGTTTTTGGATTCAAAGATGTCCTTGAACCAGAAATTGTATCTATGGTTACTTATGCGTCTTCGCCATTTTGATATAGGATTATAGTCCTTCATCTTCAAGGGGAAGCCTCTGAGGCACAAATCAAGTTCTCCAGGACAAACGCAACGGCATTCACAAACCGCTGTTTATTTCGGAATCCCGGGCAGTGGACTTTGATGGTTTTAGCCCGACTGTTGATGCCTTCCGCAGGGCCATTGCTTACTATCAGAACGATTGCATTGATGATGATCCACAAGTGTTTTTCAATGGTTTTGGCAGCTATAACTGGTTTGAGGTGATCTTCCATTACCCAGGATAGCCAACTTTCCCAGTCCTTCATGCCCCTGTTCGGTCAACATAGTGCTACAACTTCTGGGCCATTTCCCTGATGGCTCATGCCTTAGCGGTCGTCAATGAACTGGCCAGAACTGTTGGAAATGTTCTTTTTGCTCCTCGGATATGCCGACCGGATTGATTAAGTAGAACTTGAGATCGAATCTCGCGGGGTAGGGTACGTCTGATCCGAATCAGACAGGGAATTATATGCTTAATCGGCGTATGATACATCGAATTGCTGGCTGTGGCTACTCTTCCTCGCAATACCGGGCGATGTAAAGGAAAAAGTATAGGCTCCCTTGCGGATAGACGCCGAAAGACGCGTCCTGTAGCACGATTTTTGTCGTTACTATCGTGAACTTCCTACCAAAAGGAAAGCTTAGGTACTGTCAGGTACTCCACTCCGTTCAGGCGTGAGTATATAGCCACTATCTCCATTGAAACAACAGGCAAGTTACTGGGCGCAGATTGACGAGATAGTACGCAATTTAATTCGTTCTCAAAGCCAAGCTCAATTATTTTGCAATTAAATGGCGAAGTAATATACTGGGACTTGTGATTCGCGGATTTCTTCATCACTGATCTTTCATTAACTCCATAACTCAAAGTGAAAAACCAAATTGGTGATATTTTGGCAGGTGCGATCTGTGCTGTCCCGATCTTTGTGTTCGTAATACTCCCACAGATAGAATTTGTGGAGGCCGCCAACGTATCAGATATTGTGTATCTGGAAGAGTCAAATCCAGACCGTCCCGGACCTTGCCATCTTATGGTCGGGGGTGCGTGTGAGCTGTGGCAAGATCGCTGTGTGTCTGGGGTTCCAGAAGGAGAATTTTTCTGCCTGTACTATGAATAGTAGATTACCTTTATTTGCTTGTGTTCTTGGGTTGATCTGTATTTCGGCATGTCAACCTGAGGGACCGCACTACCGTGTAGTTGATTCGTCGGGATTCATGGAGGTCGAAGACCTCTTCACCCCCGTAGACACAGTTCGTTTTGACGCTTCGGTGCTCATTGGAGCTATTGACTTCGTGGATGTGTCTGACAAAGGTGAGTTTTTGTTGACCGACAATACGATGAAGGCATTGTATGTCTTCGCGGCTTCTGGCAGTCACATCCGCACATTCAA
>LXNI01002380.1_pt1 | contig 13229 bp, 11 predicted proteins | sample 809091 | NCBI WGS metagenome assembly LXNI01 (sample SAMN04870527, study PRJNA318959) | sponge metagenome | biome: 01000161; feature: marine sponge reef; material: water | host: Sarcotragus foetidus | place: Greece: Milos, Mediterranean Sea | collected 2013-05-29 | depth 5-7 m | reverse complement strand
TTCATCAGAGCCTGTGTACACCCAGGCCGGATCACCCTCAGCTTCCACCGGCGGCGGCGCAGCGCCCCAACTCACACCGGCGGCTTCCAGCAAGGGCTGGGCTATCGGGCTGTCAGCCATAGCCATCGCCAGCTGCCCGGCTGCCAACAAATCATTGGCAGAGTTGCCCGCCAGGCTCAGGTCAGCCGCAGTCAGGATGGCATTTGTGCCAGCCATATCCGCCACGACTTGATAGAAGTGCACGGTCGCCTCGTCATTGACATAGCCTATGACGCTGCGGCCGTCTTCGCTGAAGTAATTGGCGGCGTCTGTCCACCAGGGCATAGGCAGCGTCCCGCCCCAAACCCGCTCCGACATATCATCGCTGTACACCGCAAGCTGGGCGACGAGATCGGCATATTCGTCAATCGTGATCGGCTCCGTCGGCGAAAGATGCGGCAAGCCAGCGGCATCGAAGACATCCTTGTTGTAGAAGATATTGTATCCGGCCGTGAATGTGCCCAGGCAGTATACCCGCCCGTCCAGCGCGCAATTCCGCGAGACTGCGCCGGCGTTGTAATCTTCAATATCAACGCCCGCCGCCTCTAATGCCTCGTCGATCGGCGCGACCAATCCCGCTCTGATCCAGCGGATAACATAGGGGAATGCGATATCCGGCGGTTGCCCGGCCAGTAAAGCCGTGTCTACTTTGGTGACATATTCGCCTTCGGGGACATCGGTAATTTGGACACTGATGTTGGGATGCGCGGCTTCAAAAGCCTCGACCACTGAGGGCAAAAAGCCGGTGCCGTCCAGAAACATCCACAGATCAAGCGTCACTTCTTCGTCTTGCGCGACAGCCGTTCCAAAGGAGGAAGCCAGCAGAATTGCAGCGGCTGTCAATAAGAGCATTCTGGTGAAGCCTTTCATTTCGTTCGTCCTTTCTTTTGATCAAGATCTACGGCAAATCCGATACGCGCTTTCTAATCATCTGGCATAGGTCGTCCTCCAATTCTCCGCGTCTGCACATTCTCTTGCTGCTCGTCGCTGTTAGCGTATTTTTAGCAAATGGCCGGCGCATTATGCGACCGTCACGGCAATCTGGCTAACTATACTAGGCGACAGCTTTTATTTGCAAATTTCTCCAAAGCATTCCCAGGGCAATTGCATCAAAATGATAGCATCTGAAAAGCTGGAATCTAAACTGAAAATAATTTGATGCACTTGCCCTGGCGCAACCCGCCAGATACTTTTTCCGCGCTTTGCGGTAGGATAGGGATTAAGAATCAGACGGAGAAACAGCGCATGGATGAGAGAGGGAAAGATCCGCGGATCATATCGTCGCTCCAGCGCGCATTGGATATTTTGTCGCTTTTTGGGCCCCAGACGCCGGAGTTGGGCATCACCGACATCGCCAAAGCCCTGAACCTGCACAAGAGCACGGCCTCGGGTCTGGTATATACGCTTGAGCGCAACGGCTACATCGCGCAGAATCCGGAGAACCGCCGTTATCACCTGGGCCTGCAACTTGTGGAGCGCGCCGGCGTCCTGCTTGATCAGATCGAGATCCGCAAGATCGCCATGCCCGAGCTGGAGGACTTGCGCGACTGGGCGTCTGAGAGCGTCAACCTGGCGATCCTGGAAGAGAATCAGATCATTTATATTGAGCGCTTGCTGACCGACAAGAGTCTCGGTTTCCGCAATCACATAGGCAAGCGCGCCTGGCCCCATTCGACCGCCTTGGGCAAAGCGATCCTGTCGCATTTGCCGCCACAGCAGGCTCTGGAAGTGTTAAATTCTTACCCGCTTGAAGCCATGACGCAGAACACCATCACCGATATTAAGGTATTGATGCGTCAGTTCGAGGACTTCCGCCGACAAGGCTACGCCATCGAGCGCGAGGAAAATGAGATCGGCGGATTATGTATTTCAGCGCCGATCCATAGCTATGATGCCGTGCCCATCGCCGCCGTCAGCGTCTCATTCCCATTGTCCCGCCTGGATGAAGCGACGATTTCGTCCTCGGGCGCGAAAGTGCGCGAGGTGGCTCAGCGCATCTCCATCAATCTGGGTTACACGCTGGAAAGGCGCGAGCTGCCCTACGCTGCCGAGGGGCAGGCCGCTGCCGGATCGTAGCCGCCGCCGAAACTGCCGCTGACGGCGCCCGCGGCGTTATCCCGGAGGTCGTTGCCGCAGAGGCGCGCCTGGCCGTCGATCATGATCTTGACCCCGCCCGCTTGGTTGCCCTGTATCAGATTGCCGTAGACCTCGTTCTCGACGCCATACTGGATGCCGTCCACCAAGTGCCCGCCCAGCCGTACGCCCGCGCCGACATTGCCGTAAATCTTGTTGTGGCGAATGATGTTGCCTTTGCCGCGCGACACGATCCCGCCGGAATTGGGATCCTTCTGGCCGGTGCAGATGTTGTATTCGATGATGTTGTACTCGCTGCCTTCTTTGGCTTCGACGCACTCATTGCCTTGGGTATCCATGAAATTGTGATGCACCCAGTTATGCGCGGTGACGTCGGGCTCAATCGTCAGGTTGATGTCCCACTGCTTGCTTGACGTGCCGAGATAGACTGCCTCGCCAACGACGCCATGCGCGTCGAAGACGAAGTCCCAGATGCCGCAATCATGGAAGCTGGAGTAGGCGATTTCGTTATAAGTGGCGAAGTATTTGATGCGCAGGCATTCTTCGCCGGCATTGCGGAAGGTCATGCCGAGGACGCGCAAGTTGTTGACGCCATCGCGCGCGTCGTAACCAATGACGTAAAGCAACTTCTCGCGAAAAGCGCCCATGCGGTTGGGCTCGGCGTTGCGGCGCAGGCCGTCGATGGTGAAGCCGATCAAGCTGATGTAATCGTGATGCACCTGGAAAATACGGTGGCTGGTCAAGCCGTGTACGACAGCGTTAGCGGCGCCGACGATGGTGATAGGCTGTCCCGGCTCGCCATCGCGCACGGTGTAGACGTCCTGATAATAGTGCCCCGGCGTCAGGTGAATGGTATCGCCCGGCTGCGCCAGCTGAAGCGCGTGCTGGATCGAGCGGAAAGGGCGGGATACGCTGAGGCCGCTGTTGTCGTTGTCACCTTCGGGACTTACATAGTAATGCAGGCCGTCGGATTGCGCCACGCTCGCAAAGCAAAGTAGCAGACTCAAGCCCGCGATGGCGATGCGGTGAATCATATTAAGTCCAGCCTCTGCGGCGCGAACCGCTTCTAAATCGCTAATTATTGAGAATGCGGCTGAGGGGAAGGCGGAAGCCGGGAAGAGTGTCGCCGCCGCTCAATTCGCCGTCGCTTGCGATGCGCTCGTTAAACAACGCGCCGTCTTCACCGAGACGCCAGACTTCGGCAAACTTTGCCGCTGGATCCAGCAGCCACACAATGCTTGTGCCATGCAGCAAGTAGACTTCGGCCTTGCGCCGGACTTGAGCGAGGGTCTGCGAGGGCGATATGATCTCGACCGCCAAGTCGGGCATGTAGGGCACATAGCTGGACCGCGCGCGCGGCGCCGTTCGCGACTTGCTCGTAAAGGCGACATCGGGCAGGAGTACAGTACGCCGGTCGCCCGGCGGATGAAATCCGACTTCGCTTGTGACGCGGCCGAGGTCGCGCTCGTCGACATACAAGAACAGGTGTGTGCCTAATCGAATGGCTACATCGCCATGCAATTCGCTGGGAGCCAGTTTAGTCAGCAACTCTCCCTCTATGAGATAATACTTCTCGGCTGGACTGCCGGGCGCGGTTTCAAGCCGCCAGACATCGTCCACCGTGTAGACACGCTCTTGAGTAGCCATCGCCAACTATTCTTTACTCTACGCTTATATTTATCAGTATACCATGCGCGGCGAGGCGCTCGGCATTAGCAACCCTGAAAGCGCAAAGCCCCTCCTTTGGATGCAGGAGGGGCTTGCAGATTTCGGGAAGCTTGGCTTACCGCCGTGACTACTCGTAATCTTGGATGTTCTCGAGGATGTAGGCGACCTCATCGGCGATGCGCTGCATGGCTTCTTCCGCGCTTGCCGCGCCGATCCAAACCTCGCCCAATTCCTGCTTCCACAGCGAATCGAAAGCGGAGTACATGGGGTGAATCGGATCGTACATCGAGAAGTAATTGCCCGCGCCGGCCAGGAAGGCTTCCTTGTTGGAGCCCGGCAGCAGCTCGGGTTCCAGGAAGCGCGGATCGCCCTTGAATTCCGACAATACCGGGGTCATAACTTGCAGATCCAGCAGCATGTTGACGCCCAGCGAACCCGGACCGGCCAGGAACTTAACCAGTTCCCAGGCTTCTTCGGGATGCTCGGTATCGGCGGAGATGGCAAAGCAGCTGCCATCAGCGCGATTGACTGATTCGCCGGACTCGCCCAGGGGCAGCGCCGCCATATCGAAGTCGAAACCGGAGCCGAGATAACGCTGCATGCGCCAGTGGCCCACCACTTGCATGGCGGATTTACCGGCGGCGAAGAGATCGCTGATATCGGCGCGCTGCTCGTCCGAAGGCATGACGTTGTGCTCGAGGATCAGGTCGGCAACAAACTGCACCGAGTCAATCACGCCTTGCTCCATGCCGTAGAATTCGGTCGGATGGCGGATATCGTCGAAGAGGCCGCGATCGGTATTGCTCCAGACCACCATGGGCCAGTAATTGCGGAAAGTATCGACGCCGAATTGGTCGGTGACGCCGTCTCCGTCGGTGTCCAGGGTCAAAGCTGAGGCGGTCTCGACGAAGTCATCCCAGGTCCAGCCATCTACCGGATAATCGACGCCGGCGGCATCAAAGATCTCTTTGTTGTAGTAGACGACCAGGGCGGCGTGGTCAATCGGCAAGCAATGCAATTCGCCATCGATCTGGTAGTTGGCCAAAATGGTCGGGTCATAGACCGAGAGGTCGATGCCATCGCGCTCGACAAATTCGCTGATGGTCAGCAGGGCGCCCTTGCTGGCGTAGGCATTGGCGACGTGCGTGGCGGGATAGAATACATCGGGCGGCGTGCCGCCGGCGACGGTGGTCTGCAGCTTGGTGTAATAGTCGCTGCCGCTGCCGATATTCTCGAACTCGATATTGATGCCGGTAGCCTCGGTAAAGGCTTCCGAGACAGGCATGGCCACGTTTTCAACGCGATTCTGATCCCAGCGCATGAACCACTTGATCGTCACGTCCTGCGCCGACGCGCTCATAGTGAGCGTCAGCATGAAGATTACGAGAATCGCGGTCAGTAGAGTCTTTCGACTAGTCATCATTTTGTTCTGCTCCTTCTATACATGATTCGATTCCGTCGGATAGGTCTGAAGATTGTGTGCCAGGGGCGCCTCCTTCCCAGTAATGAGAACTCAACCTTTTGATCCGCCTGATCCGGTTAGCGCCACACCGCTGATGAAATATTTCTGCGCCAGGAAAAATACGACTAGCGGCGCCAGCATGGCGACGGCGGAGGCGGCCATAAACAAATGCCAAGCCGTGAAATAATCGTTGCGGAAGGCGGCGAGCCCGATTGACACCGTGTAGTTGCGGTCGGAGCTCAGATAGATTAGCGGACCGAGAAAGTCATTCCAGGTGGATACAAATTCGAAGACAGCGACCGCGCCCAGGGCCGGGCGGGCCAGGGGCAGAATGATACTCATGAAGATTTGGAAAGCATTGGCGCCGTCCATTTTGGCGGCTTCGTCCAGGTCGAGCGGGATGGTCAGAAAATATTGACGCAGCAAGAATATGGAGAAGGCGCCGCCGAAGAAATTCGGCACAATCAGCGGCAGGAATGTATCGAGCCAACCAAGATATTTGAAGAGGATGAAACGCGGAATGATAAGCATGTGGAAGGGAATCATCAGCGTGCTGAGCAGGACCAGGAAAAGGAATCCGCGCCCGGGGAAGCGGAAACGGGCGAAGCCGTAAGCCACCACCGCCGAGCTAAGGACCTGCCCGATAACGCTAAGCGTGGTGATTATGGTAGTGTTGACATAGTATCGCCCGAATGGACGCGCCGTGAGCGCTTCGGGATAGTTCTCCCATTGGACGGGATCGGGTACCCAGGTCGGCGGATAAGCCAATGTCTGCTGTTCGGTTTTAAGCGATGTGGAGATAGTCCAGGCGAAGGGGAAGAATACCAGCACGGCGCCCAGCAGCAGAATGGCGTATATCGCCGCCACCTTTAGGTAGGACAAGGCTTGCTCTTGCAAGGCATTCTTACGCGTCGGCGCGTTTAGCGCGATATTGGCAACCATCGGTTTAATTGCCCCCCGTCAGCTCGCCTTCATAGAAGACCCAGGCTTTTGACCAGCGGAATACCAGCAAGGTCAGCGCCATGATGATGATAAAGACCACCACAGCCATCGCCGACGCGTAACCCATTTGGTACTGCTGGAAACCTTTCTGGAAAAGGTAGTATGTGAAAAATAGCGATTGATTGCGCGGGCCGCCCTCGGTCATGATGTATGCTTGCGAGAAGAGTTTGAAGGTGTCGATCATGCCGGTGATCAGATTGAAGAAGATAACGGGCGTCAACAGGGGCAGCGTGATGCGGAAGAATTGGCGCCAGTAGCCGGCGCCGTCGATCGCGGATGCTTCGTAAAGTTCGCTGGAAATCCCCTGCAAGCCGGACAGGTAGATGATCATGTTGCGGCCGGCCGCGACCCAGACAGCCATGATCATCAGCGAGGGCAAGACCAGAGCCGGGTCGTCCAGCCAGCGTGGACCGGGTACGCCAAAGACCTGTTGAATCGTCGAATTAAGAATGCCGTAGCGAGGATTGTAAATCCACATCCAGACCAGGGCGATAGCCACCGGCGGGAGCACCACCGGCATGTAATAGATGGTGCGCCAAATGCCGATGAACTTGATGCGGCGATTGTTTAGCAGCAGCGCCGTGCCCAGCGCCACGATAATGCCCAGCGGCACGCGCCCCAAGCCATAGATGATGGTGACTTCCATGGACTTGAGGAAAAGTCGGTCGCGCAGCAGACGCTCGAAATTGCGCCAGCCGACGTGCCGGGGATCGCCGATCAAGTCCCAGCGATGGAAGCTCAGCCAGATCAGCCCGATCATCGGACCGATGACGAATATGAGAAAACCCAGCGCCCAAGGCGATATGAAGAGGTAACCATTCAGGGCTTCACGCGCCCGTGACGATAATACTTTCTTGCCTGGTAAGGTAATTGTCGCCATATCAAATTACTCGCTCATCCCGCTTAAGTTGCTTTCGACGGCAAAGGCGCGCTGATGAATATCCGGTCGCGTAAAGGCGGTCAGCGCTTCGAGGAAATAATAGTCGCCGTATATCAGTCCGTGCTCCATCAAGTTCGCCGGCACGGAGCGCGCGCCCTCGCGCAAGATGGAGGACGGGCCCTGCGCGTCCCGGATCAGATAGCGCTCGCAGAGAGAGTGTAACATGCGCTCGGCCAGCTCGAGCCAACGCGCGGCGTTTTGGCTGTCGACCGCCGCCAACTCCACCAAGCCGCAGACGGTCACGGAGGCCGCCGATGAGTCGCGATAGGTCTCGGGAATATGTGGGCTGTTGTAATCCCAGAAGGGCACGAGGTCAGCGGGCAGGTGACGCTGCGTGTAATCCGCCAGGGCTTGCGCAGTCGTCAAGAAGCCGGGGATGCCGGTATAGCGATAGCAAGTCGCGAAGCCGTAGAGCGCCCAGGCTTGCCCGCGCGACCAGCAGGAATCGTAGCTGTAGCCCTGGTATTGTTCTTGTCGTATCAGGAGGCCGGTATCGGGGTTGAAGTCGGCTACATGCGCCGTAGAGCCATCGCCGCGCACCAATGCCAGGCGCGATGTGCGCGCGTGCTGCGTTGCGATATCGGCCAGGGAGGCGTCGCCGGTCTTTTCGCTGGCCCAATACAGCAGCGCCAGGTTCATCATCAGGTCGATATTGCTGCGCCCGGCCCATTTGCGGATGCCATCATCATCCCAGGCTTGCAGGTATTCGCCGCGTGGATTGTAGCGCTGGGTCAAGGTGTAGGCCGCCGTGATGGCGTTGTCGAACCAGTCGGCGTGGCCGGTCAGACGTCCGGCGATGACATGCGACAGGTAAAAGATGAAACCCAAATCGTGGGTGCCCCGGCTGGTCTTCAGGTGTGCCAGCTTCTTGTTCCAGCGTTCTGCGCCAGCCTTTAGGTCGGCATCGCCGCTGTGCGCCCAAGCCAGCCAAAGCAGTCCGGTCCAGAAGCCGTCCACCCAATGCCCGGCCGGGCGCTCTTTTTCGATCGGCCGCCAAAGGCCGTGCTTGAATGATTCGGGAAATTCCTCAAGCGTGCTCAGATTTTGCCGAGTCGTCTCGATGCTTTGCTGTAAGGATTCTGCAAAAACAGTGGTCATCGCGCGGCTACCCTTAATGAATCTCTAGCTCGGATTTGCCGGTGCCTACCCGGACCCAAATCATGCCGGTCGCGGCGTCGTGCTGATATGGGCAGTCGCCGCCATTCAAATGAAGAGCCGCGGGTTTATCGCTTTTGAGACGCAGCCAGGCATCGTCGCGCGCGCTGATTGTTACGCTTGTGCTGTCGTCCGCCTGCCGCCAGGTAATATCCACCGGACGATCAGCGACGAAGTGTAGCTCGCCGTCCAGCCAGATGCTGGTGACGTCACCCGCCAGGTATTGGCTATGCCGGCCGTCGGTCGTTCGTCTGGCGAACCAGCGCCCATCGACATTAAGTCCATCCGCCTGGATGCCGTCGCGGCCGCTGGCAAAGGCGACCGTCCATTGCCGGCCCTCCGCGCTCAGGGTTGTGACCAAGCCACGCTCGGCCGGCAGCGATTCGACTTGGTATCCGGCGAGGTCAAGCGCGACGAAATACTGGCAATCGCGACAGGCTTCGGCCGGGCTTAGCGCCAGCGCGTACTGCGTCCGGCGGATAATCCAGTCGGGCTTGGCCGATGTGGGGTTGGCGCTGATCTCCTGCTCCAGGACATCGTGCGTTACCCCGGCGGGCTGCAGCGCGTGCAATTGGTATGGCGTCGCTCCGCTGGAAAACTTGAACGACCCACGCCCATTCGCCTCGGGCGGCGTGTCCGTCTGCATCAGCCACTGGTAGTCATGCGGGATATCAGACGAAATCATATCGCGAAAAACTACGGCGTCGCCGGCGAGGAAAACCGCCTCTCTGGTGAATTGGCGCAGTCGCAAATCAGGCGCATAGGCGCGTGCCGCCTCGCCGCGTGTGTAAACGACATCGCCGCATTCAAGGCTGGCTTCCAGGCGAGCGCCCCAGGTCGCGTCCAAATCACGGAAGGCGTTTTTGCTTCCTTCCGCATATTGGCCGCGGCCATCTATTAGCAGCGTGCTGTGGTGGCGGCTGCGCTTCTCTTTGGCGTAACCATCATCGACGGCGACATAATCATCGCCGCTGATGATGATAAAGCTGTTGGCGTCGGGATGATCATGCCCGGCGTTAAGCGTTTGCCAGGCGCGCTGGTGGTTAAGCTCTTGACCGCTGTGCCAGGCTTTTATGCCGTTGGGCGCGCCGCACTTGAAGGCCATCGTGACGCCGGTGCTGTTCCAGGAACTGCGCATCGTTGCCAGCCCCAGGTCGGGGAAAATGCGGCTGAGCGGCAGGTCAGCGATGGGCGCCCACTCAATTGCCGGGTCATACCAAAGGAACTCAAGGCCAGATTCCGCCCAGAGGCCCGGTTTCACCAGCCCTTCGGCGCCTTCGCGTTCCCATTCGCCGCTGGCGTCGAAATGATGATAGAGCCATTGCGCTTCGCCGATATTGTAGAGGCTCGCCAGGCGCGCGTAGACGGCCGCGGTGTGGGCGCTGCGGCGATCGTGGCAGTCGCCGACATTGGCGGTATCGACCAGGTTGGGTCCGCTAAGGTAGAGTCGATAAAAGAAGGTGTTGCGCAGGAAGCCTGAGTCGTGCAAGTCTTCGCCGGTCTCTTGCTGCAGCAGGTGGGCGTAGATGAGGAACCAGATGACGCCGTAGCGCCAGTAAACCGGTCCTTCGTAATTGGAGCCATCCTCGGGCATGAGCGACAGCGCCTGCGCGTAGTTGTCGCGCGCTCGCGCCGCCCAACTGCCCGCTTCACTGTATTCGGCGCAGAGGGCGTAAGCGGCAGTCGCCAAGCCGCCGTAGCAGATCCAATTGTGATTCTGCCAGTAAGCGGAACTCCACCATCGGCCTTCGGTGGCCAGGGCGTATTCGTAAAGCCTGCGCCCGTGCAGGTATAGCTTGTCGCGCAGGGCGTCGCGCTCGTCCGGCGGCAGGGCATCTTTGAGCCAGTCGTAGCCCAATCCCAGCCCGAATAGCAGCCAGGCGGCGTCGAGATCATGATCCGGCATGCGCTCCTTGCCCCAATGCGGGTAGGCGATAGCGGATTTGATCCAGCGGCGGGCGGAGTCCAGATAGGCGGCGTCCTCCGTCAGCAGATGCGCCAGCGCCAGGTTGAGAACGGCCGTGCCGATATAGGTGATGGAGTCGCTGGGATGGTCGGGCGGCGGCAAGTCAGCGTGATGCGAATCGGCTTGACGCAGCAAACGCCTAAACTGAGACGAATGCGTCGTCTCCGCCAGCGTCCGCCAATTGTCAAGCGAATGGCGCTTTAGAAAGAGATACTCCCGCATCAAGCCCGTCTCTCGCGATACTAAACGAACCAGGCGCCGCCGTTGATTTCCGCAACCTGGCCCGTCACCCACTTGCCGAGATCCGATACGTAATACAATACTGCGCCGGCAACATCGGGCGGCAGCCCAGCTACGCCCAGCGGAATACCGCTGATGATACCGGCGTAGTTGTCAAAGCCGGTGAAAGTCTCATGGAATGGCGTCTCGGCGATGAAACCGGGCGCCAGCGCATTAACGGTTATCTTCCGTGGCGCCAGTTCTTTGGCCAGGCCGCGCGTCAGGCCGATGACGCCGGCTTTCGACGCGGCGTAAGGTACCGTCCCGTTGCCGCCGCCATTGCGCGCCGCCATCGACGCCATATTCACGATGCGCCCGCCCTCGGGCATGTAGGGCAGCGTCTCGCGCGTACAGTAGAATGCGCTCGAGAGGTTGACATTTATGACGCGATGCCAATGCTCATCGGACATGCAGTCGGTTTGAACGCGATCCACCAGATGCCCGGCGTTGTTGACCAGAATGTCAATCTTGCCCTGCATACGCTCGGCGGCCTGCGCCGCAACCGCTTTAACTTGAGCGCTGTCTGTCGCGTCCAATTGCAGCATGGCCGCATCACAGCAGAGCTCTTTGAGCGCATTTACGGTATCATTAGCTTCGGCTTCGTGCGAAAAGTAAGTGATGGTAACTTGCGCGCCACATTGCGCGAGCGCCTTGGCGATGCCCGCGCCGATGCCGATATTGCCGCCGGTCACCAATGCGGTCTTGCCCTCAAGATTGATCTGCATGCCCCGCTTCCTTGTTTGATAATATCAAACCGAGTTTATCATTATCGTACTGTTATTGTAGACAGCGCTTTATCGCTTGTCAAGGCTACAGGTAATCACGATCTAAACTTCCAATTTAATGCGGTCGTCTTTTCACAACCGCAAACACTGTAGTGGTCCCGAAAGCTGGACAGCTAGTTGAGAGAGTATACTAGTGGTTCATCACGAGGGTAACCACGATGGGAAAGGCACGTAAGTTCAGTCCGGAGTTCAAGGCGCAGGTTGTGTTGGAGATCGTGTCCGGCAGTAAGAGTTTGGCGCTGGCAAGTCGCAAATATCAGATCAAGAACACAGTCTTGTCGCGTTGGAAGGCGCTGCTGCTTTCAGCGCGGGCGCGGCAAAGTCTTTATCTTCCGGCCCGGGCACGAAACCTACCCGATCTACTATCAGAGCGAAGTCCAGCAGATTATCGCAAATGCGGTGGGCTGGGCGGCGCGCGACAACCATAAGGAGGAGACATGCCGCGAAAGCTAGCCTTCACCGGCGGAGACAAGATTGAAGTCGTCGAATATGACGAGCGGCCGCTGGCGCCGCATGAGCTGCGTATTCAGACCGAATACGCCTCCGGCAAGCACGGCACGCCCTTGGCCTTCATGCGGGGCCGCGTAGAGCAAGGTCTGGGTTGGGACGACGATATGCGACTATTCGTCGAGACTGACGAAAGCGCCGCCGAGAGTATGCTCGCCGGCTCGATTGTCGGCACCAGCGGCGTCGGTACCATCATCGAGACGGGAGTTGATGTCTCGGACTGGAAGGTCGGGGATCGGGTGATCAGCTTCATGGACGTCAGCGAGACCAACACCATCACGACGCGGCGCAAGCTGCCTTGGGACGGTCCGCCGCTTTGGCTTGACGGCTGCATCTGGCTCTTGGGCGATATCGATCCGCTGGACGCCTTATGTTTTGAACCCGCCTTCGTCTCTTTCCACTGCATCCGCGAATCCAACTTCCGCTTCGCCGATACGGTCGCTGTCATCGGATTGGGCGCGATCGGTTTGCTGACCGTGCGCATGGCCGCGCTTAGCGGCGCTGAGCAGATCTTCGCTGTGGATCCGTTGCCGAAACGGAGAGAACTGGCGCGCGAATACGGGGCACAGCAGGCCCTTGATCCTTTTGAAGTGGACGCCGCCTTGGAAATCCACAAACTGACCGGCGGCCCCGGCGTCGATGTCGCTGTCGAGTTGAGCGCGACTTACGCGGGCCTGCAGAGCGCGATACGCGCGACGCGGATGGAAGGCACGATCTGCGCAGCCGGCGTCTACCTGGGCGAGGGACGCGGTCTGTGGCTGGGGCGCGAGTTCCACCGCAATCGCCAGACGATGATCGTTCCTCACGGCTGTTATGTCGGCCATAAGCCGCGCGATTATTCGCGCTGGGACGATTACCGCGCCTACGACGCTATCATCAGCATGATGCGCCAGGGCGCGCTGACCGCTCCGGGCATGATTCAGCCGCTTGTGTCGCTGGATGAGGCGCCCGCCGTTTGGGATCTGGTCGTGAACGAGCCGGCGGAAGTGGTAAAGTTTGGCGTGCGCTTCTGAGCGCATGTCTCTAATCAGCGGGAGGCGTCTTATGCCGCGCGCGACTTCGATCCACGCCTGGGCTGAGGTCGAAGGCATTGGCACGCTGCGTAATACGCTTGGTCCCAAGGCCGTGGTAGATGCCGCTTATCGCTACCATCCTAAACAATAGCTGGCTGAATCTAACCGCGGTAGGGACATAGCTAGGGCGACTCAGTGCGTCAACCGCTTGCTTATGTGTGTCGCATCAGCGACGCTGGCCTGATTTTCCAGAATTCATTGTTACAATTGACTTTCAGACAAATGAAGCCGAGGCGGTGGTGAAGACGATGAAGGCGGA
>LXNI01002379.1_pt1 | contig 13241 bp, 10 predicted proteins | sample 809091 | NCBI WGS metagenome assembly LXNI01 (sample SAMN04870527, study PRJNA318959) | sponge metagenome | biome: 01000161; feature: marine sponge reef; material: water | host: Sarcotragus foetidus | place: Greece: Milos, Mediterranean Sea | collected 2013-05-29 | depth 5-7 m | reverse complement strand
CAACGTAACCGCGTCGCTTCGCTCCGGGGTGGCTACTTTGCCTGAGATTCAGTGGCTACTTTGGGTGAGACTGGCCGGCTACTTTGGGTGAGATTCACCGGCTACATTGGTGAGATTGGGCATCACCACGCCTGCCTTCGCAGCGGAGTAGCCGTGCTGGCCGGCCATGCCGATGACTCCGGCGACCGATGCGGTGTTCAGAATGGTCCCGCCGCCGGCCTCCACGAAGCGCGGCCAAATCGCGTGGCTGGTGCGGTAGATGCTGGTGAGGTCGAGGTCGAGCACGCGGTTCCACTCGTTCGCGGCGAGGGTTTCGACCGTGCCGATGGTGGGAATCGCGGCGTTGTTCACGAGGATGTCGACGCCGCCGAGCGCCTGCCAGGCGGTATCGAGCATGGCGGCGACGGACTGGTCGTCGCCGACGTCGGCGGCGATGCCGACGGCCCTGCCTCCCCGGGCGGAGATTACCGCGGCCCGCTCGTCCGCGCCGGGGCCGTTCAGATCGGCGATGGCGACGGCGGCACCTTCGGCCGCGAAGCGCTCGGCCGTGGCAGCGCCGATGCCGGACGCGCCACCGGTGACCAGCGCGCGCTTGCCCGCGAGGCGCATTACCGTCTGCTCGTTTGCGTGGTGATCTGGGGCATGGGCCTGCCGCGATAACCATCCAGGGACGGAGAGGCTACAGGAGCCGCGCCGGAGACGGCAAGGACGGCCGGGTCAGAACGACGCGCAGGCCGGGGTCACCACGCGGAGCACGCTCGACTGGCCGAAGGCCTGCTTGTAGGCGTCCGCGATCTCGTCCGTGCGCTGCATGGCGTCGCCGCCGGGCGGGGCGAGGACGAGCAGGAGCTTGGTGCGCTCCCGCACGATCTCGCCGGAGCCGCCCTGCCACTGGCCTGCGGCATCGAGCACGGTGAGGCCATCGGGAAAGCGCGGCGTGATTTCTTCGGCGAGGAAGGCCCGCCATGCCTCCTCGCTCACCACCTCGACGCTGCCCTGGCTGCGCCCGAAGAAGAGTCTGTATTCGGCGAATTCCTCGGTGCCTGGCGGACACGGCGCCGTATCCGCGGCGAGCGCGGGAACGGCGGCGAGCGCAAGGAGCGCGAGGGCCGCCGCAACGAGGAGGCGGCCCGCCCTTGCGCTCACGGTCGCCTCATCCCCGATGCGGTTGCGCGGCTACTCCGCCGGGACGGAGACCTGCTCCTCCCCCAACGGCAGCGCGTCGCCCATCGCCTCGCCCACGGCATCGCTCGTCGCGTCGCCGGACTCCTCGATGGCAGCGGCTTCGGCTTCCTCCTCCTCGGCCTGCCTCAGCAGCTCGCGCTCGACCGCCTGCTTCTGGATGCGGTTGACCACGCTGCCGGTGCCGGCCGGGATGAGGCGGCCGACGATCACGTTCTCCTTGAGGCCGAGCAGGGCGTCGGACTTGCCGGAGACCGCGGCTTCGGTAAGGACCCGCGTGGTTTCCTGGAACGACGCGGCGGAGATGAACGAGCGGGTCTGCAGGGACGCCTTGGTGATGCCCTGGAGCACCGGGATACTGCTGGCCTCGTCGCCCTCCACGCGCCCGTTGACCTCGTCGTACTCGACACGGTCGACCTGCTCGCCGACCAGGAAGGTCGTCTCGCCGGGCTCCACGATCTCGACCTTCTGCATCATCTGGCGGCAGACCACCTCGATGTGCTTGTCGTTGATCTTCACGCCCTGCAGCCGGTAGACCTCCTGGATCTCGTCGATCAGGTAGGTGGCTAGCGCCTCGACGCCGAGCACGCGCAGGATGTCGTGCGGGGCGCGGTTGCCGTCCATCAGGGGGTCGCCCTTGCGCACGATATCCCCTTCGTGAACGCTGATGTGCTTGCCCTTGGGAATGAAGTACTCGACCGGCTTGCCGTCGCCATCGTCCGGCACGACGATGATCCGCCGCTTGGCCTTGTAGTCCTTGCCGAACTCGATCCGGCCGGTGACGTCGGTGATGACCGCGTGGTCCTTGGGCTTGCGCGCCTCGAACAGCTCGGCCACGCGGGGCAGGCCGCCGGTGATGTCGCGGGTCTTGGTCGACTCCCGCGGAATACGGGCAAGCACGTCGCCGGCGTGGACGGTCTCGCCGTCCTCGACGTTGAGGATCGCGTCGACCGAGAGGAAGTACTGCGCCTCGCGGCCGTTGGGGAGCGTGATGATCTCGCCGCTCTCGTCGGTCAGCCCCACGCGCGGCTTGAGATCGCTGCCGCGCGGCTGCTGGCGCCAGTCGACCACCACCTTGTTGGAGACGCCCGTGCGCTCGTCCACCACCTCGCGGAAGGAAAGGCCCTCCACCATGTCGGAGAAACGCACGGAGCCCGCGCGCTCGGAAATGAGCGGCAGCGTGAACGGATCCCACGACGCGACGGTGTGGCCGCGCTGAATGCTCTCGCCTTGCGAGACGTAGAGCTTGGCGCCGTAGGGGATGCGGTTGCGCGCGCGCTCCCTGCCCTGCTCGTCGCGGAGCACGACCTCGAGGTTGCGGCCCATCACCACCGGCGTGCCGGTGCTGTCGCTCACCACGTTCTCGTTCTCGATCTCCACCGCCGCATCGAGCGGCGCCTCGACGCTCGACTGCTCGGCGCCGCGCTGGGCGGCGCCGCCGATGTGGAAGGTGCGCATGGTGAGCTGCGTGCCGGGTTCGCCGATCGACTGCGCCGCGATGACGCCGACCGCCTCGCCGATGTTGGCGAGGGTGCCGCGCGCGAGATCGCGCCCGTAGCAGAGGCTGCAGACGCCGTCCTCGCTGTCGCAGGTCAGCACCGAGCGGATCTTGACCGCCTCGATGTTGGCCCGCTCGATCGCATCGACGCCGCGCTCGTCGATCATCACGCTGGCGTCCACGATGGTCTCGCCCGAGAGAGGATCGAGGATAGGCTCGGCCGCGACCCGCCCGAGAGAGCGCTCGCCCAGAGTGGCGATGGTCTCGCCGCCCTCGATCACCGCCTTGACCGTGAGGCCGTTCGTGGTGCCGCAGTCGTCCTCGACGATGATGCAATCCTGCGCGACATCGACGAGGCGGCGCGTGAGGTAACCGGAGTTGGCGGTCTTGAGCGCGGTGTCGGCCAGGCCCTTGCGCGCGCCATGCGTGGAGTTGAAGTACTCGAGAACCGTCAGCCCTTCCTTGAAGTTGGACTTGATCGGCGTCTCGATGATCTCGCCCGACGGCTTGGCCATGAGCCCGCGCATGCCGGCGAGCTGCTTCATCTGCGCCTCGGAACCGCGCGCGCCCGAATCGGCCATGATGTAGATCGAGTTGAGCGCAACGCCGCCGCGCCGGTCCTCGCCGACCGTGAGGTCGGACATACCCTCCATCATCGCCGACGCCACCTTGTCGGTGCACTGCGACCAGGCGTCGATGACCTTGTTGTACTTCTCGCCCTGGGTGATGAGGCCGTCGGTGTACTGGCGCTCATAGCGGGTCACGTCGCGGTCCGCCGCCTCGACCAGCTTGGCCTTCTCGCGCGGCACCACCATGTCGTCCTTGCCGAAGGAGATGCCGGCCCGCGTGGCGTAGCGGAAGCCGAGGTTCATCACTTGGTCGGCGAAGATCACCGTCTCCTTCTGCCCGCAGTGGCGGTAGACGGAATCGAACACGGCGCTGAGATCACGCTTGTTGAGCAGCTGATTGATCGCCTCGAAACGGACGTTCGCGTTCTCCGGCAGGACCTCGGAGAGGATCAGGCGGCCCGGCGTGGTCTCGACCCGGACGGGGTCCGCCCCGTTCTTGCCCTGCCTGCGGCAGGTGATCGCCGCATGCAGCGACACCGCGCCCGTATCGAGCGCCTTCTGCACCTCGCCGATGTCGGAGAAAGCCATGCCCTCGCCGCGTTCGCCCTCGCGGCTGTAGGTCAGGTAGTAAATGCCGAGCACGATGTCCTGACTCGGCACGATGATCGGCTTGCCGTTGGCCGGGCTCAGGATGTTGTTGGTGGACATCATCAGCACCCGCGCCTCGAGCTGCGCCTCGGGCGAGAGCGGCACGTGCACCGCCATCTGGTCGCCGTCGAAGTCCGCGTTGAAGGCGGCGCAGACCAGCGGATGAAGCTGGATCGCCTTGCCCTCGATCAGCACCGGCTCGAAGGCCTGAATGCCGAGGCGGTGCAGCGTCGGCGCCCGGTTGAGCAGGACCGGGTGCTCGCGGATCACCTCCTCCAGGATGTCCCAGACCTCGGGCCGCTCCTTCTCGACCATGCGCTTGGCGGCCTTGAGCGTGGTCGCCATGCCGTAGAGCTCGAGCTTGGAGTAGATGAAGGGCTTGAAGAGCTCGAGCGCCATCTTCTTCGGCAGGCCGCACTCGTGCAACTTGAGCTCAGGCCCGACGACGATGACCGAGCGGCCGGAATAGTCGACGCGCTTGCCGAGCAGGTTCTGGCGGAAGCGGCCCTGCTTGCCCTTGAGCATGTCGCTGAGCGATTTCAGCGGGCGCTTGTTGGCGCCGGTCATCACCCGGCCGCGCCGGCCGTTGTCGAACAGCGCGTCCACCGCCTCCTGCAGCATGCGCTTCTCGTTGCGGACGATGATGTCCGGCGCGCGCAGCTCGATCAGCCGCTTCAGACGGTTGTTGCGGTTGATGACGCGGCGGTAGAGGTCGTTGAGGTCGGACGTGGCGAAGCGGCCGCCGTCGAGCGGCACCAGTGGGCGGAGCTCTGGCGGAATCACCGGCACGACCTCGAGGATCATCCACTCCGGCTTGTTGCCCGAGAGGATGAAGGATTCGACCAGCTTCAGCCGCTTGACGAGTTTCTTGCGCTTGGCCTCGGAGTTGGTCGAGCCCAGCTCGCCCCTGAGCGTGTCCCGCTCCTCCTCGAGATCGAGCTTGGACAGCATGGTGCGGATGACCTCCGCCCCGATACCGGCCTGGAAGGCGTCGGCGCCGAATTCGTCCTGCGCATGGCGGAACTGATCCTCGGTGAGAAGCTGGAACTGATTGAGCGAGGTGAAGCCCGGCTCGGTGACGACGTAGCTCTCGAAGTAGAGGACCCGCTCCATCTCCTTGAGCGTCATGTCGAAGAGCAGCCCGATGCGCGACGGCACCGACTTGAGGAACCAGATGTGGGCGACCGGCGACGCCAGCTCGATGTGGCCCATGCGCTCGCGCCGGACCTTGGACTGGATCACCTCGACGCCGCACTTCTCGCAGACGATGCCGCGGTACTTCATGCGCTTGTACTTGCCGCACAAGCACTCGTAATCCTTGATGGGACCGAAAATCCGGGCGCAGAACAGCCCGTCGCGCTCGGGCTTGAACGTCCTGTAGTTGATGGTTTCGGGCTTCTTGATCTCGCCGTAGGACCAGGAGCGGATCTTCTCCGGGCTCGCGATCGAGATCTTGATCTGGTTGAACTGCTGGGCCGTGCTTGTCGGACCGAAGAGATTGATCAACTCGTTCATTAACTGTCCTCCGAACCTGTCGCGTTTCCGGGGCCGTGCCGGTCGCGCATCAGCTCGTTGTCCTGAGATCGATATCGAGGCCGAGCGACTGCATCTCCTTGACTAGGACGTTGAAGGATTCAGGGATTCCGACTTCGAAGTTCTCGTCGCCGCGCACGATCGATTCGTAGACCTTGGTGCGGCCCGAGACGTCGTCGGACTTCACGGTCAGCATTTCCTGCAGCGTGTAGGAGGCGCCGTAGGCCTGGAGCGCCCACACCTCCATCTCGCCGAAGCGCTGACCGCCGAACTGCGCCTTGCCGCCCAGCGGCTGCTGGGTGACGAGGCTGTAGGGCCCGATGGAGCGGGCGTGGATCTTGTCGTCCACCAGGTGGTGGAGCTTCAGCATGTAGATGTAGCCGACCGTGATCTGGCGGTCGAAGGGCTCGCCGGACTGGCCGTCGATCAGCGTCACCTGGCCGCTCGAGTCGAGGCCCGCAAGCTCGAGCATCTTGACGATGTCGACCTCGTGGGCGCCGTCGAACACGGGGCTCGCCATCGGCACGCCGCTTCTGCTGATCTCGCCGACCTCCGCCACGTCGGCGTCAGACAACGCCGAGATCTCGCCGTCGGCCTCGCGGTCGCCGTCGTAGACCTCGGACAAGAGGCCCCGCAGCGCGCCGTTGGAGGCGCCGTCCTTGGCCTTGTCCAGTATATCGCCGATCTTTAGGCCGAGGCCGTGGGAGGCCCACCCCAGATGGGTCTCGAGGATCTGGCCAACGTTCATCCGAGACGGCACGCCCAAGGGGTTGAGCACGATGTCGACGCTGGTGCCGTCCTCCAGGTAGGGCATGTCCTCGACCGGCACGATGTTGGAGACCACGCCCTTGTTGCCGTGGCGGCCGGCCATCTTGTCGCCGGGCTGCATCTTGCGCTTCACGGCGACGAAGACCTTGACCATCTTGAGCACGCCGGGCGGCAGCTCGTCGCCGCGCTGCAGCTTCTCGACCTTGCTCTCGAAGCGGCCCTGGATGCGGCCGATGTTGTCGTCGAACTCCTCCTTGAGCGCTTCCAGCCGGGTCATGATCGGCTCGCTGGCCGGCACGATCTGCCACCACTGCCCGCGCGAGAGGGAGTCGAGAACCTTGCCCGTGACCTTGCTGTTGGCGGTTACACCCTTGGGGCCGCGGGCTGCGATGCGGTTGAGCAGCAGCGCGCGGACGCGGTCGTACATGTTGCGCTCGATGATCGCCCGCTCGTCGTCGCGGTCCTTGGCGAGGCGCTCGATCTCGTCGCGCTCGATCGCGAGCGCGCGCTCGTCCTTATCGACGCCGCGCCGATTGAAGACGCGGACCTCCACCACCGTGCCCATGCCGCCCGGCGGCACGCGGAGCGAGGTGTCGCGCACGTCCGACGCCTTCTCGCCGAAGATCGCGCGGAGCAGCTTCTCCTCCGGCGTCATGGGCGATTCGCCCTTGGGCGTGATCTTGCCGACCAGGATGTCGCCGGGCTGGACCTCGGCACCGATGTAGACGATGCCGGCTTCGTCCAGGTTCCGCAGCCCTTCCTCGCCGACATTGGGAATGTCGCGGGTGATCTCCTCCTGCCCCAGCTTGGTGTCGCGCGCCATCACCTCGAATTCCTCGATATGGATCGAGGTGAAGACGTCGTCCTTGACCAGCCGCTCGGAGATCAGGATCGAATCCTCGAAGTTGTAGCCATTCCACGGCATGAAGGCGACGAGCACGTTCCGCCCGAGCGCGAGCTCGCCATAGTCGGTGCTGGGCCCGTCGGCGATGACGTCGCCGGCCACGACCCGCTCCCCCATGCGCACGAGCGGGCGCTGCGTGATGCACGTGCTCTGGTTGGAGCGCTGGAACTTCAGCAGGTTGTAGATGTCGACGCCGGCGGACTCGGTGTTTCCGTCCTGCTCGCCCTCGGCGCGGACCACGATGCGGCTGGCATCGACCTGCTCGACGATGCCGTTGCGGCGCGCGGCGATGGCGGCGCCGGAATCCCGCGCCACCACCTCTTCCATGCCGGTGCCCACCAGCGGCGCCTCGGCGCGCACGAGCGGCACCGCCTGGCGCTGCATGTTGGAGCCCATCAGCGCCCGGTTGGCGTCGTCGTTCTCGAGGAAGGGGATGAGGGCTGCGGCGACCGAGACGAGCTGCTTGGGCGAGACGTCCATGTAGTCGATGCCCTCGGGCGCCGACATGACGAACTCGCCGTTGTGCCGGCAGCTCACTAGGTCCTCGACGAACGCGCCGTTCTCGTCCGTCACCGCGTTGGCTTGCGCGACCGTGTACTTGCCTTCCTCGATCGCGGACAGATACACGACCTCGTCCCTCTGCCGGCCGTCCTCCACCTTGCGGTAGGGGCTTTCGATGAAGCCGTAGCGGTTGACCCGCGCGTAGGTGGCGAGGCTGTTGATCAGGCCGATGTTGGGGCCCTCGGGCGTCTCCACCGGACAGATGCGCCCGTAGTGCGACGGGTGCACGTCGCGCACCTCGAAGCCCGCGCGCTCGCGCGTGAGCCCGCCCGGGCCGAGCGCCGACAGCCGCCGCTTGTGGGTGATTTCCGAGAGCGGGTTGGTCTGATCCATGAACTGGGAGAGCTGGGACGAGCCGAAGAACTCGCGCACGGCCGCCGCCGCCGGCTTGGCGTTGATCAGGTCGTGCGGCATGACGGTATCGATATCGACCGAGCTCATGCGCTCGCGAATGGCGCGCTCCATCCTGAGCAGGCCGATCCGGTACTGGTTCTCCATCAGCTCGCCGACCGAGCGCACCCGGCGGTTGCCGAGATGGTCGATGTCGTCGATATCGCCGCGGCCGTCCTTCAGGGCCACGAGAGTGGTGACGACGGCGACGATGTCCTTGCGCCGCAGCACCCTGAGGTTGTCGTCGCCGTCGAGATTGAGCCGCATGCCCATCTTGACGCGGCCGACGTCGGAGAGGTCGTAACGCTCGGAGCCCGTGGTGACGAAGGCCGACGCGTGCACCCAGACGGGAGCCTCGACCTCGACCGGCCGGTTGGCGGAGGGGACGATGATCCGGAACCAGTCTTCCTCCTGCTCCAGAACCCAGACGTCGCCGATCTCGGAGCGCTTGAGGCGCGCGATGGCGTCGGCGGCATCGTTCGGCTCGGTGCGGGCCTCTACCGACTCCTCCTTCATCTGGGCCTTGCCGAAGAAGAGGTCGTAGAAGAGCTTCTCGGCGGTCTCGACGGTCGGCGGCTCGCCCGGCCGCATGACCTTGTAGATCTCGAGCAACGCCTCTTCGCGGCTCGTGGTGCGGTCCTGCCTGATGGTGTTGCGGATGTAGGCGCCGACGTTGATGTGATCGATATCGAGGACGGCGATCTGGTCGATCCCGCACTCCTCCATCACCTCGAGCGTCTTTTCGTCGATCTCGCCGCCGGCCTCGATCAGCACCTCTCCGGTTTCCGGATTGATCATGTCGTCGGCGGCATACTGCCCGATCAGCGTGTCGGCCGTGATCAGCTTCTCGGTCATGCCGGCGTCGCTGATCTTCTTCAGCACGCGCGCGGTGACCCGGCGCCCGGCCTCGACGACGGTCTTGCCGGTGGCTGCGTTCACGAGGTCGTCGAGCAGCTTGTCGCCGCGCAGGCGCTCGGGCTCGATCGGCGCCTTCCACCCGCTATCGATCCGGGTGTGCGTGACCTTGGCGTAGAAGTGCTCGAAGATCTCTTCCGTATCCATGGCGAGCGCGTGCAACAGCACCGTCACCGGCAGCTTGCGGCGCCGGTCGATGCGCACGAAGACCAGATCCTTGGCATCGAACTCGAAATCGAGCCAGGAGCCCCGGTAGGGAATGATCCGCGCGGCGTAGAGGTACTTGCCGGAGCTGTGCGTCTTGCCCCGGTCATGGTCGAAGAAGACGCCGGGCGAGCGGTGCATCTGCGAGACGATCACCCGCTCCGTGCCGTTGATGACGAAGGTGCCGTTGTCGGTCATCAACGGCATGTCGCCCATGTAGACGTCCTGCTCCTTGATGTCCCGCACCGAGCGCGCGCCTGTGTCCTCGTCCACGTCCCAGACCACGAGGCGGAGCGTCACCTTGAGCGGGGCCGCGTAGGTGATGCCGCGCTGCTGGCATTCTTCGACGTCGTACTTCGGCTCCTCGAACTCGTAGCGCTCGAATTCCAGCGATGCCTTGTCGGAGAAGTCCTTGATGGGAAACACCGACTTGAAGACACGCTGAAGCCCGGCCTCGGCGCGCTGCCCGTCCTGCAATTTGCGCTGCAGGAAGTGCTCGTAGGAGCGCTTCTGCACCTCGATGAGGTTCGGCATCGAGGCAACCTGGGGAATGCGGCTGAAACTGCGACGTAGCCTGCGGTGGGCCTTGCGAGACTGCACCATGGTACCCCTCGGACTCTCGGCCCTGGCCGCGGCGTAGGCGCCGCGGCCAGGGCGTGGGTTAGTCTTTACGTGCGGTGCGGCGAGGCACGCCGCGCGAGCGCAGTTGCGCGTGCCCGTGCCCGCCCGCGCCGCAGCGCGACAGCGGGGCCGGTGCTACCCGGCACGTGACCGGGCGTGCGCCGGCGATAGCCAATCGTCGCTACTTGACCTCGACGGTCGCGCCGGCAGCTTCCAGCTGCTCCTTGATCTTGGCCGCGTCGTCCTTGGACACGTCTTCCTTCACGGCGTTCGGCACGCCCTCGACCAGCGCCTTGGCCTCCTTGAGGCCGAGGCCGGTGAGCGCGCGGACTTCCTTGATCACGTTGATCTTCTTCTCGCCGAAAGAGGTGAGGACCACGGCGAACTCGGTCTGCTCCTCGGCCTCCTCGGCCGCGGGTGCTGCGCCGGGCGCAGCGGCGACAGCGACGGGGGCGGCCGCTGAGACCCCCCACTTCTCTTCGAGCATCTTGCTGAGCTCGGAGGCCTCGATCACCGTCAGGGTCGAAAGCTCGTCTGCAATTTTGGCCAGATCAGCCATGTTGTCGGTCTCCTGGGGCTGGACAGTTATTGGTGTGCGTTGGCGGCTCAATCGCCAGTCGGTGCGCTCTCGCCGGCAGTGTCTCCTTGTTCCGAGTAGGCGTTGAGGACGCGCGCGAGCTGGCCGCCGGGTGCGCTCAGAACGGCGGCGATCTTGGTTGCCGGCGCATTCAGGACTCCGATCAGCTGGGCGCGCAGCATATCGAGCGAGGGCAGCTCGGCCAGCGAGCGGACGTCGCGCTGATCCAGCGCGGCGCCGCCGAGGGCGCCACCCACGATAATGAGCTTGTCGTTCTCCCTGGCGTAGGTCACCGCGACCTTCGCGGCCGCCACGGGATCGTCCGAATAGGCGATCGCGCTGGAGCCTGCGAAGAGGTCGCCGAGCGGGGCGAAGGACGTGTCCTCCACCGCGCGCTTCGCCAGCCGGTTCTTCGTGACCCGGAAGGTCGCGCCGGCGGCACGCATCCGGCGCCGGAGATCCGAGGCCTCCGCCACCGAGAGGCCCTTGAACTGCGTGACGACGACGAGATTGGTGCTCTCGAAGATGCCGCGCAGGGCTTCGACGATCTCTTGCTTCTTAAGCCGTTCCACGGCGTCCTCCGGCTTCTCCTGCGGCCTTGAGGCGCGAACGCGCGCCGTTTCCGCTGCTCACCCTGCGCCTCACGATGCCGCCGTCTCCGCCTGCAGGGCGGCGACGTCGAGCTTCACGCCCGGCCCCTGGGAGGAGCTGAGCGCGGCCCGCTGCATGTAGGTTCCCTTGGCGCCGCTCGGCTTCGCGCGGTTGAGCGCGTTCACCAGCGCGCGTGCGTTCGCCGCCAGCGCCTGCTCGTCGAAGCTCGCCTTGCCGATGCCGGCATGGACGATGCCGGCCTTCTCGACCCGGAACTCGACCTGACCGCCCTTGGCCGCCTGCACGGCCTCGGTCACGTCAGGCGTCACGGTGCCGAGCTTCGGGTTGGGCATGAGCCCGCGCGGGCCCAGGATGCGGCCGAGCTTGCCGACCACCGGCATCATGTCGGGCGTCGCGATGCAGCGGTCGAACTCGATCTTGCCGCCCTGGACCTCGGCGGCGAGATCCTCGTCGCCGACCAGGTCGGCGCCCGCCTCGCGCGCCGCATCCGCCTTGTCGCCCTTGGCGAAGACCGCGACGCGCACGCTCTTGCCGGTGCCGTGCGGCAGCGCCACCACGCCACGCACCATCTGGTCCGCATGGCGCGGGTCGACGCCGAGGCCGACGCTCATCTCGACGGTCTCGTCGAACTTCGCCTTGGCCCCCTGCTTCACGAGCGCGATCGCCTCGCCGAGCGCGTAGGTCCTCTCGCGGTCGACCAGCCCCTTGGCCTGCCGCATCCTCTTTCCGATCTTCGCCATCGCCGCTAACCCACCACCTGAATGCCGATTGACCGCGCCGAGCCCTCGATGATGCGGCAGGCCGCATCCACGTCGTCGGCGTTGAGGTCCACCATCTTCTTCTCCGCGATCTCGCGTACCTGCGCTCGCGTCACCTGGCCCACCGGGTCGATCCGCCCGACCGTCTCCGAGCCCTTGTCGATGCCAGCCGCCTTCTTGAGGAAGAAGCTGGCCGGCGGGCTCTTGGTCACGAACGAGAAGGTCCGGTCGTGATAGACCGAGATCACCGTCGGGATCGGCATGCCCTGCTCGAGGTTCTGGGTCTGGGCGTTGAAGGTCTTGCAGAACTCCATGATGTTGAGCCCTGCCTGACCCAGCGCAGGCCCGATGGGCGGCGACGGATTGGCCTGCCCCGCCGGCACCTGCAGCTTGATCATTCCCGTCACTCTCTTGGCCATGCTACTCCCGCCCCGCCGTCAGGCCTTCTCGACCTGGGCGTATTCAAGCTCGACCGGCGTCGCCCGGCCGAAAATCGATACCGCGACCTTGAGGCGCGCACGCTCCTCGTCGATCTCCTCCACCAGTCCGTTGAAGGAGGTGAAGGGGCCGTCGCAGACCCGCACCGTCTCGCCGATCTCGAAGATGACTGAGGGCTTCGGCCGCTCGACGCCTTCCTTGACCTGCTTGAGAACGCGATCCGCCTCGTCGTCGCTGATCGGCACCGGCTTGCCGCCGCTGCCGAGGAATCCGGTCACCTTCGGCGTGTTGTTGATCAGGTGCCAGGTCTCGTCGGTCATGCTCAGGTGCGCGAGCACGTAACCGGGGAAGAACTTGCGCTCGGACTTGACCTTGGCGCCGCGCCGCATCTCCACGACCTCTTCCGACGGCACCATGACGTCCGCGATCAGGTCGTCGAGTCCCTGCTGCCTGGCCTGCTCGCGGATAGACTGCGCGACCTTCTTCTCGAAGCCCGAGTAGACGTGGACGATGTACCACCGCCGCGCCGGCCCGTGAGCCTCGGCCACCTGCGTATCCGCCGCCGAGATGTCCGTCATCCGCTGATCCCCAGGATCGCCCGCACCCCGATCGAGAGCACCTGATCGATCAGGAAGAAGAAGACCGCCATGATGATCACCATGATCAGCACCATGATGGTGCTGATGATCGTCTCCTTGCGCGTGGGCCACGTGACCTTGCCGATCTCCTGGCGTGCCTGACGCAAGAACTCGAGCGGGGGCGTGCGAGCCATGGTCAGCACGCGCCCCTGCCCGTGCGCATGGCAGGAGTGGAGGGTCTCGAACCCCCAACCTCCGGTTTTGGAGACCGGCGCTCTACCAATTGAGCTACACTCCTACTCTGTTTGTGCGCCGTGACCGCTCTTGGCGGCCTATTCCACGATCCTGGCGACGACGCCGGCGCCGACTGTGCGCCCGCCCTCGCGGATGGCGAAGCGCAAACCCTCGTCCATCGCGATCGGCGCGATCAGGTCAACCTTCATCGTCACGTTGTCGCCCGGCATCACCATCTCCGTCCCGTCCGG
>LXNI01002378.1_pt1 | contig 13250 bp, 9 predicted proteins | sample 809091 | NCBI WGS metagenome assembly LXNI01 (sample SAMN04870527, study PRJNA318959) | sponge metagenome | biome: 01000161; feature: marine sponge reef; material: water | host: Sarcotragus foetidus | place: Greece: Milos, Mediterranean Sea | collected 2013-05-29 | depth 5-7 m | reverse complement strand
GCGCTGCTGGTATTCAATGATGAGGCGCTCTATGCAGAGCTGAGAGCATTGTGTCAGCCAGCCGACCGCCCGAACGCGGCACAGGCATTGACACAGTGTGAACGCCTGCCAGATCTGGCAGAGCGCCAAAGCGCGAATCTGGCGGAAGTACGACGCGGTCTGCATGAAGCCGCCGGGCTGGCGCTGGCGACCGCGGTCGCGGTACAGATTCCGCTAGAGAGCGATGTCGCTACGTTTTACGCCTATGTTGAGCAGGAAAATACGCCCGTGCGCTGGCTGCCACAGATTCAGCCTTTGCATTATGCTGCGCTGCGCGCTGACGGCGCGCCAAATCATCGGGATACGGGGGCGAACCTTACCCGCTGGTTATATGTCCCGGTTGGACCGGAATACACCTTCGAGGAGATCAAACACGGTGTGCTGGGCATCGTCAAAGCGGCGGAATATCTCGGTGTGCGCTGGCGCAGCAATCCAGTCCATGCCGCCGAGTACGCTGCTATGGTGGATCGAGCGTATGGCGCCGGGCATGATGCCTACCGCCCGTTGTTTGCGCTGGATGGCGCCTTCGCAGCGGGAGACTAGCCATGCGGCTGATCGTCATCACCGGGATGCTGCATCAGCCAAAAGCCAGATTCACGCAGGCGCTCATTTTGAATTCTCGGAGACGCTATAGGAGCGCCCTTGTGAGGAAGGCGCCACCCTCTTTGAACAGCGGCGCTCCCTGATTGATGCCGACCGCGCGGCAGTCAGCCCGGTCTGAGGATATTGCATTTCTGTACATGAACGATAGATCAAACGATAGTTCAATGGAGGAGACAGAAGCATGATGAATACTGTTGAATCACGAGTTCCCGTTACTGTGCTGACCGGCTTTCTAGGGTCTGGCAAAACCACTCTGCTCAACCGCATCCTGACCGAAAACCACGGCAAGAAAATCGCGGTGATTGAGAATGAGTTTGGCGAGGTCGGCATCGACAACGATTTGGTCATTGGCGCGGAAGAAGAGATCTTCGAGATGAACAACGGCTGTATCTGCTGCACCGTGCGGGGTGATTTGATTCGCATCCTCGGCCATCTGATGAAACGCCGCGATAAGTTTGATTACATCATGATCGAAACCACAGGCATGGCTGATCCCGGTCCCGTCGCGCAAACCTTTTACGTCGACGATGACATGCAGGAGAAGCTCCATTTGGATGCGATTGTCACTTTGGTCGATGCCAAGCATATCTGGGAGCATATTGACGACAGCGACGAGGCGAAAGAACAGGTCGCCTTTGCTGATGTAATCCTGCTCAACAAGATTGATCTGGTCGCCCCGGCAGACCTCGAGCGACTCGAAGCCCGCATCAAAAGGATGAACAGCATGGCGAGAATTTACCGCAGCCGCGACGCGATGGTCGAGATGGACAAGATCCTGAATGTGGGCGGCTTCAACCTCGACCGGGCGCTGGAAATCGACCCGAAGTTCATGGAGCCGGAATACCCGTTTGAATGGTCGGGTATCTATCAACTGAACAGCGGGACTTACGAATGGGTGATGGGTGAAGGGCCTGACCCGGCAATGGGCGCCGCGCTGTTGCCGCTGGCGAATAGGGGATTAGCGGCGATGGAAGCAACACTGATGAACGCCGTATTGACCTTTTCTGAAGATGAAAAGGCTATAGAGGCCGGCGAAATGATGCGACTTGGCAAAGGACAATACAACCAGCTCGAGCTGAACGAAAGCGGTGAGACCGTCTTCAAGTTCAAGATCCAACAGCCGGGCTATTACATGCTATTCACCGAACACCACCCGGATGAATTCGACGCGTTTCTGCGCGGCCCGCAGTCCGTGCTTGAACCGCTCGAGACCCGCGAGTACAAGCCTGATCATGAACACGACGAAGAAGTGACGTCCGTGGGCATCACCGTCCCCGGCGATCTCCAGTTAGAGAAGCTCAATGGCTGGCTCAGCGAGCTACTGCGTGTGCAGGGTCCGGACATCTTCCGTATGAAAGGCGTGTTGAGCGTGCGCGGTTTGGATGAGCGCTACGTATTTCAGGCGGTGCATATGCTCTTCGATGGCCGCCCTGATCGTCCCTGGGGGAACGAACTGCGTCATAACAAGATGATCTTTATCGGGCGCAACCTGGATCGGGCTGCGTTGGAAGGCGGCTTCCGCGAATGTCTCGCGTCATGATGCGGCGCAAGCGCAAGTCCAGACCATCACAGCCATTGCTCAAGGCAATATGGCGCGCCAACATTGACGATCATCCGATAGGGCTGGCATGGTCGCTGGATGGAAAAAAGCTGGCGGTTGCGGGGGTGTCTGGCCCAATCACGCTGTTTAATGGCGCGGATGGCGCGGTTCGGCGCAAGCTGCCCGGTCATGCCCTCGATACGATGGCAATTTCATGGGGCAAAGACAGCCGTCTGCTCGCTAGCGTCGGGCAAGACGGCAAGGTACGGCTGTGGGATGTCGAGAGGGGAACGCAGAGATCTGAAATGGATGGCGGGGCGAGCTGGGTGGAGCGCGTCGCTTTCAGCCCGGTGGATGATTGGCTGGTGTCAGCCGCCGGGCGCAAACTGAGATTGTGGAACAGCAGCGGGGATTTGATCCGCGAATATCCCGATGCGAACAGCACTATTACGGACATCAAGTGGCGCCACGACGGCAAACACTTCGCCATCTCTGCCTACAATGGAGTTGTGCTATATGACCCTACAGAGGCGGAGCCACTGCGCCGTTTCGAATGGCAGGGTTCGACACTCACGTTGGAATGGAGTCCCGATGGCAATTACGTCGCCACTGGCGACCAAGACTCGACTGTGCATTTCTGGATCGCCGATACCGGGCAGGACCTGCAGATGTGGGGCTATGAAACAAAGGTGCTGGAGCTGGCATGGAGCTTCAATAGCCGCTATTTGGCGACCGGCGGCGGGACTCAGGTCGTGATCTGGGATTGTTCCGGCAAGGGTCCGGAAAACACTCGGCCGATTATGTTAGAAGGGCATCAGCACCTCATCAAGCATCTGGCATTTCAGCGATGTGGCATGCTGCTGGCATCTGGCGGCAATGATGGTCTTCTGGCGATCTGGAAAATCAATAAGAAGAAACCCGCTTTACTGGCGGATGCTGTGTTCAAAGCGCCGATTGCCGGCTTGGCTTGGTCACCGGATGATCGCATTATTGCAGTGTCAGATGAGAGTGGTACCCTGTCGATAGCGGCAGTGCGGCGAAAGTGAGCAACCTGTTTCATATGCAGTATAGTCGCGCGCGCGCCGCTTGGTATGCCGCCCGCCGCAATGGGCTTTCATTTGTCGCTGCGTAAGCATCCAGCCGAACAGTGACAAGGTACTTGCCGAGGTTCTCTAGGGAAACTAAAGTTTGGATTGCGGATGCGCCGGGCCGCAAGATTCATTTTGATGGTGAAAGATTCTTGGCTTCGTAACATTTACGCGCGTCGTACTTGGCAGCCATCCGGTATCATAGCTTCAAACGATCGCTTTTAATGGCTGACGTCTCGCTTCTGACGATTCAATACCTCGCGCTGCTAAAGCGGCAGCTGCCCGACCTGAGGTTTCGCGATGCTCAATTGCTACCGTCCTCCGGTCAGTTCAATCATGTCCTTTCCATCGACGAGCGCTGGATCTTCCGCTTCCCCAAGAGCCCTCACACCGCCGCCGACCTGGCGCATGAGCTCGTGATCCTGCCGCGCTTGCAGGGTAGATTGCCGCTGCCGATTCCCCAGCCGCAATTCAGCGCCGTCGATGACGCCGGCGACCTGCTTCTCATGGGCTACCCCATGCTGCCCGGCGAGCCGCTTCTGCGCGAGCGCTACGCTGAGTTGCGGGCTGACGCGCTGGCGGTCGACGGCATCGCCCGCGACCTGGCCGATTTTTTGCTGGCGCTGCACGCTATCCCCCCGGCTAATATCGGGCTGGTCGACAGCGGCGATGACGCGCGCGCGGCCTGGGCGCAATACGAGCGCGATTTCCGCGAGCAGCTATTCCCGCACATGCGGGCGGATGCGCGCCGAGCGGTTGAACGTGATTTCGCCGCGGCGCTGAGCGACGAGGAATTGTGGCGCTATGACCCCTGCCTGACGCACGGCGACTTCGGCACGGGCAATATCCTGATCGACGGCGGGCGCATCAGCGGCATCATCGACTTTGGCTTCTGCGGCGCGGGCGACCCGGCGCAGGATCTGGGCGCCTTAATCGCCAGCTACGGCGACGACTTCGCTGAGCGGGTCTTCCGCCATTATCCGGCGCTGCGGGGGCACTTGCGGCGCGCGCGCTTCTACTGCGGCAACTACGCGCTGATTCAGGCGCTCTACGCCCTGCGCGATGGCGACGATGATGAGTTTGAGGACGGCATGCGGGATTACGTTTAGTAGCTGTCCGCAGGCGACCGATCCGAAACGCGGCGGTCATGTTCAAGTCCACTTAACCTAGTATAATTGTTCTATCTGTAGAATTGCGCAGACCACGGATAATCCGTAGATGCAAATTCATGGAGTCCTAAATCACGAAAACTTACTCCAATATGTGGATAATTTCCGCATTGAAATGTCCCTCAACGGGGAAGCGAAGGCTCATCGCAAGAGCTTGGGACAATTCTTTACACCTATTGAAGTTGCTCAGCAAATGCTGCAGCCGGTGGACTCGCTTCCAGAAAAAGTCCGTATTCTTGATCCTGGCGCTGGAGCTGGCATCCTGTCGGCTGCGGTATTCACGCGTATAATTTCGTCTTGCCCGATAGATGTGCGAGAAATAGAAATTGTCTCGTATGAAGTTGACGCTGACGTTTTACCGTTCTTGCGGAAAACTCTGGAGATGTGCGCCTCACTGAGCGCGCAACAAGGGATCAACTTTAGATACACAATTCACATGGTTGACTTTATTGTGGCTGCAACTTCTTGTCTCTATTCTGCGGAGAAATTCGATCTCGCAATTCTGAATCCGCCTTACGGAAAGATAAAGTCTGGGAGCAAACAATGGCTTTTGCTGAAGAAATATGGTCTGCCACGCAGCAATTTGTATGCAGCATTCATGACATTGGCCGCAATTCAGCTGAAGGGCGGTGGTCGTCTCGTTTCAATAACGCCTCGCAGTTTTTGCAACGGGCCATACTTTCTTCCTTTTCGCAGGGCGTTCTTGTCCCAAATGTCCTTAAGCCACGTTCATCTGTATACATCGCGCAACAAAGCCTTCGGCGATGACGGCGTTTTGCAGGAAAACATAATACTCTGCGCAAAGAAGAGTCTAAAGCGCGGTGAAGTCAGCATTACGTCAAGCGACAGTCCGCTCGACAAAGACATATCTACTCAGATTCTTAAACACGATGAACTTGTAAATGCGAGCGATCAGAATCTCGTCGTTCACTTAGTGCGCAATAGCAATGAACGCGAAGTTAGTCGACTCGTGAATGCGCTAAAATGCAGCTTGCGCGACCTGGATATAAATGTCTCGACAGGACGCGTCGTGGACTTTAGAGCAAGGCATTTGCTGAGAAGACCAAATGCCGCTGGCAGTGTTCCGCTTCTCTTGCCTTCGAATCTAGTCAATGGGTACGTTCAATGGCCAATTGCTCGGTCCAATAAATTAAGCGCTATTGACTTTGAGGGTAGCAAAGACAAACTGCTCGTGCCCACAGACAATTACGTACTGGTAAAACGCTTTTCATCTAAGGAACAGAAACGGCGATTGACAGCCGCGATCTTGGAACCGAAACATCTTGAGTCGGGATTTGTGGGTATCGAAAACCATCTCAACTACTTCCATAGAAACGGGGCAGGTCTAGCGCCCGATTTGGCAAAGGGGCTCGCAATTTACCTCAATTCCTCAGTCGTAGATCAGTATTTCCGACTTTTTAGCGGGCACACACAAGTAAATGCAACTGACCTCGAAAACCTGAGGTATCCGGAGCTGTCAAGATTACAAAGGATGGGAGCAAGAGTTGGAGATGAGTTCCCACTTCAAACGCAACTAGATCAGATCATGCTAGAGGAACTCGAAATGCAAGAACCGGCGTTAACGTCCGTACAGTTGAAGATTGACCAATCACTGGATATTCTGCGCGAAATAGGCGTTCCCAGAGAACAGCAGAACAAGCGCTCTGCACTTACGCTACTTGCCCTTGTCAACGTTAGACCAAGCGACGACTGGTCAGCGGCGTCGGCGCCGTTACGGACGATTACCGAAATGATGGAGTATTTCAGTTCCCACTATGGAACTACGTATGCGCCAAACACCCGAGAGACAGTACGACGCCAAACCATCCATCAGTTTTGGCAAATGGGTCTCGTATCTCACAATCCAGACCAGCCTGACCGGCCGACAAATAGCCCTTACTATTGCTATCAGATAACCGAACCGTTCTTGCGTCTTGTTCGTAACGTAGCAAGTCCGTCATGGGATAGCGAATTAACTCGATTCCGAATCGAATTGGATGCCAATTTGAAAGTACTAGATGGTCGGAAACGGTCGATGCAAAAGATTCCCGTTATTTTTCCTGACGGCAGCATTGTTTCTATTTTTGCTGGAGGACAAAACGCACTGATCAAGCGCATTGTAGAGGAATTCTGTCCGAGATTTGCCAAAGGAGGCGAGGTTCTGTACTTGGGCGATGCTGGCGACCAATTGAGAGATGATCAGATACGCAGATTCAAGGAGTTGGGAATACAGCTGGATAGGCACGGCAAGAAACCCGATGTTGTTGTCTATTTGGAAAGCAAAGAATGGTTAATACTAATTGAGGCAGTAACAAGCTACGGGCCCATTGACCAAAAGAGACAGAACGAATTGCGACAGCTTTTTTCCGGCAATTCTGCTGGACTGGTCTATGTAACCGCATTTGAATCCAGGCGGGCAATGACCAAACACCTGCGGAATATCTCGTGGGAAACCGAAGTTTGGATAGCGGAATCGCCGGATCACTTGATCCATTTCGATGGCAAGAGATTCCTGGGTCCATACTCATGAGCGCCGGATTCAATCTATTACGCCAGACCGCTGTTAGTCCGCTCTCGGGGACGAATGCGACCGGCGCAACTATGCTATAATTCCTACTAATTTGCCCACAGAGCAGAGCAAACTGACCAAGATGGCGGAAATCAGCCTGAGCGCCTACCAGGACAACTTGTCCCAGCTGTCGGCGGAGAACAAACACGACCAAGTCATCGCGCATTCGCGGCACATACTAAAAACCTATCCCAAGAACTTGCGCGCTTATCAACAGTTGGCCGGCGTGCTCTTCGCGGCCGAGCGCTGGGCGGAAGCGGCTGATGTGCTGCGCCGCCTGCTGGGCGCTATGCCGCAAGACTTCCAGACCCATTCCCGGCTGGCGCAGTCCTACCAGCAGTTGGAAGAATACGAGCGGGCGATTTGGCATGCCGAGCGCGCGCTGGATCAGGAGCCGAATGACGCCGCCACAATCAGCTTGATTCGCGCGCTCTACCGCCAGCATCGCAGCGAAGAAATCGACCGCCTGCAATTGACCGCCGGCGCCCTGGCCCAGCAGCATATTCGCGGCAATCTGCTGACAGAAGCGCTGGACACGCTGAACCAGGCCCTGGAACGCAACCCCGAGCGCATCGACCTGCAGCTGCTGCGCGCGCGTACGCTCTGGCTGGATGGCCAGCGCATGGACGCCGCCGAGGCCGCCCTCGATATCCTGGAGAAACTGCCCTACGCCATCGACGCCAATCGCATCATGACCGAACTCTGGCTGGCCGAGCAGCGGCCGACCGATGCCCAGACTTACTTGCAACGCATCGAAGACCTTGATCCCTACTTGGCGCATGAACTCGCTCTGGGCGAGGCGCCGCCATCGAATCTGCTTATGACCGAGGAATTCGATATCAGCGGCATTGCCCAGCCCGAGCAAGACATTGTCGATCCCGAATGGCTGGACGGCGTCGACGAAGACACCGGCAGCCTGGACGCGATCTTGGGCTTGGACAGCGAGGCGGAACCAGCGCCAGAAAGCGTCACGGCCGATCTCGACGATTTGCTCTCCGATGAGCAGATCGACCAGCTATTCAGCGAATTGGTGATTGGCGAAGCTGTGGCCGAGACCAGCGAAGCCGCGCCCGATGACGAGCTGGAGCAGGTGCTGAACGAGATGGAAGATCGCGGTTTCCTCGATCCCGCCGCGCCAGGCGCCGCCTCGGCTGTCAACGCAGCAGACGCTGGTGACGAGCTCGAGACCTACATGGCGCAGATGAGCGCGAGCGACGATGCTGACGAAGAGGACGCCGCGGTCGCTGGACCCGAGCCGGTTGCTGTGCTTGACGTCGAACTGGCTAACCTGCTGGCGGAGCTAGATGCCGCCGATGACGATGACGACTGGATGGCGCAGATTCAGCCGGGCAGCCCGGCGCTGGACAATGAAAAGGAAGACCAGTCGCTGGAATACCTGGACGACTTCGAACGCGAGTGGGTCAAGGATAGTGCTGAAGAAGAAGGCGGCGCGCCCTGGCTCTCGGCCGCCATGCGCGAGCGGATGGACAAAGACGAATCGGGCGAATTGGACTTGTTCGGCGATGACGAGCAACTGCAGAGTCTGCTCAATCGGGCCTCCGATACCGAGCCGATACTGGCCAGCGATATCGAAGACTGGCTAGGCGTCGAACCTGAGCCGGATGCGGGCGCGGCCGACGAGAGCGCCATCGATATGGACGATGAGCTGCTGCATTCGCCGCCATCGACCTCCTGGCTGGAGACGGGCGCCGCGGACGATGACCCCAACCAGCTTAACGCCGACTTGATCGACAGCTGGCAGTCGGAGTTGGATATTGACGACGATGACGACGACGATCCCTATGTCGACTGGCTAAGCGACGACCCCAATGAGCTTACCGACGATCTGGGCATCTTCGCGGCGGGCGCGGATGCGTCTGACAAACTAGGCCATGAGGCGATTGCGCTGCCGCAGGCCGACGGCGATTCGGCTGAGCAGGCGCGCGCCTGGGGTTTGGATGATGCCGACCAACTGGCCGACTTTGTCGAAGAGGGCGGCGCTGGCGATGGCTCGCCCGACTGGATGAACGCTGTCGTGCCCGGCTTGGACCGCGAGAACGACGCCGCCAGCGACGATCCCAATGAATACGCCCGCCCGACGGCCCCGCCGGGCAAAGAATTCGGCTGGGTCAGCGATCTTGTCGAAGAAGAAACCGGCCAGATGAAAGCCGTCGACCCGGCCGAACCCAGCGAGACGCCTTACTTCCGCTTCAGCAAGCAACCGGCCTGGCTCTTAAACATGCAGAGCGACGCGACCGAAGAGGGCGTGGTCGCCGGCGTCAGCGCCCTCAGCCTGGACGAGGACATTCAAGCGCTTGATCTAGATGACTTGACCTTCGACGACTATTTCAACTTCAATACGCCGACCGACAAAATGGATGTCATCAACCTGGACGAGGACACGCAGAAGCTGAGCTTCGTCGGCCTCGACTGGGACGACTATTTCGACCTGGAATCGCCGACCGAGAAAACCATCGCTATTTCGCTCGATGACAGCGCCGCGGGCGTGGAATTCGACGAATTAGGCATCGACGATGACGACTTCGACTTCGAAAGCGGAGCGGGCGATGGCGGGCTGGGTGCCGGCAGCGACCTCTTTGACGATGTTGGCCTGGGCCTGGATCCAGACGCCAAAGACGGCCCCGCCTGGCTCGAATTTGATGACGCCGATTCCGAAGATTCTGATCGCCCCAGCCGCGATTCGACGCTATAATCTGATTCCATTTCACAGCGCAGCAGTTCTCTGGCAGCATGAAAGACATGCCCGATGTTTGAAGACCCTGAATTGCCTGATTTCGACTCCATGTCGCAGGAAGAGTTGATCGAGTGGCTGGAACAGCTGGCCAAGGGGCACAGCGAGCCGGCTTCCGAGTTCATCGATCACTACACCGGCGATCCAGACGCGAATGGCGGCGACCCGCAAGACGAGTGGTCAGACTGGTTGGATGATACCGAACCCTTGACCCCGCTGCCCGATGCCGGTTACATCGTTGACGCCGGTATTGAGGGCGATATCCCGGTTGATATGACCATGCTGAATGATGAAGACACCGCGCCAACCGCCTCCATGGATTGGCTGGACGAGCTCACAAGCGACGAAATGGGCGATGATGTTCCAGACTTTAGCGCGATGCAGCCGGGGGATCGGACGCCGGCCGCGCTGGACGAAGGGCTGGCCGCGCGCGAAGCCGATGATCCGCTGGAATGGCTGGAACCGGCGCCGGGCGACAACCCCGGGCACAACAACCCGCACAACCCGCACAACTCGCTAGATGAAGGCGACGACTTCGACGAAACCTACGAAGATGATGAACAGCTCGACGACCTGGAAGACGAAAGCCTGTATCAGTCGGGCGCGGAACGCTCGCAGGAAATCCTGAATTCACTGCTGGGGCTGGTCGACCGCGAGGCGGAAAAGTACAGCACGCAATCCATGGCGCCGGTGCCGGAAGGCGAATCCGCCAATGCACCCGAGCCCGAAGTCCGAGCCGGCCCCGCGCCCGCCGAGACCGCCGACAATTTGACGCGCGCCTTCCTGCTGCAGGACCGGGAAGCGGATCTGGAAGCCTGGTACACCGAAAGGCTGCGGGACATCGCCTCGCCCGGCGACCGCCGCAGCGAAGCGCCGCAGCTGCCCCCCCGCGTCAAACCGAGCAAACTGCCGCCGCCCGGTTTGGCGGCCGCCATCAACTCCGCCCGCGGCAAGGTCAAGGCCGACGATCTGCCGGCGGCGCTGCAGTATTACGAGACGCTGCTGTCCACCAGCGCCGGCCTGGAATGGGTCGTCAGCGATATGCGCGATCTGATCGCGCAGTCGCAGTATCAGGGCATTCCCTCGCTGCATCGGGTGCTGGGCGATGCGCTCATGCGGCAAGGGCGCCTCGACGCCGCGCTGGATGTTTACCGCCACGCCCTGTCTCTCTTTTGAACCGCGCTCCGCTCGCAACCCGGCGTCGATTCCCCGCAAGCTGCAAAACTGTAGGGGCGAAGGCCGCGATTCATTCACGATCTGTAGGGGCGACTGACGGCCTAGTGGGTGTCTACGCGCCCCTGTGAGTCGCCCGCCAGGCAAGGCGAAAAACTGCGCAGGCTGGATTACCATGAACCGTGAATCCATAGCCAGGCTGCTGCGCTGGTATCGCCACAACCGCGCCGACTTGCCCTGGCGCCGCGACGCCAACTCCTATCAGGTCTGGCTGTCAGAAGTCATGCTGCAGCAGACGCAGGTGGAAACGGTCATCCCCTACTACCAGCGCTTCCTGGCCGCCTTCCCCAGCATCGCCGCCCTGGCCGACGCGCCGCTGGACGCCGTGCTCAAGCGCTGGGAAGGCTTGGGCTACTACAGCCGCGCGCGCAACCTGCACCGCGCCGCCCGTCTGCTGGTCGCCGAATATAACGGCGCCTTGCCCAGCCAGGTCGATGAATTGCTAAAGCTGCCCGGCATCGGTCCTTACACAGCCGGCGCCATCGCCAGCATCGCCTTCGGGCGATCCGCGCCCCTGCTTGATGGCAATGTGATCCGAATTTACGCGCGTCTGCTGGACTTGTCGGATGACATCAGCAAGGGCGCGACGCGAAAGAAGCTTTGGCGCATTGCCGCGGAGTGGCTGCCCGAACTAGGCGCGGGCGAGTACAATCAGGCGCTGATGGAGCTGGGGCAGAAAGTCTGTCGGCCCAGGCAGCCGCGTTGCGCCGAGTGTCCGCTGCGCTACAACTGCCGCGCCTTTGCCGCCGGCACACAGGCGGCGCGTCCCGTCCGCAGTAAGCGCTCGCCCACGCCGCACTACGATGTGACCGCCGGCCTCATCCGCGATGAGCAGGGTCGTCTGCTGATCGCCCAGCGTCCGCTTGAGGGTCTTCTGGGCGGCCTGTGGGAGTTCCCCGGCGGCAAACGCGAAGGGGGCGAAAGCCTGGAGGATTGCCTGCGGCGCGAACTGCGCGAGGAGCTGGCGATCGAGGTGGAGGTGGGTCAGCGCATGGCGGTGGTCGACCACGCCTTCACCCACTTTAAGATCACGTTGCACGCCTTCGACTGCCGCTACCGGGGCGCGCTGCCGCCTTACAGCGAGCCGCAGGCGCTCGAAGCGCTGGACTGGGCCTGGGTGGGCGAGGCGGAGCTGGAGCAATACAGCTTTGGCAAGGCCGACCGGCAGGTCATCGCCGAATTGGCGCGCCGCCGCGAGATGCTGCTGTGACACTTTCGCGAGTCTGCTTATCTAATAGGAAGCGACTGTGCAGACCGGCCGTCATCGACAGCCTGCGCGGGACACTTGCGCGGCGCAAACTCGTTTGGCTGCGAATGCGCCCCTCGGAATACAGCCCGTAAAAAAATCCTATCGCGTCCGACGGGCATATTCCGCTACAATAGCCCTGACCGACGACGCCGGGAGGGGAACGATGGTTTCTAAGGAACTGCTGGACGAAGTCTTGGGTCTCGATGAAAATGACAAGCTGCATTTGCTGCGGATGCTGCTGCGCGATCCAGCGATGGCAAAATATGCGTTCGACCCAATTGGACTTCACGCCAATTATGAGGCTGCGGCAAAACTTGTGGACTTGATGGAACAGGAAGAGTTGAAAAGGGAATCAAGCATCGGATAATGGCGCGATTTTCTTACAGTTCCCTGCCGTCGGTTCCAGGCAGTCTGATGCCGCGTCTTTCGCTTGAACTTTCGAGCGGCAAGCGAAGTTTCCAGATTAATGGCATCATCGACACTGGCGCTCCCATAAACGTTTTGCCGTATTGGCTAGGCTTGGCGCTAGGCGCCGTATGGGAGGAGCAAGCGGTATTGGGTAACTTGGCGGGCGCGCTTGCCGATGTCGAATCACGAGCTCTGGCCGTAACAGCCTCGCAGCCGGCTATCGTCGGGGCAAGCAACGTTCCATTGTGGTTCGCATGGGCAGAAAGCGATTCAGTTCCGGTGCTGTTCGGTCAAGCTAATTTCCTGATGGAGTTCAATGTTTGCTTTTATCTGTCGCAGAACTATTTTGAAGTGTGGCGCAATTAGCGGTTATGTTAGCCGACAGAATTGCGCCGCTGCGATCCGCCGGATGCGAGAATATGACTGAATTCGTAGCGTCAGAGTTGACCCATGCTTGACTCACTCAAAAAGCTGCGCCGACTGGTCGTCAACCTCTTCGGCGACAACGTGCCTGTGGAGCAGGCCTGGGATCGCGTCCCGCCCGAGCTAATGACGCCGCGCGAACTACTGGTGCGGCGCAGCTCCCTGATCATGCTCTGG
>LXNI01002377.1_pt1 | contig 13259 bp, 10 predicted proteins | sample 809091 | NCBI WGS metagenome assembly LXNI01 (sample SAMN04870527, study PRJNA318959) | sponge metagenome | biome: 01000161; feature: marine sponge reef; material: water | host: Sarcotragus foetidus | place: Greece: Milos, Mediterranean Sea | collected 2013-05-29 | depth 5-7 m | reverse complement strand
GACGATCTCGCTGACGAAGTAGACGTGCTGCTGGATGCGGGCCCGACCGCCATCGGTCTGGAATCCACCATCGTCAGCCTGGTTGACGATCCGCCGCAGTTGCTGCGACCGGGCGGCGTGCCCCTGGAAGCCTTGCGTCAAGTCATCCCCGACTTACGCTTTGAGCCGCGATTCCTGAGCGACGGAGAAGCCGCGCCGGCGCCCGGCACGCTGCTCAAGCATTACTCGCCGCGCGCCAAGCTCCTGCTCTTCCAAGGCAGCGACGACGCCGCGATCTACGCCGCCATGCGGGCCGAAATCGAAGGCAATCGCCGCGTCGGCCTGATGCTCGGCGATGCCGATGCCGCTGCTTTCGCCGACCTCGACGTCAAGATTGAGCGTTTGGGCCGGAACGCCGAACAAGCCGCCCCGCGTCTGTTTGCCGCCATGCGCGCTTTGGACGGCACCGGCGTTGGCCTGATTCTCGCGCGCGCGCCGGATAAACAGGGCTTGGGCCTGGCGCTCTGGGACCGGCTGCTGCGCGCGGCTGAGGGTTCCTTGATCGAAGTGCAGCCTGCCAGAGGCGGAAGTCGATGAAACAGTGGATTCTCAAGCAGCTGGTCAAATGGATGACGCCGCGCCTGCGATTTATCTATCACAATCCTGAGTTGTGGCGCTATGTCGAGTCCAAGGGCTACCACGTCACGCCGGTGCACTTCTATCAGCCAATTCCCAACACCCAAGCGCTGGATGAGACCTATCGACCCGAATCGGCGATGATTGGCATAGACTGGAATGAAGACGCCCAGCTGCGCATTCTCCGCGAAACCCTGCCACTGTACGCATCGGAATACCGGGAATTCTTCGAGCGTTTCCAGGCTGATGGAATGTTTGCCGGCAGGCGGCTCGAATTCATCGGGCACGATCCAGCAGTTTACCACGGCCTGATCAGGCATTTCCAACCACGGCGAATCGTCGAGGTCGGCGGCGGATTCTCGACAGTGGTGGCCGCCAACGCCGCCGCGCTTAACGGCGACACCGAGGTCTACGCCATTGAACCCTACGCCAATGATTATCTGGATTCCCTGACCGGCCAGATCCGCCTCATCAAGCAGGTGGTTCAGACCGTGGACTCAGCTTTCTTTGACGAACTACAAGAAAATGACATGCTCTTTATTGATAGCTCGCACATTGTCAAAACGGGCAGCGATGTCTGCTATTTGGTGCTGGAAGTTCTGCCCCGCCTGCGGAAAGGCGTAATCGTCCACTTTCACGACATATTTCTGCCCTTCGAATATCCGCGCAGCTGGTTGGAGGAGCGGCGCCTGTTTTGGAATGAGCAGTATCTGGTACAAGCCTTTCTAATACATAACCGGCGGGCCCGCATCTTGTTCGCCAACAGCTTTATGGCTAATCGACACCGCGCGCTCATGGAACGCAACCTGCCCGCAAGCGAGGGCACAGGCGGCGGAAGTCTGTGGCTGCAAGTCTGATCAGCCTGCGGCAAAATGGTTCAGCGCCTGTGCTATAATCTCGCTGATACAGCCAATTCGACGAGCAAGGAATAGCCTGTGACGAAGGTGATACAGATCAAAGACATCGCGAATTACGACGGCCAGGAGGTCACGGTTCGGGGTTGGGTCTATAACCGCACGGGCAAAGGTCGCCTGCAATTCATCCTGCTGCGCGATGGCAGCGGGCAGGCGCAGTGCGTGGCTTTCAAAAAAGAGATGACGCCTGACGAATTCGAAATCGCGCGCGGGCTGTCGCAGGAATCTTCGGTAATCATCACCGGCACGGTACGGGCTGACGAGCGCGCGCCCGGCTACCCCGGCGGCTATGAAATCGGCATACAGCAACTTCAACTCGTGCAGCAGGCCGATGACTATCCCATCACGCCCAAAGACCACGGTACCGAGTTCCTAATGAACCACCGTCACCTGTGGGTACGCAGCAACCGGCAGTGGGCCATACTGCGTATCCGCGCCACCATCATCAAAGCCATGCGCGACTGGCTGGACGATCAAGGGTTTCTCCTGGTTGATACGCCCATCATCACGCCGGCCGCTGGCGAAGAGACCACCACCCTATTTGATGTCGATTACTTCGGCGAGACCGCCTACCTGGCCCAGACCGGTCAACTCTATAACGAAGCCAATATCATGGCATTCGGCAAGGTCTACTGCTTCGGGCCGACTTTCCGCGCCGAGAAGTCCAAGACACGCCGCCATCTGATCGAATTCTGGATGCTCGAGCCGGAGATCGCCTTCTGCTCCCTGGAAGAGTTGATGGACATCGAAGAGGGCTTGGTCAGCGCCGTCGTTGAGCAAGTGCTGGCGAAACACCAACAGGAGCTGGCCATCATCGAACGCGACGTCAACAAGCTGGAGGCAATTACAGCGCCCTTCGCCCGCATCAGCTATGACGATGCCGTGGCGCGCTTGCAGGCGCGGCATGCCGAGCTGGATGACCCGCAGCAGCGGGCAGAGCTGGCGATCGAATGGGGCGAGGACTTCGGCAGCCCGCATGAGACGGCGCTGGCGGAGATGTTTGACAAGCCCGTATTCGTCTACCACTATCCCACCGCGGTCAAGGCCTTCTATATGACGCCGGTGGCCGGCCGGCCCGAAGTCTGCCGCAGCGTCGATTTGCTGGCGCCCGAAGGCTACGGCGAAATCATCGGCGGCAGCGAGCGCATCCACGATCTGGACCTGCTGGCGAGGAATATCGACGCGATGGGCTTGGGGCGCGAGGCTTACGAGTGGTATCTGGAATTGCGCCGCTTCGGGACTGTGCCTCACGCCGGCTTCGGCATCGGCATTGAGCGCACGGTGGCCTGGGTCTGCGGCTTAAACCACGTCCGCGAGACGATTCCCTACGCCCGACTGCTCAATCGCAAGTATCCCTAATCGGCATCTCCGGACAGCACCGCGCGCAGCGCCTCCGCCACACTGCGGACTTCAATGAGGTTTATGCCCGCCGGCAGGTCGTTCGCGCGCCGCCGCAGCTTGGGCACGAGAGCGCGCTTGAAGCCGATTTTCAGCGCTTCGTTCAGCCGCGCAGGCAGTTGCCCTACCCGGCGCACTTCGCCGCTGAGCCCGACTTCGCCTACGATGGCGAGGTCAGCCGGCAGCGGGCGGTCGTGGTAGCTGGACGCGATCGCCATGGCCATCGCCAGGTCAGACGCCGGCTCCGTGATCCGCAGTCCGCCAATCACGTTGACGAAGATATCCTGCTCCCACAACTTCAAGCCGACGCGTTTGCTCAGAACGGCGCTGATCAGCAGCAGTCGATTCACATCGATGCCATTGGGCGTGCGCCGCGGATTGCCAAAGGTCGAGGGGCTGGTCAGCGCCTGCAATTCGACCAGCAGCGGGCGTGTGCCTTCCATTGTGATAGCGATGGCGGATCCCGAGGCGTTAATCATACGCTCTTCCAGAAAAGCCTCCGACGGATTGGGCACTTGCGCCAAGCCGCTGCCGCTCATCTCGAAGACGCCGACTTCGCTGGTCGCGCCGAAGCGATTCTTCACGCCGCGCAGCAGCCGGTACTGCTGAAAGGGATCGCCCTCGAGGTAGAGGACGGCGTCTACGATATGCTCCAAAACGCGCGGCCCGGCTATATTGCCGTCTTTGGTCACATGACCGATCATGAGGATGCTGAGTCCGCTGCCCTTGGCCAGCTTCTGCAATTCCGCCGCGCAATGCCGCACTTGGGCGACCAGCCCGGGCGACGAATTCAACTCGGAGTCGCGGGTCGTCTGAATCGAATCAATCACGAGCAGCGTGGGATCCAGGGCCTGCGCCTGGCTGATGATCTCGCTGAGATCGGTTTCCGTGAGCAAGTACAGTTCAGGCGCGCGCAGGCCCAGGCGTTCGGCGCGCATTCTGATCTGCCGCGCGCTCTCCTCGCCGCTGACATAGAGGACAGGACCGATCGCCGCCGCCAGCTTGACCGAAAGCTCCAGCACCAGCGTGGACTTGCCAATGCCGGGCTCGCCGCCCAGAAGCACCAGGGAGCCCGGCACCAAGCCTCCGCCCAGCACCCGGCTGAATTCCTCAATCGGCAAGGCGATGCGCGCTTCCTGACTCAGATCAACATCCGCGAGCCGCAGCGGCGCCCGCTGGCTACCAGATGTGGAGACGAGACTTTTGCCCGAGCGTCGGTTCGCCTGCTCGACATGCTCCTCCATCGCGCCGAATTGGCCGCAATTGGGACAGCGCCCCAAGTACGCTGCGCTGCGCTTGCCGCAGTTGGAACAAATATATGTGCTTCTTGATTTCGCCATTTAACTTGGAGTCGGCTGCGTTTGAACAAGTATCGCTGCAATCATTTCACGGCATCACCACGTATTCGCATTCCCCCAAGTTTCCGCCGTCAATTAAAATCTCAATGCAAGCCCTAAGCAGCGCGCCGACCTTCTGATGGCCCGAGTTATTCCAGTGACGGTCCGGTGCTGGAACATAATCATCTGTTTTAAGCAGCGAAATTGGGTTCAGATAATGGATGCCCAATTCTTCCATCAACTTTATCGAATGCGCAAATTCCTGGCCCGGATCTTCAATATCTTCCAGCCGGGGTATGAGCAGAACAAGAAAGCTGCTGTCCAGCGCCAAAGCCGCGTCACGCAACTGTGAAAGATATCGGCGAGTTATCTCCGCTTGCCCTTCAAACGGTCTGTCCGAGATAATACTGGCTATGCGATCCAATATCCGTAGCGCTAATGTACCGAGTCGTGTTGATCCTACGAGCGCTTCCAAGTCGCTCATAGGCGGCATGTAGCCAACTGCAGCGTAAGACAATACAAATTCTTGAGTCAGGTGTATTGGATTCCCCCATCGGTCTTTCTGGGGATATCTTGGAAAGTGTATGTTTCCTTCAGAATCCCGCAATTGTATTCCAATGAAATTGAGTTGTTGATTGTCGCGAAAGTCGTTCATGGTAAAGCCGAGAATTGAAAGCCGCGGTCTAAAAGACGGCGCGTATTCAGTATAGGCCTGCAATCCATGAACCGTTCCCGTGCCGCCGATGCCAAGGTTCCATATTTCAGTTGCTGGAAGGGCAGCATCAAGGTATCCGACGAACGATTTCCCGACATCGGCTGTCGAGCCTTGCGTAAACGAATCGCCCACCGCCACAATTCTAAATCGTTCGTCATACTCTTCGCGCAAAACGAAATCTTTCGAGTTCGGATATCCTTGACGATTCACAATACAGGTTCTACCAGATAATTCACCTGCGGCACATGCTGCGGTAATTGCTTCATAGGTGAGCCGACAGCCATTTTCGTCGCAAGTCTTCCATGATATGACCTGGAATTCTGTGTCCGGCAGTTCAAGCGGGAAATACGTAGGCATGCCAAATACCGTCAGCACGATCTCCAGCGCTAGCAAAGTTAACAACGTGATGACAGAAGCAGTGAAAATTTTTCCCTTAAGCGCAACGAAGAGACGTCTGCGATGATCATCATGCCGCAATAGCGCCGCTGCCAGGGCAAGCGCAAGCCCGGCGCCGACTAAAAGCAGCTGCGGCAGACCGAAGCCCGGACTAGCGCGCGGCAACAAAAAATCTACTCCGATGCCAATCAGAGCGATTGCGAGCCCGACAAGGACCAGCATATTCATGACTAATTTCATCTGAGCTAGAAGCCTCTATTCACATGCGAAGCCGAATCTCAGCAGTGCATAATGATTGGCGCAACCAAGGCTTTGCGCGCCAAAGACCGCGCCTACGCCATTGTACAGCATCCGGCTTCACCGGGCTAAAAAATGATGACGTGTTCGCAATTGGCCAGGCTGCCGCTGTCGAAGTAGCGCTGTACGCAGTCGCTGAGCAGCGCGCCTACCTTCTGATGGCCGGCATTACTCCAGTGAAAGTCGGGCGGCGGGGCATAGTCGGCGACGGGATGCAGGATGCTGGCCGGATTCAAGAAAGCGATCTCAAGCTCTTGCATCAATTCTTCGGCCATTTGATAACGCGGGCCAGCGCTAACGATATCGGCGGGGCCCGGAACCAGGATTACCAGAAATTCGGAACCGCTCGCGACAACGGCGTGCTTTAGCTCCATCAGATGCCGCTTGGTAACCTGCCGCCGTCGCGTCAACTTTTCATCCGCGGGCCCGGCTGATTTCAACTTGTCCCGCAGCCGCAGCAACAGCGAGCCAAGGCGCGTCGAACCAAACTGGGCTTCCAGCGCGCTGCGAGGAGGAAACGTTTGATGAGCTTGAATGAATGCCAGATCGCGAAGATCAAAGGCAATGACGTTTTCATCATCATCAATGGCATATTTGCGCAGATGTATCGCCCGGCCGCTCGAATCCAGCGCGTTGATCCAGGAATCGACCGGCAGCAGATTGTCGTCAAAGTCGTTGTTGACGAATCCCAGAATAGTTAGCTGCGGCCGCAGCACAGGCGCGTAGACCTCAAAGACCATCCGCGCCTGGTTGGCGCCAGTGCCCGGTATCCCGGTATTCCAGATAATGGCATCGGGGAAGGCAGCGCTCAGGGTCTCGGCGTAGGATGCGCCCAGGTCGGCGCTCATACCCCAGGTGACCGAGTCGCCCAGGAGCAGTATCCTGGTTCTCTCTTCGTGATCATCTGGCAGGACGAAGTCCGCGGAATCAGCGTAGCCCTGGCGGTTGATGGCGCAGACACGGCCCTCTAGTTGGCCCGATTCGCAGGCCAGCTGAACCGCATCGTAGTCATAGTGGCAGCCGGCGTCACCGCAAACCCACCATGGCAGCGCGCGCAGTTCATACTGGGCCGGTACAGCCGGGTAATGGACAGTCACGCCCGATGCTGTCAGCAAAAGCTCGAGCGCAATGATAGTGACCAACGTGATGACCAGCGCCACTGCCAGGCTTCGGCGCGTCCGTCGCTTTATAGACCGACGGCGCCCGCCGCGTCGAACCAAGGCCGCGACAATCAGCAGCGCCAGACCCGCTGCGACCACGAGCAGCTGGGGAAGGTCGAATCCCGGACTCGCGCCCGGCAACAAACTAGTGATGCCAAGTAAGGCGATCACGATGCCGACGACGAGGAAAATTAACCACATCGGCTGTCGCATTGAACTCAGTCCTTAATGTCGCCAGATTTCAAGAAATATCAGTTACGCGCCTGCAACGCTTTGACCGCTTACGTCGCCGGTCTACTGCAACAGGGACTGCCTGATTCGCGCGAACTCAAGCTCTGATGATAATGCCATTTTCACTGTACGGGCATTTTATCATCGGCTAAGCACCACAACAAAGACCATCAGCCCAATTTTTCGACGAGTCATACAGCAGCGGCTGCGCTCACGCCGCTATTGAGGCTGAACGAATTTCCTGTAGGCCAGCCGACATGCCTGTCTTTTGCTGCGAGTTAACAAACAATTACGTGTAACTTTATCGTAATGAGCGTGCCTTAACCTACGAAACTGACAGTCGACGGGCAAGGAAGGGACTGCATGCAAACTATCAAGAATCTGTCATTCGCTAACCATCGGGCAGTCCTCATCATACTTATCGCCGGCGCATGGCTTCTAGGCGCGGCGTTCAACGCCAGCGCAGACGATGGAGACTGCAGCCCATCCAACCTGAGGACGGTCAATTGGACGACCGACTTCTGCCAAAGCATCGTCGACTTCGAGGAAATCCTGGTCGGCAATCCTGTTAAAGACGGCATTCCGTCGGTCACCGACCCGGCCATGGAATCGATCGCTAGCGCGGCCGAGTGGCTCAACCAACGCTCGCCCGTGATCGCCGTTGAAATCGCCGGCGAGGCGCGCGCTTACCCGCTGGCGATTTTGATGTGGCATGAAATCGCCAATGACGAACTCGCCGACATTCCGATCGCCGTGACTTTCTGCCCGCTTTGCAACAGCTCTATCACCTTTGAGCGGCAAATAGGCGAAGAAGCGCTTGAATTCGGCGTCAGCGGCCTGCTGCGCAACAGCGACCTGATCATGTTTGATCGGGGAAGCGAATCCTGGTGGCAGCAGTTGACTGGCGAAGCATTGGTCGGCGACTACGCCGGGACGCTGCTGGATATCGTGCCATCGCAAGTGATCAGCTTCGGCAGCTTCGCGCAGCGGCATCCCGATGGCCTGGTGATGTCGCGCGATACGGGCTACAACCGCCAATACGGCCTCAATCCCTATCGCGACTATGATACCCAGCCCGGCCGCCCCTTCCTGTTTCGGGGCGAGATCGACCCGCGGCTCGATTCGCCGGTTGACCGTGTGCTGGCGGCGACCATCGGTGATGTCGCGGTCGCCTACCCTTTCGATATTCTGCGAGCTGAGCGCGTGATCAACGATGTCGTCGCGGATACGCCGCTGGCAGTTTTCTATCAGGCCGGCGTCGCCAGCGCGTTGGGCGACTCGGTGATCGATAACGCCCGCGATACTGGCACAGCCGGTATGTACGAAGCGACGCTGGATGACGGCAGCGCCCTGCGATTTGTCAACAATGGCGATGGCAGTTTTCGCGATGAGGCGACACAATCGACCTGGAATGCCTTCGGCGAAGCCATCGCCGGCGAACTTGAAGGCAGCCAACTGCGCTGGATAAACGCTTTCCCGCATTTCTGGTTTGCCTGGGCGGCGTTCCATCCTGCAACGGTTGTCTACGGAATCTAAGGTTTGGATCAGCTTTTGGCGACGCGCGGACAAATTGCGTTGCTGCGATAACGCTTGCATTCAGGAGACTTGATGTCAAGGATACTGAGAAAGCGAAGGCTACGACTGCTGCTGGCCGGGGCAATCGCGCTGGCGGCGTTGTGGTGGTTCGGCAATTCGATGATGGCTGGGCCCAGATCCGGTTGGAAGACGGATTTCAGCAAGTCAATCATCGACTTGGACCAGGTCGTTTCCGGCGGCGTGCCGCGCGATGGCATCCCGCCAATTGACAATCCGCGCTTCCAGCCGGTGGGCAGCGTGTATCACCTGTCCGACAACTCGCCCGTGGTCGCGGTCAATGTCGCCGGCGATGCCCGCGCCTACCCGCTCGAAGTGCTGACGCGCCATGAAATCGTCAACGATGTCGTGGGCGAGATACCGGTCGCGGTAACCTTCTGCCCGCTTTGCAACAGCGCGCTGGTCTATGATCGGCGCGTCGATGGCGAAACGCTGCGCTTAGGCGTCTCCGGCAATTTGCTCAACAGCGACCTGATCATGTGGGATGATTTGACCGAATCGTGGTGGCAGCAACTGACTGGTTATGCCATCGTCGGCGAATATAGCGGGCGGCGGCTGGAATTCGTGACGTCGCAGATGATCAGTTTCGCCGTCTTCCGCGAGCGCTATCCCCTGGGCAAAGTTTTGCAGGGTCCCTTGGGCGCTTACGGCCGCAACCCTTACACCTTTTACGACAGCAGCGCCGCGCCCTTCCTGTTCCGCGGCACGCTGGATGATCGGCTCCAGCCTACCGAACGCGTCCTGGGCGCTGAAGTAGCGGAACAGCCGCTGGCCTATAGTTTCCCGCTGCTGCGGCGGGTTCGCTTGGTCAATGATAGGGTCGGCGACATCGACATCGTCGTCTTCTGGCAAGCGGGCGCCGCCAGCGCGCTGGATCAGACAGATATCGACTCGTCGCGCGATGTCGGCATGGCGCTGATGTTTGAGCGGCGGTTGGACAGCGGCCAAACGCTGAGCTTCTTCCACGACGGCGACGGCTTTGTGGATTACGAAACAGGCAGCCGTTGGAATATCCTGGGCGAAGCCTACGAGGGTCCGCTGGCCGGAGCGCAGCTGCGACAGACGCATGCGTCGACTCACTTCTGGTTTGCCTGGGCGGCATTTCATCCCGATACGCTGCTGAACGACGACGCGCGCGAGCCCTCCGGACGCTAGCGCGGGCAGGCCGAAAAACTCGCAGAGGCGAGAAATGACTCGAGGCAAGAGGCCAGAATCGCGCCAATCTTCTGATGCCCGGCATTACTCCAGTGAATATCGGGCGGTGTGGCATAGTCTCGCTCGCTATCCATGAGTCTCAAGGGGTCAATGTAAGCGATCTCAAGCTCATCAAGCAAATGGCGCGCGCTCCGATATAGAGGCCCGGCCGCGGCGATGTCATCACGCCCGGGTATCAGAAGGACGAGCAAATCCGACTTTGAATCGGACGCGTCCCGCAAGGCGGCGAGGTACTCGCGCGTGACCTCCACCCGGCGGTTCAAACGAGAACCCTCTGCCTTGCTGAACATCTGCAATACCGCATCGGCCGTGCGCAAGCCAAGGCTTCCGAGACGGGAAGTCCCCACGATTCGGTGCAATTCGCTGACAGGAGGATCGACGCGGTGGTAGCGATAATACAGGTCTGACTGACGATCCAGTTTGACCAGATTACCGCGCAAGTCAATCTGGTATTTGCGAATCGACAGCTGAAAGCCCGTTGAATCCAAGCCCATGAAGTAGCTGTCAACAGGCATCATATTGTCGTCAAAGTCATTTGTATAGAATCCGAGAATGGTTATTTGCGGTTGCAGTAGTGGAGCAAAAGCGTCGAAGCTCAAAAGCGCCTGATTGGTGCCAGTGCCAGGAATCGCCGCATTCCAGATCACAGACTCCGGGAATGCTTGCTCAACAAACTCGACGAAGGACTTGCCCGCATCAGCTGAACCGCCGAATGTAAACGAATCGCCTAAAACCAGCACCCTTAAGCGCTGGTCAAAATCTGGCTCGACAACAAAATCTTGAGTGTCATGGAAACCCTGCCGATTGACAAGGCAACGCAAATCTCTGAGCTCGCCGCGCTCACAGGCAGCGACCATCTCGTCGTACACATAGTGACAGCCCGCTTGGTCACAAGTCCACCAAGGCGCGGGATCCAGAAATTTATCCGGAATCTCCTGCGGGAAGTAGGTCGGGAATCCGGCCGCAGATAGCGCCAACTCCAGGAACAGCAGGGTCAACACGGTAATGATCGCGATTGCCCGAAAATGCTGTCCCAGCGTCTTTCGCAGAACCCGCCGCGCTCCAGAATGTCGCAAGACCAGGCTGCCGGCAAGCAGCGCCAGTCCGCCAGCCACCAGCGCCAATTGCGGCGCGCTGAATCCCGGGCTGCTGCCCGGTACGAGGTCAAACCCGATACCGAGCAAGGTAACCAGGAATCCAACAAGCGCCAGGGCGCCTGGCGCCCGCTTTGCGACAGAATCCGGGCGAGACATTTGCGCCGGCATCCTTTTCCAAGTGCTTACGATAGCATACATATTATCCAAACTAAGGAGTTTTTCCAGCCGTCGGCAGATTGCGTTTGCCGTCCCGCAAAGATATGCTTCTCGCGCCCTTCCATTGTCAATACGCAGCCCAGCACGTTATCGTAACGTATTTGTAAGAGGGGTGAGCTACTTTATCTGCGTAAGTTGTTTATGTCATTGACAAAGTAGCCGCAAGACTATCAAAAAGGACAAGTCATGTATCAAGGACTCAGAATCATCGCCCTGGCGCTGCTCGTCATTGCATTGCCCGCCGTCTCCATAGCGCAGCTCAGCTGCGACGAGCCGCCGGCGCCCTTCAATGATGAAGCGCTGCTGAACAATTGGCAGAATGTCTGGAACCTCACCGATGTCTGCAAGAGCGCGGAGGGCGTCTTCTACGAAATCATGTCGGGCGGCGTCGGGCGCGATGGCATCCCGCCCATCGACAATCCACAATTTGACGATTTGGCGACCGCCGACCTGTGGCTGCAAGCGAGCTCGCCGGTCATCGCGCTGGAAATCGACGGCATCGCGCGCGCCTATCCGCTGGCGATTTTGACGCGCCACGAGATCGCCAACGACATCATCGGCGATACGCCAGTGGCCGTGACCTTCTGCCCGCTTTGCAACAGCGCCATCGTTTTTGACCGCAGTGTCGGCGGCGATACCCTGCGCTTCGGCGTCAGCGGCTTGCTGCGCAACAGCGACCTGATCATGTGGGACGATTTGACGCAATCGCTGTGGCAGCAACTGACCGGCGAGGGCATCGTGGGGACCTATACCGGGACGCTGTTGGATATCGTGCCCTCGCAACTGGTCGGCTACGCGGCCTTCAAGGAGCAGTATCCGCAGGGCGAGGTGTTATCGACGCAGGGCCGTTTCTATGGCAGCAACCCCTACGTCAACTACGACAGCAGCCCGCGGCCCTTCCTGTTCATGGGTACGCCGGACGGGCGACTGATGGCGACCGAGCGCGTTTTGGGCGCGGCCATCGGCGACGTCAGCGTGGCCTATCCCTTCGCCGCATTGGCGGACGCGGTCGTCATCAATGACAGGCTCGCCGAGCGCGACGTGGTGGCTATCTGGCAGCCGGGCGCCTTCAGCGCGCTGGACGCCGCCAACATCGACCAATCGCGCGATGTCGGCATGGCGGCGCTCTTTGATCGCCAGGTCGGCGGCCGGGCGCTCACCTTCCAGGTCGCAGACGGCGGCATCGTCGACCAAGAGACCGGCAGCGCCTGGAATATCTTCGGCAGCGCGACCAGCGGCGAGCTGGCCGGGACGCAGCTGCAAGCGATCAACGCCTTCCCGCATTTCTGGTTCGCCTGGGCCGCCTTCTACCCGGATACGCTGCTCTACGGCTACCAGCCGTCGAGCGCGGAGACTTTGGAGCGCCTGGAGCTGGATCCGATCCTGGGCAACCCGGAGGCGCCCGTCACCTTGATCGAGTACGGCGCCTATGGCTGCCACGCCTGCAAATACTGGCACGAGGAAGGCATCATCGAGGCGCTGCTGGAAGACTTCGGCGGGCAGGTGAATTTCGTCTATCGCGACATTCCCATCATCGTTCCGCCATACAGCCAGCGGGCGGCCGAAGTGGCGCAGTGCGCGCTTGATCAAGGCAACTAGCAATTCTGGACCATGCACGATGCGATTTACGTGCAGGCCGAGCAAGGCAAAGCCAGCGCGGATGATCTGATTCAGCTGGGCGGCGCGGTTGGCCTGGACGAAGCGGCGCTGCGCAGCTGTTACGACGCAGGCACGCATGTAGCAACTGTGCGCTTTGATCACGACCGCGGCGCGGCCCTGGGCATACGCAGCACGCCCACCTTTGTCATCGGCGGCCGGCCCATCGAAAGCGCCAACCCTGAGACGCTGCGTGAAGCGCTGCAAGCCGAATTGGACAAGCTGAACAGCTAAAGGCGAAGCAATCCGTCCCTCTCGGCAGTTCTGCTGACGAGCGGACACGTATGAGCGTCGCATGAATTGCAAAGCTTACCCCACCCCCCAGCCCCCTCCCCGACAAGTCAGCTGAGGACAGGACAGTTTTGTGGCGAGTTGAAAGGCAGTAATTTGCGAACTATGTAAAGATTCATCAGTAACAC
>LXNI01002376.1_pt1 | contig 13263 bp, 7 predicted proteins | sample 809091 | NCBI WGS metagenome assembly LXNI01 (sample SAMN04870527, study PRJNA318959) | sponge metagenome | biome: 01000161; feature: marine sponge reef; material: water | host: Sarcotragus foetidus | place: Greece: Milos, Mediterranean Sea | collected 2013-05-29 | depth 5-7 m | reverse complement strand
CCCCATCCTGCCATCAACCTCGATAACAGCGATTTTACTCTGACCCCACCGGTCCGACCGGCGCCGGCGGGAACCGCTATGCCTGCAAACCCAGGCAAGACGGGAAAGGGGCGAGTAGTTACCCGGTCAGAATTAAATGGAAAGAGTACTAGTAGCCGGCACGCGGATAATATTGCCGAACCGGTAATCCTCCCGGAACAGGTTGAATGCCTTCAGTTCATCCTCGGGCGGTGGTTGCATGCTGCCGTACCTGCTGTTCTTCCAGCCGTATTGTTTTAATAACGCCGCATTTTCTGCGGCCTTAAAGGCGGCAATCGATGGGTCTATCACCGGAATCCCGGCGCCGGGAAATGCCTCCGGGCCGTTCAGGTAATCCTGCAGTTCCCGATAAAAGCCGATCTCCAGGGTACACCCCAGGATGATGGCTTCTGCCTTGTGCACCCGCACGGCCTCCAGCGCGGCGGCCTGCAGGCGTTTGCGCGTCTCGTCCGGGTCTTTATGAAACTCGGCGACGCGCAGGCCAACAGGTTGGAACGAGGCCAGCTTGTCTCCATATCCGTACTCGTGGACGGCAGCGCGCATCTGGGCTTCCCATTTTGTCCTGCCGATAAGGATTGAGAAGCGATTGGCTATATTCAAGGCCGTGACGATAGCTGCCTGGCAAGGACCTACGATGATGGTATTACTCGCTATCTCGCGCGCATCGTGCAGCGCGGGATCATAAAAACAGCCTATCACCATGGCATCATAGTCGTGTTCCGACGCGTAACGCGCCGCTTTCACCGTGTCATTGATGATGAACGATTCATAGCTGCGGTACTCCAGGTTATTCATATCAGGCGGCACGCTGGTGGGATGCATTGAGACGACGTCCGCCTGCGTTGCCGGATACTTGTATTCTTCGATCATCTCGGCAAAGACCTGATCATACGCACTAATGCCGACCGGGTTCAGATACATCACCTTGATATTCATTTTATTGGGCATGGTTGGTTGCTCCTGGTACTCTTTCAACCTGATTCTGACAATTATCCTGATATCCCGGCACGGTATAAGCTACCCGCAAGTGTGGCTGCATGGTTTACGGATACATCTTTCACGTTCCCCCTACCCCTGCGGGTAGCTTGTGGCAGTTGCGTGTGTTGGTTATGTTCAGTGTATGGCTATTGACAGGTTTACTTCCGGCATCATCCAGGATGCCCTGCAAGCGGTTGGAGACGAAATGTTCGAGGCTTTGCGACGCACGTCCATGAGCCCGATTATCTACGAGGCCCTGGATTACGCCGTGGGCGCAACGGACGCAACGGGCAACCTGCTGGCGCAAGGTAACGGAGTCACAGCTTTTCTGGGTTCCCTGGACAGCGCGGTGAGGGGCGCGCTTGAGCATTATGACGACGGCGCCGGCCTGTGTCCGGGAGACGTTATCCTGACCAACAGCCCCTACCGGGGTGGCGGCACCCACCTCTCTGATGTGGTCACGATATTACCGGTCTTCCATGGTGGCCGTATCATTGCGTTCACCGTTAACAAGGCGCACTGGACGGAGGTTGGCGGTATGGACACTGGTAGCCTCACCACCCGCGCTACCGAAATCTTCCAGGAAGGTTTGCATTTCCGCTTCCTGAAACTGTATGAGGCCGGAAAACTCAATACCTGCCTGGTTGAACTGATCCGGGAGAACGTCCGGCTCCCGGATGACACCCTGGGCGATATGCATGCGGGGGTGGCCGCGGCCCGGGTCGGCGCGCGCCGTATCGAAAGCCTGCTTGGCAAATACGGGACAGAATCGGTATTAACCGCAATGGAAGAGTTGCTGGGCTATGGCGAACGTATGACGCGCCTGGAATTATTAAAACTGCCTGAAGGCGTGTATACGGCTGAAGACGTGATCGAGGAAGATGGGCTGGGCAATGGACCGTTTACCATCAAGGTTGCCGTTACCCTGGAAGACGGGCGCTGTATTGCCGATTTTACCGGTACGGATGAACAGGCGCCGGGACCGATCAACTGCTCCCATGCGGGCTTGCTGACCGGCGTGCGCTGTGTTTTCAAGGCGGTAACCAATCCGGACATCCCTGCCAACGGCGGTGCATTCCGTCCCCTGGAAATTATCTGTCCGCCCGGCACGCTGCTTACTGCTGAATCGCCGGCGCCGGTGTCGCTGTATTTCGAGTCGTTGATTGCTGCCATAGACGTGGTCTGGAAGGCGCTGGCGCCCATTGCGCCAAGGCGCCTCCCGGCCGGCCATAAACGCACTGTCGGCAGCACTTTTATTTCCGGTCGCCATCCTGAAACCGGTGAACTTTACATCATGGGGGAACCGCTGGTAGGTGGTTGGGGCGCGGCGTCTGACGCGGACGGCGTCAACGGCATGTTCTGTTGCGGCAATGGCGAGACCTTCAACATACCGGTCGAACTCACCGAGGCGCGCTACGGCCTGCAAGTGGATCAATACGCGTTCCATGCCGAAGCGGGCGGAGAGGGGAAATTCCGCGGCGGCAAGGGGGTGACCCTGGATTACCGCAATACCCATGGTGATGCCTTTTTGACTATTGCTTTCTCGCGTAGCGCATCACGTCCCTGGGGACTGCAAGGCGGGCAGGAAGGCAGTCTCAACTACGCTGAAGTCATGCGGGCTGACGGATCGGTTGAGCGGCACAGCGTCGCGACTGCGCTCGCCCTGGGAGAGAATGAAGTTGTCCGCCTTTATTCCGCGACCGGGGGCGGTGTCGGCAATCCGTCGGAACGCTCCCCGGACCAGGTTCGCAGTGACCTGAAAAACGGTTACGTGACCCCGGAACAGGCTGCTCGCTTTTATCCACAGGCAGGCATACCAACACCTACCTGAACGGGTACAAGCGGAATGTTCGGAAAGGTATGGAACTACTCTTTTGCGTATTTGAAGCAGGGTCCTGCATTGGTCTATCTTGGCCTTAACTGATACTGATTCCAGGGGAAGTCCTTATGAAGCGCTACAAACTGTCAGTCGTAACCGGCGTTCTTGTCATCACATTAACGGGGCTGCTGCAACCCGTATCCGCCCAGGCCGTACTTGAGGAAATCATCGTGACTGCCCGCAAGGTCGAGGAGAGTATCCAGGATGCCCCGATCACGGTCAGCGCGTTTACCGCAGAGCAGATCGAAGAGGCAGGCATCACCCAGACCGCTGACTTCATCCAGCTCACTCCCAATGTGACCCTGGCTGAATCACAGACCATCGGCACCTCCTTTCTCACGGTGCGCGGCCTGAGCCGGGTACGCAATGGCGAATTGCCGGTCGCCGTAGTCGTGGACGACGTGCTGGTAGTCAATGCCCGCCAGTTTATCGGCCAGGTATTCGATACCGAGCAGATAGAAGTAGTAAAAGGCCCGCAGGGCGCGCTGTATGGGCGTAACGCTTCCAACGGCGCCATTATCATCACTACCAAGGCGCCCGGTGAGGAACCGGAAGGCCACGTCAAGGCGAGTTACGGTGAAGCGGATGAAGTTGCCATAGAAGGATCCTTCAGCGGCCCGGTCACGGATACGCTGGCAGTACGCCTGTCGGGGCGCATGATAGAGCGGGACGGTTATTTCAAAAACGTTACCCTGGACGATGAGGCCGACCCCTACAACGACCGCACCTTGCGCGGACGTGCGACCTGGACACCCACCGACAACCTCGACGTGGATCTCAAGGCGCAGTATTCCAAGCATAAGGGCAAAGGCATCGGTTTCCACTGGCCCGGCGCGGCGAACTTTGAGGTGTTCGGGGTTTTCGTCGGCACCGCAGCCGAACTGGGCGTGACAACGGACGAGGTTAATGCAGAGGGCGCCAACCTCACCGGTCTTCCCTATGTTGCGAATAACCCTGACCGCGGCCGGCGCGAGACAGTGGGGTTTTCCATGAAGCTCAATTATGACCTGGGCTTTGCCAACTTCAAATCAGTGACGACCTATGACGAACTGGAGACCTCATCCGTCGCCGACCAGGGTCCCTACCTGTCGGTGCTGGACGGTACCCAGCACACTTATGTGGACATGGACGGCTGGAGCCAGGAACTGCGCCTGACCTCAAGGCAGGACAGCTCGCTGCGCTGGCAGGCGGGCGCGTATTACCTGTCCTGGGATCGGCTGCGCACCACGGTGACCGGAGAGGACAAAGGGTTGGGTATTCTGCGACCCACGACGGTGCCCGCGTTCGAAGACAGCACTAATCCGAGCGGAGTCGCACCGGGTAATTTTCTCTCCTTTCTGGAAGACAGTTACGCCTGGGCAGTGTTCGGCAGTATCGACTGGGACGTACTGGAGCGACTCACCCTGTCGCTGGCAGCCCGCTACGACGAAGAAACCCGGAAACAAAACATCAACCCGTATAACACGGCCGGACGCGTGTACAGCCAGGCTGATGAGTCCGGGGTCAACCAGCCTTACGGCGCGGTAGGGTGCGCTGCCGTAGATTTTTTTGGACAGCCACTCATAGCCAATCCTGTGCCGGGGGTAAACTGCGGCGCGTATGCAACATACGATGAACTGTTGATGTACACTCAACGCTCCACCGAAGTCAACAAACAGACCTACAGCAAGTTCCAGCCCAAGATTACACTGCGTTACGGGCTGACCGATGCTATCAATCTCTACGGTAGCTGGGGTATCGGTTACCGGGCCGGCCAGTTCAATTATCCCGGCATCGGGGTGATCAGCGCCACTGCCAAGGAATTCATAGAACAGGAAGAGAATACTGCCTGGGAACTGGGCACAAAAATGACCTATGGGCCGTTCCGGTTGAATCTGGCCTATTTCAACTCCACGGTAGACAACACCCAGTATTTTCCCTTTGACGGGCTGGCCTTCGTACAGGTATTCGAAGACATCGATGAAGGGGAGCTGGATGGTTTTGAAGTAGAGGGGGTCTGGAAGGTTTCCAATAACATCGACGTGTACGCAGCCTACGGCCAGACTGATGGCGAAATAACCGAATATGAGGAAAGGCCGGCAACAGTCGGTAATGACCTGCCCTACATTGCCGAATACACCTTCAATGCCGGCGCCCAGGTTGAATACAACGTCTTTGACGGCGCCGCGCTATTTGCCAGGGTGGACTACGAACGGCGCGGCAAACAGTACTGGACGCCGGAAAATACGCACCCTCGCTCACCCCTGGACCTGGTCAACCTGCGTTTCGGCGTGAGAGGCGACAAGTGGACCCTGGCGACCTATATCAACAACCTCACGGACGAAGAATACAACTCCGAAGTGGTGACGCCGCTGTTCCTGCACCCGGCTCCCCCCAGGATCTGGCGTGTCGAGTACCGCTACGACTTCTGACCCGGTCAGCCGGTTCAGGGCGGCCAGTGACGTAGGCGGGACTTTTACCGATCTCGTTTATTACGAGGTTAATGGCGAGACCGGCGCCAGTGGCGCGGTCCGGTCGGTAAAGACTGATACCACACCCCCTGATTTTGAGACCGGCGTGATGGCCGCGTTGAAACAGGCCGGTATCGCGCCTGTTGAACTCGGCTTCTTTGCCCACGGCACCACTGTGGTCATCAATGCGCTGACAGAAAAAAAAGGCGTTAAAACTGCGCTGATCACCACAAAAGGCTTCCGTGACGTACTGGAAATTGCCCGCGGCAACCGACCGGACCTGTTCAACTTCAATTTCAGAAAGCCTGTACCCTTTGTCGAGCGCTACCTCAGGGTAGAGCTTGACGAACGCGTCAACTACAAGGGAGAGGTGCAAAAAGCGGTCTGCCTTGAACCGTTGCCGGCGTTGCTGGCATTCCTCAAAACTGAAGGCGTACAAGCCATCGCCGTGTGTTTTCTGCATTCGTATATCAACCCTGAAAATGAAGCGCGGGCGGTCGCACGGATCAAGGCGCTATGGCCGGACGTATCCGTGCTGGCCTCGCACCAGATCAGCCGGGAATGGCGGGAATATGAGCGCACCAGCAGTACGGTACTGGCCGCTTTTGTCCATCCCGTTGCCAAACAATACATCGAGTCCCTGGAGCGCCAACTACAGATGGGTGGCTTCACCGGAAAACCGTACATGATGCAGTCAAACGGGGGCATCGCCACGCCTGACGCGGCCAAAGCCAACCCAATCACCATGGTAGAATCAGGGCCTGCCAGCGGTATTTTTGCCGCAGCCTGCCTCGGCAAGCATATTGGCGAGGAAAACCTGATCGTGCTGGATATAGGCGGCACCACTGCCAAATGCGCCCTGATCGAAAACGGTGAGATCAGGATCACCACCGAATACCACATCAACAGGGACCGCAAAAATCCGGGCTACCCGGTCCAGACCCCGGTCTCGGAATTGGTCGAAATCGGCAACGGCGGCGGCTCCATTGCCTGGATTGATGAGGGCAACAGGTTGCGCGTGGGGCCGCAATCCGCCGGCGCGTTGCCGGGACCGGCGGCTTACGGTAAAGGCGGAACCAGGATAACGACAACCGATGCCAATCTTGTGCTGGGAAGAATTGACCCGGACAGTTTTGCAGGTGGAACCATACAACCTGACTGGAATGCAGTAAATGACGCGTTTGCACCGTTGCAGGACAAGCTGGGCATGACACGGGAAGCACTGGCCAGGGGAATTGTCAGGGTCGCCAACGCCAATATGAGCAACGCACTGAGGCTGGTGTCCACCAATAAGGGCTATGATCCGCGTGACTTCACCCTGGTCGCCTTTGGCGGAGGCGGCGCGCTGCACGCGCTACCCCTGGCTGAAGAACTACAGGTGCGCCGGGTCATCGTGCCGGTTAACTCGGCAGTATTTTCAGCATGGGGAATGCTGTTGACCGATCTGCGCCGGGACTACCTGCAGACTTGTCCCCTGGAACTGGGAGCGGACGCCGCGCACAAGCTGGTAAATGAATTTAATACACTGATCACCCAGGCGCGCAAGGACTATAGCGACGATAATCCCGACTCGGCCAAGCCTGAGCCGGACTTCGATTACTACGCAGATATGCGTTATCGCGGCCAGGAACACACGGTTAAAATTCCGTTTCCCCTCAGCGACGGCCAGGTAAACCTGGTACTGGCCGCTGAACGGTTCCATGCGGCCCATGAAAAACGCTATACCTACCGTCTCGATACCGGCTTGCAGGTAGTGAACCTGCACCTGGTGGCAAGTGTCGCGGTGGAGAAACCCGAACTGCTGGAAAAACCGCAGACCGGGATGGGGCCGGAGGACGCGGTGACGGGCAGGCGCACAGTAGATTTTGATCAGAACGGTATTCACGCGGCCGTAATCTATGACGGGTTACGACTGGAGCCGGGAATGGAGTTCCGGGGACCGGCTGTGGTACAGGAACCTTCGGTCAGCATGGTAGTCCCCCCGGATTACCGGGTGAATATTGACAGGTTGGGCAACTACCACGCTACCCCGGCCTCGTAACCGGGCCACACTAGCCTGTTTCCTGCGTCGCGTCCTCAATCAGGAATATCCTTGCCTCCATATACCTGTCGCGCCCGTTCAACAGTAATGTAACCGTTCTTCACATCCTCCATGACTTTATCCCTGGCGCGCCGTTGCGGGTCACCGTAACCGCCGCCGGTTGCAGTGACTACCTTGACCACGTCACCACGCTCCAGCGGCAGCGCAGTACAGGAGCGGTATCTTTGCTCGCGACCGTCGCCACGTAATACCTTGATGTAATTGGTGGTGCCGTCCAGGCCGCCGTCCAGCCCCCAGGGACCCTGCTCCGAACGGACGTAAGAAACTGTTATCCACCAATCATCACGCAGGATACGATAGTCCAGGTTGATGCCCTTGCCGCCTGTGAATTCACCCTCCCCTCCCGGCTCCTCATTCAGGCAAAACCGATCGACCAGCAAACCGTTGCGCTGTTCCGTGATCTCCACCGGGCAATTGAAGGTATCGCCGTGGTGGCCGGTGTACAAGGCGTTGATGCCGTCATCATCCCGACAGGCGCCCCAACCGCCCAGTTGTGGTTCGACAATACTGTGGTACTTGCCGGTTTCCGGATGCGGGCCGCCGATAAAGGTGCCACAAATAGAGGCGTAATGCCCTGCCGGCAGGCTGTTGTCCAGCGCCGGGGCCAGCGCCTTCCAGAGCAGGTCAAACAACAATATACCAACCTCATAGTAAACGCTCATGGCCGCAGGATACTGCGCGGCAAACATTGACCCATTATCAACCAGAACCCGCAACGGCTTGAAAGAACCCGCGTTGGCGAACGTGCCGGGGCTGGTGACGGCTTTGAAAATCATCCTGGCATCGACCACCGTCGCATCATAAGAGGTGTTGAAAGCTGATTTGCTCTGGGTCGGATTACCCCTGAGATCAACGATAAATTCGTCTTCGGTAATGGTAATAGCAACCTTGATGGTGCGTCCGTCATCAAGCGTTTCTCTTGCCGAGAACTCGCCCTTCGGCAATGTTTTCAGTGCGCTGCGCGCAACCTCCTCGCCCAGTTCAATATAGTCGCTGATGGCGTGCAGCACTATATCCTTGCCGTATTTTTCCACCAGGAACAGGAAGCGTTTTGCGCCTGCACGTATGGATGCGACACCTGCCCAGAAATCACCCAGGGTGGTATCCGGGAGGCGACTGTTAATCCTGATGATGTCCAGCACGGCCTGGTTCGTCTCGCCGCGCGCGATGACTTTCACAGTGGGGAGTTGTATCCCCTCCTGGTATATTTCCACCGCGTCCGGGCTGATACTACCGGGATATGCGCCACCGATATCCGTCCAATGTGCCTTGTTGGCCAACCAGCCTATGATATCTCCATCAGCAAATACGGGCAGGATCAGCACTACGTCGTTCAGGTGGCTCACGCCGCCATAATGGGGTATGTTTGAGATGAAGATATCCCCCTCATGGATCTCATGGGAGGCGCTGAATTTTTTGATAACTGTTTTGATACCCGGCTCGAGCATGCCGATAAAGCCGGGTATGCCGTTACCGGAGCTTGCCAGGTTGCCTTCTGCATCCGTGAGCGCTACGCCGAAATCGAGAACTTCATAGATAATTGAACTCATGGCGGTCTTGCGCATCGTCGCGAACATCTCATCCGTAATAGCCTTCAGTGAACTCTGGATGATTTTGACCGTGATTGGGTCGTAGGTGCAGCTCTTTGTCATGGCAGGCTCATTAAATGGCGAGGTGGAGATTGCCGTATTCATCCACGCCTGCAGACTGCCCCGGGAACAGGACCGTTGTGCTGCCGGCTTCCTCGACAATCGCCGGCCCGTTAAATTCCGCGCCGGCAGGTAATTTCACCCGGTCAAGAATAGTTGCCTCACAGGCGCCATGTTCATCGAAATCGACCGAACGCCTGCCTTTGACGGCAACGGCCATATCACCGGCAGCGGAAATTTGCGCGAGCCGGGGCCGCTCGACCACCGACCAGGCAATAAGGTTGTAAGTCACGATCTCTACTTCGTTATCCAGCCGGTAGGTATATTCACGCTCATAGTTATCCTTGAACCGGGTAACTAATTTCCTGATCTCCGCAGTGCCCAGGTCTCCGGCTGGCAAGTGCACGCCTATGGTGTGTTCCTGGCCTTCATATCTCATATCAGCCAGGCGTTCAAAACAGATGGAACCCGCGTCAATACCCTCTTCAAGGTAAGCCGCACGGGCCTGTTGTTCCATCTCGCGGATAACTCCCGTTATCTCATCTGCCCTGGTTTCATCGAGCAAAACCGGCCTGGTGTGAACATAGTCGCGACGCAAATCCGACATGAGCATCCCCCATGCGGAGAACACCGCACAATGCGCCGGTATCACGACTTTCGGTATGTTCAGATCAGCAGCCAGCGCAGCGGCATGCAGTGCGCCGCCACCACCGAAGGCAACCATGGTGAAATCCCTGGGATCATACCCCCTGTTAATGGAAACCAGCTTCAACGCGTTCACCATATTGTGGTTGGCAATGCGAATCATCCCGCGCGCGGCAGCCTCCGCCCCCATCCCGGCACGCGCGCCCAGACGGGCCAATGCCGTGTGTACCGCGCCCATATCAGGCTGCACGCTTCCCCCGATAAAGTAATCGGGATTGATGCGCGCCAACAACAGGTTGGCGTCGGTTGTAGTGGGTTCCGTACCACCCCGGTTATACGCCACCGGACCCGGCACGGCGCCGGCGCTACGGGGTCCGACATGTATCCTGTCATATTCATCCACCCAGCCAACAGAGCCGCCGCCATTGCCGATCTCAACAATGTCGACAACCGGAGTCATGATGGGATAGCCACCGGAAACGTCACTCTGTTCGACCATATAGTGGCTTGTTGTCGAAACCCTGCCGTGATCGATCAGGGAACACTTGGCAGTAGTGCCGCCTATGTCAAAAGCAATAATGTTTTCAATACCCAGTAGTTTGCCCAGGGAAGCCGCGCCAAGCACACCACTGGCCGGCCCTGATTCCACGATCGTGATAGGGGTTTCCCTGACTGCATTGACTGTATTGATGCCTCCATTCGACTGCATCACGTAAAATGCCCCTGAAAACCCTCTCGTTTTCAGTGCGTTTTCCATATACACCAGGTACTTCCCGGCGCTGGGCCGCACGTATGCACACAACACAGCCGTATTACTGCGTTCATACTCACGCCACGCCTGCGTCAACTGGTGCGAAGCCACACACACTATCTCCGGCCACAACTCCCGAACCCTGTCCTGTACTTTTTGCTCATGGTCGGGATTGGCATAAGAATGGAGCAGGCAAATCGCTATTGCTTCCACACCGGCCTGCCTGAAGTCCTCGATCACAGGCGCCAAATCTTCGAGTCTGAGTTCAGCCAGAACCTCTCCCTTGCAGGACATCCGCTCCCGTATCTCACGTCGCAGGTAGCGCGGCACAAACGGCCGGGGTTTGCGATAGCGCAAGTTAAAGAAATCGGGGCGGTTGCCGCGGGCAATCTCCAGCACGTCGCGAAACCCGCAGGTGGTGATCAAGCCGGTCCTTGCCCCCTTGCGTTCCGTCAACGTATTGATGACTACGGTAGTGCCATGGGCAAAGAATTCGATAGCAGCATAATCCAGGCCGGCCTGGTCAATGGTATCCAGGACCCCAGCCTCGAAGTTCGGGGGTGTTGTATGCGCCTTTTCAGTCCTGAGCGATTGTATTGCACCGGAATCTTCATCGATTTCATAATAGACGAGGTCGGTAAAAGTACCGCCCACGTCCGTGGCTGCCCTGATTCGTCCCATAATGGTGATTATTGACCAGGGCAGTTTATTGTCAAGCTACACGTAAGGGTAGCTTGTGGCGCTTGCCGTATGCCGCACAATATGGCATGGATGATTTTTCCCGAGAGCAGGTGCCTGGCGACAAGACCTACAGTGGTATTCATATAGGCATGATTATTGTCGGTGGTGTTATCGGCATACCCGGATTCTTGCAGGCTGCCAAAGTAGGCGGCAGCCTGGGCCTGGAAAAGGCTGTCCTGGCATTTCTGGCCGGCGGCTTCATCCTGGGTAGTCTTGGTGCGCTGACCAGTTACGCCGGCACCAGGACCAGGTATTCCACCTACATGCTGACCGGGTTTGCGTTCGGCAGGACGGGCGGCAAAATCGTAAATTTCATCATCGCCCTGACCCTGATCGGCTGGTACGGAGTTATCATCAACGTATTCGCTGCCGCAGCCGATCTGGTTGTACAGAGCCGGTACGGCCCGGGAGTGCCCGCGTGGACATACATCGTCATGGGTTCCTGCCTGATGGTTGGTGTCACCCTGTCCGGTTTCAAAGGTATCGACAAGCTCGCCCTGTGTCTGGTGCCGGTAATGTTGATCTTCCTGCTCTATGCCGCCTGGCTTTCCTGGGATGACGTCCAGTCATGGAGCCGGGGCAATCCCGGTGCGCCGTCCATGAGTTATTCCACTGCAATCTCATCTGTTGTCGGCGGTTATATTGTGGGTGTAGTCATTCAGCCGGACTACAGCCGTTTTGCCAAAAATGTGCGCCATGCGATGTGGGCAGTCTTTATTGCCCTGTGGGTGGTACAGACCCTGGTTTTTTTCCTGGCAGCCGTACCCAGCGTTGCCACCGGGGTATCGAACCTGATCAGGATCATGGTCACACTGGGTATCGGTGTGCCCGCGTTTCTCCTGCTGCTGCTTGGCTCCTGGTGCAGCAACGTGCTGTGCCTGTATTCATCGGGGCTGTCGTTGACTACCATTTTCATGCGCGCACACCTGTGGCAACTGCTCCTGGCCATAGGCGTTGCCGGTACCGCGCTGGCGTTCATGTACACGGATGAATACCTGGTCCCCTTCCTGGTGCTGCTGGGTGTCACCGTGCCACCGATTGCAAGTATCTACGTATTGGACGTCGTACTTATCCGGCGCGGCGCAACAGGAATGAATCCGGCAGATATAGAACCCGGCATCAACGTCAACGCGTTTAGCGCCTGGGGCGCCGCCGTGCTGGTTGGTTACCTGGCGGAAACCGAACAATTTTCCATTTCCGGCATCGCCAGCCTTGATTCAATTATCACGGCGACAGTTGTTTATTATGGTGTGACTACGTTACGTAATATGCAGCAGGTCTAAATTCTTCCCTGGAAGCAACCCGTCAGTTTGGGAAAGGTCATGGCTTCCTTGACCCAATACGGCCAGGTTTTATTCGATCTGATAGAGACAAGCCAGAAAAAATGCAGCAAGCACTTGACATCTGTAAACTTGTCAACAGACTATTGTTCAATCAGTGAACCGCCCCGGATTTGCTGGAGACACTTGAGCGATATTTTTCGGGAGATGTGGGAAATCAACCGCAAGCTAATCAGGGCAAGTAGATAAAGAAAGACTAGTGATGGCTATCAACAGAGATAAACCAGACCGATGGAAACAAGATATTGCACGGTCGGTGGACATGTACAACGACTGGTTCATTCGATTTGCTCCAGAGGCTTACCGGACCACACGGGTACAGACCACGAAGGATGTTGAGGCCACACTGAAAGCGACCAAGAATCTGACCCATATAGGACCGGATCTGCTAAGGGCCAAGCCCTCTGTGTTGCCTACATTGCGGATGTCCACTTGTCCACCCTTGGCCGTGGACCGACTGATCGGTCTGGCTAAAGTGTCAGGGAACTTGGTTAAGTCTATGGAGAAGGAACACAGAATGCCACCACAAATGCCACAACAAGACTTGGACAGGGATCTTGAGAAGATCGGGAAAACAATCGAGAAGATGGCCGATCCAGATGTTTTCGCCTGGTTAAAACATGGCAAAAGTCCATCCAGAAAAGAGCTTTACCGAGCTGCAACGATCGTGGCTGATCGTTTGTGCGGAGC
>LXNI01002375.1_pt1 | contig 13271 bp, 14 predicted proteins | sample 809091 | NCBI WGS metagenome assembly LXNI01 (sample SAMN04870527, study PRJNA318959) | sponge metagenome | biome: 01000161; feature: marine sponge reef; material: water | host: Sarcotragus foetidus | place: Greece: Milos, Mediterranean Sea | collected 2013-05-29 | depth 5-7 m | reverse complement strand
GACCTGATCGGCAATCTGGGCGGGAACCCCGAGTTCCGCAGCCTCCCCGGCGGCGGCGAAGTCGCCAATTTCTCCGTCGCCACCAATGACGGCTACCGTGATCGCCAGAGCGGCGAATACAGGCAGTCCACCGAGTGGCACCGGATTGTCGTCTTCCAGGACGGCCTGGTCGCCATGCTGCGCAAGCACGCCGCCAAGGGCCGCCAGGTCCACATCACCGGCAAGCTGCGCACCCGGAAGTGGCAGGACCGCGACGGCAACGACCGCTACACGACCGAGATCGTGGTCGGCCCGCGCGGCTGCATCGGCTTCCTCGACCGCAAGCCGGACGGGGCGGACAACGGCGACCGGCCGCCGGCGCCGCCCCCGGAGGCATACGACATGGACCTCGCCGCCTGAGGCATCGTCCACCAGCCCCGGAGCCTGCGGGTTCCGGGGCTTTTTCTATTCCGTTCAGCGACGCCCCGGGGTCCGCCTCGGGGCGTTTTCTCATGTCGCCATCACGCGGCAGTCTTCAGTGCGGGGAATCCGCGCGGGCGCCACTGTGGCGCTGGCGCCCCGCCATGGCGCCCGTGGGCGCCGGACGTGAGGCGCTGGCGCCCGGGCGTGGCGCGCGCCGGTCCCGCGCTTCGAACGCCGGGGAAACGCCCACACGCAGCTGCTGAATCCATGGCGCCGGACATGGCGACCGCGGCCGCCCCATGGCGCACGGTCCAACCCCATGGGCGCGCTCCAGGAATCCACGGCCGCTCCATGGCGCGCAGGCCAACCCCATGGGCGCGCGCCACGAAATCCACGGCCGCTCCATGGCGCGCAGGCCAGCCCCACGGGCGCGCTCCAGGAATCCACGGCCGCTCCATGGCGCGCGGTCCAGCCCCACGGGCGCGCTCCACGGAATCCACGGCCGCCCCATGGCGCGCGGTCCAGCCCCATGGGCGCGCTCCATGGAATCCATGGACGCCCATGGAGGACGGGCGCCGGTCGGGGCGTCCACTTCCGGGCCTTCGCGCAGGCGCTCTCCGGGATCGACGGCAGCTGGGGCAGGCGGCGTCTCGACGGCAGCTCCCGCAGCGTCCAGGCGCTTCGGCGGCGCCGCCTCCCGAAACAGGCGGCGCTTCTGCGGCGCCTCCCGCAGCGCCCGGCGCTTCCGGCGGCGGCGCCTCCCGAAACAGGCGGCACCTCGGCGGCGGCTTCCGCAGCGGCCGACGCTTCCGGCGCTGGCGCCCGGGCGTGGAGCGCGCGCCGGTCCCGCGCTTCGAGCCCGGGGAAACGCCCACGTGCAGCTGCTGAATCCATGGCGCCGGACATGGCGCCCGCAGGCGCCCCACGAAATCCAGGACGCCACCCGGGCGCCGGCGAAAAGCACACCGCCCGGTTCGCTCGAAGGCTCGCGCGAGCACACCCGATAGCCGGTTCGTGCAAGACTCCGGCGCGCGCTATCCATGCCCTGTCCATGCACAGGACCTTCCCATGCACAGGCCGCACCCCCGGAATATCCCCTCTGTAAGGCGTAAAATCCGCGCTCGAACCCCAGGGTGCGCCGTGAAATCCCAAATCCATCAATCCAGGGCGCAATCCCCGCAACTCCCTGCAAGCGACGCAGCGACCCGAAGCGCGCGCCGGCGCCGCCAATCGCCCTGTAGCAGGGAAACCCGTCAGCATGGCGGCGCTTCACCCTCCTGCGTCACCCATGGCCGGCAGTCGGGTTTCGTTCGGCACGCGGGCCCGCACACGCACGACATGCACGCCGCATGGACACGCTGCATGAGCACACCGGTAGCGCGCGCCGTGTGTTTTTCGGCAACACCGGAGCACCCCTCATCAATGCTGTATCAATGTGCACGCCGCGCGCCGGGAATCCACCCGTTCCGATCCTGGGGGGCGCCGCAACATGCCCAATCCGCGAACTCAAGGCGGAATCCCCGGGGGCGCCTGCAAACGAGGCAGCGACACAGGCCGCCCGCCAGTGCCGTCAGCCCCCTGAATTCCTCAAGAATCGACAATCCGCTTTCATCCGGTACGCGCACGGACGACCATGCGTTTCCCGCCCGATTCCGGAGCACACCATCCATGTCGTATCCAGACACACGGGGCACCCCGTGGAGCACCCCGCGAATCCACGGCCGCTCCACGACGAACCCCGAAAAAGTCCCAATCTGCAAATGCCAGGCTGAATTCCCCGCAAGAAAAATGATGCACGGGGTCTTGCGACGACTCCATAAATCCCCTACAGTGCAATCACTTGCGAGGAAGACAGCGCTTCTGCCCCCAGGGTCACCTACGGAACCAAATTCGTCCCTGGTTGGCACACCACCAGGAAACGGCTGAACAGCAGGCCGCCGATGATGATGATGAACAGCACGCTGGTCAGTTCCGCCGTCTGGCGCGCGCTTTCCCAGATTTGCGCGGCGCCGATCCGGCGGCGTCCAAGCGCGATCAGCAATGCCCCGACCGCGCCCAGCGCGCCGGCGGCGGTCGGCGGGGTAATGCCGGTATAGATGCCCCCCAGCACGATGACGACCAGCAGGAACATTGGCCAGATGCCGGTCAGGCCGCGAATCTTGTCCCTCAGCCGGGTCCGCAATTCGGCCCGCGGCGCCCAGTCGGGCCGCAATTTCAGCATGACCGGGATGGCGACCACATAGAGCGCAGCGGTCAACAGGCCGGGGACGATGCCGGCGATGAACAGTTCGCCGATGCTTTCTCCGGTCAGAATGCCGAAAATGACAAAGGTCAGGCTCGGGGGAATGAGCGCGGCGAATGTGCCTGCCGCAGCGATGCACCCGGCGCTGATACCCCGGTTGTAGCCGAGCGCCAGCATCTCCGGCAGCGCGATGCGGGTGAACATGGCGGCGTTGACGACAGTCGAGCCGCTGATCGCGGCGAAGCCTGCCGAGGCAAGGACGGTCGCGACATAGAGGCCGCCGCGCACACCCTCCAGCCATCGGTTCACCGCGGCATAAAGCTCGGAGATGATTCCGGCCGATGACGCCAGCGCGCCCATCAGCACGAACATCGGGATGACGGCGAAGGCATATTCGCTGGCGGTGGCGTAAGGCAGCGTCTGGAAGGTGACGAGCACGAAATCGAGATCCGTCACCAGCGCCATGCCGACGGCCCCGACAAGGGTGATGCAGAAGGCGATAGGCACACCCAGCGCTGCGAACAGGATCAGCGCGCCGATCCCGATCAGACCCATGATGATCGGCTCGCTCACAGGGCCTCGTCCTGCGGTGCGCGCGCGTCATGGGCGTCCGGATTGCCGGCCAGCAAATGCAGGAACTGGCGGACGCTCTCCAGCATCGCGATCGTGCAACCGGCGCAGACCGCGATCTTGGATGGCCAGATCGGGAAGCGGGTCAGGCCCCAGCTCCGTTCGTCGATAGCGACGCTTTCGAACGCGCCGATGCCTGTGCGCCACGCCAGGAAGCCGAAAAAGAAGATCGCGGCAGCGAGCGCAAGACCGGTGAACGCGGCCTTGATCCGCCCGGTAAAACGATTGAAGAGGATATCGACGGTGACATGGCCGCGCCGCCTCTGCGCATAAGCCAACCCCATGAACACCACGACTGCGAGGCCGGCCTGGCTCATCTCCAGCGCACTCGGCACCGGGAGCGAGAAGAGCTGCGTGCCGAAGCTGTCGGCAGTGCCCACGATCGCCAAAAGGCCGATAAACACCGCCGCGACCGCCAGCGCGGCGGTCCCGAGCCAGCGGACCGACCTGTCGAGGAATCGCAGGAGGGCGGTCATCGCATGGATGCGCCCCGGCGCGGGGGGCCGTCCGGGAAACGGGCCGGCTAGAGGCCCAGATCCTTGCGGACGGCGGCCGCATAGGCTTCGGCTTCCTTCTGTTTGCCGAGCTTGGCCATTTCCGCGATCCATTCGTCGATCATGTCGGGCACGGTGTCTTCGAGCTTCTGTTGCTCCTCGAACATGACGACGGTGGCGCCCTTGTCGATCAATTGCTGCCTGGCGGCGGCATCGACCTTTTTCGTGTCGGCGACGCCCCATTCGGTGGCCTCTGCGCCCACTTCCACAAGAAGGTCGCGAACATTCTCCGGCAGGCCGTCGAATTTGCGCTTGTTCATCGCCAGATAATAGGCATTGATGCCGCCGAATTTCACGTCGATGACATAGGGCGCCACTTCATAGAGCTTGAAGACCACGAAGAACGGGTAGGTCAGGTAGGAGCAGTCCATCGAGCCGCGCTTCAGCGCCTCATACATCTCCACCGGCAGCACATTCACCGGCGTGGCCTTCAGCGCTGCGAACATTTTCGGCATGTAGTTGCCGAATGTGCGGATCTTCAGGCCTTCCAGGTCCTTCACCGTCTTCACCGGCTTGGTGCAGATGAGCTTGTAGTTGGGCAGGTAGCGGTTGATGAGCGGCTTGATGTTGTTGCGCTCATATTCGGCGATCTGGTCCGGGTTCCCCCTGTCCATTTTCATGGCGGTGCGCATGACGGCCTCGCCGTCAAAAAAGGTCATCGGCAGCGAATTGGTCATCGCGCCGAACGGCAGGGCGGAGGTAAAATAACCCTGAACCACCGAGCCCATGTCGATGGCGCCCTTGGAGACGAGGTCCAGAATTTCGTTCGACTTGCCGAGCGCGCCGCCGAAATGCATCTTGACCTTGACCTTGCCGCCCGAGCGTTTCTCCACCTCTTCGGCAAACCACATTGCCGGACCGTTCATATAAACGGCCTTCGGAAAGCCGGTAGCGTAGCGGAACGTGATTTCCGGATAGTCCTCGGCCTGGGCCTGCATGGAGCCTGCAACCAGAAGCGCCAGCCCCGCCAATCCTGCCTTCGACGCCTTCGACATTCTTGGTCCTTTCCCGGTTTTCATTTGTCGATACTGTTCCTGAACGAGACTCGCCCGCCCGAACGCCAGGGAACGGGCCGCTCGCAAGGGCTGAACCGCCCCGAAACTACCGCGGCTTGCGGCGAAGGCCGCCCGTGCCGTAGAACAGGATCTGCTCGCGCCGTTCGGCGTCGGCGGCGACCCTGTCGAAATCCGCTTCGTCCATCCGCCCGGCCGGCGGCGGCACGAGGGCGAAATGCCCGAACCGGTCTTCGCCCGCGACCAGCGTCACTTCCGTTTCCGGACCGGAGCGCGCGCGCATGGAGGGCGCGATATAGCGGATGGCCGCGCCGATCCGCCGGTCGCCGGTGCGGTTGGGGCCGGAAGCGTGGAACAGGTGGCCATGGTGCAGCGAGGCCTGGCCCGGCCGGAGCACGACATCGACCGCAGCCTCCTCGTCCACCTCGACCTGGATTTCCTGGCCCCGGGTCAACAGATTGTCCGCCGCGAAGCTGTCGGCATGCGGCACGATGCGCTCGCGGTGGCTGCCGGGGATGAAGCGCATGCAGCCGCTCGCCTGCGTCGTCGGCGAGAGCGCCACCCAAAGCGTCGTCTCCTCGGCCTTGTCGAGGCCCCAATAGGTCAGGTCCTGGTGCCAGGAGACATAGCTCGGCGTGTTGGCTTCCTTGATGAACAGCCCCGACCCCCAGACCATGACATCGGGGCCGAGCACCGCCCGGGCCGCCTCGACCATCTTCGGATGGCGCACGAGGCGGTCGAAGGACGGCAGGAAGCGCGCCGGGAAGCCGCGCAGCAGGCCGAGCCGCTGGCGGTCATGGGCCAGCTCCGCTTCGCCCCGCTCCAGGTCGGCTCGCAATTCCCCGGCTTCCGCCTGCGTCACGATATCGAGCGGGAAGACGAACCCGTCGCGGGCATAGTCCATCGCGGTTTTCGATGCGGTCATGTTCATGGTTGGGCCGTGCAGCCTCTCGGCCGCTCTCCGATGTTGACGGTCATGTGCGCCGGCCTAGTCCCGGTAGCCCGGGTCGTCCCGGTCGAGCATGTCGAGATAGGCGGGCCAGTCATTGTCCCGGGCGGGCTGGGCGAGGAATTCATCGAACTGCCGGGCGGTCTTCTCGCAGACCGCGGCGGCAGGCATGTTGAGCGCCGTCCCGGCCGCACGTGCCGCCGCCATGGCGTCCAGTTGCGAGGCGCAGGCGCGCTCCAGCTCGTAAAGCAGCACCCATGTCATCGGGATCGACGGGCCGGCGGCGAGCAGGCCGTGATTCTTCAGCACCAGCGCGCGGCCGTTCCGGCCGATATCGCGCGCCAGCCGCTCGCGCTCGTCCAGCCCCGTCTCATGGCTCTCCCAGTCATGGTAGCGGGTGCGCCCGTGGAAGATCATCGCCGTCTGCGAGATCGGCAGCAATTCGGCGTCCAGCGAGGCAAGCGCCATGCCGGGCGCGGTGTGGGTGTGCGCCGTGCAGGCCACGTCCGGCCGCGCGTCGAGCACGGCCGAATGCAGCATGATGCCGACCGCGTTGAGCGGGCTGCCGGTCTCCAGCGGATCGCTTCCCTCGCGGTCGGTCTTGACCAGCGAGGAGGCGGTGATCTCCTCGAACATGAGGCCGTAGGGGTTGAGCAGGAAGCGGTCGGGCTCGTCGGGCACACGCGCCGAGAAATGGGTGAGCGCGAGGTCGGAGAGGTCATGCTTCGCCGCCAGCCGGAAGACGGCCGCCAGATTGACGCGCGCCTCCCATTCGGCCTCGGAAACGCGGGAACGGATATCGGACATGGGATCGGTGCTCCCCGCTCAGTGCCGCCAGGAGGAATCGGCCCGGTCGAGCAGGCGAAGCTGCGACTCCCAGCCGTCATAGGGGTTGTGGCTGCGATTGGCCCGCGGGCGGTTTTCCTGCTCGTCGAGGAAGGCGTCGGAGAGCGTCGCGAGCGGCGCGCCCGTCGCCTCGGCAAGCATCTGCGTCTTCGCGGCCTTTTCCAGGTCGTAGAGCCGCGCCCAGGCCTCGCGCACGCTGCGCCCGCAAACGAGGAAGCCGTGGTTCTTCAGCACCATGACCTCGGCGTCGCCCATATCGGCGATCAGCCGCTCGCGCTCGTCGAGATCGAAGGCGATGCCCTCGTAATCGTGATAGGCGATGCGGCCGTGAAACTGCATCGCCTTCTGGTTCAGCGGCCGCAAGCCCTGCGGCAGCGCCGCCAGCGCGATGCCGGTGCGTGTGTGGGTGTGGGCCACGCAGGCGAAGTCCGGCCGCGCCATGTGGACGGCCGAGTGGATGGTGAAGCCGGCGGCATTGACCCCGTAACGGTTCTCGCCCAGCAGATTGCCCTCGGTATCGACCTTGACGAGGTTCGACGCCGTCACCTGGTCGAACAGCAGGCCGTAGGGATTGAGGAGGAAGGCATGCCCGGCGCCCGGCACCCGCGCCGAGAGATGCGTATAGGTGAGGTCCGTCATGCCATGCAGGGCGCAAAGGCGGTAAAGCGCGGCGAGATCGACCCGGACCGCCCATTCCTCCGGGCTGACGCGGTCCTGCATCGAATAGTCGGCGGCGTGGGAATCGGGCATTGCGTGAACTCCTCGGGCGGCGCCCGGCTTTGCGGCGCGCGAATTCCGCATAGGATAGACCGAAATCCGCAAGCGAAGGAACCGCTTCCATGAGCATCGGCTATGTCGGCCTCGGCAATATGGGCGGGGCGCTGGCCCGCCGCCTCGCGCTCACCCATCCGCTGCGCGTCTTCGACCTGCGCCCGGAGGCGATGCAGGCGCTGGCGGCGCAGAATTGCGCGCCCGTCCAGTCGGCCGCCGCGCTCGGCGCGGAATGCGGCACGGTGCTCACCTGCCTGCCGACCTCGGAGGATGTGCGCCAGGCGGTGTTCGGGCCGGCCGGGCTCGCCGAGGGCATGGCCGCGGGCGGCCTCGTCATCGACCAGACCACGGGCGATCCGAATGCGACGCGCGCCATGGCGGCGGAACTGGCGGAGCGCGGCATCAGGCTGATCGACGCGCCGGTCTCGGGCGGCAGGCAGGGTGCGGACGCCGGCACGATCGCTATCATGGTCGGGGCCGGCGACGCCGACTATGCCGAGGCGCTGCCGCTGCTGCACGCCATCAGCCCCAATGTCTTCCATTGCGGCGGCACCGGCGCGGGCCATGTCATGAAGCTCGTGAACAATGTGATCGCGGCGTCCGTGGCGGCCGCAAGCTGGGAGGCGGTTGCGGTGGGCGTCAAGAACGGCCTCGACTTCGCCAAGGCGATGGAGGTGCTGAACAAGGCGTCCGGCCGGAGCTACATGTCGGAGACCGTGCTGGCGGCGCAGACCGGGGGGCCGCATCCCTTCGGCTTCGGCCTTGCGCTGATGCACAAGGACGTCCGCCTCGCCACCCAACTCGGCGCGGACAGCGGCGCGCCGATGTTCCTCGCCAATGTCACGCGGGAGTTCTACCAGGCCTCGCTCGCCCATCTCGGTCCGGACGCAGACATGACCGAGCTGATCCGCACCGTGGAGCGCAATGCGGATGTAAAGGTGGTGCCGTAACGCAAATATCCGGCGGCGGGCGCATAATCCGGCCGCTTGACGCGCCGCAGCCCGCTCCTAGATTGCGGCCTTTCCGTAATCCGGGACATCTGCCAGTCCGATGAGCGAGATCGCCCTGACATTGCCTGACGGCTCCGTGCGCCCCTTCGCGCGCGGCGGCACCGGCGCCGAGCTGGCGGCGGCCATTTCCAGGAGCCTCGCCAAGCGCGCGGTCGCCATCCGCAGGGACGGCGCGCTTTGCGACCTCTCCGAGCCGCTCACCGGGGACGGCGCGGTCGAGATCGTGACGCGCGACGATCCGGACGGCCTCGACCTCATCCGCCATGACGCCGCCCATGCGCTCGCCGAGGCGGCGAAGGAGCTCTACCCGGACATCCAGATCACCATAGGCCCGGTGATCGAGAACGGATTTTATTACGACTTTTCGCGCGCCGAACCGTTCACGCCGGACGATCTGGCGCTGCTCGAGGCGCGGATGCGCGAGATCGTGGACCGCGACGAGCCGATCGCCCGCGAGGTCTGGGACCGCGACGAGGCGGCGCGCTTCTTCGAGGCGGAAGGCGAGCATTACAAGGCCGAGATCATCCGCTCGATCCCCTCGGCGGAGCCGATCACGCTCTACCGCCAGGGCGGTTTCGTGGATCTCTGCCGGGGACCGCATCTGCCCTCCACCGGGCGGCTCGGCAAAGCGTTCAAGCTGATGAGCGTGGCCGGCGCCTATTGGCGCGGTGACCACCGCAACGAGATGCTGCAGCGCATATACGGCACGGCCTGGCGCAACGACAAGGAGCTCAGCACCTATCTGGAGCGCCTGGCGGAGGCCGAGCGGCGCGACCATCGCCGCCTCGGGCGCGAGATGGGGCTGTTCCATCTGCAGGAGGAAGCCGCCGGCTCGGTGTTCTGGATGCCCAAGGGCTGGACGCTGTTCCGCGTCTGCGAGGACTATATGCGCATGCGCCTCGACGCGAACGGCTATGTCGAGGTGAAGACGCCGCAATTGCTCGACCGCGCGCTCTGGGAGGCGTCCGGCCACTGGGAGAAGTTCCGCGAGCACATGTTCGTGGCCGAGGCGGCGGAGGATCGCCTGTTTGCGCTCAAGCCGATGAACTGCCCCGGCCATGTGCAGATATTCAAGCAGGGCATCAAGAGCTATCGCGACCTGCCGCTGCGCATGGCCGAGTTCGGCGCCTGCCACCGCAATGAGCCCTCGGGCGCGCTGCACGGCGTCATGCGGGTGCGCGCCTTTACCCAGGACGATGCCCATATCTTCGCGACCGAGGACCAGGTAACGGCCGAGACGGAGCGTTTCTGCGCGCTGCTCCAGAGCATTTATGCGGATTTCGGCTTCGAGGATGTGCTGGTCAAATTCTCGGACCGCCCGGAGGTTCGCGCCGGCGAGGACGAAGTCTGGGACAAGGCCGAGACCGCGCTGCTGGACGCCGTGCGCGCGACGGGGCTGGAGGTCGAGCTCAACCCCGGCGAGGGCGCCTTCTACGGCCCCAAGCTCGAATTCGTGCTGCGCGACGCCATCGGACGGGACTGGCAGTGCGGCACCTTCCAGGTCGATTTCGTGCTGCCGGAGCGGTTGAACGCCAGCTATGTGGCCGAGAGCGGCGAGCGCCGCCGGCCGGTCATGTTGCACCGGGCCATTCTCGGCTCCTTCGAGCGCTTCATCGGCGTGCTTATCGAGCATTACGCCGGGCGGTTCCCGCTTTGGCTGGCGCCGGTGCAGGCGGTCGTTGCCACGATCACGAGCGATGGCGATGATTATGCGCGCGAGGTGTTCGCGCGGCTGAAGGCGGCGGGGCTGCGCGCCGAACTGGACCTCCGCAACGAAAAAATCGGCTTCAAGGTCCGCGAACATTCCCTCGCCAAGGTGCCGGCCCTGCTGGTCGTCGGACGCCGCGAGGCCGAGCAGGGAACGGTCGCGCTGCGCCGGCTCGGCTCGCAGCAGCAAGAAATGCTTGCAGTGGACGACTCGATTCGTACCCTGTCAGCAGAAGCGGCGGTTCCGAGCCGGGGCCGCTAGCGGGAGAGTAACGGGAAGGAGACGGTCCATAGTTCGATACACCTCTACAGTGCCGCCCAGAAAAGAAGGGCCGCGCGTCAATGAGGACATAGAAGCACGGTCGGTTCGGCTGGTCGCTGCCGATGGCAGCATGGTCGGCGTCGTCGAGATTCACGAAGCGCTGGGGGCGGCCCGGTCTGTCGGCCTCGACTTGGTGGAGGTCTCGCCGAATGCGGAGCCGCCGGTCTGCAAGGTCCTCGATTACGGGCGTTTCAAATATGAGGCGCAGAAAAAGAAGAACGAGGCGCGCAAGAAGCAGAAGACCATCGAGGTCAAGGAAATCAAGATGCGCCCCGGGATCGAGCAGCATGATTACGACACCAAGATGCGCTCGGTCCGCAGGTTCCTGGATGAAGGCGACAAGGTGAAGGTGACCTTGCGCTTCCGCGGTCGGGAGCTTGCCCATCAGGAAGTCGGCCGCGCCGTCCTGCAACGGGTCCAGACGGAGCTCGGCGAGGCCGTCAATGTCGAGCAGTTCCCGAAGATGGAGGGACGGCAGATGGTCATGGTGATGTCGCCGCGCTGACGCGCCGGCGCCGCCTGCCTCCTCGACCGACGCCGGGTGCGACGGCATAGCCGCGGGCGCCGGCCTTGCGCCCTGCCGCGGGGCCGGCTATATCGCGCGCCTCTGGATACGGACGGTCCGGCGCGTATGAGGGCATGCCCGGCCGTCCTGAATCCGCCTTGCTCGAAGGACAGGAAAATGCCCAAGCTCAAGACGAAGAGCAGCACGAAGGGCCGGTTCAAGAAGACCGGTTCCGGCAAGGTGCTGATGAACCACGCCTATAAGCGCCACTGCCTCGCCAACAAGTCGAAGCGGATGAAACGCCAGTCGCGCGGCACCACGACAATGTCGAAGCCGGACGCGAAGGTCGTGCTCCGCTTCATGCCCTACGCCTGAGCGGGAGGATCGCAAGCCATGTCCCGCATCAAGGGCGGCGCCGGCAATCGCCGCCGCCACAAGAAGGTTCTGGCCCAGGCGAAGGGTTATCGCGGCCGGGCGAAGAACAATTTCCGCATCGCCATAGAGCGCGTCGAGCGCGGGCTGCAATACGCCTACCGGGACCGCCGGACGCGCAAGCGCAACTTCCGCTCGCTCTGGATCCAGCGCATCAACGCCGCCGCGCGCGAGCACGGGCTCACCTATTCCGCCTTCATGGACGGCATCGCCAAGGCCGGCATTGAGGTGGACCGCAAGGTGCTTGCCGACCTCGCCGTTCGCGAGCCGGAGTCCTTCAAGGCGCTGGTGGAGCAGGCGCGGGCGGCGCGCGCCTGACCGGCGGGCCAAGGACGTTCCCCGGGACAGAGGGCCTTCCCATGTCGGACGAATTGACGGCGCTCCGGGACGAGCTGGAGGGCGCCGTGCGGGCGGCCGACAGCCTGGAGGCGCTGGAGGATGTGCGGGTGCGCGCGCTCGGCCGGCGCGGCGTCGTCACGGAGCTGATGAAGAGCCTCGGCAAGGCCGCGCCGGAAGAACGGCGCGCGCGCGGCCAGGCCCTCAACCGGCTGAAACAGGCCGTCTCGGACGCCATGGAGGCGCGCAAGGCGGCGCTGGCCGAGACGGAGCTGGAGCGCCGCCTCGCGTCCGAGCGCATCGACGTCACGCTCCCTGTCCGGCCCGCCCCGGAAGGCAGCCTGCATCCGATCTCGCAGACCATAGACGAGATCACGCAGATTTTCGGCGCGATGGGCTTCCGCTGGGCCGAGGGGCCGGATATCGAGGACGACTGGTATAATTTCACCGCGCTCAACATCCCGCCGGAGCATCCCGCGCGCCAGGAGATGGACACCTTCTATCTCGCAGGCGGGGCCGGATCGCGCCCGGTGCTGCGCACCCATACCAGCCCGGTGCAGATCCGCACCATGCTGGAAACGCCGCCGCCGCTTCGCGTCATCGTTCCGGGCCGCACCTACCGCTCGGACCATGACGCCACTCATTCGCCCATGTTCCACCAGGTCGAAGGGCTGGCCATCGGCAGGTCGATCCATATGGGTCATCTCAAGGGCTGCCTGATCGCCTTCTGCCGCGCCTTTTTCGGCGTGGCCGACCTGCCGGTGCGCTTCCGGCCGAGCCATTTCCCGTTCACCGAGCCTTCGGCGGAGGTCGATATCGGCTGCACCCGCGAGGGCGGGCAGCTGCGCATCGGGGCTGGCGGCGACTGGCTGGAGATCCTCGGCTCCGGCATGGTGCATCCGAAGGTGATCGCCAATTGCGGCCTCGACCCGGAAGAGTGGCAGGGCTTCGCCTTCGGCATGGGCATCGAGCGCATCGCCATGCTGAAATACGGCATTCCGGACCTGCGCACGATGTATGATTCGGACCTACGCTGGCTCCGGCATTACGGCTTCCGGCCGCTGGACATTCCGGACCTGGTAGCGGAGGCGGCGGCGTGAAGTTCACCTTCTCCTGGCTGAAGGACCATCTCGACACCGAGGCCACGCTGGAAGAGGTCTGCGAGGCGCTGACCATGCTCGGCCTCGAGGTGGACAGTGTCGAGGACCGCGCGCGGGAATTTACGTCCTTCACGACCGCCCGCGTGCTCTCCGCCGAGCCGCATCCGCAGGCGGACCGCCTCCGCGTCTGCCTGGTGGATACGGGCGCGGAAGAAGTGCAGGTCGTCTGCGGCGCGCCGAATGCGCGGGCCGGCATGATGGGCGTGTTCGCGCCGTCCGGCAGCTGGATACCGGGCACGGCGCTCCGGCTGAAGAAGACCGCCATTCGCGGCGTGGAGAGCAATGGCATGCTGCTGTCCGAGCGCGAGCTCGGCGTCTCGGACGAGCATGAGGGCATTGTTGACCTGCCGGCCGACACGCCGCTCGGCGCGCCCTATGCGCGGATTGCGGGA
>LXNI01002374.1_pt1 | contig 13272 bp, 11 predicted proteins | sample 809091 | NCBI WGS metagenome assembly LXNI01 (sample SAMN04870527, study PRJNA318959) | sponge metagenome | biome: 01000161; feature: marine sponge reef; material: water | host: Sarcotragus foetidus | place: Greece: Milos, Mediterranean Sea | collected 2013-05-29 | depth 5-7 m | reverse complement strand
GAGATGTAGACGCCGTGGTTGGTGCCGGCGTACAGCAGTCCCGCCCGGTTCGGGTCCTCGCGGATGGAGTTCACGTAGGCATCGTCCCGGATTCCGTCAACGATTCGGGTCCAGGTCGCTCCGAAATCATCGGTTTTCCATATATGGGGCCGAAAATCATCGAGCAGCGCGCGCCGCGCCGAGACATATGCCCGCCCCGCGTCGAACGCCGAGGCGTCGATGAGGCTCACGCGCCCGAAGTCGGGCATGTCGGGGGGCGTCACGTTGGCCCAGCTCTCGCCGCCGTCGCGCGTCACGTGCACGAGCCCGTCATCGGACCCCGTCCAGATCACGTCGATGTCGACCTTGCCGGGACCCACGGCGAAGATCGTCGCATAGACCTCGGGGCCGTTCATGTCGCCGGTGATGGGGCCGCCGGACCGCCCCAGCGTCATGGGGTCGGCACGGGTGAGGTCGGGGCTCAGGACGTCCCAGTTGGTGCCGCCGTCGGTTGTCCGCCAGAGCCGGTTCGACGACGCGTACAGCACGTTGGGATCAATGGGCGAAAAGATGATGGGAAAGGTCCACTGCCACCGTTCGACCATGTCCAGGGCCGGCTCCCCGGAGTAGAACCAGGGGTAGGGATTGACCTCGCGCGAAGTGCCCAGGCGCCGGTTGAACCTGTCGATGTAGCGGCCGTTGTTGGTGCCCGAGAAGAAGACGTCGAGGTCCTTGGGGTCGGGCGCGATGTAGCCCGGCTCTCCGCCCCCGGCGACGTAGTGCACCCCCATCGAGCCTTCGGTGATCGCGGGTGCCCGGGCGCCCGAGTCGCCGGCGGTGTCGGCCAGCGCCGACGCGAAGCGCCCCGCGTTCCAGTCCGACGGCAGGCAGAGCGTGCTGTTGTCCTGCTGCGACCCGCAGATGTGGAAGGGGATGTGCGCCGTCGTGACGCCGTGGTAGAACTGCGCCGTGGAGAATTCCTGGTCGGTCCAGTCGCTGCCCGTGGCGTAGCTGACCGCGCCGCCGCCGTCGTTCGCGACCACCACGTGCGCGGGGTCGTCGGGGTCGATCCAGAAGTCGTGGAAGTCGACGTGGGTGCCGTTGTTGATGACCTCGTAGCTGGCGCCGCCGTCGGTGGAGCGGAAGAACGAGGTGTTCTGCACGTACACCACGTCCTCGTCGTGGTGGTCCGCGAAGACGTGCGTGTAGTAGAAGGCGCGCTGCCGGATGCGCCGCTCGTCGTTGATGAGCTCCCACGTGGCGCCCGCGTTGTCCGAGCGGAAGAGGCCCCCGTCGTCGTGCTCGAAGAGGGCGTAGACGCGGTTCGAATTCGCGCTCGAGACCGCCACCCCGATCCGGCCCACGACGCCCTCGGGCGGCATCCCCGGGTTTCGGGTCATCTCGGTCCACGTGCTCCCGCCGTCGACGCTCTTGAACATGCCGCTGCCCGGCCCACCGGACGACATCGTGTACTCCTTGCGGAAGGCCTCCCAGAGCGATGCGTACAGCACGTCCGGATTGTTGCGGTCGATCACGAGGTCGATGGCGCCGGTGCGCTCGTCGCGGAAGAGGACCCGCTCCCAGCTGTCTCCGCCGTCGGTGCTCCTGAAGACGCCCCGCTCCTCGCTCGGCACGCCGTACTTCCCGAAGGACGCCACATAGACGATGTCCGGATCGGTCGGATGGATGCGGATCTTCGATATTCCGTGCGACTCGCGGAAGCCGATGTGCTCCCAGGTCTCGCCCCCGTCGCGGCTCCGGTAGACGCCGTCCCCGGGCAGGATGTTGCCGCGGATGCAGGTCTCGCCCGTGCCGATGAAGACGAGATCCGGATCGGTCTCGCTGACCGCGACCGCGCCGATCGACGCCGTGCTGATCTGGAAATCGGTGACGGGATACCAGTTCTCACCGCCGTCGATGGTCTTCCAGAGGCCGCCGCCGGTCGCGCCGAAGTAGGCTTCCTGCGGGCGCCCTTTGACGCCGGAGACCGCGATGGAGCGGCCGCCTCGGTCGGGACCGAGATTGCGCCAGGAGTAGCCGGCCAGAAAGGCCGAGTCGAGGACCACGGGTGTCTGGGCGTGGAGGGAGGATGCGAGCGGGCCCGGGCCCACCATGTCCACGTCCATGATGTCCGCGATGATGCCCGCGAGAGACGAGACCCGCGCGCCGAACCGCGTGTCGGTCAGGGCGGGAGTAATTGCGGAGAGCGTCGCGACGAGCAGAAACGGCTTGAGTGGGAAGCGCTTCACGGCAGCATTTTCTGTGGGTTCTTGGGAGCGGGGATGGGCCGGGTCAAGCTACCGGAGCGACGGAGGATGCAACAAGCGGGGGGGTGGCGGATCTCCGATTCCTGTTGCTCACTTCCGCCCGTTTTTCGTACTCTATGGCCATGATCGCGCCTCGATTTCCCGACACCGGAGCACCACACTCAACGAGACTCGCACACGCCGCCGGTCGATGAACGGCGACCGCATCAGACCGCGCGACATTCGGAATGTCCCCGCCTACACCTTCCTCGAGGGCGCGCGCTACCTCGGCATCCCACCCGCGACCCTCAGGTATTGGGTGCTTGGCCCCAGTCGCGGCCGCGGCAACGAATCGGCGGTTTCCCAGCCGCTTATCCACGCGCCCGCCGGAGCCAGGAATCGGCTGTCCTTCAACAACCTCGTGGAGGCGCACGTCCTTCGCGCACTCCGCACCGTTCATCGGGTCAAGATGACGGCGGTGCGTGATGCCCTGTCATTCGCCGAGGCAGAACTCGGAATCGATCGTCTCCTGCTCAGAGACGAACTGCGTACGTCCGGCCAGGAAATCCTGCTTGAGCGTCTTGGCCAGTTGATCTCGCTGTCGAAATCAGGTCAACTGGCGCTACGCCGGATTCTCGCAGAATACCTGAAGCGGGTTGAGCGAGATGAAAGCGCGCTCCCGTTCAGGCTCTATCCGCTGCCGCCTGGTTGGTCCAAGGAACGGAAGACCATAGTCATCGATCCACGGATCTCATTTGGTCGCCCAACTATCGCGGGATCCGGCATCTCAACCGAGGCGCTGGATCTCCCGGATTGACGCTGGAGAGACGGTCGACGCGCTTGCCGAGGACTATGGCCTCCGAACCACCCAGATTCACGATGCCGTGCTCTACGAAAAAGCGGCTTGACCAAGGTCTTCTTCGTTGATCGGGATCTAGGGCGCCGAATTCTGCCGGACGCACTTGAGCGCGCAGGTCTTGCCGTCGAACGGCACGACCTTCATTTCGCGCCCGACACTCCAGATGAAGTGTGGATTCCTCGTGTGGCGCAACAGGGCTGGGTGATCGTTTCTGGCCAGTTCAACCCAAGACGCTCGGCGAACCGGAGCGATTCGGTTGACGATGTTCCCGCGAGTGGCGGGTGCACTCTCGGCGGCGGTTGCCGCTATCTCGCGGTCTTACGGGAGGGCTACGGAGGATCCCCCTGGGTAGGTCGAGGGAGGGTCGAGACACCGCCACGGGATGAACCCGTCCCACCTAACTGATCTGGTAGTCCAGCGCCAGCGTGTGCTTACCGTCCTCATCCACGTGGATCTCCACGGTGCCCGACAGGCCGGCCAGCTCGCCCGTCCCGGAGCCCGGCACCACATGGCCGCCGGTGCGTGGCGGGGCTCCGGCCTCGGCGATCCCCCAGTGATGGAGCACGAACGTGCCCTCCCGCCCACCGAGCGTGCCCCTGACCTGTTCCGACGCGATGTATCCCGCGTTCTCCAGCGGGCCCTCGGCGCTGGCACGGCACATGAGCAGCCGCACGCGGCCTTCTCCATCCAGATCGCCCTGGTAGCGCTTGACGACGCGCGCTTCCGAGAGGAACGGGCCTTTGCCTTCCTCACCGTCGGGCACGGCATCCCAGCCGGTGATTTCGAAACCGGAGACGGTCTTCATGTTTAGCAGTCCTTGGGAAGGGGGTTTGAGTTCGCTCCATGGCCTGCTCCCAATTGCCAGGCCGGAACGTGACCTCCGTCGCTCACCTCAAGATAACGTAGCCCGATGATCACCTGGTCAGCGTGTCGCCCGACCCTCCAGCTTGTCGCTACGGCGTTCATCGGAGTTGTATTCGCTGTGCTCTCCGCCAGTTGCAGAAGCCTTCCGAGCGATACCGGCGATGTGAGGAAAACCATCGACTTCGATTTCGATGAGGGCCCTGTGGGGTTCGTCGCGGGCTTCGCCGACTATCCGCCGGCCCATGAGGAGATCTACGAATTGACCTCCGGGCACCGTGCCCTGCCGGCGCCTCTCGAGTCGCAGTCCGGGCTCTTCATTTCCGGGGTCAACAGGAGTGACGATCTGTTCATGTTCTTCAAGGGACCCATCGATGGCCTGACTCCCGGAGCGAGCTATGGCGTCGAGGTCAGCGTGGAGATCGCAACCAGCACGCCGGCCGGTTGCTTCGGCGTCGGAGGCGCGCCGGGTGAGAGCGTCTGGATCAAGGCCGGCGTAACCGCTGAAGAACCGGTCGCGGTCCTGGATGATTCCTACCTGCGCATGAACATCGACATTGGAAACCAATCCAACAGCGGCACGCAGGCGGTGGTGCTCGGCAACGTGGCGAATTCGCGGCAGTGCGAGCAGGCCCGGGAATGGGAGCTCAAGGGCCTGGAGAGTGAATCGACACTGGCGGACATCTCGGTTCCGGCCGATGGCCGGGTGTGGCTCCTGATCGGCGTGGATTCGGGATTCGAGAGCCGGACGGAGGTGTATTTCGCTCGGGCGGCGGTCACGCTGACGCCGGGTTCCGGGGGGGTAAGCGGGGGGCCCGATTGAGCTCGATGCTGATCTTCCCGCTGCGCCAGAGCAACGGCTGAGGCAGAAAAGGTCTGAAAACAAATCGCCATTCCGCTATTTCTTGACGACGGGCGTTCGATTCGCCATCTTATCGGTGCGTGGCTCGTAGCCCACCTCTAACGGGGTTCTTGGATGCCGATTTCTCAACACGAACTTGCTAGACGTCTCAGGAGCGCCCGCAAGGCCTGTCAAATGACTCAGGCCAAGGTCGGAAGGACCCTAGGGATTCCTCGCTCTGCAGTCTCCCAGATCGAAGGCGGGCAGCGGGGTGTTTCGGGTTTGGAACTTCATCGGCTTGCCCAGCTCTACTCGCGCGACCTGGGAGCATTCCTAGAGGATCGGTTCGAGACAACCAACCCCGTTACGGGCATGTTCCGGGCTCATCCTGAACTGCGGGGCAGCGTTGAAGCGATGGAATCCATCCGACGTTGTGGGGAATTCCATCGCGAGTTGATGAACTTGCACGAGTTGCTCGAACTGGATCGTTGCCTGCCGACGATTCCTTCGTACTCTTTGCCCGCTCCCAAGTCGAAATGGGACGCCGTGCAACAGGGAGATACGTCGGCTGAGCGGGAGCGCCGACGTCTTGACTTGGGAATCGCTCCACTCCCCGATGTGGCTGACCTATTGGGAGAACAAGGGATCAGCACAGCTCTGGTTGAAATGGACGACGGGATCTCTGGTCTCACGTGGATGACCAACACCAGCGAAATTGTAGTTGCGGCAAACCAAACCCATCACATCCTCCGTCGGCGTTTCTCCTTCGCTCACGAATACGCTCATGTCCTCTTGGACCGCGAGTTGAAGACCATCCTCAGTCACTCGGGCAACCGATCCAGCTTGACAGAGGTCCGGGCCAATGCGTTCGGAGCGTCCTTTCTGATGCCGGCCCAAGGGGTACGAAGCTACGTTGGCGCTCTCTCCAAGGGGCTTCCGAGCCGGACGAGGGTAGACACGTTTGATGAGAATGCGGCAACGCGCGTGGAGGGAAGGGTAGTCGCCCAGACTCAGAGCCTTGGAATCCACGACGTCGTGCGGATGGCCCACCATTATCGAGTGAGCCTCGCGGCAATGCTCTACCGCCTGAAGAATCTCGGATTTCTCACGGAGGCAGAGCGCTCTCGCCTTGCTGAGTATAAAGAGGCAGACATTGGGAAGCTACGGAGCGCCTTCGGGCTTCCAAGACTGGACCACGCAGGCGAACGGATGCGCTTTCGCTCCCGGTTTGTTGCATTGGCCATCGAAGCGTTCGAGCGCGGCCAGATCACTGGCCGGAAGCTTGACGAGTTGGGGAAGCTTGTCGATGTAGCACATCTCAGACTGATGCTCTCGAACGCTGGCTTTGGCGAGCGGCTGGATGCTAGCAGGAGCAAGACCAGTGAGCACTAGTCTGTCCGCCACTCGGCGAGTCGCAACCGTTGTATTGGACGCTAGCGTCCTGATCAACCTCTTGATCCTGAACCGCGTCGGTATCCTCGCGGAACTCCCCGGATACCGATTCGTCCTTCTCGATTCAGTAGAGCAAGAGATTCGCCGGCCCCGGCATCAGACCCTGCTGACCACAGCATTCGAACATGGATTTGTCGATCGAGCGGCTTCGGCTTCTCCAGAGGAGCTTAAGATCTTCGCGCAATACATTGCATCCATGGGTCTCGGCGAGGCTGCGTGCTTGGCCGCAGCCGAACACCGTGGATGGTTGCTTGCTTCTGATGAGCGCGGTCTATGCCGCAGCATCGCTGCTACTCGATTGGGAGCCTCCCGTATTCTGACGACAAGTGACATCCTCACGATCGCCCTCCAAAGCGGTGTCATCAGAATAGCTGACATTCGTGACGCGATGTCCAAACTCGAGTGGGATCCACGTCTGGATGCTCTCCAACACACCGCGCGAGCAGTTGCCCAATGACCGCGTCACTTTGGCCAAGCCGTTCGGATCGCGCAAGCCGAATGAGGTCGGGCTTGCGCGTGGATTCTGGCCCTGGTGCGTCCACGGCGGCACCACCTCTATGCGCCGTGATCCGCGTTGCGATACCCGATCCAACACCTTGGCCTACTCAGCAAGGGGTAGGCCCATATGCGTCCCGGCTCTACCAGTTACACTCTGTTCCATGCACCCCTCACGCGTTTCCTCTTGCATCACAACAACCAGCTTCAGGGAGAAATGAGATGGCGAATCAAGCCGACATCCAGTTCGAGATCACCGTCAACGGTATCACCATCAAGGTGAATCACGAAAAGCTCCTAGCCTCTGATGTCTTGGTGCTCGCAGCCCGACACCGTGCCATCAGCGGCCAACCCAAGGAATACATCTTGGAATCCAACGATCCCAAGCATGAATTCAAGGACGACGAGTGGGTCGATTTTCGCACCTACAAGGACTTCACGGCCGAGAGATCTACACCTACGCCGATCGCCGGAGACTAGTTCCATGAATAGCGCGTTGCGCCAAGTGAAGCACGAGCTAGAGGAATGTGGGTTGACCACCTATCTTGTCGACGGCATCCCCGAGGAGGTTGTGGCGTTCGAATACACCGTGCCAACCGGCCGGTATCGCGACCAGCGCGTAGATGTCGGCCTGAGCATGCAGGAACTCAACTATCCCGAGTACCCTCCCCATTGGATCCATGTCACTCCCCGAATCGAAGACCGCAGAGGTCCTCCAGGAAGAACGTTCACCGACTCACGGGGCCGTGAATGGGTAGGGTTTAGCCGCCCTCCTTCTGATTTCTGGGACAGTGCTCCTACTAAACATATGTCCCTTTACCTTCGCGAACATCTCCGACGATTCTGGAGGCACGCGTGAACCAGGACGTCGTACTCACATCCGCGTCAAATCGTCACGCTACCTCGCATCTCCTCAGCGACTTCAGCCAAGGCGTCTCGCAGGAACATCTCTGCTTCGGTCTGTGGCGATCGTCGCGAGGAAGGAACCGTTTCACCGCTATCGTCACCGACCTAATCTTACCGCGTCCGGGCGAGGTGCATCTACACGGGAACGCTAGCTTTGAAGGGCGGTACCTCACTCGCGCCACGCGCGAGGCTAAGTCAAGAGGCGCCGGCTTGGTTATGATGCATAGCCACCCCGGAACTGGGTGGCAGGACTTGAGCGACGCTGACGTGTTCGCCGAGCGTGACGTCGTGGCTTATCAAGCGCAGGCGACGGGAAAGTCTCTACTGGGAATGACTGTTGGAACGGACGGTCACTGGAGTGCCCGCTTCTGGTCTCCGGGACCCACCCAGATGAACCTTGATTGGTGTACCAAGGTTCGCGTGCCGCGCGAAGCTTTCTACCAAATTGATTGGCATCCATCCGCAATGCAGACCCTCGTCCAGAAACCAATGCTGAGGCGAACTATCGACACCTGGGGTATCGGTGTGCAAGCGCGCATCCAGCGGCTTCGTATTGGAATCGTCGGTGTTGGCAGCGTAGGCGCCATAGCTGCCGAAGCTTTGGCGCGCCTCGGCGTAGGAGAAATCACCCTGATTGACCCTGATATCATCGAAACTCACAACCTCGATCGCTTGATCTTCGGCACTCCGGGGCAGGTTGGAGAACTCAAGGTTGAGCGTGTGATGAAACATATTCGCGACCACTCCACTAACAGCAACGTGCGAGTGCGGGCCGTTCCCGAAGGTATCGAACGCGAGAGCGCATATAGGGAGGCCTTAGATTGTGACCTCCTGCTTAGTTGCGTGGACCGCCCGGTGCCTCGGGACGTACTCAACTACATCGCCATGGCCAGCAGCATTCCTGTGATCGATGCGGGAGTAGCCGTCGATGTCGATCCTCACACTCGCAAGTTCGAGTCTGCTAGATGGCGAAGCCATCTCATCATCCCTGGTAATGCGTGCCTCCGGTGCACTGGGCAATATTCGACCTCAGATGTCGTCATGGAACTCGACGGATCACTGGACAGCCCGTCCTACATCAGAAACCTACCCGAAGATCAGAGACCTCGACAGCAGAACGTGTTTCCGTTTAGCTTGGGCTGTGCAAGCATGCAGGTTAACCTGATGATACGGTATCTGGTCGCGGCAGCGTGGTGGCCGCCAATTCAGCGCCAGGAGCACCGCTTCTTGGGAGGGGAAACAAAGCGCGCGGTTGCTGTGTGTCAGTTGCATTGCCCCTTTCGCGAGCGCATCGGTTTGGGAAGTGGTGTACGACCGTCGTATTTGAAACCTCCCCCGGCAGCACAGCCTGCGCCTTGGCACAAGCAGCTCCGAGTCACGATCGGTAGTCTAATCGCGAGGTACAGACGCTAGTTCCTACTAACCCTCGGCTAACTAGCCGCTGTTTCAGGACGAATTGGATATTTCGCGCAGATGACACAGCTGGTCCAAGCATGATCCGGGAGCCAGTTCGGAGGATCCGATCTACACGAAGCTCCTTCAGTTCCACATAGTGGCGGAATGTGGTGCCGGACTCTCTGGTCACCCTGCGGTGGCAATACAATGAACCCGGAGGTACGTCGGCGAACGGGACTATGATTCTCGCCTCTGACTCAGACTCAAACCCGTACGACTTATGTAGATAAGGTATGGGAGACAGAGACGAAGATAGGTACTCAGGCACGGGATTGGTGTCGGAAAGAAGAAGATGATCACGCAGGCCGGGCACGGAGTTGAGCGATTCCAACACTTCGAACAGGTGACGATGCGCCGCTTTGACGGATTCCTTTCCATAGCGAACCTGCAATAGTGAGGACGTATCAGCCATGAAAGACAGAGGGAACACGATCGCACAGCCTCGCCCTCCGTCGCCATACGCACGCCAATAGTCCAGATCATCCACATCGGCCACTCTTGTCAAGCTTCGGAATGATGCCACATACGCCGGCATCAGTGACCTGTCCTCTAGTAGTGCCCACACATTGGGGTGCCGAGTGACCAAGGAATCATGTGGCTGCGATAACGATACAAAATAGCGGCCCTCATTGGGATCATTGGCGTTGTAGGTGTCGTAGGCACGAAGGCAGTTTGTGTCGGTTAGCTCGGGGAGCTCAGCGTGCCCTGAGCCGAGCGCGAAGGGGTCGTCACGCCGGACAGGACAACGGAGAATGGACAACAAGGCGTCCACGGATGTGTAGTGGGCCAGATATTCGGTGCCGGCTCGAAGGCCATACCGAGGTCTAATCAGGTTGGGGACGACACTCGCGAGGAGGCAATCGGCACTGTCACGGAATCCGTCCGCAAGGTATCTATCGATCCGCGTTGCGATGGCGGAGATTTCGGGTACGGGCATAAGCTTATCTTGTAACTAGAATGAGGATGGACGATGTTTGTTTCGATGGGGTGTGCTGGCCAGGGAAATGTTAACAGCTCGACATCGGGAGGCACATCCGCCCCCCTACCCCAACTCCTCCAACACCCGCTCCGGCCGCAACGGCAGCCTCCGCATCCGCACCCCCGTCGCATCGAAAATCGCGTTGGCGATGGCCGCCGGCACCGGCCGATGCGACGGCTCCCCCGCCCCGTACGGCCGCAGGTCCGGGCGGTCGGGGTTCGGGTCGCCGTTCACCATCACGACATCGATGCGCTCGGGCGTGTCCATGTGGGTGAGGGTCGGGTGGGTGCGCCAGTCCACGCTGGTGACCTTCTCGCCGTCGAAGCGGACCTCCTCGTAGGGGGTCCGGCTGATGCCGTGCAGGAGGTTGCCCTGGATGGTGCTCTCGAGGCTGTTCGGGTTGATCACCAGTCCGCAGTCGTGGGCGCACACCATGCGCCGGACCCACACCCGCCCGGTCTCGCGGTCGACCTCGACCTCGGCGATCACGGCGATCGTCGTGCGGGCGCGATAAGCGTACGCGATGCCCCGCCCCGTCAGCACGCGCCCGCCGCCCACCGTCCCGGGTGACGGGCGCGCGTCCCACCCGTACGCCTCCGCCGCGGCCTCGACCACGGCGATCGAGCGCGCACGGCGGAAGGCCTCGTCGTCGTCGGTCGCCCCGCGCAGCAGGCGCAGCCGGAACTCGACCGGATCGGCGCCCGCCGCCGCGGCCAACTCGTCGATGAACGACTCCCCCGCGAAGGTCGTCTGCGGGCCGTTGGGGTCGCGCAGGTTGCCGGTCCGGAGCGGCGTCTCGAAGGCCAGCGGGAAGCGGACCGCCCGCGTTTCCTGGCGCCGATTCGGGATGTAATACATCTCGTCGGGGCCGCGCGCGCCGCCCGGGGACGGCCGCTCGGGCCGGAAGCCCATCAGCTGCGCGATCAGCACGGTGCGGGCCTGGTTGTATCCCACGTGGGCGTAGTTGGCGATCCGGCCCTGATAGTCCAGCGCGACCACGTTCCCATCTGGATCCAGCCCTCCTCGCAGGTCGATCGCGAACGCCGGGCCCTTGGTGTCCCAGGCCGTCTCCTCGTGTCGCATCCACTGCACCCGCACCGGACGGCCCAGCTCCTTGGCCAGGTACGCGGCCTCGAAACCCGCGTCGTCCGCCGCCGTGCGCCCGTAGAGCTGCGGCCCTTCCATCCAGATCACCCGCACCTGCTCCGGATCCATCCCCAGGAACTCGGCGATCCCGGTCCGGTGGCTGTAGGGCTTCATGTCGTTGGTGTAGATGGTCATCTGGCCGTCCGAGGGGTCGGCCAGGGCGTGGGCGGGACCGATGGCTGTGTGCCCATGGAAGGGGATGTCATACGCAGCTTCGACGACGGTTGCGGCGTTCGCGAGCGCCCCGTCGGGATCCCCCTGCGTCTGCGCCGCCCCGCGTCCTCCCGAGCCCGGCACTCGCTCCGCGCTCCGCATGTAGTCGAAGAGGTCGTCGGATGCCGGGAAGGGCGCGGTGGCTGGCTTCTCCCACTCGACCACGAGGCGTTCTGCGGCCTCGATCGCCTGCTCCTCGCGCTCGCACACCACGGCGACATAGTTGCCCTCGCTGACCACCCGGATGAGGCCGGGCACGTCGCGCACCGACGACTCGTCGATGCCCACCAGCGTCGCCCCCGCGAAGGGCGGGCGCAGATGCCGCGCGTGCACCATCCCCGGGAGCCTCACGTCGACGGCCCACTCGAGCGACGCATCGACCTTCCCCGGGATGTCGTAGCGCGGGATCGACTGGCCGACCAGCTTCAGGTCCTGCACGGGCTTGATGCTCGCGACACCGGTGGTCGCGTTGATGTTGCCTCCGGTCAGCGCGACATCGAAGCGCCGTCCGCCGATCAACTCGCCGTAACTCACGGTCCGCGAGGCATCGTCGCGCAGCGAGATCACACCCTCGCTCACGCCGAGCGCCTCCACGGGGACGCCGAAGCGCTCCGACGCCATCTCCAGAAGCACGCGCCGGGCCTCCGCCGCGATGCGGCGACCCACCATGGCGTCGCGCTCGATCGCGTCCGAGCCGCCCGAGCCGCCCTGGTCCACGGTCATGTCGGTGCGGCCCATGACCACCGTCGCCTGGTCGAAGGCGATGTCGAGCTCGTCGCACATCATCTGCTGCGTGGCGGTCCCGGTCCCCTGCCCGCCATCGGTCTTGCCCACATAGAAGGTTGCGGTGCCGTCCTCGTGCACGACCAGCCACGAGTCGAGCGCGAGGAAGTCGGGATCGGGATAGGAAGCCGGCTCGGACGATTCATCCCCGGAGGGCTCGGTCCCAAAGCCCAATCGGCCCGCCCCGACCGCCCCCACGCCGCTCAGGCCGAAGACGAACAGTCCCGAGGTCTTGAGGAAGTCGCGCCGGGACGTGGTGCCGCCCCAGCGGGCTACTGCCTCGTCGAACAAGGGAGAAGACTGACGGTCGCCGTTCACCGGTGTCCGTCTCATTCGCTCATCATGCCGCCCGGCGCGCGGCCCACGCTGCGCGCGGCCATCGGGTTCGCCATCCGACGGCATCCGTCCGTTTCGCTCATCACGCCGCTCGGCGCTCATCGGTCCACCTCCCCTTCGGCCATCGCTTCGGCCGCGCGCTTCACCGCCGACTGGATCCGGTAGTAGGTCATGCAGCGGCAAAGGACCCGGTTCATTCCCTCCCGGATCTCGTCGTCGCTCGGGCTGGGGCTGTAGCTCAGCAGCGCCGCGGCGGTGAGGATCTGCCCGTTCTGGCAGTACCCGCACTGCGGCACCTGCTCGTCGATCCATGCCTGCTGCACCGGATGCAGCTCCCCGTTCTCGGGCAGCCCCTCCAGCGTCGTAATCTCTCCCGTCGAGCGCGAAACCGGCCGGTTGCACGAACGGATCGCGCGTCCGTCCATGAGCACCGTGCACGTCCCGCACTGGGCCAGACCGCAGCCGAAGCGCGGTCCGCGCAGCCCGAGATCGTTGCGCAGCACATACAGCAGCGGTGTCGACGGATCGACATCGAGCGTGTGCGTCTCCCCGTTTACCCTGAGCGTGATCTCGCTCATCGATGCATCCCCCTTCACCTCGTTGCAGCCGCGCAACGCGCGCGTAGAGTGGAAATTGCCCTGGTGGCGCGATCACCGCCACCTGCGAATGCGCGACCCGGCCATTCACCCCATTCCGCCATTCTTCCGCCCGCCGGAATCAA
>LXNI01002373.1_pt1 | contig 13291 bp, 14 predicted proteins | sample 809091 | NCBI WGS metagenome assembly LXNI01 (sample SAMN04870527, study PRJNA318959) | sponge metagenome | biome: 01000161; feature: marine sponge reef; material: water | host: Sarcotragus foetidus | place: Greece: Milos, Mediterranean Sea | collected 2013-05-29 | depth 5-7 m | reverse complement strand
TTCGAGAGCGTGCTGGAAGAGCGCGCCGGCATCGTGCCGATGGGCCGCGCGGGCACGGCCTGGGATGTGGCCTATGCCGTGCTCTTCCTCGCCTCGGACGAGTCGAGCTTCGTCAACGGCACCGAGCTCGTCGTGGATGGCGGCTTCTGCGCGAAATAGGGGGATCTGCGATGACCGGACGAATCGATGGCAAGGTGGCGCTGATTACCGGCGGCGCCTCGGGGCTGGGGGCAGCGACGGCAGCGATGTTCCTGCGCGAGGGCGGGCGGGTCGCGATTACCGATATCGACGAGGCGCGGGGCAGGGCGCTCGCGGCGGAGCTTGGCGCGGATGCGGCCTTCATCCGCCATGATGTGACCGACGAGGCGGCCTGGGTGGCAGCGGTCGCGGAAACGGTCGAGCGCTTCGGCGGGCTCAACATCCTGGTGCAGAGCGCCGGAATCGGCCTCACCAAGCCGGTGACCGAGATCGAGCTGGAGGAATGGCGGCTGGTGCATGCCATCGACCTCGACGGCGTGTTCCTCGGCTGCAAGCACGCGATTCCCGCCATCGCCGCCCATTGCCGGGAGACCGACGGCGCCGGCGCCATCGTCAACATCTCGTCCATTGCAGGCGTCATCGCCGGGCACAATATGGCGGCCTACAACTCGGCCAAGGCGGGCGTGCGCCACCTCTCCAAGTCGGTCGCGCTGCATTGCGCCCGGCAGGGCCTGCCGATTCGCTGCAACTCCGTGCATCCGACCTTCATCGATACGCCGATCCTCGATCGCTACAAGGAGCATTTCGGCACCGAAGAAGCGCTCCGGAAGCTCGCCCGGCAGGTGCCGGTCGGGCGCGTCGGGCGGGCAGAGGAGGTCGCCTACGCCATCCTCTATCTTGCGTCGGACGAAAGCAGCTTCACCACCGGCTCGGAGCTGTTCGTGGACGGCGGCATCGCCGCGATGTGAGGACGCGCCCCTTGAGCCCTTGGCGCCTCTGGGCGGCTGTCGTCGCGCCCTTCGGCCTCGGCTATTTCATGTCCTACCTGCTGCGCGCGGTGAACGCCGTGGTGGTGGCGGACCTTGAGCGCGATATCGGCGTGACGGCCGAAGGGCTCGGGCTGATCACGGCCGCCTATCTGTTCGCCTTCGGCGCCTTCCAGCTGCCGCTCGGCGTGCTGCTGGACCGGTTCGGGCCGCGCCGGGTGCAGGCCTGCCTGCTCATGGTCTCGGCCCTGGGCTCGCTGCTGTTCGCGGCGGGCGGATCGACGGAGGCGCTGGTCGCGGCCCGGCTGCTGATCGGCCTCGGCTTCGCCGGCGGGCTGATGGCGTCCTTCAAGGCGGTGGTGCTCTGGGCGCCGCCCGGGCGCGTGCCGCTGTTCAACTCGCTGGTGATGGTATTTGGCGGCTTCGGCGTGCTGGCGGCGACGGAGCCCGCGCATATGGCCGTCGCGGCCTGGGGCTGGCGGGCCGTATTCGCGGGGCTCGGCGGAGCGGTGGCGCTCGCGGCCTCGGCGATCTTCCTGCTGGCACCGCGCGAGAAGCCGGAGATGCTGAGCGCCGGGGGCTTCCGCGCCCAGCTTGCCGGCATCGCCCGGGTCTATCGCGACCGAGCCTTCTGGAGCCTCGCGCCGATCATCGCGGGAACCTGCGGCACCCATATCGCGCTGCAGACGCTCTGGGCCGCGCCCTGGCTGCGCGATGTGGGCGGCCTCGACCCGGAAGAGACCGCTTCGACGCTCCTGCTGATGGCCGTCGCGTTCATTATCGGCATCCTGCTGTCGGGCGCGCTCGGCGACTGGGCGAACCGGCGCGGCATCGCGCTGATGGCGGTGGTCGAGGCCATCGTGGCGGTCTTCCTCGCCTCGCTGCTGGCCATCGTGCTCGGCCTCTGGCCGCCGGCCACGGCGTTCTGGGCGCTGTTCGCCATGACCGGCCAGATGGCGATTCTGGCCTATGCCTATCTTTCGGCCCATTTTGGCTCTGTGCTGGCGGGCCGCGCCAATACCGCGCTCAACCTGCTGGTCTTTCTGGGCGCCTTCGCCATTCAATATGTCGTGGGCGGCGTGCTTGACTTCTGGACAGCCGATGGCGGGCGCTATCCGGAAGAAGCCTATCGCACCGCCTTTGGCGGCTTGCTCGCCTTGCAGCTGTTCGGCTGGGCCTGGTATCGGCTCTCCCGGCCGCGCCGGTGAAAGCCAACCAAACCGGAAACACTGTTACCCATCTATCCGGTTGCTCAGGGGCGCGGTCCCGGAGTCCTCGCGCTTGCTTCGGCCGAGTCGTTAGATCATATTCCTATATGTGATTGCAGGGAGGCGACATGACGCTATCGCGCCGCAAATTCCTCGCCGGAGCCGGGGCCGTCTCAGCCCTTGCCGCCATGCCCGGCCCGGTTCTGAGCCATGTCCGGCTCGGCGACGCCACGCTGACGACCGTTACTGACGGTCATCTTATCCTTCCCGGCGGCTTCATTTTCGGGCCGATGCCCCAGGACGAGCTCGCGCGGGTTCTCGATGGGTTCGGCATTGCCGCCGACCGGCTGGAGCCGGAATGCAATGTCGCCCTGTATCGCGACGGCGCCAATACGGTGCTGTTCGACGCCGGCGCCGGGCCTGACTTCATGCCCAGCGCCGGCATGCTTCTCGACAGTCTCGATGCAGCGGGCGTCGCGCCGGAGGACGTCACCCATGTCGTCTTTACCCATGCCCATCCCGACCATATCTGGGGCTTGCTCGACGATTTCGACGATCTGGTGTTCAGCGAAGCCACCTACATGATGGGCCGCGCCGAGTGGGACTACTGGTGGAACCCCGACACGGTGAATGCGATCGGCGAGGCGCGCGCGGCCTTCGCCGTTGGCGCCAGGCGGCGGATGGAGATGATCGAGGACCTTGTCGAGCGCTTCGATGATGGCGACGAGATCCTGCCCGGAATCGCCGCGGTCGCCACATATGGTCACACGCCCGGCCATATGAGCTTCGAACTGCGCCGCGGCGCGGAGGCGGCGCTGATCGTGGGCGACGCCATCAACAACCACCATGTCGCCTTCGCCAGGCCGGACTGGGCGAGCGGAGCCGACCAGGACCCGGAGATCGCTGCCAAAACCCGTCTGGCGCTGCTGGACAGGCTCGCGGCAGAGAAGATGCAACTCGCCGGATTCCACCTGCCCGGCGGGGGCATCGGGCGGGTCGAGGCAAGCGGCGGGGCCTACAGCTTCATCCAGGACGGCTGACCGGCGAACGGCAGCGGCGCCGGAGCCTTGGCCCCGACGCCGCCCGCCTTCCAGGATCAGCCGAACATGTCGGCCGTTATGCCGGCATACCAGCCTTCCGATTCGTCGTAGGTCGCCTTGCGCAGCTCTGCGGTTTCGCCGGTCTGGGAGATGAACCCGTCGGTCTTGGCGATTTTCTCGTCGGTCGCCTCGTAGGAGGCGCCGACCTTGACGCCGTTCTCGGCCGAGATGAGCGACCAGCAGGTATTGGAGTACCGGGCGGGGAACACCTTGGACCCGGTAAGCGCGCCGCGCACGGCATTGGCGCAGACCTTCGCCTGGCTGTTGGCGGAGAAGCCGGATTTCGGCATGTCGCCCTGCTGCGCGGCATCGCCGAGGACATGGACGTCCGGGTCCGCCTTCGAGGCCATGTCATAGGCGCTGACAGGCGCCCAGTTGCCGTCGGTGACGCCCGCAATCTCGGCGATGCGCCCGGCCTTCATGGCGGGGATGACATTGCAGACATCGACCTTGGTCTGCTGGCCGTCGATGGTGACGGTCATGCCGGCGGGATCGACCGAGACCTTGTCGCCGCCGAAATCCGGCCCGATCCAGTCGATCATGCCGGCGTAATGGTCGCCCCAGCCTTCCTGGAACAGGCCCATCTTGGAGAATTTCGGCTTGGGATCGGCAATGATGATCTTCGCGGTCGGATTGTTGGCCTTGAGATGATGCGCCACCATGCAGATTCGCTCATAGGGGCCGGGCGGGCATCGGAAGGGATTGGGCGGGGCGATCATGGCGTAAACGCCGCCCTCGCGCATGCCCCGGATCTGCGCACGCAGCAGCTCGCTCTGCGAGCCCGCCTTGTAGGCGTGCGGCATTGCATTCTGGGCGGTGACGTCCCAGCCCTCCACGGCCCCGTCCACGAAGTCGATGCCCGGAGAGAGGATGAGCTTGTCATAGGACAGGGTCGCGCCGCCGGCGAGGCTTACCGTGCGGGCGCCGCGATCGACCCCGACGGCCCAGTCATGGATGACATTGACGCCATGCGCGCCGGCGAGCTGGCCATAGCTGTGGCCGATATCCGCGACCTCCTTGAACCCGCCGATATAGAGGTTCGAGAAGAAGCAGGTGTAATAGGTGCGGGTCGGCTCGACCAGCGTGACGTCGATGGCGCCCTTGCTGTCCTTGGCGATATAGCGCGCTGCGGTGGCGCCGCCGGCGCCGCCGCCGATGACGACCACGCGCGGGCGCCCCTGGCCGATGGCCGGCGGCGCCGCCAGCAAGGCCGCGGTCGCCGCTGCCGAGCCCACAAACGATCTCCTGTCGAGTTTCATATCGGGTTCTCCTTTCGGTTGCGCTGCGCCTTGCGACGGGCGATAGGCGCGGTCAGTCTGCCGGATTTGCGAAATAGGCGGCAAGGGCCGCGATTTCCTCATCGCCGAGCCGGGCCGCAATCATCTGCATGACAGGATGCTCGCGGAGCTTGTTCCGGTAATCATGCATCGCGATGACGAACTGGTCCTCCGGCCAGCGCAGGATGGACGGTATGCCCCGGTCGCTGCCGTCCGCCCGGTGGCATGTGGTGCATTCGCCGCTGAGCCAGGCGCCGTATTCAGGGTCGCCCTTGATGGCCAGAACGGCCGGATCGATGCCATGGTCCTCCGCATCGCCGGACAGCAGCGCCATGCCGCTACCCTGCCCGACGCTGCGCAGGAACGCAATCAGATCGGCGCGCGCTCGCGCCTCCGCAATCCCGTCAAAGCTCATCCGGGAGCCGGGGGCGACGGCGCCCGGATTCCCGAGAAAGGCGTCGAGCGTTTCGCCGTTCCAGACATGGCCGCTGTCCCGCAGGCGCAGAAAGCTCCCGGAATAGGTGAAATCCGCATGGCTTGCCGCGGTGCGGCCGAACAGGCCGTTCAGATGCGGGCCGATCCCGTGTCTGGCCCCTTCGCCAAGCTCATGGCAGGCCAGGCATTCGTCGAACACCTGGCGCCCGGCCTCGGCGTCGCCGGCCGCCGCCGGGCCGGGAGCGGCATGGACCGCGAGCGCCGCCAGCGCGGCGACGAGCAGGCTGGACCGGACCATTCCGGCTCAGCCTCCGAAATTCTTCAGATAGGCGATGAGGGCTGCGATCTCGTCATCCTTCTTCAGGCCCGCAAAGACCATCCGGGTGCCGCTCATGAATTGTTTCGGACGGGCAAGGAAGGCGGCGAGCGCCTCCTCGTCCCAGACGCCGCCGTCGCCGGCCGCCTCCTTGAGCGCCTTTGAATAGCGGAAGCCCTCGACGGCGCCCATCCGCCGCCCGACCACCCCGGTTAGCGCCGGCCCGGTCCGTTTTCTCCGATCGTCGCCGATCGTATGGCACGCCTTGCACTTGCGGAACGCCTTTTCGCCGGCGTCGAGCAGGGCGGGATCGACCGCAGCGACAGGGGCGGCCGCGGGGGAAGCGGCAACGGCGGGAGCAGCGGCGGCGGTATCGGGCTCGTCCTCCGGGGTCACGTCGAGCACGGTGGCGCGCATGGTGATCTGCACGCTCTCCTTGCAATCGCGCATGCAGGGCTCGCCGCGCCATGCGGGATATTCGGCGGCCGCCCGGTCGTCCACGACGAAGCCGTCGGCGTTCGGCAGCGCCATGTCGAGGAAATTCCGGTGGCTGAGCTCGAACGCCTCATCGACGATATCGTTCGAATAGAGGATGTAGGCCACGATCGCATAGACCTCGTCATTGGTGAGCGTCTGCGCGGCGCCATAGGGCATCGAGCGGCGGACATAGTCCCACACCGTGGACAGATAGGGCCAGTAGGATCCGACCGTCTTGATCGGGTCCTCGTCGGCCAGCGTGTCCTCGCCGCCGGCAAGCTCCGGCCAGTTGTCCGCGCCCTCGGCGAATTCGCCGTGGCAGGCGGCGCATTGCTCGCTGAAAAGCGCCTCGCCGACGGCGACAGTGCCGCGGCCCTCGGGCAGGCCCGTGCCGTCGGGAAGGATATCGACATCCCAGGCGGCGATCTCCTCGGGCAGCGCGGGGCGACCGAGATTGAACTTTTCCGCCGCATGGGCGGGCGACGCCAGGATGAGCGCCGCCAGGACCAGCTCAAGAAACCTCGACATTCTCGGTTTCGCCATTCGCTCTGGACATGCCAGGTCTGGATGCAATTGTTGTGGTAGATGGAATTCAGGCCGCGCACACTGCGCAGCTGCGCCTTGGTCGGCTGCACATAGCCGGTCTCGTCGATGGCGCGCGACTGCAGCAGCATCTCCTCGCCGTTCCACACCGTGTCGAGATAGAAGCGCGTGAGGGCGCGGTCCCGGCCCGGCGCCGCGAGACGGGCGGTCTGCCAGTTCATGCCGCCGTCGCGCGACACGTCCACGCGGGTAATGCGCCCATGGCCGGACCAGGCGAGCCCGGTAATCACCAGCGGGCCGGGACCATGGGTGGGCGGCGCTTGCGGGCTCGGCTGGGTGATGACCGATTTCGCGTCCATGACCCAGGTCCATTTCCGCGAGGCACCGTCCTCCAGCGTGTCGGTGTATTTCGATGTTTCCTCGCGGCTTTCCACCGGCGCATCGAGCACCTCGACGCGGCGCAGCCACTTGACCCACATATTGCCTTCCCAGCCGGGAACGACGAGGCGCACCGGATAGCCATGCTCCTTGCGCAGCGCCTCGCCATTCGCCTTGAAGGCGACGAGCACGTCGTCGAGCGCCTTTTCCAGCGGGAGCGAGCGCCCGTTGGAGGAGGCGTCGGCGCCCTCGACATAGACCCACTTGCCGGCAGGATCGCCCGCCGCGCCGAGGCCCGCTTCCTGCAGCAGCGTGCGCAGCGGCACACCGGCATATTCCATATTGTGGATCATGCCATGGGTGAATTGCGCGCCGTTGAGCTGCGCGCCGGCCCATTCCATGCCGGTATTCGCCGCGCACTCGCAGAAATAGACCCGGTTGACGCGCGGAAACCGCTCCAGATCGGCATAAGTAAACACAAGCGGCGTATCGACCAGGCCGTTTATCATCAGCCGGTAGTCCTCCTTGCGGAGGTCGATGGCACCGGAATGATGGCGTTCGAAGGCGCATCCCTGCGGCGTGATGGTGCCGTCAAGCGCATGGATGGGCGTGAAATTGATCGACGACACGGTATCGGCCGTCAGCCACTCGACATTGCGCCGAACCACATCCTTCTCATGGTGGATCGGCAGGCCGTAGGGCACCGCATCGACCCCGTCGCCGAGTGTCGATGCCCAGTCCTGCACCTCGGTAATCAGCGGATCGGGCGCGGCGCCGGCGCGGGCGGCCGCAGCGGCCGAGACGGCCGCGCCCGCAGCGAGGCCGCCTTTCAGCAGGCTGCGGCGTGTGGTCCGTGAGGTCATGGCATGTCTCCGGTTCTGATCCGCCGGGCCTAGCCGGTGATGACCGTGACGGCATCGCTCGGGGCGACGGTCACGGTTCCGAGCTTGCGGATATGGGATTCGACGACATCCCAGATCTGTGGCCCTTCGGTATCCTCGTTGACGGACGCCCAGCCGGCGACGAGATAGGACCGGTCCGGGTCTATGGCCTCTCCCGTCCTGAGCAGGGTCAGGTCGCTGATCCGCCGGCCCTGGGGCTTGCCGGTCTCCAACCGGTAGCCAAGGCCGCCAGTGCGCACCATGTCGCCGCCCTGCTGGTAATAGGGGTCGGGGTGGAAGATGTTGTCCGCCACGTCCTCGAGTACGACCTTGAGGAACTCTCCCGTCATTTCCGTGCGGTATGCCGCGCCATAGGTCATCGAGGTCACGCTCCAGATGTCCTCGCGCGTAATCGCCTGCCCGGGCAGCAGGGACGGCCCCCAGCGCACGCCCGGCGACAGGGCGATCTCCGCATCGCGCTCCGCCATCAGCGCCTCGCAGATCAGGTCGTCCCAGGTGCCGTTGAAATTGCCCCGGCGGTAGAGCAGCGACTCCGTCCGGCCGACCACCTCGCTCATGGCGTCGAGGAACGGCGCGCGCTCGGCGTCGATCAGCCGCGCCATCTCGGGGTCCGGCTCGATGACATCGGCGAAGACGGGTATCAGCCGGTGGCGGTATCCCTTCATCCGCCCGCCGGCGACATCGAGGTCGATCCGGCTGACGAATTTGCCGTTCGAGCCTGATGGCACAATGACCGTATCGCCGACCAGCACCGGCTCCGGCAGCGCGTCATGGGTGTGTCCGGACAGGATGACGTCGAGACCGGACACGACGCCCGCCATCTTCTTGTCCACATCGAAGCCGTTATGGGAGAGCAGGACGACGCAATCGGCGCCGGCGCCGCGCAGCTCGTCCACCATGTCCTGCATCCGCTCATCGCGGAGGCCGAAGGAGTATTCCGGGAACATCCAGCGCGGGTTGGCGATCGGCATATAGGGAAAGGCCTGGCCGATCACGGCGATCCGCGCGCCGCCGCGTTCGAAGACCTCGTAGGGCGGGAAGGTCTCGGCCGGTTCGTCCCATTCGGCGTCGAAGATGTTTTGGCCGAGCGCGGCGAAGGGCAGGCTTTCGACCAGTTCGCGGACGCGCTCGGAGCCGAGCGTGAATTCCCAGTGGAAGGTCATCGCGTCCGGCCTGAGGGCGTTCATTGCGTTGACCATGTCCTGCCCGGCGGTGTGGTAGCAGGTGTAGGAGCCGTGCCAGGTGTCGCCGCCGTCCAGCAGCAGGGCGTCCGGCCTGTCGGCGCGTATCGCCTTGACGACGGTGGCGATCCGGTCGAGCCCGCCGACCCGCCCGTATTGCTTCGCCAGTGCGGAGAAATCACCGGCGCTGAGCGCGTAATGGGCCGGGCTGCCGTCCGCAATGCCGTAGAGCCGGCGGAAGGCGGCGCCGGTGACATGCGGGACGACGCCGCGGTTCGCCCCGACGCCGAGATTGACCGACGGCTCGCGGAAATAGATCGGCTTCAACTGGCCGTGGATGTCGGTGACATGGATCAGCGTGACATTGCCGAATGTGTCGAAGTCCAGCAGCTGCTCCTGTGTCAGCCGCTGCTGCGCGGCCAAGCGGGCCCAGCCGCCAAAGGCCGAAGCGCCGACCAGCGCGGAGGCCGCCATGCCGACCTGGAGGAAATCGCGTCGGGAGATCATCATTGTCCGGCTCCCCTGAACATATCCGAATATCTCTAACTATACGACGAAAAAACGCCCCGCACCTTTTCGATGCGGGGCGCGCGCGGCCGGTCAGTTGCGGACCGACGGACCCTCGACGCTCAGCCCGTTGCCGCGGGAGGCGACGTAAAGTTCAAGCGCGACGAATTCCGGCGAGCCCGGCTGGAAGGTATGGGCCCGGGTGTCGCGGATGCATCCCTTGAATCGGGAATGCACGGCGTTCACCTTGGTGTTCTTCAGCCGGTAGGTCGGGAAGCCGTTGATCTGCCCCTGGCTCAGATGGTCCGCGCGGATCATGTTGCCGTTATTGTCCTCGTGGCAGTTCGCGCAGGACAGCTCAAGCTGGCCGAACCGCGTGTAGTAGATTTCCTTGCCATGCTTCCAGGTGGCCTCGGCCGGGCCGTCAATGGCGACATTGACAGGCATGCCGCGCGAGACGGAGGCCAGCAGAGCGACCATGTTGGTCATGTCGCCGCCGGCATATTTCCACGCCTCTGCGCCCATGCGCGTGCTGCGGCAATCATTGATCTGCATCTCGAGGCTGCGCACTTCGCCGGCCGCCTCGTTCCATTTCGGATAGACCGCCTTCACACCGGCCATCGATTCGAGATCGTCATGGCAGGAGGCGCAGGACTTGCCCTCCGTGCCGTGAACCGTCGCCCACATCTCCGCGGCCGTCTCGACGAAGATCATCGCCGGGTTCTCGAAATCGTCCATCTGCACGGCCTGGGTCTCGTCGGTGCGGAACCGCCAGCCGGAATAGATCACGTCCATATTCTCCATATGCGCGGGGGCCAGCGCTTTCGTCACCATCCTGATCTCGCCATTCACCACGAGCTCGTCCTCGTCCGGACCGGGGCCGGCGAGAGCCGGAGCGCTGACGACCGCTGCCGCGACGAGGCCGAGGACGCCTATTGTCTTGCGCGCAAATTTCACATTTCCTTCCCTGTAGGCAGGCTCGCGACGGCGGGCGCCGTCATCCGACGGAGATCGATCTGGTCTTTTCGTAAACGGAGCCGTCGTCGTCATACCAGGTAAACTTGAACTCGCCCGATTCCGGGACGACAGCGTCGAACTGGAAATAGGGATTGGTGGAAATCGCCGGCTCCATGGCCACGTCGATCACATTCTGGCCGTTGAACTCGGCCACGAAGCGGTTGATGATCGAGCGGGGAATGACATTCCCCTTCTTGTCCTTGCGCTGCCCGCTTTCCATCTTGTGGCTTATCATCGTCTTGATCGTGATCGTCTCACCGGCCTCGGCCTTTTTCGGAACCTTGACGCGCGGCTTCACACCTTTTGCCATCTTTCTGCCTCCCTCTTCCCTCAGCCGCCGCAGCCGCCGATGGTCACCTTGACCGCCGCCTGCGCCTTCTGGAACGAACCGTCCTCCATTTTCGCCACGGCGATGACATTCTGCGTCTTGGCCAGCCGGATGCGGGTGGACGTCATGCGCGTCGGATTCAGCGGCCCGAACCGGATTGTCGCCACATTCGGCACGGGATTGCCGTCGGCGAACAGCGCCACCATGACAGCGCCCGGCGCGGCGACGCCGATCGGCACGGTATTGCCGTTTTCGGCGATTTCGGGGGCCGTCAGCTCGACCGCGCCCTCGCCGAGGGCTGCGCCGCCGGTCAGCGCCGCAATCGCCTCTTCGGCCGGCGTGGCGGCATAGGCGGGCAGGCCGCCGACACCCGCCGCCGCCAGGGCTCCCGAACCGAGCAGGAGCGCGTTTCGTCTTGTCAATTCCATGGTTTCCTCCTCTTGCCGGGTTCCGCTATTCCTTGAGCGTCACCAAGTAGGCGACAACATCCTCGATCTCCTGCGCCGACAGGAGCGGCTTCACCTCGCCCTTGAGCGGCTTGCCGGTGAAGGCGTTGCCGATGCGTATGAACCCCTCGGTCTTGTAGAAGGACGGCATCATCGACCCCTCGAAGGTGATCTTGGCGTCGGCGACGATGCCGCGGATCTCGGCCTCGGTCCAACGGTCGGCCACGCCGTCGAGGGACGGACCGATCTCGCCGTGGAACGGCAGGTGGGCGAGGGCCGAGACCTCATGGCAGGCGATGCAATTGCCCGCCCCCTTGTTCATGATCCCGGCGCCGGCCTCGGGGTCTCCGGCTGCGCCGCTGAGCGAGGCCGCAATGGCGCCTTCCTCGAAGACCACATCTTCCGGTGCGATGCCGTCGGCCGCGACCGTCGTAACCGCACCGATGGCGAACGCCGCTACGGTCGCCGCCCTGGTCAAATATCCCGTGATCCCCTCTGGACGCATCTACGACCCACCCATTTTGGTGGAATGCCAAGCACAATTCAATTTCATATAAATGATTTTTTCTATTCTTTCATGGGGCAACGCTGCGTCAGTCTGTGGAACCGTTATTGCGCTCGCGGATCCGGCGCGCATGGTAGCGCTGGAAGTCCTCATCGGTGTTGAGGAGATAGCGCTTCTCATGCACCCAGGTCAGGATGTCGAGCGTCGTTCCCCTGCCGAAGGCGCCGGGCATGACGGCGACAGACGCCTCTGCCGCCGATGCGCCTTCGGGCGCCGCCTCCGGCATGAACATCAGGGTCGGCGTGAACATGATGCCCCACTTCCGGGCTATGGCCTTTTCGCTCAGCGCCTCGCCGTCGAAATCCACCACTTCGGTGTCGCCATGCAGGTTCAGCTGCACCACGAAATAGTTGTCCACGATCGCCTTCGTCACGGCGGGGTCCGGGAAGGTCTCCTCGTGCATTCTGGTGCAATAGATGCAGCCGCGCTGTTCGAACATCAACAGCAGGCGCTTGCCCTCGGCATTCGCCTCGGCAAGGTCTTCGCTCAGGTCCTTGAACGTGTCCCGCATCCAGGGCGCCTTGTGGAGCCCGTCATCGCCGCGCTCGGCCGCCGCGGCCTCCGCCGCAAGCAGCAGCGACAGAAGAATGATGGACAGGCGTTTCATCGCGTCCTCCCTTCCAGTCCCGATATTGTTATCCGATATCGCCGAACCACGGCGCAACCTCCAGCATCCATTGCGCGATGATGTTAACGGAATCCGTTGCGATCAGGGCGCCGAACAAGATGAGCAGCGCGCCCATCAGCTTCTCAACGACCGGCAGGTGGCGGCGAAACCTCGCCATCCAGCGCATGAACGGGCCGATGAACATGGCGGCGAGAATGAACGGCGCGGTCATCCCGGCGCCATAGACGAAGAGCAATGCCGTCCCCTCAAGCGCGCTATCCTGGCCGGCCGCGATGAACAGGATCGCCGCGAGAACCGGGCCGACGCAGGGCGTCCAGCCGAAGGCGAAGGCGAGGCCGATGACATAGGCCCCGGCCATGCTCACATTCGAAAGCCTGCCGGCATCGGTGCTGAACTGGCGGTAAAGCAGGGCGATCCGGACCACGCCCAGGAAGTGCAGCCCCATGACGATGATGACCGCGGCCGCGGCCCAGCGCAGCAGGTCGAAATACTCGCGCACCAGCTGGCCGAACATGGTGGCCGCGGCGCCGAGCCCCATGAAGACGGTAATCACGCCAAGCGCGAACAGCCCCGCGAGCAGGACCGCGCGCCGGCGTACCGACTCCGGAACCTCGCCTTCCGCCGCAATCCGGTTGATGCCGGCGCCCGCGAGATAACTCAGATAGAAGGGCACCATCGGCAGCACGCAAGGCGAGAGAAAGGACAGCAGTCCGGCCGCAAGCGCTCCGAATACAGTGACGTCGAGCATGACGCGAACGGCGTTCCCTGGAAAAATACAGATATATTATTATGATGTTGTCACCTCCCGGTCAATATGAGAGGCGCCAATGGCCGTCTTCAGGGCGCTGCTTCTCTTCGTCATCACCGCCTGCCCTGTTTCCGCCGCAGCGGAGACCGTCCTGCTGATGGCCGAGGAGGCGGGCTGTCCGTGGTGCGCGCGCTGGGATGAGGACATTGCGGGCATCTATCCCCGGACTCCCGAGGGGCGTGCGGCGCCGCTCCGGCGTTTTGACCTGCA
>LXNI01002372.1_pt1 | contig 13295 bp, 7 predicted proteins | sample 809091 | NCBI WGS metagenome assembly LXNI01 (sample SAMN04870527, study PRJNA318959) | sponge metagenome | biome: 01000161; feature: marine sponge reef; material: water | host: Sarcotragus foetidus | place: Greece: Milos, Mediterranean Sea | collected 2013-05-29 | depth 5-7 m | reverse complement strand
TCAAGCACCAGTTCATCGTGAACCTGCAGGATCATTTTGGCGCATGACCGGTTTTCGGTAATCCATTGATCGACGGCCAGCATGGCCAGTTTCACAAGATCAGCTGCCGAGCCCTGCATCGGTGCGTTGATCGCGGTTCGTTCCGCATACTGTCTCCGCGCTGCGTTTCGCGAATGAATGTCAGGCAGATTCAGCCGTCGTCCATAAATCGTTTCCACATAGCCCTGCATTCGGGCAAGCTGTTTGGTGTCTTCCATATATTTTCGAACACCAGGATATCGATCAAAATAAATGTCAATGTATTGTTTCGCTTCTCTTTGGTCTATTTTCAACTGACGGGCAAGGCCATACGCCGACATGCCATAGATCAGGCCGAAATTGATCGCTTTGGCCCGGCGGCGCAGGTCCGTGTCCAGGTTGCTCGGATCACCACCAAACACCTCGGCTGCCGTCGCACTGTGTATATCAACCCCATGGGTAAAGGCCTCTATCAGGCTTTTGTCTTGTGACAGGTGCGCCATGATTCTAAGCTCAATCTGGGAATAATCTGCGGCGATCAGAAGATTCCCTTTCTCGGGGACGAAAGCCACCCGAATACGACGCCCTTCTTCGGTTCGAATCGGAATATTCTGTAAATTGGGATCGGATGAGGATAAGCGTCCGGTTGCTGCGACGGCCTGGTGGTAGGAGGTATGGATCCGACCCGTTTTCGGATTCACCAGACGTGGCAGTTTGTCGGTGTAGGTGCTTTTCAGCTTGGCAAGTCCCCGGTGCTTGAGAATCAGGTCGGGTAACACATGCTCTTCGGCCAGCTCTTGTAGTACGTGTTCGGCCGTCGAGGGTTGCCCTTTGGGGGTTTTTCTTGTGACTGGAATGCCTTGTTTGTGATATAGAATTTCCCGGATTTGTTTTGGGGAACCGATATTGAACGGCTCTCCTGCCACGGCATGGGCCTGCTTTTCGATGTCACGAAGACGGATTGCCAGCTCTTCGCTGTGTTGGTTGAGTTGGTCGGCATCCACCTTGACGCCATTGGTTTCCATCTTCATCAATACGTTCAGCAAGGGCAGTTCGATATCGTGGAACAGGTTTTTCAAACGCGGATATTGCTCCAGTTCAAGCACGAACAGGCGGTGCAGCTGCAGTGTGATATCAGCATCTTCAGCCGCATATTGTGAGGCCGTCTCAATTTCTATCTGATCAAAAGTCAGCTGTTGCTTGCCGGTTCCGGCGATGTCAGAGAACTTGATTGTTTCTTTCCCGAGGTGTGTACGTGCCAAGGTGTCCATATCATGGCGGGCATATCCGGCACCAAGCACATAGGACATCAGCATCGTGTCGTGAGTAATGCCGTTCAGTTGTATGCCGCAATAATGAAGCACTTCTGCATCGTACTTCAGGTTTTGCCCGGTTTTTGCTTTGTGCGGATCTTCGAGTATCGGTTTGAGTTTTTCCAGCACGATATCCATCGGAAGCTGCGGGGGGGCCTCCGGGTAACCATGCTTCAAGGGAATGTAGGCCGCTTCGCCCGGCGTGACACAAAAGGACAGTCCAACCAGATCAGCCTGGTGGGCATCCACCGACGTGGTTTCGGTATCCAATGCGAAAATATCGGCGTTGCTGAGTTTCTCTATCCAATCATCCAGTGTCTGAAAATCAACAATCGTCTCATACCGACTTGTTTCAGTCATCGTTGCAGACGTCTCTTTGCTGTCTGTTTCAGGCAGTTCCTTTAACCAGGAATTGAATTCAAGATCCTGATAGTAGGTTCTTAGCGCCTCCGTGTCCGGGCTTCGCAATTTCAGTTGTTCCGGTGACGTATCAAGTTCCACATCACATTTGATGGTTGTCAGTATTTTTGACAGCCGAAGTTGATCGAGATGCGCTCGCAGGGAGACCCCAACGCTCCCGGTGATTTGATCCGCATGGTTGACAATATCATCCAGTGAACCGAAGGCTGACAACCATTTTACGGCGGTTTTGGGGCCCACCTTGGGGACACCGGGGATGTTGTCCGACTTGTCACCGACAAGCGCCAGGTAATCGATCATCTGTTGTGGGGGCACGCCGAACTTTTTGATCACACCCTCCGGATCAAGACGTATATTTTTCATGGTATCCACCATTTCCACTTTGTCATTGACTAACTGGGCCAGGTCCTTGTCACTGCTCACGATCCGAACTCGGAAGTTCAATGCAACCGCCCGGGTTGACAGGGTGCCGATGACGTCATCGGCCTCCACCCCGGAAACGGAGACAAGTGGCAACCCCATGGCGGGGATGATTTGTTTCAGATAAGACAGCTGTTCCCTCAGATCATCCGGCATTGCCGCCCTGTTGGCTTTATATTGATCATACAGGTCATGTCGAAAAGTCTTTCCCTTGGCATCCATAATCACGGCAATATGAACCGGCTGAATTTCCCTGAGCAGACTCTTGAGCATGTTGGCCATACCGAATATGGCCTGTGTCATCCGACCATCCGATGTCATCAGCGGTGCCTGACCCATGGCATGGTATGCCCGAAACAGGAAAGAAGAACCGTCAATTAAGGTGATTTCTTTATCGGCAGACATCGGTTATCGGACTTGCGGATGGAGGTTCCCTATTATGTCATTATTCAATACGGTTAACACTGCCCTGAGGCGAGGCCGGTTTTAAGGCGTATGGATGCTGAAAGTTATCGAAACCCACGACAGGGTCACAAACCGAGCATCCACCATCGAGAAGGGGTTTTGAGAACGCAACCCATCCTTTCCAGGCGGCCGTCATGACGCTGGCCGGACCTGCCATATCCCACCGTCGGGGCACCGATGAAGCGGCCCCGGAACAGGATGCGTTTGAATCGTCGCGCCAGTCCACCCGCACGGGATGGTCCCGCTCATGCAGTGCTCCAATCCGTTGTGTCGGATGAAGATGAACGCAACCGGACTTTAAGCAGGCGTTTTGAAGAAGCGGTCACATGACCCCGGTCGCTGACGGGTCGACGCATGGGCTGCCGTCTCTCCCTGTCAGGGCTCTCCAGCGCACTGGCGAAAGGTGACCCGGCAGTCCCGTTGGAAAACCGGTTTGCCTCCCTGGCCGAAGAAGCGCCTATAAACTGTCGTTGTCGTCTTTTATTTTAAACGTCCACTTTCCGGACACGCCGATAGGCTCATCATAAACATCCCTCACTCTTATTGCCTTGAATTCAGCCGTTTTAGTCCCGCTTTGGCTATTAATGAGAGGCCATATTACGATACGGCACCAACCATCATTCTCAAAAAGGCACCTTGCATTACCATTGTTCATATACTTCGGAGGAATGTAGAAATGATGTTGCTCGCTTCTTCGAATAGAGGTGGGTGACCAGCCACTTTGCCTGGCCGTCGCTCTGCTTGCATTCCCGCCGATAGTGAACTCGATGTAAGCAGCGTCGGCAGCACCGCCACCAATACCCGTCGGGATGAACCACTTCAGATACCCATTAGCCGCTCGCCGGACGGTTTCTCCCCCGCTCACTGTGAATGTTATTTGCTGCCCATGTATCGGGGAGATGGGGGTAACCACCAAAAGCAGTAATACCGCAACAATAAGGGGTGATTTCAGCAGAGATGATCCCTGTTGTGCTGCCAAATGGGGGGGGTAGTCGTGGCCACGGAGCCCGTTGCCGGTTCGGCAACCGTATCTTGTCCGGTCTTATGTTTCATCTGGCTTGATCTCTCTTGATTCTGGGTTTTGGGGAGAAACGTCGATCGTCAGAGTGTAGCCGAAACCATCAGCGTAGTCACTACGCCATTTTTGACCAGCCGCAGGCATCCGATTCGGCGATCGTTTGAACAAACAGCCGACAACTTGGGTACCGATGCAACCGACAATGCGCGGTACTGTTTCAAGACAGTGTGTTCGGATGGATGCCCTGAGGTGCTATAGTTGCGGTATCATCAATACCCGCAGAAAGGAAAGTACTTGTGAATATTGTAACCAAATGTATATCGGGAAGCATTTTTCTCGTGTTCTGCTTGTCATTTGTGCATGCCTCGGATGAAGACACTGCGGCGGGTCTGCAACTGCCGGATGGGCTGTCTATCACTTACAAGGGAGAGACCCGGTATGAACACTACCGGACTGGCGGCAGATTGGAACGACTTGTCGTGTACCGAGAAAACGGTTGGACCGAGATTTATCAAAATCAGCGTGATGATGCGCTTTGGGTGGCAGAGGAAAATCAGCTGGGCGAAAGGCCGAATGTCAGGCGGTGGCAGATAGGCACCTGGTAGCCGGGATAGAAACAGACGATCCGAAAACCGGCGGCTGATTTCCGGTATGCTCCGTCGGTTGTCTTTTGCCGGTCACCGTGAATGGCCGTGGCCGTTTCCGTAATGACCCGTGCCATCAGAGTGGTTAGATTCCCTTGCGTCTTGACCAGACTACGCTTGTACGGAAAACGGAGTCACCATCTCAAAAGAAAGTATTCCAATGGATAACCTGTCACGGTCGAACACAGAAAATTCGGTCCGATAAGGGATGAAGTCGTCCCATCGGGCACCCGACAACGGGCTACGTGATTGACACAGATTCTTTGGATATGGGAATGGAGACGGTGACGATTACCCCCGGTCGATCTGTTCTGTTTTCGGCCCGGACTTTGCCCTGATGATATTCGGCAATCAGTCTGACCACGAACAGACCGAGCCCCAAATGAGAGTGTTTGGCGTTGATTTTTCCATAAGAAACCATCGGATCAAACATTCTGTCAATGATTTTTTCAGGGATTTCCTGCCCCTCGTTCATGACACTGATTTCCGCATTTTGATTGCTTTTCGTCAGGCTGACGACAATGGGTGTTTCAGGCCGGGTAAACTGGACAGCGTTGTCGATGAGCTTGTCCAGCATTTGTGCCAAGCGATCGGCGCTCCCTTCGATGACAATGCTTTGTGCTGTGGTGTGCGTTTGAAACCGGCAGTGGGGAAAGCTGGTGCGATAGCCGTCGACAAATTCATGAATGAGAGAAGACAGATTCACCGGCCCCTTGATTTCATCTCTCATCGCTTCTTCAAGGTTCGCCGCTTCGGTCAGGCTGGTCAGGATGGACCTGAGCCGATTGATTCCATTTTGTGCGCGTAACATGTACTTGTTGTCCTTGATTTCGGGCACGTCTGACTGGAGAATTTCCAAAGAAGAGCTGACCACGTTGAGCGGATTGTTCATCTCGTGCGCCAGCGTATCGGGCATGCCTTCCAGATAACGGGTATAGCCAGACAACCGGTGTAACATATTGGTAATGCTTCTCCCAAGGTCACCCAGTTCATCTGTCGGATAGACACGGGTGGGAATGCGCTCTTCAAGCACACGACCTTCGGCGGTAATCGATAATTCAGTGGTGTTGTAAAGCCGCCTGATCCTGACCGTCAGGCGCCAGGCGAAAACAAACAGCGTCAGCAAAACAAAGACAAACACCAAAACGGTGGCAAGTGTCAGGCTCCTTAGCAGTCGGTATTGCAACGAAAGTATGGCATGACTGCTCTGCTCGACGATCACGGCACCGAGCACATCACCCCCGGACCGGATGGGATATCCGGCCACAATGATCTGTGCTTTCTGATCGAGAGAGGGTCGCTCCGCCACTTTGGGTGTGCCTTTTAAAATGGTGGTAAAAATCTTGTCAGGCCGATGCGTCACATCGATCGGGATATCGGTAAAACGTTCCGTTGGCCGAACAAACAAGGCATCAAGGCGTCTTTGAAAGGCCTCATACAGGGCAGTCAGCCAGCCGATCTCTTCAGCCGGTTCCGTGTAGTCGGTTGCCGGTGAGGCCGATAACCCGCCAACGACTGCTCTGACCCTTTGTTGTTGGTCGAGAATCCAGATTCTGGATTGTGGCCGGTTGAGCCCCCTCAGGATCTTGGTCAATTCGGGAGAGCTGAGCAGTATCTGGGCCGGTTCACTGCCCGATATCTGAGGGGAGGTGTTGAGAATGGTATCGATTTGCCGGTTTTCAGGATCATCGACATCCACCACATAAAAGCCGATATGGGTTTGCGTGCCAATGATGTCACGCGGAATCCGCAATTCAATATTATATCCAAAATCGGTTTTTGCCATCTCGGCAGTAAAGGCGGTCACCGGATCGCCCTTGAGGGCTAATTCCCAGTCTTCATCAACCAGGTAAATGCTCATTCTGCCAGGTGCACGTGCGACCATCAGATAATGCCGTAATGTATTGTCGGGCAGTTGCAGCAGCATTCTGATCTGATCGCTGGTGTTCAGCTGAACACGGTCCAGGTCACGATAGACAACCTGATTGTCACTGACTTCAAACATCGCATATAAATAGAGCTCTTGAAACCCCAGCAGGTGTTTCAGCGAAAAAGAGTCTGGATCATAATCTTCTGCACACACCATATTGATCGATCCGGTATAAAATGAAGCGAATTCCTGGAGTTCCTCCCAGTCCCCCAGTTGACCGTCGAGTTGAACCGGATTGCCCAATTCATGAGCGAACAGGTCGGTCTCCTCCCCGAGCACTTTCGGTACGCCGGTTGCCGGATTGAATAACTCCGAACGATCATTGAGCACGGTGGCAATGCCGTTTGCCGTGAGCAGCAGCGCATCTTGCTGACCCTGTACCAGGAACCGCTTCATTTCCAGTACATAGTGATAGCCCATCCAGGGAATGATGAGTAACGAGATGACGATCCACGTCAGTTTGGCGCGTATGCTGAGAGTACGTAGTTGATTCAACAACTGGGAAAATCCCCGAAATGCTAATCCGGTTGCCAGCGGTAACCGACGCCAAATACCGTCTGGATCATCGAAAAGTCATCATCGACCTCCTTGAACTTTTTACGGATCCGTCGGACATAGCCATTGATTGTATTTTTTTCAACATAGCTTTGACGGGTGGTCTGCATCAACACCTCATAGGTTTTCACATGACCCGGGTGGCGTGCCAACGTTTCGATCAGCCAGAACTCGGTTAGTGTGAGGTTAAGAGGATGGCTTTTCCATTTGATGGACATGCTGTTCTGGTCGATTTCCAGGTCTCCCAGTACCAGGGCAGCAGGGTTGTCCATCTCGGTTTGCATCGCAGTGGCGATCCGAAAGAGCGAAGAAACCCGAACGGCAAGAAACTGCAGATTGACCGGTTTCGTGATGTAATCCCATGCATCAAGCCTTAACCCTGAGACCCGGTCGATATCGCTGTCCCTCGCGGTCAGAAATATGATCGGCATGCGAGGACTTTTCTGTCTTAAATCGCGACACAGGTCAAACCCGCCGTCAATTTCATTTTCCAGCATGATATCCAAAATGGCAAGGTCGGGCAGTGAGCGGTTAAAACCGGCCAGCGCATTGATCTTGTTACTGTAAAGCTGCACCGTGTAGCCCTGTGCCCTGAGGGTGTCTGCATAATTATTGATTTGGTCGGGATCGTCTTCGACGATGGCAATGGTTTTGGGCATGTTGGACGGATTGTTCATTGTGATGTGTGAGAAATTATCACGAATCGGGCAAAGGAGTAAGTCCATGCATGACCTGCCGGGCAAACTGCCACCAAAATACCATCAGTTATACGATTTGATACCACTCAAAAGGAGTGTAATTGACAAACAGTTTATCAGGGCAGATTGCAAACTATTCGACCAGGAAGGGTCTTTAGGGTGCGGGTTGTCTTTGGATTGGCAGGACAGTCCCGTGCAGATGAAAACGGTTGATTGAGGAATGTTGATATGAGCCAAAAAGTTTTCATACCGATTACCGATGAAATCCTCTATGAATACCCCGAGTTGATTACATCGCCGTTACGACCCTATCAGTTGCAGCACCCCTGTTTTCACTGGATGGCAACGATTGACAGCGGTCAGACGGGTCAGCCGACCAAGCTGACCCAGAAAATCTATGAGCGGGCTTTGGCCGTGCTCAACAAAGACGATCAAACCGGTTCCAGATTGGCATAGCTGTATATCAGCCATTTGGGACCGACATCAACAAAATTCACCTGAATCCGGGCCTGATTACCCTGGCCTTCCAGGTTGATCACCATGCCCTCCCCGAATTTCTTGTGACGGACTTGCCGTCCCGGCTGGAAGTTGACGAGGACGTGGTCGGTTGGGGTTTGAGGGGGACGGAACAAGGGACGGGAAAAGGTTGACGAACGAATCTCCTCGATGAATTCAGCCGGAATCTCGGTCAAAAAGCGGGACTGTCGGGTATAGTCTGACCGGCCATACAGTTGCCGGATCTCAGCATAACAAATATACAGTTGCTGCATTGCGCGGGTCATGCCGACGTAACAAAGACGCCGCTCCTCCTCAAGCCTGCCAGGTTCTTCCAAAGAGCGTTGATGCGGAAACAGGCCTTCTTCCATACCGCACAGAAAGACGACAGGAAATTCCAGTCCCTTGGATGAATGCAGACTCATCAACTGGACACAATCGTCCCATTCTTCAGCTTGTCCCTCGCCCGCTTCGAGTGCCGCATTGTTGAGAAACAACGAAAGCGCCTCTTCGCGGTTCTCTTCCTCCGGCACGAAACGTCGTCCCGCAGTCACCAGTTCTTCGAGGTTTTCAATCCGTCCTTCCGCCCGTTCGCCCTTTTCCTTGCGGTAATGATCCAGTAATCCGCTTCGCTTGAGTACGTGATCGATAATGGCTTCCAGATCAAGTGCATCGGTTTCACGAGACAGTTGTTCAATCAGGTCCACGAATCGGGAAATGGCCATCAGTGCGCGGGTGGGCAGGGTCTGTCGGTCGACTGTCTCGCGGGCCGCCTTCCACATCGACACCTGTCCTGTTCGGGCCTGTTCCCGAATCACCTCCAGTGTCCTGTTGCCGATGCCGCGCGCTGGCACGTTTACCACTCGCTCAAAAGCAGGATCGGAATCCCGGTTGACCATCAATTTCAGGTAAGCCAGTGCATCCTTGATTTCAGCACGTTCAAAAAAGCGCAGACCTCCGTATACCCGGTACGGGATCTGTTCGGCCAGCAGTTTTTCTTCAAAAATCCGCGACTGGGCATTTGAACGGTATAAGATGGCCGCCTCATCCCTGCGATTACCCTGTGTGATCCAATGGCTGATTTGGTCGACAACAAACCGGGCTTCATCGATTTCGTTACGGGCGGCGTACATTCTAAGCGGCAGACCCTGCGTGGCATCGGTCCAGAGATTCTTTCCCATCCGTCCCGTATTATTGGCAATGACCGAGTTCGCGGCATTGAGTATGTTGCCGGTGGAACGATAATTCTGCTCCAGCCGAATCACGGAGCTTTCAGGAAAATCTTTTTCGAAACTCAGCATATTCTCGACTTTGGCTCCCCGCCAGCCATAGATTGACTGGTCGTCGTCACCCACCGCGAAGCAGTGCTTGTGCTGCTGTGTCAGTATGCGTAACCAACGATACTGAATGGTATTGGTATCTTGAAACTCATCGACCAGGACATGTCGAAAGCGCTGTTGGTAATGTTCCCTCAGGGACTGATTGTTCTGTAATAGCTCCAAAGTGCGTAACAGCAGTTCCGCGAAGTCGGTCAGTCCGTCTCGTTGACAGCGTTCCTCATAAGTGAGGTAAATCTGCAATAGGGTCTGTTGCTGGATGTCATGTCCGGCAGGCAGATGCCGAGCCCTTCGTCCCTCTTCCTTGTGCTGGTTTATCATCCACTGTATCTGTTTTGGAGGCCAGTAATCCTCGTTCAGATTGTGCTCCTTAAGCACACGTCGAATCAGACGATATTGATCGTCGCTATCGAGTATTTCAAACGGTTCGGGGAGACCGGCATCTGGGGCGTGCAGTCTCAGCAAGCGAAGACAGAGTCCATGGAAGGTGCCGATCCACAGGTTGCGCAAGGGAATATCCAGCAGTTCGGCAAGGCGTCCGCGCATCTCCCTGGCCGCCTTGTTGGTAAAAGTCACTGCGAGGATGGACGGGGGGGGGATCTGCTGTCCCTGAATCAACCAGGCGATACGATGTGTCAGTACCCGGGTTTTACCACTGCCGGCACCCGCCAGCACCAGTACCGGTCCCGGTTCAGCGGCAACAGCCTCCCGTTGTTCCTTGTTCAGGGAATCAAAAATGTGTGAGATGTCCATTGCCCCGATTGTACTTGGGGGAGGAGCGACTTACAAAGTGGTATGTTGTCCAGTGCAATACGGATCTGCCCGGTGGTGCACATCTGACGCGGGCAATGAACCCCAAGCCGGTGATTGGGGGCGTCGGAACAAGGTCATACTATGCCGCAGCCCGATCAACCCGTGGAGCGACAGGACGATGCTATCTTCTTGTGGCGAGTCCGTGTCGACAGGCGGTCCGATTGATCTTCACTTTGGACTACGGTATTGCACTGTGGTGGGTATCATGCAGACGGCAAGGGTGGTGATGGGAATGTTCTCACAAGAGTGGTCTAATAGGACGTGTTTAACTGGTTCTATTTACACTCATGGACAACAGAGTATGGTATGAATCAGGTAATAATCAGGTGGCATGTTGCCTATCAGGTGACATACACTCAGACAGGCTAACGTCAGGATCAGAACCATGAACAAAGCTTTCCATTTGGATAAAGGGTCAATTGACATTGATAAACAACAAGTCATTGGCGATGACAAGGCACATCTCTGGCATCATCTCAGTCAGCACAAGGTCCTTGAAACCATTGACCCGATGGTGATTACAGAGGGCCATGGTCTGCGGGTGACCGACATCAATGGCAAAACCTATCTGGATGCGGTTTCAGGGGGCGTATGGACGGTCAATGTCGGGTACGGCCGGGAAAGTATTGCCAAGGCGGTTTATGACCAGCTTTTGAAAATGTGTTACTTCGCCAATTCGGCAGGTAATATACCGGGCGCCCAGTTCGCGGAAAAGTTGACTTCCAAAATGCCCGGACTGACCCGGGTCTATTATTCCAATTCAGGGTCGGAGGCCAATGAAAAAGGGTACAAGCTGGTCCGGCAGATCGCGGCGATGTACCACGGTGGCAAGAAGCATAAAATCATTTTCCGGGACCGTGATTATCATGGAACCACCATTACCGCCTTGAGTTCCAGCGGTCAGTCACAGCGTAAAGACCAATATGGGCCGTTTACACCGGGTTTCGTGCAATTTCCCCACTGTCTTGCGTATCGTTCCGCCAATGGCGATCAACCGGACTTCGGTGTTCAGGCAGCCAAAGAACTGGAAAAGGTGATCCTTCGGGAAGGACCGGATACGGTCGGTTCGGTGGTGTTGGAGCCGATTACCGCAGGTGGAGGGGTCATTACACCGCCCGAGGGTTATTTTGAAACCATTCAGGAGATTTGTTCGAAATACGGTGTGCTCATTCATATAGATGAAGTGGTCTGTGGGATGGGGCGCACCGGTAAATGGTTTGGATACCAGCATTATGGCGTCAAGCCGGATATCGTCACCATGGCGAAAGGCGTGGCGAGCGGCTATGCGCCGATCTCAGTGACGGTGACAACGGAAGCACTGTTCAAGCAGTTTCTGGCCGATCCCAGCGAAAAAATGCACTATTTCCGTGACATCAGCACGTTTGGGGGCTGTGCGGGGGGACCGGCAGCCGCATTGGAAAACATGCGCATTATCGAACAGGAAAATCTGCTGGACAATGTAAATGAAATGGGTTGTTATTTGATCGATCAACTCAACGAGTTGCAGCAAAAGCATCCGATGATTGGTGATGTCCGGGGGAAAGGGCTCTTTGTGGGGGCTGAACTGGTCAAGGATCGGAAAACCAGGGAACCGGTCGATGAAACCGTCGTTGGGGGAATTGTTTCTGACTGTCTGAAGCAGGGGGTCATGATTGGCCGTACCAATCGCAGCTTCGCAGAATATAATAATACCCTGTGCCTCAGTCCGGCGTTGATTTGTACGCGTGATGACCTCGATGAGATTGTCGCCGCGATGGATAAGGCGTTAACCAATGCGGCTGTCTCATTGCGTTGAGACAGACGGGTGTGGCTGTGACCAGTGGTTTGTCTAGCTTCAGCCGGGCATTGTAACCATAAGAGGAGTTCGACGTAAATATTGACCAGGCAGACGCACGGAGTACTGACGGATTCTCGCTCATAACGCATTTTTTGCAGGGAGTCGGATGTCTTTCAACAAAACAGCAAAAGGCAAACCAAATGGGTATTCGTGAAAAGTCATTGGGCACTGTTTATCTCCGTCCCGAAGTGTTTCTCATCTGAATAGAGTGGTAAAGATTCCTGTCCATTTCCATCTGATATCCATGCGGGGTAGACACGCCGTTTACGCAACAGATCCGATATCTGATTTTGATGCGATGCAGGGAAAGTGGTATCAACGAGAGTAGTTCACACAGCTTGCACGAAACTGAATTGATCAAACAGCAGTTTGGCAGAGGTTAGGAAACATACCGTAACTACGACAGGACGAATTAATGCCGCCCCTTTTTCGAGCACCATCCTTGCTCCAATATAAGCCCCTATTACCTGCCCAATCATCATAAGGAAACCGATTGTCCAGTATATTTCGCCAAAGCACATAAAGTAAATCAACGCTGACATGCTGCTTGTAAAGTTGAGGATTTTGGCATTTGCCGTGGCCTTGGATATGCCATAACCGCACAAGACCACGAAACCCAATGTCATCAGCGTACCCGTACCAGGACCAAAGAATCCATCGTAAAAACCCAACGTAGGAGCGATTAATACTGAAAACAATCCAATGCTTATCTTTTTTTTTCGATCAGAATCGCTTACTTTTTTTGAAAGCAGAAAATAAAGTCCCATGGCAATTAACAAGACAGGAAGAATGGTTCCAAGTGCTTTCGTATCTACCCGTAATAACAGCCAACCACCAAGTACAGCACCAAGGAATGTCGTGACAAGCATGAATTTATGCTCGTTTATATTTATTGCTCCTCTTTTTATGAAATAAATCGTAGCAAGGAGTACGCCACTGCTTCCCTGCAGTTTATTTGTTGCCAATGCCACGGTTGGCGGCATACCCGCCAATAACATTGCCGGTATAGTAACCAGCCCACCACCACCAGCTACCGTGTCTACCCAGCCAGCGATAAACGCAGCGAGAAATAGTAATGCAACGATTTCTGTCGTAAGTTCCATTTAGTTGAAATATTTGTTTCGATGTTGTTGTGCAGGGAAGTCTTTATGCAATGCAAAGCCCCGATGCACGCTAAAGAGCAGTGTTCCTTCAGATAACTTTCTCTTTCCCCTTTCTTCAGCACGCACGTTGTACAGCCAGCGCTTATTGGTGACCTCGTCGACAACGATCTTCTCAAGTTCTTCGCGGGTGAGGCCGCGGTCGGTGTCTGACAGGTCAATCTCAAGGCAT
>LXNI01002371.1_pt1 | contig 13306 bp, 12 predicted proteins | sample 809091 | NCBI WGS metagenome assembly LXNI01 (sample SAMN04870527, study PRJNA318959) | sponge metagenome | biome: 01000161; feature: marine sponge reef; material: water | host: Sarcotragus foetidus | place: Greece: Milos, Mediterranean Sea | collected 2013-05-29 | depth 5-7 m | reverse complement strand
TGCTAAGGAGTACAGCGACTTTGGCGGTAACTATGAGGTAGTGCACCACAGTGAATTGATCGCCGAGTTGATCGCGCAGGGCAAGCTGCCGGAGAGCGCGAGCACGTCGCGCTGGAGCAACGTGACCTTCCACGATCCCTGCTACCTGGCGCGTCACAATGATGTGGCGGACGCGCCACGAAATGTGCTGAAGACCTCCGGCGCTCCCTTGGTCGAGATGCCGCGCAATCGCAAAAATTCATTCTGCTGCGGCGCGGGTGGCGCGCAATTCTGGAAAGAAGAGGAGCCAGGCCACGGGAAAGTCAGCTCGGAACGCTTCAAGGAGGCGGCCGCCACCGGGGCCGATGCCCTGGCGGTCGGCTGCCCATTTTGCATGCGCATGCTGGAAGACGCCAGAAACGAGACAGACGGCGGCCCGCAAGTCGTCGATATTGCCGAAATTGTCGCGGAGCGGCTGTAAATCGGCTGGCTGCCTGCGGGGAACTGACATCAAAAAAGCTGTGATACTATCCGCGCGTCGCGGTCGATATTGGCAGGCAAGTGCGAAAGTGTAGCGGTGGAATTCCAATTTGACGAAGTGCCGGAACTTGGGACTGAGCGCCTGACGCTTAGGCGCATCGCCGCCGACGATCTCGACGACTGGATGGCGGTTTGGCGCAGCCCGGGCGTACTTGACTATCTGATCGACTTTGAAGGCGCGCCGCATGAAGACATGGGACGCGAGATCGTCGAATGGGCTGAACGAATTTTCATCGAGAAGTCGGGAATTCGCTGGGCGCTCGCGCTCAAGCCCAACAGGCGAATGATCGGATCCTGCGGCTTCCATCTATTCGACCGACGCCATCAGCGTGTGGAGATCGGCTACGAGCTGCATTCGGACTATTGGCGTCAGGGTCTCATGTCGGAAGCCGTCCGCGCCGTGCTGCAATTCTGCTTCGAAACGCTCGCAGCGCATCGCGTGGAAGCGGATGTTGTCGAGGGCAATGTCGCCTCCGCCGCGCTGTTGAAGAAGGCGGGTTTCACGCTGGAGGGACTGTGGCGTGATCGAGTGTACAAACGGGGCGCATTTCAGAGTCTTTGGCAGTATGGATTCTTGAAGCCGGAATACCATGCTAGGCGCCGCTAAGAGACAGACTGTGACCCGACTGGACAAGATTTATCTCGCCGCTATGGCGCCCGTTCTGCTCTTGGGTTTTGCGCTGGGCGCCGCTCAGCTAAACGCGGACATACTTTGGGTCGGTGAGATGGCATCAGTGTCCGCAATTGGCGCGGAGAACCCGCCAATCCACATTGGGCAAATTATTGAGGCGCCGCTGACCGGGTCTGATACCAGCCATTCTCCGCTCTACTACGCGACCTTGGCTGGCTGGGCCCGGCTCGTGGGCTGGTCGCAAGTGTCCTTGCGATATTTGTCTCTGCTGTTTGGGGTCCTGTCTATTGCATACCTGTATCGGTTTGCCGCCGACATTTTTGAACGCCGGACTGCCTGGCTTGCGGCCGCTCTGTTCGCCAGCAGCGCAATCATCAACATCTATTTTCACGAGTTGCGCAGCTACAGTCTGTGGATCCTTTTGAGCCTGGTCCACGCTTGGCAGTACTGGCGTCTTGCGGAGGGCGCGAAAGCGGACGCGGCCGCCTGGGCCAGTTTTATCGCTACAACTGCTGCTTTGCTCTACACGCATCCCTTTTCTCCGTTTGTGCTGCTCGGTCTTGGCCTTCATCATCTATTGCTGGCGGCCAAAGTACGCCGCTGGTGGAGCGTGATTTTCGCTTGGGGCGCGGGATTGCTAACTTTTCTCCCCTATGTCCCACTGGTCGCAGCGAGCATTGCTAAAGCGCCCGAAAGTCGTTCGGTACAAGCCGAGGCGCTTTCTTCATTGGAGTTGATCCCGGTTCTGGCGCACGTAATGGCGAATGGCGTTGACTTCTTATGGGTGGTTGTCGTAGTCGCGGCCGGATGGATACTTTGGCGCAAGCCGCCCCGGTCGATTTCGCGGCTGTTGCTGATATTTGCTGCAGTGGCGATTTCGCTGTTGCTGTTCCATGCGCTTGACCCGTTTGTATCGACGCGTCGGCTACGTTACTTTCTTGTGCCGCTGACCCTGGGCATCTTACTTTCGGCGTGTTTTCTCACATTGATTCCCCGTTGGCGCGTGGTCGCGACCGCATTCGCGATTGTATGGATGGTCGGCGGCTACGGCATTTATCAGCTTGGGGAGCATTGGAAATATGCCGGTCATCACTCTTTGCTCCCGGCTCATCCGCCATTGCACCGCTTCGCCGACGCCTTGCGAAGCAAGACTCGTCCCTACGAAGCGCTGCTGGGCTTCACACAGGCTTCATTCTTGAATTCAGGGCTGCATTATGGATTCAGCACCGTGGAATACTATTCCGAAACAGTGCTTGGGGTTCATGGGGCCTTCATCTGGACCGGGCTGCAGGGAAACGAACTCCGCGAAGAATTTAGCCGGCGAGTGGGCGAGTACCCCTATTTGATGTTTGTATTCCAAGCGAATGACTCGCCCGCAAACTTCAATGAAGTGCGGACCTTGTTGGAAGAGGCGTACTCTCCCTGCGAAGTCGTCGTGAAGACGGACGCTGTATTTGCGCAGCGCTACAACTACCATACGCTTGAGTGCGGCCGTCAATTACGGTCAGCTGAATACGACAACGGCATCAGAGTGATCGACAGGTTTGCCGACTACGACAGGCAGAAGCAGTCTATTCGCGTCGTCACTGGCTGGGAGGTCGCCAATGAACAGCAACTCGATGAGTACAACGTCTCAATTCAGATCATTTCGACAGATTGGCAGAGTTTAGTTCAGGCGCCGGATCGGCACCTGTACGACCACATCTTGCCCTGGTACGTGGTCGAACTATCAACCGCCGATTTACCCGCCGGTGACTACAACGTCATGGTTATCCTTTATGACCGCGACACCGTCAAGAAGGTAGCGGGCGTCGACTCGGCCTCCGGGCTTTCGAGTGATCTTCATTCCGTCTTCTCATTTACCATCGAAGGCTAGCGGATGGCCAATCGCAGAGAATCGAGGGATCTCCATTTTCATGACTGCTCCCCGTGGGTTTTGATGATTCCACTGCTTCTGCTGGCAACCTTCATGGCGGCTCAAGGCTTGGGCGCAGATTTGATCTGGTACGACGAACTGACCTCGATCAGCCACGCTGGCGGGGTGACCGGGCCCTTTTCCCCACTTGACATCTTAGACTCGGTGAGCCAACACAGTCCCAAACATACGCCCTTGTTTTTTGAATTGCTCGCCGGCTGGGGCGCGCTCGTGGGTTGGCATCATGTCGCTCTGCGCTGCCTGCCGCTTTTTTTTGGCGTGATCGCCTTGGCCTGGACATTTCGCCTTGGGGCGGACTTCGTCGACCGCTGGACGGGCCTTTGGGCGGTTGCCTTCCTCGGCTTAAACGTATTCTGGCTGGAATACTTGCACGAGATTCGCATGTATTCCCTGCAGTTCATGCTGCTAATGGCGCTGGCCTGGCATTACTTTTTCCTCATTCGCTCGGGACAACGAGCGCGCTGGCATCATTGGGCCGGACTGGCGCTGGGCGCGGCAGCCTTGCTGTATACGCAGCCCTTCTCAATCTTCTTTCTTTTGGCTTTGGGAAGTTATCACTTTCTTTTTGCGAAACCGAACAGAACCTGGATTAAAGCGTCGCTCGCCATGATCGTCGCCGGCTTGCTGTTCCTGCCCTGGTTGCCCGTAACGATGCATGGTCTGTCGGCCAAGTTTGACACGGCTTATGACGCCGTTACATTGGAGCAAGCGACTGACATTTTCGTCCGCTTCCTCAGCAACGGCAGCTGGATTGTTCTGCTAGCAGTGATGGCAGCGGCCTTGTTTCGCGCGCGCCAAGGCGACTCGCTGCGCCGCATATTCCCCTTTTTGTGGCTGGCAGCCGCTGTATTGCTACTCCTGCTGACCGCAAACGAGGCGGTCGGCCTGATTCCCTTGCGCCGCTCGCGCTACTTTTTTGTGACATGGTCCATGTGGATCATGGTGATTGGCTGGAGCCTGGCCTGGTTCAAGCCACGCTGGATTGCGCCGCTGATTTTGACGGCGTATCTAGCGTCTGGTTTTGCTCTGCGGCGCGCTGACGGCTATCTGGAGTACCAAGGCACGGTGGGGATCGTTAGCGCATATCCGCCGCTCGCCGAATATGTGGATACGCTGAAAGGCGAGACTGAAACGCAGGACTTTGTCGTTGGCTTCACCCGCACCGACTTTGTCAATGCGCGCGGAAAGCGCGGCAAATCTACAGCGGATTACTATATGGAAACCTTGCTGGGAATAGATGGCGTTTTCGTGCCAGCCGGCTTTGACGCGGAAGCCCTGGCGACCGAACTGCCGCGGAGACTGGACGACCATCCATTCCTTTTGTTCACTCACAATCCGCTGTCGCCGCCCAAAAATCTGTCGCTCGTCAATGACTATTTGCGGCAGTCCTACAGAGCCTGCGATGTCGTTGTCGACCGTCCTAGTCTATTTGTGCAGCGCTACGTCGACGTGGCGTTAGACTGCGACCATGAATACCAGCCGATACATTATGAGAATGGCATTCAAATCGTCGACAAATTCGCCGAGTTGCACGCCGATGACGGCGTCATTCGCGTCGTGACAGGCTGGGAAGTTGCTGACAAAGAGTTGCTCCACAAATACAATGTATCGATTCAGATCATCACAAAAGACTGGCAAAATGTATGGCAGGCGCCGGACCGCCATCTCTACAACAGAGTACTAAAGTGGTACGTCGTCGAGTTGCCGACGGCCGGCCTCGCGCCTGGCGAATACCGGGTCGTTGTCATCGTCTACGACCGGCATCGGTCAAGCGCAAAAGTCACCGGAGAGGACATGACCACGGGGGAAATTGGCTCGATTTTGCCCATCATGGCATTCACGATTGAAGAGTAGCGTGTCAGAATCGCGTTTCAAGCGGCTGTTGCGCCCCATTTATGCGCCGCTGCTGCGGGCTTTGCGTCGTAGACAGCAGCTTGCGCGCGATCAGGGCCGCGTCCGCGATGAAGTACGGCGAGCGCTGCAGTCGGACAGTCCCGTGAAAATCATCATGGGCGCCGGTCAGACTCGATTTGAGGGCTGGATCGCCACCGATATGCCGGCTTTTGATGTGCGCAATAGCGACCATTGGCGGGCGCTATTTCCGCCAGCATCGATCGACAGAATGCTGGCCGAGCATGTATTCGAGCATCTCTCGACCGCGGAACTAGCGCGCTTCCTGCATACGGCGGCTGACTATCTGTCGCCGGGCGGGCGCGTCCGAATCGCCGTGCCGGACGGATACCATCCCAATGCTGATTACATCAAAAGCGTGCGGCCCGGCGGCATCGGCGTCGGCGCCAGCGACCACAAAGTACTATACACTTGCGATCTGATTGGCGAGCTGATGCGCAAACAGGCCTATCAATTTGAATTGCTGGAATACTTTGACGCGGAAGGGCAGTTTCACCAACGCGAGTGGAGCGCGGACGATGGCTTCGTCGGCCGTTCCGCCGATCATGACGCGCGAAACGCTGACGGGCGACTCAACTACACCAGCCTGATCGTCGACTGCTGGCGACAATAATCAGCATCAACTGATGTCACCGCTTGGCGCATTGTCCGCGCAATACCAGCCCGGCTACAAATTCAGAAAATGACCTTCCAGGCCGTGCGCGGCTTCTTTTAAGGCTTCGCTGAGCGTCGGGTGAGCGTGAACATTGCGGGCGATTTCTTGTGGCGTAAGCTCGGCGGATCGCGCCAAAGTCAGCTCGGGCAGCAGCTCGGTGACATCGTGGCCGATCATATGCGCGCCCAGGATTTCGCCGTATTTCTTGTCGCTGATCACTTTGACAAAGCCGATGGCATCACCCATTCCCCGCGCCTTGCCATTAGCTTGGAAGGGGAATTTGGCCACATTGATCTCATAGCCACGCGCTTCGGCTTGCTCCTCGGTGTAGCCGAAGCTGGCGACCTGCGGCTGGCAGTAGGTGGCGCGCGGCATCATGTCGAAGTCCAAGGTCACAGTCGGCGCGCCGGCGATGTTTTCCGCCGCAACGACGCCCATGGTCTCCGCCACATGCGCCAGCATCAGCTTGGCGGTCACATCGCCGATGGCGTATATATGCGGCAAGTTGGTCTGCATTTTCTCATTGATTTCGATGCCGCCCTGTGAATTGAGTTCGACGCCGGTATTCTCCAGCCCATAGCCTTCTACGCGCGGTTCAAAGCCGATGGCTTGCAAGACGCGCTCGGCTTTCAGCGTCTCCTGCGAGCCGTCAGGGTGGCTGACATCGACCTCGACCTGCTCGCCTTGGTCCTTGATGGAGTCGACGCGGGCGCCCGTCAAAATCTTGATGCCGAGCTTCTCGAATGCTTTGGCCAGTTCTGCGCTGACCTCCGGGTCTTCCAGCGGCAGTATGCGATCCAGGAATTCGACCATGGTCACGTCGACGCCGTAGTTGCGCATGATATAAGCGAATTCCACGCCGACTGCGCCGGCCCCCGCGATGACGATGCTGGCGGGCAACTTGTCCTCCATGATCTGCTCTTCGTAGGTCACGACGCGCTCGCTGAGCGCCGTGCCCGGAATCAGTCTAGTGGAAGCGCCGGTTGCGATAATCAGGTTCTTGAAGCTAATCGTTTCGCTGTCGCCGTTGTTGAGAGCCACGGTAAGGCTGTTGGCGTCTTCAATGATCGCCCAGCCTTCGTAAGTCTTGATCTTGTTCTTGCGCATCAAGAATTGCACGCCTTTGGTCAGCCCGTTGGAGACGCGCCGGCTGCGCTTGTAAGCTTTGCCGTAGTCGAAAGAGAAGTCGCCGCTGATGCCAAACGCATCGGCCTGATGCTGCAAGATGTAAGCCAGTTCGGCGTTGCGCAACAGCGCTTTGGACGGGATGCAGCCGACATTCAGGCACACGCCGCCCCAATACTTCTTTTCGACAATCGCTGTCGACAGCCCCAGTTGGGCGGCGCGGATGGCGCCAACATAACCGCCTGGACCGGCGCCCAGCACGACAAGGTCAAATTCATTGGCCATATATCGCAATCTCCTGCTACTCGCCTATTGCTGCAACCGCGCTAGTCTACCGCAGCGCTCGCTGCTATTGAAGAGGTTTCGCCCCACAGTCTTACGAGACACTCGGGCGGCGGCGCTGTCGCCTGGCTTCGAACAAAATGACGGCGGCGGCGCTGGCGACATTAATCGATTCCGCGGCGTCGGACATGGGAATCGCGATGATCTTGTCCGCCACCTTGCGCGCCTTTTGGCTGACTCCACGCGCTTCGTTGCCCAAAATCAGCGCCCACTCGCGTTGCCAATCCACGGCTGCGTAGTCGCAGTCCGACTCAGCGCTGGATGCGTAGACAGTCAGATCCTGGCAGAAGTTCGCGATTTCGGGCCAGGAGGCCTCGACCACCGGGAGGCGAAAATGCGCGCCCATGCCGGCACGCAGGACTTTGGAGTTGTAGGGATCGACACAGCCCGGCGCCAGAATCGCGAGTTTGACGTCGGCTGCGGCTGCTGTCCTCATGATGGTTCCCAGGTTGCCCGGCTCGCGGACCGCGTCAAGAATCAATACGCGCGCGCTGGGATGCGGAATCGGCGGTTTCGGAATCGCGAACACCGCCAGTATGCCGGGCGGCTGTTGGGTATCGCTGGCGAATGACAGGACTTCCGAACTTACGGGAAGCAATTCGCATTTAGCTTCCTGCAGCGCCGCGATCACTTGGAAGTCGGCATGCTCCAGTGAATAGAGCGCCAAGCTAGGACGGCCTCCGCTGGAGAGAGCGTCGGCGATCAGGCGGTCACCCTCCAGCACCAGTTTCCGTTCGCTGCGCCGCAGCCGCGCTTTGGTCTGCAGCGACTTGACGTAGCGGACGCGTTTGTTCTGGGCGCTGCTAATGGCATCCATGTCAGGCTCGCAGAATCGAAAAGGGTCAGTTACCCGACCCTTCGGCTGGTGTCAAATGTCGAAAGTCTCGCTAGAGGCTCTGCTTGGCGACGTCCGTGATCTTGCTGAAAGTCTCGGCATCGTGAACTGCGATGCCGGCCAGACTCTTGCGATCCAGGCTGACGCCCGCTTTTTTGAGTCCGTGTATCAGCTGGCTGTATTTCAGACCGTTGATGCGGGCGGCGGCGTTAATCCGCTGAATCCACAGGCGGCGCAATTGACGGCGGCGCTGGCGGCGGTCGCGATAGGCGTACCAGAGGCTGCGCATCATGGCCTCGTTGGCGCGCTTGAAGTTCTTGCTGCGCGTGCCCCATTGCCCCTTGGTGAGTTTTAACACCTTTTTGTGCCGGCGGCGCCTGACGAAGCCGGTTTTAGTTCTTGCCATGAGAATTCTCCGTACCTGAACGACCCGTCGCTCGGTTGCGCCGGGCATAAGATCGCGATAAATGTGCCTAGTCTACGCGGGCGGGTTGGCCTTGTATTTGCCGAGATAGGGCGCTAGCCGGCGAATGCGGCGGCGCATGGCTTTTTCGCTAACTTCCAATGACTTGTCCCATTGACGCTTGACGCGCTTGGCCGACCTTCGGCGCAAGTGACTCTTGCCGCCCTTGGTGCGAACAATCTTGCCGGTAGCTGTCATGCGAAAACGCTTGGCGGTCGCTTTGTGAGTCTTCAATTTGTACTTGGTCGTCTTTTTCTTGCGTGGCACTATTGCCTCTCCGTGCTTTGCTTGGTTTCCTTGGTCGGCGCCAATATCATGAGCATGTCTCTGCCTTCCATGTTGGGACGCTGCTCTACCACGCCTACTTCCTTTAACGCTTCTTCAATTCGTCCCAGGCGATCGCGCCCGATATGCTGATGCGTGATCTCCCGGCCGCGGAAGCGCACGCGGAACTTCACCTTTTTTCCTTCTAACAGCCACTGTTGCGCGCGTTTGATATCGAATTGAAGATGGTACTCATCCGTCTTGGGGCGCAACTGGATTTCCTTGACGGTCACCTTGATCTGATTCTTTTTCGATTTACGCTCCTTGCGCCGCTGCTCGTACTGGAATTTGCCATAATCCATAATCCGGCAAACCGGTGGGTTGGCATTGGGCGCAACTTCTACCAGATCCAAGCCGGCGTCGTCAGCCCGATCTTGCGCGTAACCTATGCTCACGACACCAATATTGGTGTTGGTATCGTCAATCAATCGGACTTCACGCACGCCGCGAATATTGCTGTTGATCCTGTGCGGTGAATTTGCTATCGGTGCACGACCCTTCAGTTGATTGTTACAAGCCTAACCAGCGTGGATTTGTTATCCGCGCGGGCACGAAGTTTAACATGGCAACTCAATTGCTGTCAACTCTGATTCGGCGCGGGGCCGGCGTCAAGCGTCCAAAGCGAGGTCGAGTTCGCGCAGTCTAAGGACGGACGACTCGTACAAGCTGATTAGATCTTCGTCGCTGCCCTTGAAGCGGCGCAGGGTTTGCTGCGCGCAGGCGGTGCAGCCGCGCATGGCTCGGTAGCTGTCCGTTTCACAGCCCAAACAGCCATTGAGTTCGATCATGACTGACATCAATGCGATCACTTCAATGCTGGTTTCGCTCTTGGCGGAAATCTTGTCGATCAACTGCCGCCAGGGCTCGCCGCGGGTGTTGCGCAGCGCCGGGATGGCGTAGTGAGGAAACAGGATCTCATTATCAGCGTACAAGGTCGTTTGCCTTCCGGGTTTACCAAGTTGAGCATAAGCCCGAATATGCGCGGGCGCAAGTCGCGGGCGCGCGATTCCTAAACCAATTTCAGGGCGCGGATCAACTCGAGAGTGGCAGCCATGGCTTCGTCGGCGCCAGCGAGCGTGCCATTCCAGAGGCTGAACAGAATGCCCGCCACGTTGCCGCGCGCCGTCACGAGCCTCAATGATTCAATGCTCTCTTGCAGGCTGGGGCCGCCCGGTTCGGGATAGCTCATGGCGGGCATCTCGGCACAGTCGACCACATCGGTGTCGAAGTGAATGTACAAGGATTTCTCGGGCAGCTCAGCCGCGTGCAGGGCGTCAAGAGATTCGAAAATCTTGACCTTGCTGGCGCGCAGCATGTCGCCTTCTTCGGGATCCAGGTTGCGCACATCGGTGACAATCACGTCCGTCTCGTTTATCGGCGCCAGCTCCAGGCCCTGCATTAAGTGCTGATTGCCGCGGCCGACCAGCGCCGCCAGGGGCATGCCGCCGAGGAATCTGCTGGGCGTTGTTTCGGGCGTATTGAAATCGCCGTGCGAGTCGTACCAGAGCACCGTGGGCGACTTAGCCTCCAAGCCCTTGACCATGCCCAGACAACTTGTGCAATCGTTGGCGAAGACCAGCGGAATCTTGTCCGCATGCGCCAGAATCGCGTCGGCCAGGGCGCGATTAACCGCGACCACAGCATCATCCCACCGGGCGAAGTCCGGCTCAATGTCGACCCACTCGGCGTCCAGCTCGTCCGCGATGCCTGCTTTGCGCAGGGCTTCCACTTCGCGACGATCGGGCAAGGACTCTCCCAGATAATATGGCGCCCCGATACATACATAAGATTTCATCATAATCTCCAGCTTCTTACTGCATAAGTTAGCATTTTGTGCACAAACTGCCTGGCGCAAATTCAATGTCGGCCAGCGGGTAGGCGGCGCCGATGCCCCTCAGATGCCTTTCAAGTGCGTAACGGGTATCTGGAAGGTTTCCTTGACTAGCTGCCAATTGAAGGCGACAAACTCGCGGGTAAGCGAGAAGGGATACGACAGAGGCGAGCGAATGCGCTGCGTCGGCACTGGGCTGCGATAGGTCGCGATGCCTTGCAGCTGAAATAGCCAGCTGGCGCGCAGCATGTGGTAACTGTCGCTGACCAAGACCACATCGGTAATTCCCATGCCCTTCAGGATGCGCCGGCTGTAAATTGCGTTCTCCTCGGTGCTGCGGCTTTGCTCTTCCAGCACGATCGCGTTGGCTGGCACTTGGTTTGCCAGCAAGACTTCGCGACAGGCAGCTGCCTCCGAGCGCGGAAACGACTCCGCTTGCCCGCCGGTGCAAATGATGTAAGGCGCGGCGCTCGCGCGCCACAGATCGGCAGCTTGCAGGCTGCGCCGGGTCAGCGCCCGGCCGGGCCGCCCGTCTCGCAGCAAGCCGGCGCCCAGCACGATTATGGCATCGGCTTCCTGCGTCGTGTCGATTGTGCCGACAATGTGAGCAGCGCTGATGAAAATAACGAAGTAGAGCAGGGCAGCCAAGAGCAACATGAGGACTAGTCGTTTCGCAAATTTCACGTTCGAGCATCTCGTTTGCGAATAGATTTGAATGCTGTCGAATATCAAACTGGCAGAGCGTCAAGGCGTCCAGATTCGAATATGGCAGCGATTGGCAGTGGTTAATCCGATGTGCGGATTTTGCCCCTGCTGTGATGATTTCGAGTCTGAATTAGCGATGGCAGCGCGCTAGCATTCGCTGTAGCCGCAGGTCAGACATTTGCGGCAATTTTCAGCGCGGATCAGCGTGATTGTTCCGCAAGACGGACACATGTCCGCGCCGGATATTGACGAGTTGATTGTCGTGCCGCCTTCGTCCTCGGCCAATTGAGGGGGCGCGCTTCCGCCTTGCATGGGCAGGTCCAATTGCAGCGGCGCTTCCTCGGGGAAGAACTCGACTTGCAAGACGCGCGCCACCGCATCGGGCAAGGAGAGCACGCGCTTGGGCCCGAAACCAATTGGACGCGCGCCGCCGATATCCTGCAACTGCTCGATGATCAGCTTGAGCATCTCGCGGCGATTATGCGGCGCGGTCGTCCGCAGTTGCAGCGAAATCATGCGGCCCAGGCTCTCGGCATCGGCCTGGATATCGCTGCCGGCTTTGCCGATGGCGATGAATACTTCAAAGGGATTGTCCTGGTCATCGCGGTTGATGGTGATATAGGCCTTGCCAAAAGGCGTCTGCGTTTTCACCGATGTGCCCTGCAAACGCTCGGGACGCGGATAGACGCGATGGGGTGTTGTGGCGGGCTCGGCGTTTTCGGCGGCAGTCGCTGAGTGGAGGTCCTCCATCTCGCTTTCGGCGCGCTCATCGCCCTTGAGCATGAGCACTTGCTCGTCGCGACTGCCGTCGCGGTAAATCGTGCCGCCTTTGCAGCCGAGCTGGTACATATACTGGAAAAGTTCGCTGACCTGCTCGACGGAGTAGTCATTGGGCACATTGCAGGTCTTGGAAATGGCGCTGTCAATCCATCGCTGGAAGGCGCCTTGCACCTTGACATGCTCTTGCGGCGCCAGGTCCATGGCGGTGACGAAGTAGTCAGGCAGCTCCTCGGCCCCAGGATGCGCCTCATACCACTCCTGCACAATCGGCACTTGCTCTTCGTGCAAACCCAGGCGGCTCTTGCGATAATAGACCCAGGAGAAGAACGGCTCCACGCCAGTGGAGGTATTGACCATGGTTCCCGTTGTGCCGGTCGGCGCTTGAGTCAGCAGGGTAACGTTGCGAATGCCATTTTCACGAACCTTTTCGCGCACCTGCTCCGGCATGCCCTGCATAAAGCCGCTCTCCAAAAACTTTTCCGCGTCAAACATGGGGAAGGCGGCTTTTTCCCGCGCCAGATCACTAGACGTTTCGTAAGACGCGACCGCGATCGCCTGGTATATCTCGTCGATCAGCGCGACCGACTCATCGCTGCCGTAGCGCACGCCCAGCTTGAGCATCAATTCCGCGATGCCCATCGTGCCCAGGCCGACTCGCCGCTCGGACATCTGCACGTCCCGATTTTCCTCGAAGAAATAGGGCGTCGTGTCTATGACGTTGTCGAGGAAACGAGTCGAATACTCTACCGTCTGGCGCAGCTTGTCCCAAGCGACATCGTGGTTGACCGAATCGTAGAATTTCGACAAGTTGATGGCGCCCAGATTGCAGACGGAGAAAGCGCCCAGCGGCTGTTCCCCGCAAGGATTGGTGCAGATTTGCGGATTGAAATACCAACTGTTGGCCATTTTGTTGCTGCGCTCGCGGAACCATACGCCCGGTTCGGCGCTGGCCCAGGCGCTTTCGATAATCGCGTCCCAGAGCTCGCGCGCTCTGACGGTCTTGTAGTGGACGACCTGCCTGCCTGCGGCAATCCAGGTGTCCACATCGCCGTCCCAAAGTTCGTCGTAGTCCGGATCCCGCGAGTCGGGAAAGACCAGATCCCAGTTGGCATCGGCTTTTACCGCCTCCATCAATTTATCGGAGACGCCTACGCTGATGTTGGCATTGGTAATCTTGCCCGATTGGCGCTTGCTATTGATGAAGTTAAATACATCCGGATGCCAATCGTTGAGTATCAGCATCAGCGCG
>LXNI01002370.1_pt1 | contig 13316 bp, 9 predicted proteins | sample 809091 | NCBI WGS metagenome assembly LXNI01 (sample SAMN04870527, study PRJNA318959) | sponge metagenome | biome: 01000161; feature: marine sponge reef; material: water | host: Sarcotragus foetidus | place: Greece: Milos, Mediterranean Sea | collected 2013-05-29 | depth 5-7 m | reverse complement strand
AATGTAAGTGTTTCAATTTCTGACAATCTGTTGACTATAAAAGGCAAAAAGCAACGCAAACAGAAAGATGAAACACGAAACATACACAAATCAGAACTACGTTATGGACGTTTTCGTCGTGTTTTTCCAATACCACCAAAGGCACAAATTGATGGGATAAAAGCCGACTTTAAGGATGGTGTTTTAACCATAGTTATTCCAAAAAAGGAAGAAGCTAAACCGACTGAAATTCCCATCAACGTTGATGCATAATGTGTATCATACACATAAGTTACAAGAAAAGGCTCGTGCTATGCAGCACCAGCCTGTTTTTTGTTAAATTAACATATAATGTACCCTTATACTACAAACTTTAATAACCTAAGTTGCCAACCTTGTAGCACAAACTGTTAGTTTGTGTATACGTAGTAATGTAGGTCGGGTAGAGCAGAAGCGAAACCCGACATGGACTATACTGAAAATATCAATTATGTTATACGGCACAGGAGTGTCCTACTACTTTGTATCACTATTATCCACACCATCTTTCAGGACACCTATATAAAGTAGCGCTGCCAATATTCCACCGACAAATGGACCAACAAGATATAACCAGAGATCAGAATAATTACCTGCAGCAATAGCAGGTCCCAGTGTTCGTGCAGGATTGAGCGAAGCACGGGTCAACGGACCACCCATCAGTATCAGAAAAATTAATGTCAAACCGATAGCGAGTCCAGCAAAATTCACTGCTTTACCGTTTACTGCTGTATTGAATATCGTATTAACAAGGAAGAATGTAAGAATAATTTCCACAAACAACCCTTGAATAGGCGTAACTGTAAATGCACCACCAGATTCCGTTGTGGTTAATACCGTAACACCGAGATCAGTTTCCATTGGTAGGATTATCTTGAGCAGATATGCACCGGCAATACCACCAACAAACTGAACAATCCAATAACCGACGGCAGAAGAAAATCGGATTTCACCTGCAACCAATAATCCAAGTGTTACTGCAGGATTGATATGCGTTCCAGAAATATGTCCATAAGCATAAAAAAAGCCCACAACCACAAAGCCATGAGCAAGTGCAACTTCTAATAAACCACCTTCATTTATTGCCAGTGCACCTGCACCAATAAATATCAGTGCAAATGTCCCGATAAATTCAGCTATTAAATTACGTATATTCATTGTTTCACAATCAGACAGGCCAACGACTCTGGAATTGTTCGACCATAGCATCCGGTCCTCCATGCTGACCCAAAAATTCCAGGAATGCTTGATATAGTCTTCTCGCCACATCTGTATCTGATTCAAACCGATTATTCATCTGTTCTGGATCGGAAGGAAGGTGGAATAGACTCTTCGGTGCACCTGTGTTTTCTAATAAAAGCGACCAAGTGCCATCCGTAACATTTCCGTGTGGACTTCCTCCATCAGGACTCCATCCACCACCCCAAGCACCGTGCGTAATTGCATATTCACTTCCTTTATCGGTGTCTCCAATCACAATTGGCAATAGACTATTTCCCTCAACCTGATTACCACGTTCCGCACCGAAAACATCAACTACAGTAGCAGGTATATCAATTATACTGGCAAGAGCATCAGTATGGCGAGGTGCAACTTCGGGATGGTAGATAAGTAATGGTATATGGACAATCTCCTCGTACATACTAAGGTTCTTTGCAATTAATCCGTGTTCTCCTAATAGAAAACCGTGGTCTGCCATGAAAATAACCATAGTATTTTCCATTAATCCCATATAATCAATCTTATTAATCAAATGTCCAATCCAATTGTCTACAAGACACGCTTCAGCACGGTATAAGGCATTCAGACGTTGGGTAGTACGTTCATCCATCTGATTCACCCCGTATGTTGGGTAGATAGGTTCTGGTCCCTCATAATCATCTGAATCAAACCGCCTAATATACCAGTCTGGTACATCCCAAGGCTCATGCGGATCAAAGGTATCCACCATCAGATAGAAGTTATCGTGTTTGTAGTTGCGTTCCAACCAGTCACATGCTGTTTGCACAGTTTGTGCTACGAAAGTATCCCCTTCATTCTTTCTGAAGTCTGAGTTCCTGAGATGGTTCCCAAGACCTGCAGGTAGTTTGTTAGGATGGGGTCGTGTATGTTCACGATACCGTAAAGATATTTCCGAATCATAATCATACGGGTGTGTTTCTAAAACATCTGATTCCTGTCCTCGTATCCATTTCCAACCTGTAAATCCTCTGTTATATAGGAATCCGTTATTAAGATGGTGTGGTGTATCAGCAATCATCATGCTGACGACACCTGCTTTTGTGAGTGCATTCGCAATAACAGGAACATTACCCTTAAGCGGTTCCCACCCACGTCTACAAATACCCACCTCACCTGTTACCATATCACCACGGATTGGCACAGTAGGATAACTACAGACATAGGCTTTATCAAAAACAACACATTTTTCTGCAAAAGCATTCAGAGCAGGACTATATCCTTTCCCCCCAAATATTTCTAAATTATCTCGCCGAAATGTATCTGATATAATATGGATAATATTCATTCATTTCCTCTATTCATATAATAAAATCTAACTTTCATACAGAATGGATAAATAAGATTATACTCAATTTTCGTTTTCTTGTGGTGTATTTTCCTTTTCCCGTTCAGCGATTTGCACAACAGCAGGTAATAATCCGTATATACCCCAGAAAGGCACACCTATAGCATCACCATTCAGAAGATTATTGACTATGAAATGTGCCATCAATGAAATTTCTGCTGCCATTAGTCCTATGATGATGGATCGATAAAGACTGTCATCAATCCTTTTGAGAGCATGAAAACCATACCGTATAAATACAAAGTTTAACCATAACCAGACCACTAATCCAATACTTCCCAATTCTGCCATTACCTGAAGATACTCACTGTGTGCTCCTAACTGATACTGTGCTACATAACTTCCAACAAGTCCCACATCCTCTTCATATAACATAGCAAAAGCACCATATCCTTTACCTAAAATAGGACTGTCAAGGAACATTGTAACGGCTTGTCCCCAACGTAGAAGACGTGCTCGGTTGGATGCATAATTCAGATCTACTGCTGATGAAACCCGTTCCACAACTGAACTATAAACCCCCGGCAAATTCAAACATACCAATAGAACAAGACAGGCAGCTCCTATAAACAGCACCTTCTTATGCGTGCCACCTCTACCTAATAGGAACATCATGAAGACTATTGCAACGATAACTGAAAGCCATACACCACGTGAAAAACACATTATCAGACCCAGACCAAAGCAGGTAAGTAATCCTATCCACAACACACGGTCGTATTGTTGGTTATCAAATAACAACCGACCCAGACAGATTAAAAAAAATATTGCTGTGAATGATCCGTAGACAGAGTAATTCGTAAATGGAGAACTCTGATATGCACTGGTCCATTGCCATTGGTCAATGTGATAAATTAACACTATTACCGTCCATACAACGGCAATCATAGCACTTGGAATCGAGGCAGTAAATATCCGTTTCAAACTTTGACGATTCTGGATAATATCATATACCACCAAACTAAACATGATGTATGTTGAATATCTTAACGCACCTTTCAACGTTCCAAATAGGTCTGGGGTATTGATTGCAGATATGAACGTAACTACAATAAAACAACAAAGTGGCAATAGAAATGGGAAAGTTGGCTTATCATTCCGCTTACCAAGCGCGTAATCAACAATCTTCTTCAACCAATAGACAACAGTAAGCATACCTAACAAAGGTTCTGTTGGGGTCTGAATCTCAAGGAGTTGCGGGATGATATACCGAAAGGAAAATGGCAGGCAGATTAATAAGGTATAGAGGGCAAACTCCATACTTACGAAAACAAATACTCCGGTAGCAACCAATAAACAGAGAATAGCAAGTGGGGTTTCTGAAAAACGTCCGAGGATTACCCCGAAAACGATGCAAACGAGAAATGGTAGGATACGGTTTGCTTGCTTAAAGGACATGCGTACTTACAATCAAAACTGTGTTCTGACTCCGAGTCCAATCGCAGTTCCATCTAATATTACATCCAACGGAAGGGTACCTGTGGTTTCAAATGTTTTCAAGATTCGTTTTAATTCAAAAGTAATAGATGCGTTATTACCTAAGGTAGCAGGTGTGCCAGATTTCGACTTCCAATGATACAATTCTATTCCAGTAATAACATAACCAGTTGTACTTGAACCACTATCATCAATAGATATTCCTTGTTGTTCAAGTATATCCACCATACTACCACTAAAATTCGCTCTCAACAATCCAAATCCTATACCGAAATAGATCGGGAGATACTGATGTAGTAGGACAGGTCGATAGATTAACTGATATGAGATAGGGGTAAGAGAAGTAGTGAGGGACAACGGGTTTTGTCCGGGTGTTTGTAGTTCAGTACGCCAATAGCCAATTTCTAACCGAGAATCAAGTTCAGGTAAGTGTTGAAGCACAATTGAAAATGTTGGTAACATTGCTACAGGGGTATTGGGTATCCCAACACTTTGAAGCACATTATTCAAATCACCTAACTCCGGCTTATATGAATAGAGTACAAACTGTAGTGATGAAGCACGTACGTGTTGTCCCCAAAAATTGTGTAGGAAAGGTGTTGGGCTTTCCTCCTGACCATCGGTTGGATGAGCATGTGAGATACCTGAAAATATGCAGATTATGAACATTATTACTATCAGATAACGCATTTTATTATTATCCAAATAATCCAATATATATTTCAGGTAATTTATGAAGTAGATGCGACTGATTATGTTTATAGTCAGGAATTTATATGTAATAAAAAGTTAGGATGTCCAGAGTAAGGACATCCTAACAAAACTGGACGAAAATCTCGGGACAACACGTAGGATGCTTAGTTACATCGAGGATCCTGGAGGTTGAAGTATAACTTCTACACGACGGTTCATCGATCTGCCAGCTGTGGTGTTCTGTGGAGCAACCGGGTCGGTGTGTGCTCTGCCAACGGCTTTAATCTTTTCTGCGTCAATACCTTTGCTTGTAAGATACTTAACTACAGAATTTGCACGTGCTTGGGATAGATCCCAATTACTTCGGAAACCACCGCGTAAAACAGGTGTACCATCAGCATGTCCTTCAACAAGAATATCTGCGTCAGGATTTTCCAAAATCTGACCTACTATTCCATCAAGACTCTCTTTATCCTTTGCTACCAATCCTGTCCGGCCACTGCCAAAATAAACAGTGACTAATAGTGTTGGTTTAGATGCAGCCTCCGCTTTTAACTCGGTGATATCCGATAATATAGAAGCGATCTGGGACATGACTTTCTTTAAATCCATCTCCTGCGCATTCAAGCTTTTGGCAAGATCCATTAGCTCACTTCTGACTTTTGCATCTTCGGCTTTAGCAAAATTATTTGACTTTGTGCCTTGCATATCAAGATCTTTTGATAGATTAGCACGGAGTTTTGCAATCTCTTCTTTAGTGTTTTGCTCTGTAGCGGCGATAGTGTCGGCATCCCCTTGCTGCGAAGCTGCAATCGCTTCATCCTTCGCTCTTGAGATAGCCTCCATCGTATCCTTGTTACTCTGATCTACCTTAGAATCCAACGTAGAAATCTGATTTTTTATTTCCGTAGTGGATTGGTCAATCTGAGTAACGTGTTCATTTTTCCACATATCAAACTCTTCCTGGTTTAACTTACCACAACCAGTTACGGTGATGGTTATGACCATAAGAGCTACGATAATAAGTGTTCCTCTGGTTTTCATGGAATTCCTCCAAAAAATTGATGCGTAAACTGAGTAATTTATTGATTCCACATTAAATGTGTTTTAATAGTTTAACACAAATCAGATTATAATTCAAAAAAATTTGTTATATGGTCGTTTTTCATGGTTATTGACATGATAATTCTTGAAAAAACAGATAAAATGCTGTAAACTAATAAGATGGGACAATTGAGTATAATTCTTATTGTAGGTTTTCTATGCCTATTCGCCTATGAACCACCACAAGACATTGTAGCAATAAATACGACACAAATAATATTTTGGAATTTGATACTCACAATTGGACCCATACTGCTTGCCTATTTTGTATCTAATGCTGTATCTCGCATCCAGAATTCACAACAATCCTTTACTAAAAGAATAATTACGAACTTAGGATATCTCAGATTTATTTTTGAGGTGTTATGTTTAGGTGCTTATTTCTGTAGTCTGTATCTGTTAGACTTTCCGATATTCGTTAATCTACAGTTTGCGTTCTTTCCATTAGTAGAACTACGTCAAATCATCGGAGTAATCCCACTAATCATCAGTTTAATCGGGGTTCGATTAGTATTTTATCGGTTGAATCGGGGTAGTGGTGTCCGTTATTTCGAATTGCTTTCATTCCATTTAAAATTTCTACTACTACCACTTGCACCACTACTTATATATTTAGCAACCTTGGATGTCCTTGTAAGACTCCCAGAGTCGGTGCAACTATTTCTTGTAAAACATCCATATTTATTGATTGGGTTACTCATACCTGTACTGGCAGGTGCTTATATATTCGCGCCGTTACTGATGCAGTTTATGTGGAAGACAACTCCGCTATCTGATGGAGAGTTAAAGGAGAGGTTAGAACGATTGACAGATAAAAGTCAAATAAAATATCGTGATATAACTGTATGGCAAACAGGTTCGTTATTAATTGCTAATGCTGCAGTGGCAGGAACTCTTCAATGGAATCGACGAATCTTTTTGACAGATACACTCCTAAACTATTTTTCTGACGATCAAATTGAGACAATTGTTGCACACGAACTTGGACATATTCGCTATAAACACATACCGACATATATTCTGTTTTCGTGTCTCTACTTACTCAGTTATCCTGTCTTTATCCTTTTCGTTGAACAACCAATTTTGCAATTATTATCTGTAGATTTGATTGAAAAATATCCTATTATATCCTCTGTCGGTTCGATGCTGTTTTTTATCTTGTATTTTATTTTCGGCTTCCGTTATGTCTCACGACGTTTTGAACATCAAGCAGATCTATATGCTGTTACACTAACGAATAATCCGGATGCGTTTATTTCATCATTAGAAAGATTGGCAGTATTCAATAATATACCACGAACAGTTCGACGTATCTTCGAATTTTTCAATACACATCCTTCCATCCATCGTCGTATTGACTTTGTGCATAGATTTATGAATGGAGATACCTGGATTAAGAAATATCAAAACTACCTAATCGAAGCAAAATTAATAGTCATATTGCTACCGATATTCTGTGCTGTAGCACTGATTCTGTTCCTGTCAATGTAATAATTCTGCTACTCCGGTTCAAGTACAAACTTCAACTTGTCAATAGCACGGTTTATAGGTAACTCATAGAATTTTTGTAATTCACGTAACTCATTCGCAATGTCAAAGGCAACAAGAATCGGTATCCGTGCTTCATCATATCCCTTTTGTGAAAAACTCTCAATTCGGTTCTTGACATAGGTAATAAGAACATCAATATCCTCTGCAGTTAAGTCATCAGAGGGTTTAATGGAATATGGGATACCTAAAATAACAAACCGGATAGTTTGAACCTCTGTCGTGGATTCTTTTTCTTCTTCTTTATTTTCTTCTTTCGGATCATCTACCTTCTGTTCTTCTTGCATATCTTTCCTTTCAAATTATATTCAAATTAATGCTGTGTCTGGTTCACCTTCAGGGCAAAATTTAATATGAATAATATATACTGTTTCCTTTAATTTATGAAAGTGCATTTCGCATCGTATCCACACATGGTTCAACACCTGTCCACCGCTCAAATGCAATTGCCCCCTGATGCACCAGCATACCAAGTCCACCAACAATTTGGCATCGTTTCTTTTTCGCTGCTATTAATAACGATGTCATTGGTGGAGTATATACAATATCGTAAACAGTAGTGTTCGGTTGCAGCCAATTCGGATCTATTAATAATGGGAGAGAAGTATCCATACTGGATGTTGAAGTATTTACCAGTAATGAACAGTTGTTCACTGCAACTGGCAAACGTGAATCCTGTAATCCCATTCCTGTCAAGACGGTTTTTTGTTTCGTCGCTTTACCAATTTCTGTGGGGGATTTAGATAAACTTTCGTCGCTTTCTTCCTGAAAACCTATTTTATTGGTTAACTCCTCAGCTAATGCAACTGCCTTAGAAACTGTACGGTTTGCTATGATGACCGAACGGACACTCGCAAGTGCCAAAGCAACTACAATTGCTCTTGCGGATCCACCTGCACCCAACACGACAACATCCTTTCCAACAGGTATAGACGCTCCAGTTTCCTCTAATGCTCTGAGAAAACCGGGTGCATCTGTATTCTCTCCGTGAATCTTTCCATCAGTAAATGTAAGGGTATTCACAGCACCTATAAGTTCAGCCTCTCTCGAAATGGATGTAAGAAATGGAATGACAGATTGCTTATGTGGTAGCGTAACATTTATCCCGACAACGTTGATTGCATTAAAACCATTCATGGCATTTTCCACAGCGTCAGCAGACACGTGGAAAGGAACATAAATAAAATCAAGACCTGCTTTTGATAAAGCTGCGTTATGCATTTGGGGTGAACGGCTATGTGAAACAGGTTCACCAATAACTCCGACGATACGTGTATGACCAGTAATTGTATGTAGTTTGTTCATCTACTTTAAATGCTAACTTCTCAACAATTTAGGATGTCTCTTTAGATAGCAATTTTTCAACCGTCTGTTTTGCCTTTTCCATTGTTGGGTAGCGAATTTCCCTATAACCACGGACATTGTCTACACATTCAATTGCCTGCACATGATTTGCATATTTCTCTTCATCATTAGGTGAAAATGTATCTATTACTTCTCGTATATACCACTCACGAAATTCACGTTCTTTTGCATGCCACTGTGTTAACAATCGTCTCATAAACTTCATCCGTTTCATTAAGTGTAACATCCAATTCCTTGTATCAATATCATGCTGAATGTCAATACCCAACACTTTGAAATGTGGACGATTTAGATGTAGGTATCGGATTTTATCTCCGTTTTTCTCATCAACATTATAACGGATTTTATCGCGAGCAAGTTTTTCTTTACTTGTCAATAGGTGTGACACATAGACTTCGTCTTTTATTAGCATTACTTTGTGCAGATACTTGATCGCTGCTTTGGTCGCAGTGTAATCACCATAGTCTTTTTCATAAACCTGTTCAATCTTTTTAGTATATATACGTGCATAGTTTATATTCTCAAACTGAATTAGGTCATAGGTGAATATTGCAAGAAGTCGGTTTGTTGTATCATCAAGACTTAGTTTCTCCACAATTTCCTCAACTAAACTTACATATATTTTTGCTTGGTGTTTTCCACGGATTTTATGTGAAAGAATATATCTTTTCTCTTCCAGTGCCTTTTCATAAGACTGGCTCAGAACATTGGACATAGGTTCAGTCATAATGTTGTTAGCATTTTCATTTACTGCAAGGTATCTACCAACCTCAAAAGCATTCATATTCTGTTGTAAGTCAGAACGTCTGACCATCTGTTTCAATGCCAGTTGGATTGGTTCCAGTTCAATCGGCATCAAACCGCGTTGAAACGCAACACCCAAAAGCATTATATTCGCATAAAGTTTTGTCCCAAACAATTGTTCGGATATATCAAAAAGATTGACTCCCAAATAGGACTTTGTATTTTTCTCAATTGTTTCTTCTAAGTCAGTAGTCTCAAAACTATCTTCACCAATGAGCGATCTAATTGTGTCAGTTTTAGCAGTATTAACAACCGCGGCAGTTCGTTCCGATGATGCTACTCGGAAAACCGAATCTGCTGAGATACCTCGAACCGCTTCTAATATGTCAAGTCCCAATACGAGATCAGCTTTTCCGTAGGGGATAATGGGTGATATTTTTTGACCCTTATTCGTATATGTCACATGTGTATATACGCCACCATTTCGAATTGCCAATCCCTTTCTGTCACAGAAATGCACATCATACCCTTGGAGATATCCTGCAACGACAAGGATCTTGGAAATTGTCCCAATTCCCATTCCACCTACACCCGCAGCATAGATACTCCAAATCTTATCAATTGGTTGTGGTAGTGGTGGTGTCAATGGTATTGATGGGTCTAGTCCAATCTGAGAGAGTAATCCAGATATACCTGAGTCTTCCCACATCTCTTCAGACTCTATCTCTTTCTTTTTGGTTTTACCTATCTGCTGGATATGTTGTATGCGCGGAGGACGTTTACGTGTGATGACAACTTCCTCAAAGGATGGACATGCCCATTTTATGCGAGCACAAGCACCATCAGTTACACAGTTTGATTGATCTATCGCAATTTTGTTTCCATAGTCTGTATCAACTATTTTCAGGGCAGGACAACCAGTAGATTTAGTGCATTCCAAACAAAATTCACACACTTCCGAGGTGATATTAATATGTTTTTCTACTTTTATAAAACCATTCTTTTCTTTAATGGCTTGTTGTTCCCGACGAAGTCGTCTGTGTAATGTAATCGCACATTCTTTGTCAGCAATAATAATCTTCACTCCAGATTTAAGGAATGACTTCTCAAGATATTTTTTGTAGTTCAGTCGATCTTCTGGGTTCACACGTACAACACTTATATCTGATCCACCTGCTAATCCACGTGTTACCTTCTCAATGTCCTGAGCAAAGGTAGGATTACCAAGAATGTCAAATTCATCTGCTGGTGTGGGTTGGTGTCCGGTCATTGCCGTCGTCTGATTATCTAAAATGATGTAGGTTATATCTTGGTTATTCTTGATAGAATCAGAAATTGCCGACATACCACCGTGAAAGAAGGTCGAGTCACCCATGAAAACTACCTGCTTATTGGTAATGAAAGGATCAATACCTGCACCTGCACCTCCGCCAAGAGTCATTGCAGAGAGATTGTGCATCAAGCGAGGAAACGGTTCGTATTTCAACATTGAATAGCACCCGATATCTCCGTGAAAAACGAGATCAACAGGAGACGTACCGTGTTGTTTTTGCATATACGCGGGATCCATAAATTGTTCTGTAATTTCAAGTAGAACGCTTGAGGAATCTCGGTGGGGACACCCTGGACAGAATGTAGGCGTCCGTTTAGGAATGTCAACCTTTATATCAGCAACTTCTTGTAGTAACTGTGTTTCTTCAGCAAAATGTTCTATATCAACCGGAATATGAGTAGAAAAATGTCCATCTTTACGGTTGTCTGAAAAGAGCGGAATTAATCGTTGAATTAGTATGGATGCATCTAAGCCAGCAGCAACAGGAATTCCTTGTAACCCATCGGGGAACTGCTTACCCCATACTTTAACATACTTTTCAAGAGTGCCTTCTTGATACTTTTGTGTTAGGAAGGCTTTTATTTCATTTTCTAAGACAGGACGTTTTTCTTCAATGACAAATATTTCATCAACCGTTTTAGCAAATTCATGGATAATCTCTTGATCAATCGGGTGTGTCATACCAAGTTTGAGTATCGGTATGGTATCATTTAGGTTTAATTCTGATAAGGCATGTTCTAAATAACAGTAGCTAAATCCCGCAGTAACAAATCCAATTCTACTGTTTCCATTAACAGATGGGGTATTTCCGTTGTCTCCTGAAGGATATATGATTTGGTTGAGTCCTAATCGCTTTGCAGTTTCAAGTGCGGTAGGGAAGCGTTCTCTAAGCATTTCATCTTCAATTCGGACAGTATCAGGAGGTAGTAGAACGCGATTCTCTGTTGAAATCAAATCTGTGTCTATTTCTGTTTGAGTGATTTTATTTATGGTAGGATAACTATTCGGATGTAATTCAACATTTCCACCACCGTCTGCTTGATTCTGTGTTGTTAAATAGCAGGTATATAGGTTTGAAGCAGCAGAAATCTCAAATGCACATTTGACCCAATTCTTGAGTTCTTGCCAAGTTGATGGTTCAATCAACGGCATATATAAGTGTCGTGCCAGAACACGAGAATCTGCTGGAACTTGTGTACTATATGACCAAGTATCATCACCAACAACGACAACAGCACCGCCTGTTGTGCCAGCAAGGTTACTGATGGCAAGACTATCGGAGGCAACATGTAGACCAACACTCTTCATAAATGCGATAGCACGCATTTCTGCCATTTGCGAACCGTTCAACCGAGCTATTCCCAACGCCTCATTATTAGCTATTTGTGCAACTATACCATGTTCTTTTAGGAGATCAGAATTGCGTTGAAGGACATCAAACACCTCAGAAATAGGTGAACCGGGATAGCCTGTCAAAAGGCTAACACCGCTCTCTAATGAACCTTTTACAAGTAACTCACAGCCGGTATATACATTCGTGCCGTTTGATTGTGTAAACCTTTCATCCATAATAAATATTATCCTCTGAATGGTTTATCCATTCAATAGTTCACGCGCATGAGCGAGACCGACTTCAGTCTCTTTTCCGCCGTGCATACGTGCAATCTCCGTCACCCGCTCAGTGTCAGTCAAGGGTTTGGCAGTTATTAATGTTCTGTCACCAACAACATCTTTTTCCACCATAAAATGTCTGTCAGCAAAACGTGCAATCTGCGGAAGATGCGTAATACAGATTACTTGTGCGGTCTGCGAAAGTTCCTTTAGTTTCTTACCTACGACATCAGCGATTTTGCCACCAATTCCACTATCAATCTCATCGAAAAGCACAGTTGGAATGTTGTCTACTTGGACCAACACTGTTTTTAGTGCAAGCATAACACGGGATATTTCACCACCTGAAGCTATTTTTGCCAAAGGACGCAACTCAGAACCTACGTTGGGAGCGATTAAGAACTCTACCTTATCCATCCCGTTTTCACGAAGTGCATACCGTTTTCCATCAATCAAAAGTAATCCGTTATCATCTTCAAGCGGATCAACAGATGTTTGAAATTCCGCCTTTTCCATTCCTAACTCTTGAAGTTCCTTTTCCACCAAGGTTGAAAGTCTTTCAGCGACCTTTTTACGTTTATTTGATAATGCTACGCATAAATCACCGGCAGTCAGTTTATTTTCACGAATTTGCATTTTGAGTGAATCAATTTTTTCAGAACCAAGTTCCAAATTCTCCAACTTCCGTTCAGCATCAGCCTTATATTCTATCATTTCCGATATAGTATTGCCATATCTTCGTTTGAATTTAGCGATAAGTTCAAGTCTATCAGTAATTTCTGCAAGACGTGCCGGATTGAATTCAACAGTTTCTGCATATTGGTGGATTTGTGATGCAATATCCTCAAGTTCATATAAAACTGACTCTATCCGTTC
>LXNI01002368.1_pt1 | contig 13317 bp, 10 predicted proteins | sample 809091 | NCBI WGS metagenome assembly LXNI01 (sample SAMN04870527, study PRJNA318959) | sponge metagenome | biome: 01000161; feature: marine sponge reef; material: water | host: Sarcotragus foetidus | place: Greece: Milos, Mediterranean Sea | collected 2013-05-29 | depth 5-7 m | reverse complement strand
CTATGAGTTTCATGTTGGCACCATCATCTGATCGTTTGTCGTCGGCGCGATCCGCTTCAGTATATCATTGTACTGCTCTTCGTCCTCGTCGCACTCAGGCGTAACCCTCCGTGTCGGTAACACACGATATGTCCGGTTTAGGTAGCACACGAGTTGTCCGGTTTGGTTTCTCCGTTGGGAGGGACCGCGATGAACCGGACGGCGCTGCTACAGGAACGCAGGATGGGCTTCCAGACGGGCCTGCGCGAGAGTGTCCAGAGTTGGCGTGAGTTGCTGGCAGGCTTGCGCGGGCGCGGGCTCACGATCGGTCCCGAGCTCGCCATCGGCGACGGCGCTCTGGGCTTCTGGAGGGCACTGGAGGAGATCTATCCCGACACCCGCCGTCAGCGCTGCTGGGTCCACAAGACAGCCAATGTCCTGAACAAGCTGCCGAAGTCGCGACAGAAGGCCGCCAAGGCCGACTTGCATGACATCTGGATGGCGGAGGGCCGCGCCGACGCCGAGAGGGCGATGAACACCTTCGCCGCCAAGTACGATGCCAAGTACCCCCAGGCTGTCGCCTGCCTGACAAAGGACCGCGACGCCTTGCTGGCCTTCTATGACTTCCCGGCCGAGCACTGGCATATCAGGACGAGCAATCCCATCGAGAGCGTCTTCGCCACCGTCCGCCACCGCACCGTGCGTACCAAAGGCTGCCTGTCCCACGGAACAGCCCTGGCCATGGTCTTCAAGCTGGTCACCACCGCCAGCAAAACCTGGCGACGGCTCATGGGCAACAATCAGTTGCCTAAGGTCATCGAAGGGGTGAAATTCAAAGACGGCATTCCGGCCGATGAAACCGAAACTTGCGCCGCCGCCTGATCACGCCATCACCCAAAATCGGCCATAACTCCCGCAGCCCCACGAAACGCCGCACCGACTCGACCTCGTAAAGCAGGTCTTCCATCCCCGGATCGCTCAGGTTGTAGAACAGCTGCACGCAGTGAACCCGCAGCATCACCGACAGCGGGTAAGGGCGCCGGCCCTGCCCCACCTTCGGATAGAAGGGCTCGATCCGTCGCTCCAGCCGTTCCCACGGAACCAGTTTGTCCATCTTCTCAAGGAACAGCTCGCGCCGTGTCCGGGTAAGCGTCCGGCGTGACCGCCCCTGGAGGATCAGCGGTCAGCTTCCGGATCGGCTGCCGGCGCGATGTTCCACGGCAACAGCTCGTCGACGCGGTTGATTTTGTAGTCGGGTATGTGTTCGAGGACCTGGGCGAGCCAGGCCTGCGGATCGATGCCGTTGAGCCTGGCGGTCTCGATCAGGGTGTAGGCGATGGCGGCGGCCTTGCCGCCGCTGGCCGAGCCCATGAAGAGATAGTTCTTCCGGCCGAGCGCGATCGGCCTCATGGCGCGTTCGGCCGGGTTGTTGTCGATCTCCAGGAAGCCATGCTCGATATAGGGTCGAAGGCGCTTCAGGCGGGTCAACGCATGGCGGATCGCCGCCGCCAGCGGGATCTTGGCGGAGATCCTGGGCAGCTGCGATTGCAGCCAGCGCTCGAGCTCGTCGAGGCGCGGTTCGGCCCTGGCCCGGCGGATGGCCGCGCGGTTCTCGGGCGGCTGGCCGCGGACCTCCTTCTCGATGGCGTAGAGCGCGGCGATCCGTTCCAGCGCCTCGGCGGCGATCGCCGAGCCCTGGGCAGCATGGACGTCGAAGAACTTGCGGCGCATATGTGCCAGACAGGCGACCTCGCGGACCGGCCCGGCGCGGGCCAGCGCGCCGAACCCGGCATAGCCGTCCGAGTGCATCCAGCCGGCGAAGCCTTCAAGATGCGCCTTCGGATGCGCCGCCTTGCGGTCGGCCGAGAAGCGGCCCGGCGGATTGCAGCGCGCCGATCGGGCGGCTGGCCGCGGGCCTCCTTCTCGGTGGCGTAGAGGGCGGCGATCCGTTCCAGCGCCTCGGCGGCGATCGCCGAGCCCTGGGCGGCATGAGCATCGAAGAACTTCCTTCGTACATGCGCGAGGCAGGCGATCTCGATCCGACCGTCCGATGATCCGGCCGGCTCCGACGACGGTGCATCCGTCACCACCTCCACCGGCAGGAACGACAGCACGTCCTCGGCATCGACCGGCGGCCGGTAGCCCGGATCGCGGCGCCACTTGAAGATCAGGTTCGCGTTGACGTCATAGCGCCGGCCCACCCGGGACACCGAAACCTCCGGCGCACAGGTCTGCGCCACAATCCGACGCTTCTCATCCCCCGACCAGAACCGGCGTACACGACGTGCCACCGCAAAGTCTCCTCCGATGGTGTCCACCAGCCGATGGTGGACACCATCGACCTCCAAACCATCCCATCCGAAACTGAGACTGCAAACAGACCCGCCGCAAGGCCGGGCACGCCGGATGCTTGCCGCCGGTCCGCACCGGCGAAACCCGAAATCGCGAGCGAATGTGATGTACGGGCGGGGACGAACATCGCCGGCCGGGGCCCGATATCCCACTGGGCGCGGCATGCGCCGCCTCCCGTTCGAATCAAATTGTTTGCCAATAGTTTGCCAAACTGCCGAATCTGCCTGTCCGGAAATGAAAAAGCCCTTGAAAACATCAATGTTTTCAAGGGCTTCGGTGGTTGCGGGGGTAGGATTTGAACCTGTGGCGTTCAGGTTATCGGTCGGTACGAACGCGACTGCGGCGGGCGGTCCGGATCAGATGCGCTGCGATCGTGGCGGCCCCGAGGAGCAGAAACACCGCGGCGGTGGGATAGTCGAAGAAGCCGAGCAGCCGGTAGTCCATCAGGACCATCGACTGGTAGAAGGCCTCTTCGCCGATCTGACCCAGTATGACCCCCATCACGATCGCCGGCAGCGAATAGCCGTAGCGCCGCAGCACATAACCCAGGATGCCGGCCACAAAGATCGTCCAGACGTCGAGGATATTGTTGCGCAGCGAGAAGGCGCCGATGGTCGAAAAGAAGATGATCGCCGGGCCGAGAATGGCGAACGGGATACGCAGCAGGTTGACGATCATGCGCGTCTCGATCAGGCCGAGCACCAGAATGGCGATGCTGGCCCAGAACATGCCGCAGAACAGCACCCAGACCAGCGCCTTGTGCTGGATCATGACCAGCGGGCCGGGCGTCAGGTCGTGCAAGGTCAGCACGCCGATCATGATCGCCGTGAAGCCGCCGCCGGGCAGCCCGAGCGCCAGCAGCGGCACCATGGCCCCGCCGGTCGCCGAGTTGTTCGCGGTCTCGGCGGCGACGATGCCTTCGGGCTCGCCCGTGCCGAACCGTTCCGGGTGTTTGGACCACCGGACGGCCTCGCTGTAGGACAGGAACGACGCCAGCGCGGCGCCGACGCCCGGCAGCACGCCGCAGGCGAAGCCGATGACGGACGAGCGCAGGATCGCGATCTTCAATCGCCAGAATTCGGCGATACGGGGAAAATCTACCGAGACCTTCGGCGCCTTATAGGTGCCTCTGACCAATCGCTCGCCCTGGACGAACACCTCAGAAACGGCGAAGAAGCCGACGATCAGCACCGTGAAGTTGATGCCGGTCATCACGTAGTAGTCGCCGAAGGCGAAACGGCCGAGGCCGCCGACCGGATCGGTCCCGATGGTGCCGATCCACAGGCCGAAGAATAGCGAGAGCCAACGCTTCCAGAAGGAACCCCGGCCGATGCCCGCGACGACGGCGAGCGCGAAGAATACGATGGCGAATTTCTCGATCGGGCTGATCGCGGATATCGCCCAGCGCGCGATCGGCGCCGTGCCGATCATCATGACGACGCATGAAATCGTCCCGCCGATCGCGGACGCCGTGATCGCCAGGCCGACGGCCCGTCCGGCCTGCCCTTTCTTGACCATCGGGTAACCGTCGAAGGTAGTCGGCGTGTTTTCCACCGATCCCGGAATATTGAACAGGATCGCCGTCGTAGCCCCGCCATAGACCCCGGAAACGTAGATGACGCCGTAGAACAGGATCGCGTGTTCCGACGGCAGGAAAACGGAAAACGGCAGGAAAATCGCCGCCAGCGTCATGGAACTTAGGCCCGGCACAGAGCCGAAGACCAGTCCGGCGATCAGCGCAGCTGCAAAGAGAAGCAGCGCGGTGGGATCGCTGATGAGCTGATAAGTGCCAAGAAGGAAATTCTCCACCGCCCGCTTTCCCGCCTATTGAATGAAATCGACGAACCGGCCGGTCAGGCTGTGAAACACGCCGAGGCCGGGCGGAAAATGGGTGTAGAGCAGGCGCACGAAGACCAGCAGGACAACAGCGTAGATGGCAAGGTTGACGGCGATCAGCACGCGCCATTTGCGGTAGCCGAAGAGCACCATGTAGGCGAGCAGGAAAACGGGCGAGACGAAAAGGAACCCGAAGCGGTGCATGGCAACGACATAGACCAGCGGCAAGCCGAAGGTCAGCAGCCGCTTCGGCTCCAGCGCCTGGCGCCAGAATTCGGCCGTTGAGGCGGCGTGCGACGGCGCCGCCTCCCCCTCCGTGTCGAAAGAACTGTCGAGATCGGCGCGTCGGTTCGCTTCGCCGCCGATGTTCAGCAGCCGGGAAATCAGCAGGCCCAGGGCCCCGAGCCCGATCATCAGAATGATCGCCCGAGGCCAGGTCGTCGCGCCCAGGGCGTAGCCGCGCAAAGGCTGATCGAACTCGTAAGTCAGGGAAAAAGCGAGCGCCGCGAAGGCAAGCCAGATCAGCCCTTCCGCGGCGCGCGCTACCATAGGTTGCGATTCGCTCTTCGAGCCGGCCAAACGTCCGGCCCGGCGAGCGTTATCTGCTGGGCAGTCCGAGGTCGCGATAGGCGTCCGAATAGGTCTTGATTTCGTCAGCCGCGATTTTCGTCGTCTCGGCGCTGTTCCGGTAGGAGTTCAGCAGGTGCATGCCCTTTTTCTTGAGCCACGCCTGGTGGCTCTCGATCGCCCAGGCCTTTTTCATCGCCGCTTCTAGGAAATCGGCGATCGGCTTGGGCGTGTCCTTGCGGATGAACAGGGCCCGCCACTTGACCGTCGGGACCCACTTCATGCCGTAGTCCTGCCCGGTCGCCTTGGTGTCCGGGTAGACCTTGAACCGCTTCGGCCAGATCGAGAGGACCGGCGCAAGGTCGCCGCTCTGGACCAGCGAGCGGACATCGCTGATCTGCTCGAACAGCACGTCGATGCGTCCGCCGATCACCGAACCGTAGCGTTCGGCCGGTTTGTCGAAGGCGATGATCTTGGTCTTGATGCCGAAGAATTTCTCCAGCTTGCCCATGGTCACGCCTTCGAGATTCTCCGTCGTGCCATAGTTCGCCACCGTCATCTTGCCCGGGTTGGCTTTGGCGTATTTCAGCACCTTGTCGAAGTCCGGCTTGCCGCCGGTCAGAAAGCGCTTGTCCTTCGAATTGATGAAAAGCTGACTCGCAACGACATTGGCAATCAGCAGGGGTTTGATGTCCGTCGCCGGATTGAGGTTGCTCTTCTTGGAGGCATAAAGCGTGACCAGATTGTCGGTATGCTGCAGGATCGTGTAGCCGTCTGCCGGCGCGCCGAGGAAATCGGGCAGGCAGCCTAGGCCGCCGGCGCCCTTTTTGTTGGTCACGACGACCGGGACGCCGAGCACTTTCTCGGCTGCCGCACCCATGGCGCGGGCCATCTGGTCGCTGCCGCCGCCCGCACCGAAGCAGACGATGATCGTGATTTGGCGTTTCGGAAAACCGCCCGGTCCGTCACCCGCACTCACCGCGGAGGACATGGCGGAGAAGCCCAGGATCGCGCTCGCGGCAAGAACCGCGGCTGCGCCCTTGCGCACAAACTTTAGACACAGGTTCGAATTCATGACGTCGATCCCTCCCACTCGGCAAAGCCGAGTGCCCTGGCAATGCTCGGCCGTCTCGAACGCAGGCCTGCCAGCGACGGCACCGTGCCAGGCGGCAGGATCAGCGAGGAAAAATCGAGTATGGGCAAGCGTCCGGTTCACTGTCAACATGGGATTGTGTACAAAATTCAATATTACGGACATCGCGCCGTGAGAAGGTGGCGTCGGTTCGAACGCCTTCGGTATCGGAAGCCTCCCGGCGGCGCCGATTTCTGCCGCCGGTTCTTGCGGACGGAGCGAAGAAGCGTTGAAATTGACGTCCCGAATTCCGGCCGTCGGCGTGCGAAGCCGGACGTCCGGGGGATGACATTATCTGAAACGGATGCTCGGCAATGGCAGCCCCGCCCAAACAGGTTCCGAAACTCGAATTGGGTCTCGTCGACGATTTGAATCTGCCGGTTTCGGCAAGGATCGCCAACCTGCTGGAGCGCGCCATTCTCGAAGGCCGCTATCAGCCGGGACAACGCCTGCGCGAGGTCGAACTGGCCGACCGGCTAGGCGTCAGCCGGACGCCGCTGCGCGAGGCCTTCTATACCCTGGAGACCAGAGGCCTGCTGCAGATACAGCCGCGTCGCGGCGCCTTCGTCAAATCGGTTACGGTGGAGGAAATGGAAGAGTTGCTGACGGTTCGCGTCGCCCTCGACGGGCTTGCTGCGCGCCTGGCGGCGGAAAAGGCGGAAGCCGCCGATATCGAGGAACTGAGTACGGTTCACGAATCCCAGTGCGCCGCCTTCCGCGACAACGACGATTCCGCTTTCCATGCGCTGGGCCAGGAGTTCCACAATCTGATCTACGCCGCTTCGGGCAATCCCAAGCTGATCTCGATCTACCGGTCGCTGCGTATCGACGCGGCGCTCTATCCCGTAGCGGATATCCTGCTGCCCGGCGAAACGGAAAAATCGCTCGAAGACCATAGCGAACTTCAGGCCGCCATCAATTCCCGCGATGCGGAAAGGGCAGGGGAGATAGCGGAGCGCCACATTCGCCGGATTCGGGACCATCTGAAGGCCAACCTTCCGGCCGAGGCGCAAAAAGGCTGAGCCCGCTCTAACTGCAGGCGCCTCTCAGGCGGCGTCAGGCACTCACATAGCCTTCCAGCAAGTCGCGGTCCGCGGCCGCAGGGTCGCGTCGTCCGGCGGGACCGAACCCGCCGCCACCGGCGGATTCCACAACCAGGACCGACTGCGGCGGAAAATCGATCAGGGCCTTGTCGGGAATGGATTCGCCATCCAGCGTGATCACCGTAGGCCGACCCGGCAATCCGCCGAACAGTCCCTGCGCACCGCGATGGGTCAACTCCGCCAGGACTGAAAGCTGGATCGGCTCGCGCGACGCGTTGCGCACCGACATGCGCTGACCGCAGCCGCCGCGCCATTGCCCGGCGCCGCCGGAATCCGGCACCAGCTCCTTGCACTCGATGCGCAATGTCGTGAGCGCCTCGATGATCTCGATCGGCGTGCAGGTGGTGTTGGCCGGGAAGCACAGGGCGTTGGGTCCGTCGGCGGCCGAACGCGCGCCGAGGCCGCTCACCATGAAGATATGTTCGACGAAGCGTTCGCCTTCGCGGGTCTTGCCGCTGAACACCAGTTGCGGGCGGGTTACGCCGCTCTCGGTCATGACGCGGTCCGGGATGCACTCGGCGAGGGCCAGGAAGACGGCCGCGCTGAGAAACTGGCCGGTCAGATGGCGCGCCGAGACCGGCGCCGGGAATTGCGGATTAAGCACGCAGCCCTCGGGCGCGGTCACCGAGAGCGGCGTCAGGGTGCCGTGATTGTTCGGAACATCTGGCGCGAGGATGCATTTGAGCGGGTAGACCGTATGGGCATAGGTGTAGCAGAGCGGCACGTTGATGCCGAAGCGCTGGACGCCGCTGCTGCCCCTGAAATCCACCGCGATGGTATCGTCGGAAACCGTCACGGTGCAGGCGATCCGCAGCGGCTCTTCCAGGCCGCTGGTCGTGAGATCGCTGCGATAGGTGCCGTTCGGGATTTCCCGGATTGCCGCACGCATGGCGGCTTCCGACCGGCGAACGATTTCGTCCGTGCAGGCCAGATAGCGTTCCGGCAACATGGATTGCGCAAGCTCGCGGACCTGGCGGCCGGCTTTCTCGACACACGCCGCCATGCCCTCCAGATCGCCGATAACCTTGTCGGGTACGCGCACGTTCGAGACGATGAATTCGCGTACGAGCGGATCGCGGACGCCGGCTCTGGCATAGTGGCAGATCGGAATGCGCAGGCCTTCCTCGAACACCTCGCGGCTCAGCGCCGAATAGAGGCCGCCGCCGATATCCGGCCCGTGGGCGGCAATCAGCGCGAACCCGAACAGGTCGTCTCCGAGGAAGATTGGCGACGCCATGGTGATGTCCTGGAGATGGCCGGCGCCGATCCAGGGATCGTTGGTGATGACACAGTCCCCGGCGCGCCAGTCGCCTGCGGGATGCGCCTTCAAGAAAGCCTGCATGGAGCGCGGCAGGGTGCCGATGAAGGAGGCGTTAGCAGAGGTGCACTCCGCAACGGCGCGGCCTCTCGGATCGAACAGGACGACGGTCAGGTCGCGGCTTTCCCGGATGGTCGTCGAGTAGGCCGTCCGGATCATGGTCGTCATCGCCTCGTCCATGAAGGAGATGAGCCGGCGCCAGACGATTTCGATATCGCCCGGGCCGAGAGCCGCGCGCCCTGCGCTTGCGGGTGCTTCGACGCTTGATGAATCGGGCGTCATGCCGCGCCTCCGATCCGAATTCTGAGATTGCCGAAGGCGTCCACCCAAAATTCGGCGCCGGGCGGCACCACAGAGGTCGTCTCGCGTTCTTCGACCAGGGCCGGGCCGGCCTCCCGCCTGTCCGGAACGAGCCCGCTTCTTTGCCGGACTGGCACGTCCATCGGGCGGCCTGAGAAATTCGCCGTGCGCGCTTCGCCTGCGCAATTCCCAGCGGGCCGGGGACCGCCGGTATGTACGGCGCGACCGGGGCGCGTTCCTCTGGCCTCCAGGCGCCAGCTGACGACCTCCGGGCGGCCGCCGGGATTGGTCCTGCCGTACAGTCGCCGGTATGCGCAGGAAAAGGATTCGCTCAGCGCGACCTGCTTTCTTTCTGCGGGCAGCGGCCATGGCACCGGAACGTCGATTTCGTGTCCCTGGCCCCGGTAGCGCATATCGCAGGACAGACTGAATTCCACGCTATCGGCGCGCTCGGTTCCGAGATCCCCGAGCAATTCGGCCCGCATACCCTCGATCAGCGCCAAAACCTCCGGCCACCGAACGTCGTCCAGCGCCTCGAGGCGAGAGCGCGACGCGCGCGCGACCGCCGGCGCCTCGAGCAGTCCCACGGCGGCGCCGACGCCGGCATGGGGCATGATCAGGACATCTTCCACGCCGAGGTGCTCGGCAAGTGCGGCGGCATGCATAGGCCCGGCGCCGCCGCACACGATGATGGCGAATTCGCGCGGATCGAAGCCGCGCTCCAGAATGTGGATGCGCGCCGCGTTGGCCATGGTCTCGACGACCACGCGGAAGATCGCTTCGGCGGCCGCGCCGGGGTCGACCGATTGGGGAACGGCGACTGCCGTCGAAATCGCCTCGGCAGCGGCGGCCGTGTCGAGTGGGAATTCGCCGCCCAGCAATCCCCCGGGGTTGAGATAACCGAGCATCAGGCAAGCGTCGGACACCGTCGGATGGCGGCCGCCGCGGCCGTAACAGGCCGGGCCGGGATCGCTGCCGGCGCTGTCCGGTCCGACCTCGACCAGCCCCAGACGGTCGATCCGCGCGATGCTGCCGCCGCCGGCACCGATCTCGATCAGGTCGATCGCCGCGGCCTGGATAGGAATGCCGCTGCCTCTCTTGAAGCGGGCATTGCGGGCGACCTCGTAGCTGCGCGCCAGGATCGGTTTGCCGTCGAGAACGATTGCGGCCTTGGCCGTAGTACCGCCCATGTCGAAGGCGAGGACCTTCGCCAAGCCGAGCCGACGCGCGATGCCGGCCGCCGCAAGGACGCTGGCCGCGCCGCCGCACTCCAGGAGTTCCACCGGGCGTCGCACCGCCGTTTCCACGGTCAACCGCCCGCCGTGGGACGAAATGAGGTACCACGGCGCAGCGATCCCGTCGTCCTTCATCAGTCCGTCGAGCCGTTCGATGTAGCCGGCGACTCGTGGGCTCAGATAGGCGTTAGCGACGGTCGTGGAGGCGCGCTCGAACTCCCGGATTTCCGGACAGGTCTCGTTCGACAGCACGATAGGCCCGCCAAATCCGGCCTCGCGCAGGTTATCGCGGATGGCAACTTCATGGGCGCCGTTGCGGTAGCCGTGCAGCAGGCAGACGGCAACGACTTCGACCGCCTTTTCCGCCAGTACCGGGGCCAGCTGCCGGACCTGTTCGACGTCAACAGGCGTCGCGACGGAACCGTCGGCGTTCAGCCGTTCCCTGACCTCGAACCTCAAATGGCGCGGCACCAGGGGCGCGACCGGGCGGACCGTCAGGTCGTAGAGGTCGTATCGCGCCTCACGGCCGAATTCCAGGATGTCGCGGAAGCCCTCGGTCGTGATCAGCGCGGTGCGCGGGCCGCTCCTCTCGATCAGCGCATTCGAAGTCTGGGTGGTGGCGTGAATCAGCGAAGCCAGTTCGCCCGGCGCGACACCCGCCCGGTGGAGCAGCGCCCGGATCCCGCGCACGGCGCCGCGCGCGATATCCGCCGGTTCGGTCGGCACCTTGGCGGCGCCCTTCACCCCGCCTTCGGTATCGAGCAGGACCAGATCGGTGAAAGTACCGCCGACGTCGAAGCCGAGACGATAGCCGCCGCGCGCCGCCTGCGCTTCCGCCGCCCGGCTCATTTCGTGGCCGACCTGAGCGCGGTTTCGGCCGCCCGGAGCGTGAATGCAACCTCGCGGTCTTTGTGGGCGGTCGAGAAATAGCTCCGCCCGCCGACCCGCACCATCACGCCGCGTTCGACTAGGCCGAGATGGAAGCGCCGGTGCCTGTCGCCGTCGGCGCGCATCGCCGAGCGGTGATCGCGGATCGGCCCGTCGGCGAACACGATGTCCCAGAGGGGCCCGGCGCCGACGACCTGCGGAGCAGAACCGCTTTGCCGGGCAATATCCCGCAAACCTGCCTTCAGATCTTCCGCAGCCCTGTGAAAATCCTCCATGACGCCGGGCCGCGCCAGTTCGTCCAGGGTCGCCAGCGCGGCCGCGCAGCCAAGGGGATTGCCGGCCTGGGACGAGGTCACATAGCAATAGCCGTCTTCCGGGCCGCCCCGATGCGGGTCGCCGTGGGACATGACGGCCGCCCGGCCGGCGACGGCACTGACCGGCAGGCCCCCGCCGAGCGCCTTGCCGAACACCGACAGGTCCGGCTCGATGCCCGTAAACTCGGCCGCACCTCCAAGCGCATGGCGAAATCCGGTGACCACCTCGTCGTAGATCAGCACGATGCCGTGGTCGTCGCACAACCGACGCAGCATTTTGAGGAAGCCGGGCTCGGCCGCGTAAAAGCGCTGCACGGGCTCGACGATAATTGCTGCGATCTTGCGCCATTCCTTCGCCACGATCGCAGCCGCCGCTTCCGGATCGTTGTAGGGCGCCACCAGAACGAGATCCCCGATCGCCCCCGGTATGCCGGCCGAATCCGGTCGCGTCACCGGACAGCCGGCAGGCTCGCGCGGCGCCATGCCCCAGAGCGCATAATCGGAATTGCCGTGGTAGGCCCCTTCGAACTTCAGGATCCTGTCCCGGCCGGTCGCCGCCCGTGCCAGGCGCAACGCGAACATGACCGCCTCAGCGCCGGACAGAGCGAGCCGGACCCTGTCCACCCAGCCGACCAGCTCCTTGATTCGTTCGGCAAGCTGCAATGCGGGTACGTTGAGGATGCTGACGAACTGCGTGGCCCGCTCGGCCTGATTCTGCACGGCCCGGACCACCGCCGGGTGACTGTAGCCGAGGATCAGCGAACCGCCGCCGCAGGAATAATCGAGAAATTCGCGGCCGGCATGGTCGACGATCCACGCGCCTTTGCCCGACACGGGAACATGCTCTATGCCATCCGGATAGGCATGCCGCCCGAGCACACCGCCCGGCAGAGCGTCTTCGGCCCTGCGGGCGATCCCGGCGTAGGACAGCGAACCGGCATCGACAGGGGAACTGACAGGGGTCTTGCCCAAAGAATCCATCTCCGCGTTGCACGCGAACCCGCTGCACGCGATGCGCATTTCGGCCCGGAACCGTAGTGGTGTCTCGCACAGCGTTCAATTTGACCTTGTATAAGATGGAGCGGTATTTTGTCGACATAACACAATGAAACTGGCGATTTTCGATTCGACCGGACGGATGCGTGTTAGGAAACCGTGCGGCATCGGCGCTCGGCAATCATCGCGGGAGCAATGAGATCATGCAGGATCGGTTCGGGAATCCGCTCGATCCCGCGGTGGGCTACGCGCGAGGCAGCCATCTCGCCGGCCCCTTGGACGAATTCCGGCGGCGTGCTCACGGCCTCGACATCATCCGCGCCAAGGCCGCCTCCGAAGGCCGCGGTCGGCTGTACAATTTTACCGGCCACCGCCGCGATTTTCTGGCCCGCAATTCCGATCTCAGCGACGAACTTGCGGAAGAATGGATCGGCACGCCCCTCATAGAGGAGCGGTTCAGCGGCTTGGCGAGGGACCATTTTGGCGCGGGCGCCGATGCCGGTGCGGCGCTGTTCAACCGCTCTGCCGCAGGCATCGTTTCCGCGATTCTCGCTACGGTCTCGGCCGGCGAACGTATGGTTGCGGTGGCGCCGAACGGACGAACCCATCCGTCGATCCGGCGCGGTGCGGGCCTGGCCGGCGCCGCGCTGAGCGAACCGGATCCGGAAAACGGCCTGGACCCATCAAATTTCGACGGCGCCGCACTGACCGTCCTGACCCGGATAACGAGCGAACTCGACGTCCTCGCGCCCGAGCGGACACGATCCGTCATCGCCATGGCGAAAGCGGCCGGATCGCCGGTTTTTGTCGACGACGCCTACGGCACGCGCGTGGCGCCGGTCCTGCTGGGACAGGAAAAGACCATGGAACTCGCCGCCGATTGGGGCATAACCAGTTGCGACAAGGCCGGCATGGGGGGGCCGCGGGCCGGCCTTATGGTTGGCCGGCCCGACCTAGTCGACCGGGCTGTCGCACGGGCCAGCGGACTCGGCCTGGAAGCGCGCGGCCCACTGGTCCTGGGCGTATTGCGCGCGCTCGAAAGCTACCGGCCCGAGACCCTGAGAGACGATTCGGCGGTCGCCCGGCGGATCGCCGCTGGCCTGCAGAACCGGTTCGGCGTGGAACGCGTCCTCGATCTCTGCATGGGACCGACGATTTCGGAAGAGGACGTGATGACCATCGCACTCGAAGGCAGCGACCGGGCCGCTGGCGATTGCACCCTCGTGCCGGCCGAGGCGTCGTGCATTCTCGGGATGGTCCTCTTGGAGGACCACGGCATCGTCACCTCCAATGTGGC
>LXNI01002367.1_pt1 | contig 13317 bp, 8 predicted proteins | sample 809091 | NCBI WGS metagenome assembly LXNI01 (sample SAMN04870527, study PRJNA318959) | sponge metagenome | biome: 01000161; feature: marine sponge reef; material: water | host: Sarcotragus foetidus | place: Greece: Milos, Mediterranean Sea | collected 2013-05-29 | depth 5-7 m | reverse complement strand
AGTGTTTTCAAGTGTCGTCCAGTCATAGCATCCTTCAACTGAATTTTACCATTCACCTCCCCGAGGGCAAAAATACCTTTATTGTCAACGTTGTTATGGTATAAGTCTATGGCTTTAACTTCATGTCCCAAAATGTAATTCGGTAATGCAGGTGTTCCCTGTAGTGGTGGAGGTTGGAAGCCTTTTACTACGCCAGTAGTTATATCCCATAAACGAACTGAACCGTCGTTATAGTCACTGCGAAGGGTTTTGCCATCGTCAATCATTCTTAGGGTTTTTATCAACCCCATCTCATTTTTAGATGTCTTTAAAAGTTTTCCGGTTTCTGTATCCCACAGCGAAATATTGCCATATAATCCGCTCGCTAATGTTTTACCATCAGGAGAGTAAGCCACCTTACCTGTGTGTGTTGTATGATCAGTAAGCAGGGAAAGTTTAGCACCAGTCTGAGTATCATAAATCCAAACCCCGGTAGCACTGCCAACCGCAATTTGAGTTCCATCTGGTGAAAAACTAATACCGTCTATCCTGCCTTTACCGAGACGTGTTTTTGCCCCTTCTGGAAGATCCCACTGAGTGTAATCTCCTTCATTCCCCAATACCTGATTGGACTCCTTGCCATTCCCTGTCCCTTTACCACCTGCAATGGAACGTAATCCCGGCTGATTCCGAACATCTGGCTTTGATACTACATTCTGAACAATAGGTGCGTCGACAATATCCACTGTCCTTTCAGCTTGTGCATCTAAACTGTAAGGTTTCTGAAAACTGGCTAAGTATTGGCTACCTAAACCGAGCATCAAAACAACAAAAATAGCACTTGATGCACCTATTATCCATGGCACAAAAGGTTTACTGACAGTAGGTGCAGCAGGTTTTAGTTTTCCTATCTCCCGCATGATGTCATCGGTAAGATGTGGTGATATTTGGAAGTTGCTGATGGCTTCTCGGATCATCGGTTCCTCCTGTTTCAAACGGTTCCGTGCGCGACGTAGCCTACTCTTTATCGTATTGGCGGATACCCCTAAAAACTCGCTCATCTTTTCACACGTCATCTCTCCGAAATAGTGGAGCGTTATCACCGTACGTTCACTTTCTGGTAATAAGGCAAGCAATTTTTTAACGACTTGTCGTTGAGCCGCAACGGTTACCTTCGTTTCCTGTTCCGCGACATACCGTGAATAGGCTTCTGGGTCAATCTCTTTATTCTCTAATTCATCAAGCGATTCCGTCTGTATCTGTTTTTTACGGAGCCAATCGTCGCAACAATGTGAGGCAATCACATAAAGCCATCCCGAAAATCGTTGTGGTTTTTTCAGTGCTGCAAGTTTCTGATATGCTTTCAGGAAGGTATCTTGTGTAATCTCTTCTGCAATATGAAAATCACCGATTTTCCGCCATGCAAGCGCGTGAACCTGCTTCTGATATCTTTCAACTAAGGTTGAGAAAGCAGAATCATCACCATCAAGGATGCGGTGAATCAATTCAACGTCGTTGTTTTTCATAAGGTGCCTTCTGATGTATGTTAGTGTCCAGTATTGTATCTGTACAATAAATGACGTGGGTTAGGTGCAAAACGGGTGCATATTACAGGAATTAAATAATAAAGGAATGATCCGATAAATATAGGTCTATTTTAACAGATTGGAATGGAATGTCAATATGTTAGGATTACTTGGTGGGTATCTAAAGAATCTGCAATATCACTGAAAGGTTGTTGTGCCTATTTATACGGGACATCCCAAATGAATATTGCACCATTACGACTACCGCTCGCCAGAGTTTTTCCATCTGACGAAAACGATAACATATTAACCTGATCAACATATCCCTTGAAGGTAGTTAATTGGGTACCGGTAGAAAAGTTCCACAGCCGAATTGTCCCGTCACGGTTGCTACTTGCAAGAATTTTGTTATCAGGTGAAAATGCTAATTCGGATACGTTTTCGTTTAACCCATTAAGAGTTATAAGTTGTTTTTCGGTAGCAATATCCCAAAGTATGATTTTACTGTAATCACTGATACTTGCAAGAGTTTTACCATCCATTGAAAATGCTATTTTATTAGTCTTTTCTGAGGGCAAAGTCAATAACTGGGTTCCGGTGCTTGAGTCCCAGAGTCGAATTGTCCCATCGTTACTTCCACTTGCGATTGTCTTGCCGTCTACTGAAAATGCCAATGTGTGAATAGTATCCGTATGTCCTTTGAGAGTTTTGTATGTTCGTCGGTTTGGATCTTCCCATATTTCCCATACGAAGATAGTGAATCGACTCTCCTTTGTCGCATCATTTGTATTGAGAGCAGCCACTATTCTAAATCCATCTGGAGAAAATACAACGTTCCGATACATATTATCTATTCCAGAGGTAGACCTTGAGGTCCTCCATTTTCCACGAGGTATCGGTAATTCTCCTTTATGCCATTCTACAGGCAAATCAGATACTTTGTTACCTGTCTGTATATCCCATAAACTCAATGTGCCGAAGACTGACTCCTTAACAAACGCATCACGTCTTTCATACTGAAACATGAAACGTTCTGCACAGATTATTGTCTTGTTATCAGATGAAAATACTAAATTCATGAGCCAAGTATTCGGTTGTATGTGGATTGGTTTGTGGGTAAAGTTTTGTGTATCCCATAAATTAATAGTGCCAGGGTATGCACATGCCAACATGCTACTATCTGGTGAAAATTCCAATGAAAGTAGTCCCTGTGTATGTCCAGTTGAAAAAGTAGACAATTTCTCACCAGTGTTAACATCCCAAACCTGTATTTCACCCTCCCGGTTTGCAATTACAATTCTTTGAGAGTCTCGTGAAAATGCAAAATGAGATTCACCAAAGTCTAACTTCTCGCCAATTTTAGTGCAAAACGTCTGGGTAGCAACATCCCATAACTCAATTTCATTATCCCGCGTCTGACAAGCCAAGATTTTACCGTCATTAGAGAAAGTATGGTTTCCCCAAAGTTTCGGTTTTTGAGTTAAGCTTTTTAGTAATTGTCCAGTGGTAACATCCCATAAACGGATTGGTGCACCTGTGTCATCAGCAGAAACAAGAAGAGTCCCATCTGGTGAAAACACTAAATATAAGATGCTTTCATCGTGACCTTGAAGTGTTTTTATATGTCGTCCAGTAGCAGTTTCCTCCAATCGGATTTTTCCATTCTCGTACCCAACAGCAAAAATACCGTTATCATTATCTGGATTAAGGTATAATTCTGTGGTTGTAGTACCATGTCCAAAGATGTCTTTCAGTTGTTCACTAAATCCTTGTGAAGATATAGAGACGAAGTCTTTTATCTCCCCAGTAGTAATATCGCACAAACTGACAGAACCGTCATAGAATTCACAGAGAAGGGTTTTGCCATCGTCAATAAATTGTAGAGCATCGACCGATGTCTCTTTTATTTTAAATGATTTAAACAGTTTTTTTGTGGCTATATCCCATAGCGAAATGTTACCATACATTCCACTTGCCAAGGTGTTACCATCAGGAGAGTAAGCTACCTTACCTGTGTCTGTTGTATGGTCAGTAAGTAGTGTGAGTTCAGCACCAGTGTTAGCATCATAGATCCAAACACCTGTAGGACTTGCTATAGCAATTTGAGTGCCATCAGGCGAGGAACTAATGCCGTTTATGCTGCCCTTGCTCAGACGCGTTTTTGCACCTATCGGTAAATTCCATTGAGTGGAGTCTCCTTGATCAGCTCCGACTTGATTCGCATTCTTACCATCATCTATACCATTTCTATCGCTACGTTCCCCAAATTGATTCCGCACATCTTGCTGTGCATCAACATTCTGAACGATAGACACGTCCACAAGTTCAACTGTTGTTTCAGATTGAGCATCTAAACTATAAGGTAATTGGAAATATCCAAGGTCTTTGCTACCTAAACCAAGCATTAGCACGATCAGGACTGTACTTGCAGCACCTATTATCCATGGCACAAAAGGTTTGCTGGCAGATGGTGTAGCAGGTTTGAGTTTTGTGATTTCTTGCATGATGTCAGCGGCAAGGTGCGGTGAAAATTGGAAGTTGCTGATTGCTTCTCGGATCATCGGTTCCTCCTGTTTCAAACGGTTCCGCGCGCGACGTAGCCGACTCTTTACCGTATTGGCAGATACTCCTAAAAACTCACTCATCTGCTCACACGTCATCTCAGCGAAGTAGTGGAGTGTTATCACCGTGCGATCACTCTCTTTCAATTCTGAAAGTAACTTTTTCACCACTTCCTGCTGCTCCGTGTCGGCATTCCTTGATTGTTCCGCTGCAATATGCTGTGAGTAAGCATCTTTGTTTGTTACAGGTGTATCTACCTTTTCCAATACTTGTTTATGCAAACGCCTTTTGCGGAACCACGCAAGACATCGACGATTCGCTATGACATACAACCATCCTGCAAATCTATGCGGTTCTTTGAGTGTGTGGAGTCTCTCATACGCTTTGAGGAAGGTATCCTGCGTTATATCTTCAGCAGTGTGAAAATCGCCTACTTGTCGCCAAGCAAGTGCGTGAACCTGTTTCTGATATTTCATCACCAATTCTGAGAATGCATTATCATCCCCAGCAAGAGTACGTTGAATCAGTACTGCGTCATCTTTTTTCATCGGTAGCCTCTACAAGAACATAATCCTAACGATTCATTTTACACATAGTGACGCGTGAAACGACAAAACGGGTGCATTTCTCACAAAAAAGTGTAATTCACGGGTATTTATTTACTTGAGATGACTTTGTCAATATTCCAGATGATAACTGTGCCGTCCGAACATCCACTGGCAAGACCTTTGTCTTTGGCAAAGGCAGTGCCTGCGAGTGCTTTATCTCCCAAAAATGTTACTGCTCCAATTCCACCCGTATGTCCTGTAAACGTATGCAGATGCTTTCCAGTTGTAACATCCCATAAACGAACCGTTTTATCGGAACTCCCACTTGCAAGAAGTTTACCATTTGTAGAGTAATCCACAGCGGTGATAGCATCTGTATGTCCTATAAAAGTATAAAGAGGTTTGTCCCTGTCTGCTATATGCCATAACTGGATTGTCTTGTCCATGCTTCCAGTAACGAAAGTTTTCCCACCTTGGTAAAGGACTAATACGTTAACCGAATCGGTATGTCCACTTACAACATGCCAATAATTCCCACTGATCTCAATAATACATGTAATCGGCATAGTATTATACACCTTTGCCACGGTTTCTCCCTTATTTGAAGATGCGATTGTTATGAATGTAACATCTGTCCTTGAGGAAATTTGAGAACTCATCCGACCACCATCACGTGGGTACCAAGATCGAATTGTGTCGTCTTTGCTACTTCCACTCCAAAACTTTTTTCCGTTACGAGAGAAGGCAACAGTATTAACAGGTGCTGTGTGTTCTTCTCGGGTACGTCTGAGTTTTCCCGTCTCTGTCTCCCACAACCGCACTGTCTTAGCTAAACCACCACTTACGAGAAGTTTACCATTTGGAGAATAGGCAAGTGTTAATACCGAATCGGTATGTCCGGTTAACTGCCTTAACTCATTATAGGTACTTGCATCATGGATGTATATATTTTTGCCTGCTGCCACTGCAAGTTGATTTGCAGGTCGAGAATATGCAATTGCATTCACAGGTCTATCACTGATATTGATTTGTGCTATAGCACCGTTAGGTAAATCTTGTGCAGAACTTTTTACCGTCAGAGCAGCAACAGTGATGAGAAAAATATAAGAGACATATTTCGTTATTTTCATTGTCAGATCCTTATTTTTTATTGCACGTTAATTTTCGTTCTTCGTCTTTGATTCTGGATCTATTGATATACTTGCGACAAAAGAATTGACTCTCCCTTCCCCACTAAACGCTTTACCGGTCACTCCTAACAAGAAGGTTGTCCCTTTATCAAAACTATGTGTAATTCTCCCTATTTTACTGCGGGGAATCCCAGACGCTGCGGTGAGCATAGTCTTAGGCACATCTCCAGCAGGCAGATCGTTATCCCTTGCATACAGAACAAACGAACCAGAAGCTTCGGAACTCCCCACCCGGATATCAATCGTTAACATTCCACCATCCCCAAATGCTGTGGCATCAATCTCAACTACAGTATAATCTTGATAGCCTGCTGTCGGTGTTCGGAAAATGCTCAATACATCTTGTGATGTTTCTTCATTGTTGAGTAAAACCTTCTTCGCTTGTGTGGAAAGGAATCTGGGTATAGGTTCCGAATGTGCAGCATTTAGGTCAAATCCGTTTCCTTGACTCGGTGTCATGGATTGTGCCTGCTGACTCCGCACATTGGGTTTTGAGGTAATATCCAGAACAATAGGCACATCAAGAATCTCCACCATCATATCAGATTGCGCGTCAATGTTGAAAGGTTGTTGATAGTGAGATAATAATTGAGTGCCTATTCCCAACATTGCCATAACGAGCACCACGGTTGAAAGAGCGATTGTCCACGGTATAAACGGTTTCCCACCAGTAGGAGTGTCGGGTTTAATATGTGGGATCTCTTTCATGATATTATCAATAAGATTCGAACTAACGTGGAAGCCTTCTAACGCCTCACGGATCATAGGTTCTGCTCTCTTTAATCGGAGTCGCGCCCGACGAAGACGACTCTTAACGGTGCTTGCTGATACACCTAAAAAACGACTTATTTCTTCACACGTCATTTCACCGAAGTAGTGGAGAGTTACGACGGTACGTTCACTTTCCTGTAGCCGTGCAAGCAGCTTATGTACAACATCGCGTTGTGCTGCTACTGATACTTTCCTCTTCTCTTCAGCAATATAACTGGAATAGGTCATTTTTTCTAACCGATGATTATCCGTATCATCAAGTGGCTGCATCTGAATCCGTTTTTTCCTGAGCCATGCGTTACATTGACGTGCGGCGATTCTATAAAGCCAACCACCGAAACAACGCGGATCTTCCAAAGTTGCCAGTTTCTGATAGACTTTCAGGAAAGTATCTTGAGTAATCTCTTCTGCGATGTGGAAATCACCTACCTTACGCCATGCAAGCGCATGAATAGGTTTCTGGTATTTGCGCACCAAATTCGCAAAGGCATTTTGATCACCATCAAGGATATTCTGAATCATTTCAACATCGTCATTTTTCATCTGACACCTTCAGAGGATAACCCTAATTGTTTTAACTATGGTATTGTAGATCTGGTATAGAGAAGCGAAACCTGACACGTTTATTTTCATATCAGTTTTCCCCTCTCTCTACCATACTTACAGACTACTCATCCTTTTCTTCTGTCATTGGTTTCACAGAAAGATTAGCCATAAAACCGTTGATTTTTCCTTTCTCATTGTCTTTACCAATGACCCCTAACTTAAAGACACGTCCTTTGTCAAAACGATAGTTGATTGTTTTCCTTTCATTGGGAGGAATATCCTGTGCAGAGGTAAGCGCGTTTTCAGGTGCAAGTTCCACAGAAGAAGCAAACAGATCTAACGTTCCAGAAAGATCAGCATCACCAATCCATACTTCAACAGATAACATACCACCGTTTTTATAAGCAGTCAAATCAATCTCAACGATAGTGTAGTCTTGTGTGCGAAAAACGCTGAGTACCTCTTGTTCGGTTTTTGTGTCAGTGAGAACAACCTTCAAGTCGCTATCCACAATAGCACCCGATTCAACGAGTGTATCCCAATCTGTTTTCGTAGGTTCCAAGGAATCCTCATTCAATCCGGGCATTTTTCCCTCTAAGGCATTCTCAAGAAATAAACGGTAACCTTTCGCTCCATTGTATGGTGCACCACGTTCATTGACAGGTAGTCTACCCATCAGTTCAAGATTCGGTGATAATACCAAGGTATCCGCTGGTGAGTGTTTCTTCCACCCTTTCATGATCGCTTGTGCTAACGGATGTGTTTTATCAAAAGGTCTGAATCCTTGTTGACGCCTGAGTCTAATCAATTGTTTCTTATTAGGTGTACGTTCTAATTCAACATTTGATATCCATGTATTGATAAAGTGTTCGTTCAAGAATTCGATATTTTTTTCATCGGAGAGGACACCTGCCCTCAGGCTTTTGCCGCTCCCTCAGCACGATTCATCAATCAACGGTCCGTCTATTGAAATAGCATGGATCGGTTTCTGCTGTGCCTTTGACATCTCCAACACTTCGTCTGGATGAACCCAATTAATTTGCTGTGATCTGTAGAAACGCAGTATCAACTCACGGTCAGCTTCTTTTTGTGTAATGGATTCTGTAAACTGGATTTTCTCCAAGATATCTTTCGTTCCTGTTCGGAGTTCCATTTGCGAGCAATAACCCGCACCTGCTATACGCATGCCATGAAGTTTCCTATTGACATCAAAGTTTACTGTACCCTCAGGAACGTACATCTCAAAGAAAGCTACTTTCTCATGAATTCGGTCAATAACCAAGTGTCCGGTAAACTGTGAAGGTGTGAACACCCCATCTTTCAGAACGAACTCGGCATGGATACGAAACACGATGTCTGCGTATTTATCATTGTAAGCACGCAGGCATGCCCATAAACCGAGAGAGTCACCTGCATTGATATGCAAAAAGAAACTCGGATTCGGATGCAGTTGTTTAAGCAGTGACTGGACACCTACCATATTTATTACCCAGAGTTCTCCTACCGAAACTTGTTTCTTTGGTAGAAAAGATTGAAAAGTAGAAGCTGGGTAAAGTTTCTCAGCTTTTACAACTCGTAGATTTATCAAGGTATCCCAATCTTTGAAGTTTTTGGATACAACACCTCCTATTGGCGCAATGTTGGCTTTAACTGACACTTCCGATAAATCATCAAGTTTTAGTGTGATTTTGTCTGTTGCTACCGTGTGGTCGTCTGCATTAAGTTGTCCGATTATCAATATCAGAGTGAGGAAACTTATGCTTAATATCTTCATCATTATCTCCTTAGTAATTCAATAATTAGAGTGTTTTGTAATCGTTTGGATAGATGAACTCAACATAATACTGACAGAAATTGTCCAAACATTCGTAAATTAATATATAATGACGCGGGTAATAGGTCAAACGGTTGCCTAAATTTCTATAATTTGGAGGATTCAAACGCTAAAACACGAAAAATATACATTTATCAGGTAATTCAAAAATGAAAATAACAATGCAACTTGACAAAATAAAAAATAATGTATAGATTATCTACAACAGAATAAAGAGTAAACCCGATTACACTCTGCAATCTTCAAAACGGAAAGGAACAGATTATGATTCAAACTGCTTACAAGGAAACATATCGTCCACAATACCACTTCACACCGAAAACTAACTGGACCAACGACCCTAACGGACTGATTTATTATAAGGGAGAATATCATCTCTTCTTTCAACACAATCCTACTGGGATAAACTGGGGTAACATGACATGGGGACACGCTGTCAGTCCTGACCTCGTTCACTGGAAACAACTGCCACACGCTATCCACCCCGACGAATTCGGAACGATTTTCTCCGGTTCTGGCGTTGTAGATTGGAATAATACTGGCGGATTCCAAACAGGTGACGAGGCTGTCCTTGTGGCTTTTTATACTTCTGCCGGTAACCACGCGCCGGAAAAAGTCCCGTTCACACAAAGCATTGCATATAGCAACGACCGTGGACGGAGTTGGACGAAATATGAAGGAAATCCCGTCATTGAACACATCGTCGCAAGCAACCGAGACCCCAAAGTTATCTGGCACGAACCGACAAAAAAATGGGTGATGACACTATTCCTTGACGGAAATGATTTTGCCTTCTTTGGTTCTACAAACCTAAAGGAGTGGGAACGACTCTCCGATATCAAGATACCAGATGGAGAATGTCCAGATATCTTTGAACTTTCAGTTGATGGTGATCCTGAGAATACCAAATGGGTATTTTGGGGGGCAGGTGGCAAATATTACGTTGGTGAATTTGATGGCACTACCTTCAAACCAGATGGCGAATCACAACGTGCAGACTTCGGTAAAAACTTTTACGCCGCACAAACATGGAGTGATGTGCCAGATTCAGATGGACGACGCATTCAAATAGCATGGATGAATGGCAGTAACCCCCCAGAGATGCCTTTCAACCAGCAGATGAGTTTCCCATGTGTCCTGACACTTCAGACCACAGATGAAGGTATACGTCTACATCGCGAACCTGTGGCAGAAATCGAAAATATCCATGACTACACGCATGCTTGGAGCAACGTAACGCTTAATCCCGATGAAAACCTACTTGACGGATTGACAGGTGAGTTATTTGACATTCGCGCAGAAATTGAACTCAACGATGCAACTGCAGTAGGCTTCAATATCCGCGGTCAAGATGTCAGATACGATGTCGCTGAAAAGCAGTTGACGTTCCTTGAAAGGAGCGGTCCTCTTGCTCCACAAGACGGTAAAATCCAATTGCAAATATTAGTTGATCGTATCTCTATTGAAGCATTCGGGAACGCAGGGGCACTCTCAATGACATCCTATTTCTTACCAGACTTAGAAAAAGCGGATATTGGGATTTACGCCGAAGGTGGTTCAGCAACACTCGCATCTTTGAAAGTGCATGAACTCAAATCTTCGTGGGTATAATATAGTCCTTAAATCCAGAAACTGAACTACGAATAAAGCGTCGCTAATAGGTTACGCCTGCCACCCCGATTGCGAAATTCGCACAGATAGATTCCTTGCCATACCCCCAAATTCAGGTTGTGGTTCGTAATCGGGATAGACACGGCAAAGCCAACAAGCGACGCTTTGATATGTGCAGGCATATCGTCATCACCTTCTATAGTGTGCTTATAGAAAGGTTCCCGTTCCTTAATAAGACGGTCAAAACTATTCGCAAAATCTTCACGCACCGTCGGATCATCATTTTCATTGATAGTTATACCTGCTGAGGTATGCTTAATAAAGATATGCAGAATACCCGCATTCGGCAGCTCACCGAGCGATTTCACAATTTCATCAGTAATCAGATGAAAACCGCGCTGATATTCTGGTAAGGTAATTTCAATTTGTTGTATCATAATTTCCTGCTTTTTTGGTTTCTTGCAATGATACCATATTTCCCTGATATTTCAAGGAAATTTGGGTGTGTGTAAAGTTTTTGACATTAACCGGATAATTCTTTGTAGGCGGGGAATGCCATAGGGCATTCATACCGTTGATTTGAACTCCGGGGAATCATGTGGCATGCCAAACGCGCATGCCGCCAATGGCATTCATACCGTTGATTTGGATTCCCGACCTCTTCTCTTTATTTGACATTAACCGGATAATTCTTTGTAGGAGGGAACTCCGATTCCCGACCTCTTCTCTTTAAAGGTAGTAGGCACTCTCCGAGTGCCGTAGTTTTGGTCTGTAGTCCACATTCTATTTCTGAAGCACGGAAAACCCGGGAGAGATATTCTCAGCGGTTGTGTAAAGTTTTTGGTAAAATATGCTGAATATCCCTGTAGGAGGGAACTCCGATTCCCGACCTATCGTGAATCGGAGTTCCCTCCTATGATGAATTATGCGGTTAATGCTAATAACGTTACAAACCCAATTATGGATTGGTATCTTGACAGTTCACCCCTATTGTGATATACTTGATTCCCGAAAAGCAGTCTGTGTTAATTGTCTTTTTCTATATGTGAATGTTAGAATAAGTAGTTTTACTAAGATCGTATAATTCATTCATGGGAATACATACTATGGCTAAATCTGTAAAAGCACTCATAAACCATAAAGTCCTCAAATGGGCACGTGAAAAACGAGTCAGGATAACAATTGACTATGCAGCAGAGAAATTAAAGGTAAAATCCGAGCAACTGAAGGCATGGGAAAACGACATAGACAAACCCTCCTTTGCACAATTAAAAAATATAGCAAGACTGTATAAAACCCACGTCTCAATTTTCTATCTGCCAAAGCCACCTAAAGGTTTTCGTCCCCTTGCTGATTATCGGGTATTACCAAAGTCTAAAACTCCTGATCAAGAACAAGCATACAAATTAAATGCAAATATCATTGAAGCGTATGAAAGGCGAGAGAGACTAATTGATATTTACGAATTGTTGGATGAGCCGCCGCCTAAGGTGTCTTTTAAAATCTGCCCAAACGATTCTCATAAACACGCTGCAGAAAAAATAACTGAATTCCTCGGATTCAATAGAGAAGATCTACCGAAAACTACTAATCCATATAAAGCATTGAAATTTTGGAAACAGACTGTTGAAGCAAAAGGTATCTTGGTTTGTCAAACTTCTGTGAATACACATTTATCTGTAGAACTGCAGACAATACGTGGATTTTGCATAGCTCAGAAACCTTTTCCTGTGATTGTTGTGAACCCTAAAGACAAACCTTATGGTCGTATATTTACGATCATCCACGAGTTAGTCCACATAGCAATGGGAAAAAGTGTCCTTCAGAATACAGGCTTTAGTCAAATAAAAAAACCTTCTTTAAACGATGTTGAACGTTTTTGTAACATGGTAGCTGGTGAAGTTTTAGTACCCGAAAATGAATTGATTGAAATGATAGATCTAAACACATTTCAAGAAGACTTGCCAAAAATCTCCAAACATTTCCAAGTGAGTACTGAAGTAATAATGCGCAGATTGTTAATACTCAAAAAAATATCGCAACACAAGTATTATGCATATAGAAAAATGCTGTTCGAAAAATATAAAGTCGCTCAAAATGACCGAGATGGTGCTCCAATTCCCTACCATACTCGACTTCTTAGTGCTTCTGGAGAGTATTATGCACAGTCTGCTTTTAGTGCTTATCGTGAAAATAAAATCACACTCGCAGAATTATCTTCTGCATTTTATAATTGTGCCACAAAACATCTTCGTGAAATTGAGAGTGAAATCTCCACATGAAATCTTTCTTCACGTTAGATCAGATAGTTTATAGTTTAGACGCAAGTTCCCTGATTGAAGCACATCATATTTACCCAAGAGAAAATTTTCCATCCTTGTGGGATGAACTTGAGGTACTCGCAGGAAAGGAGAGACTGAAAATGCCTGAACTTGTGTTTGACGAAGTAAAAGATGAAGAAATCAAAGATTGGTTTAAAGAAAAGCAATTGAAACCTTATATACGAGTAACAATTGACCAACTTGACCAAAATAAAGCTAAAGTCCTAATTCCAAGACTGGTAAATCAAATTACAGGAGAATCAGGAGGTGACCCGTGGGTTATTGCGTTGGCACAGGATTTACAAAACGGTGTCGTAGTGACTCAGGAAAAACCGAGTCGTAACAAGGACAAACCCAAGATCCCGAATGTTTGTAGTGATTTAGGGATTGAATGTATTGACTTACTCGGATTGATAAAGAGAGAGAATT
>LXNI01002366.1_pt1 | contig 13335 bp, 12 predicted proteins | sample 809091 | NCBI WGS metagenome assembly LXNI01 (sample SAMN04870527, study PRJNA318959) | sponge metagenome | biome: 01000161; feature: marine sponge reef; material: water | host: Sarcotragus foetidus | place: Greece: Milos, Mediterranean Sea | collected 2013-05-29 | depth 5-7 m | reverse complement strand
TCGGCGCGGCGGTCTCCTAGTCTCACCCGGTTTCATGGGCGCGAGGGACGAGCAGGCCCCGGGAGGCTTTCTCGGTGCCCTGCGGCGCTTGCGCCGCCGCGTCTCCGCACAGAGCACGCCCGAGGAAATACCGGAACTCCTGCACCGGCCGCTCGACCTGATACCGGGCGCCGCCGGGCGCGGCGAGGCGCTGGCCGCAGGCGTCTACGACTTCGGTGGGCAGGTCGTTCGCGCCGGCGACGTCGGCGAGCAGGGCGATACGCCCTGGCGGCATAAGGGCGCCGGCGAATACTGGCTCGCCGAGCTTCAGGGCTTTGCCTGGCTGCGGGATCTGCGCGCGGCCGGCACGGGCGATGCGGCGGAGCGCGGCCGCGCCATGGTGCTCGAGTGGCTGCGCCGCCACCGGACGATCGAGAACGCCGTGGTCGCGGCCTGGGGGCCTGAGGCCCTCGGGCGGCGCCTCTCGGCCTGGCTCGCCCACAGCGCGTTTCTGCTGCAGGGCGCGGACGACGAGTTCGCTCGGCGCTTCCACAAGGGGCTCGAGCTGCAGGCCAGCCACCTCACGCGCACCGCGCGCAACGCGGGCGAAGGGCTGCCGCAGCTGATCGCCGCCAGGGGATTGATCGAGAGCGGACTCTGCCTCGCGGACGGCGAGCGGCGCATCACCCAGGGCCTGAAGCTGGTCGAAGCGGCGCTGGCGATGCAGGACGCCGGCAACGACCACCGGCTGGGGCGAAACCCGTCGGCGCACCTCGCTGCTCTCTGGTGCCTTGCTGGACTGCGCGCGACGCTGGAGGAAGGTGGGCATCCGGCTTCGCCGGCGGTCTCGGAGGCGACAGGCCGGATCGCGTCGGCGCTCCAGCTGTTGCGCCACGGCGACGGCGGGCTCGCGCTCTTCAACGGCGGCGTCGAGGAGGAGCGAGGGCTTGTCGATCTCGCGCTCAGCCGGGCGGCGGTGGGCGGCATCAGCGCCCCGCACGATGTGCCCGATACGGGCTTCTCGCGAATCGAGAGCAGGCACACCACCCTGATCGCGGACACGGGCGCGCCTGCGACCACCGGCCGCTGGGCGCACGCCGGCACGTTGAGCCTGGAGCTGAGCGCCGGGCGCGAGCGCCTCATCGTCAATTGCGGCGGCTGGCGCGGGAGCGACGACGGGTGGCTGGAGGCGCTGCGTGCCACGGCGGCCCACAGCACGCTCGTCGTGGACGACACCAATAGCGCGACCCTGGGCTCGGACGGCACCATTGCCGACGGCCCCAACGCGGTGAAGGTCGAGCGGCGCGAGCGGGACGGCGCGATCTGGATCGACGCCAGCCACGACGGCTACCTCGACAGTCTCGGCCTGCTTCACAAGCGCAGGCTCTACGTGAGCGCCGCAGGCAGCGACGTGCGCGGCGAGGATGCGCTCACGCACGTGAGAACGCGGCGCCGGCGCGGGCGCGAGTTCGCGGTGCGCTTCCACCTGCACCCCGACGTGCGCTGCGCGATGACCGAGGACCGCCGCGCGGCGCTGCTGCGGCTCCCCAGCGGCGCGATGTGGCAGATGCGCGCCGCCGGCGCCTCCATGAGCATCGACGAGAGCGTCTACGCCGGTGACGGCACGAGCCGGCGGCGCACCTCTCAGATCGCGCTGACGGGGCCGATCGAGGACGCGATCACGGTCAAATGGGCGTTCAAATTCATGCCCAAGAGCGGCTGACAGGGTTGCTGGCGCGAATGCCTGCGCGCGAAACCCCTTGCAATACGGACAACAATGGACCAACAAGGGGCCGGTCGGTTGCACGTGACCTTGATGTATCTTCGCTGACTGGCTCCAGCCGGGCCGAGCTACTCTAGAGACACGCTGCGCCCCGAGATCCCGCGAGGCCGCAAATCGTGGCGCGGGCGTACAACTTTGCGAAAGGAGTAGTCATGGCGACTGGAACGGTGAAGTGGTTCAACTCGGTCAAAGGTTATGGTTTCATTCAGCCGAGCGACGGGTCCAAGGATGCATTCGTCCACATTTCTGCTGTCGAGAGGGCGGGGCTCACCAACCTGCGCGAAGGCCAGAAGGTCGAGTACGAGCTGACGCCGGGCCGCGACGGCAGAGCGTCGGCAGAGAGTCTGGTCGTTCTCGACTGAGCCCCGGCAGACCTCCCCCACAAACCGCCGGCGGCGCCGCTGCCGGCGGCGCGGCGCCGCCCGCACGGGCGCGACGGGGTAGCCCTCGTCGCGCCGGCGGGCGGGTGCGCCTTGCGTGCACCGCCGCCACGCCGGAAGGATTCGAATGGCACGCAAGCCCAACTATCGCTTCGCTCGCCTCGAACGCGAGCGCAACAAGGCTGCCAGAAAGGCTGCCCGCGCCAAGCTGAAGGCCGAGCGGGCCGAACTGAGACGGCAGGAGAAGGCCGGCCAAACGGCCGAGGGCGACGCCGCCGAGGAGGGTTCGGCGGACGCGGCCGAGGGCGCCACCGCTACGGCGGACGAAGCCGTCAACGCAAGCGACGGGGACATCGCCCCGCAAGAACGATAGGACAGGCCGCCGCCAACTCAGGCACCAGGTAGGCGCGAGAAGGCCTCCATCCCTTACCCCCCGGCCCGGTGGGCCTTCGAGAGCTTGTCGGCAAGGCGTGTCGGCTCGGGCAGGCGATAGCGCGTCGCGCAGGCGAGGGTGAACGCCAGCGCGCTCCTGAGCGATACGCGGTGGCCGGCCGAGACGTAGACGGGCTTGACCCGCTCGCGGGTGCGCAGGACGGCGCCGAGGCGCTCACAGGGCTTCTCGCCCTTGCCGGCGATGAGCCATGCGACATCTCCCTTCGCCGGACCGGGCTCGTCGTGAGTGCCGGTGAGCCGCGACTTCGCGACCCCGATGGCGGGCGTATCCAGCCAGAGGCCCAGATGGCAGGCGAGCCCGAAGCGGCGCGGATGGGCATAGCCGTGACCGTCGCAGAGGATCAGGTCCGGCGGAGCAGGAAGCCCGGCCAGAGCCTCCAGCAGGGCCGGCACTTCCCGGAATGAAAGCAATCCAGGCACGTAGGGGAAGGTCGTCGGACGCTCGACCAGTACTTCGTCGATCGGTTCCAGTCCGGGATAGGACAGCATCACCGCCGCTGCCCTGGTGACCTTCCCGCGGTCGGCGAAGGCGGCGTCGACGCCTGCCAACCGCCTGATGGCGCGGCGCCCTCCGGGCCCTAGCCGGTCCGAGCGCACCACGGTGCCGGCCAGCGCCTTCTGCAGCGCGATCGCCTCGGTTGGAGACAAGTCCCAGGGGTGAAGCGGCGGGGCTTCCTGCGGCCTCATTCCGCGCCGGTGCCGCCGAGCGAGGACCCGTCCAGGGCGGTGCTTAGCCGTTCGCGCCGTCCCTGCTGGCGGGTCGCCACCACCGCCAGCAGCGGCGGGACGATCAGCAGCGTGAGAACGGCGGAGAGCGCAAGCCCGCCGATCACGACCGAGCCGAGCCCGCGGTAAAGCTCGGAGCCTGCACCGGGGAAGAGCACCAGCGGCAGCATCCCAAACACGCTGGTGAGCGTGGACATGAAGATCGGCCGGATGCGGTTCCTGGTCGCCGTCGTGATCGCGTCCGCCACCGCCATCTGCTCTTCGCGCATGTGGAACAGTGTCTGGTGGACGAGCAGGATGGCGTTGTTGACGACGATGCCGACCAGGATGACGAAGCCGAGCAGAGTCAGCATGTCGAGCGGCTGGAAGGCGTAGGTGTTGACCGCTGCGAGCCCGAGCACGCCGCCTGCGGCCGCGAGCGGCACCGAGAGCATGATGACGAAGGGATAGATGAAGCTCTCGAACAGCACGGCCATGATGAGGTAGACGATGGCGATGGCGACAACCAGATTGATCGCCATCGCGTCCCACGTCGCCTCCAGGTCGTCAGCGGTGCCGGAGAGCCTGATCTTCACCCCCGGCGGGAGCCCGCGGCCCTCCAGCGCCTGCACGACGCCGGTCTCCAGCCTCTCCAGCGCGACTTCCAGGGGAATGTCGGTGGCGGGGCGGATCTCGAGCGTGATCGTGCGCTCGCGCTCGACATGGCGGATCTTGGTGGGGCCTGCGGTGACCACGATGTCGGCGAGCGAGCTTGCCGGCACTGTCGCACCCGCCCTCGTCACCACCGGCAGGCTCTCGATGCCCTGGGTGCGGTTGACGTTGGCGTCCGGCCCCGCCAGCACCAGGTCGTAGCGCTTGGCGTCGATGGTCACCTCGTCGACCTTGAGGCCGTCGTTGTAGGCCTCGATGGTGGCGCCGAACTCGCGCGCGGAGACCCCGTTGTCGGCGAGCTTGATGGGATCTGGAAGGAGGCGCACCTCGGGCGCGCCAAGCTCGAGGCCGGGCTTGGGGCGGAACTGGTTGCCCTGGTCGAAGGGGAGCGCCTGGGCGACAAGGCCGGTCGCCTGCAGCGCGATGCCGAGCACGGTTTCAAGGTCCGGGCCGGAGATGTCGACGTCGATCTTGCGCCCACCGCCGATCCCGCGGCCGAAGAGCGAGGCCTGGCTCACGAAGCCGAAGGTGCCGGGCTCGAAGAACACCGGCCGGCGAATGGGGTCGATCAGCTCGCCGGCGCGGTCGGCCTCGACCGCGACCGCGCCCACGAAGGCCTGGTCGCGGAAGGTCACGAAGAAGAAGCGCTCAATCTTCGGCGGCTCGCCGGGTGCCGCGTCGGGCCCGGTCTCCGATTGCCAGAGAGGCTTCACGGCGTCCTCGACCGAGCGCGCGATGCCCATGGTGGTCTCGAGATTGTAGCCGGGCGGCGGCAGGAGGACGCCGAACACGAGGTTGCGGTTGCCGGTGGGCAGGTAGTCGAGCCGGGGCAGCAGCAGCCACGAGACGAAGAGCGCGCCGCCGCAAACCACGACCGCCACCGCCGCGGCGCGTGCGCGGCGGCGCACCACCCAGCCGGTGAAGCCGAGGATGACGCGGACGAAGAGCGCCGCAGCATCGTCGACAATCGGCAATCGGAGCCGGTACGGCGCTTCCTCCTGGGCGGCGAGCGCCCCGGAGGCGCTGGGGTCGCGCCTGCGCCTGCGGCCGAGGATCCGGCTCGCGAGCGAGGGGATGACGGTGCTCGCCACGATGAGCGAGAGGACGACCGAAACCGAGATCGCGACGGCAATGTCGCGGAACAGCTGGCCGGCTTCCAGCTCCATCACCAGGATCGGCACGAAGACGAGCACCGTGGTCGCGGCCGAGACGAACACCGCGCCCCATACCTGCCGCGCACCGTGATAGGCTGCCTGCAGCCGCCCGTAGCCGCTCTGGCGGAGGCGGTAGATGTTCTCCAGCACCACGATGGCCGCGTCCACCACCATGCCGACGGCGAAGGCGAGGCCGGCCAGCGAGATCACGTTGATCGAGCGCCCGAGAATCGCCATCGCGACGAACGAGCCCACGACCGAGACGGGGATCGCGATCGAGACGATGAGGGTGGCCGAGAAGGAACGCAGGAACAGCAGCAGGATCAGCGCCGCCAGCGCGCCGCCGACGAAGATGTTCTGCTGCACCAGATCGATGGCTGAGTTGATGTAGACGGTCTCGTCGTAGACCTGCTCGAAGACGAGCCCGGCTTGGGGAATGGGGCCGGCGTTCAGCTCGGTCACGGCCTGCTTCACGCTCTCCATGGTCTCGATCACGTTGGCGCCGGTCTCGCGGACCGCGTTGACGGCGAGCGCCGGCTCGCCGAGCTGGCGAATGCGGGCGACGGGCTCCTTGTGTCGGTAGGCGATGGAGGCGATGTCGCCCATGGTGACGCGGCCGACCCGGCCGGAGAGGGGATCGCTGTCGGAGCGCAGCACGACGCCGGCGACACGCTCAGGCGTGTTGAGCTCGCCGTCGGTGCGGACCACGTAGCGGCGCTTGCCCTCGTCGATATCGCCGGCCGAGATCGAGGCGTTGGACCGCCTGAGCGCGTCCGCGATCTCGGTCACGGTGAGGCCGTAGCGGGCCATGCGCTCGGGATCGACCGTGATGCGAAGCTCTCGCGTGGTGCCGCCGAACATGTTCACGCGGGCAACGCCCGGCACGCGCTCCAGGCGCTCCTGGATCACGTCCTCCACGAAGTCGCCGTAGGTGTGGATGGGCCGGTCGTTGCCGGGCTCGCGGGAAAGGATGAACCAGGCGATGGGCTGATCCTCGGAGCCTGCGGCGCTGATGATGGGCTCGACGGCGTCGTTTGGCTTGTTGGGCACCCGATCCAGCCGGTTGGCCACGAGCACGAGCGACTTGTCCATGTCGGTGCCGACGGCGAACTCCAGCTCGATCTCGCCGACGCCGTCGTCCGCCGAGCCGACCATGCGGCTCAGCCCCTCGAGGCCTTTGAACACCTCCTCCTGCTGCGTGATGATCTCACGCTCGACCTCGGCGGGCGCGGCGCCCGGCCAGTAGGTCTCGACGGTGAGCAGCGGCTTGCGGACGTCGGGCGTGAGCTGGATCGGGATCGTCTGCAGCGCGACCAGGCCGAACATGACCACCATGAGGATCGCGGCGACGACCGCGATCGGCCGGTCGATGGCCAGCCTTATGAGGTTCATGGCCGAGACGCGGTCCTAGCCGGCCCCGGCGACGGTGATGGCCTGGCCGGGCCGCAGGCGCTCGTTACCGCGCACCACGACCGGCTCGCCGGGGCCGAGGCCGCCGAGGACCTCGAAGCGGCCGCCCACGGCCGCGCCTAGCTGAACCGGGCGGATTTGCGCCGTCCCCTCCGAGGCGACATAGACGAACGCCTGCCCCTGATTGCGGACGATGGCGTCCTTGTGCACGGTGAGTACCTCCCGCTCCGCCCCGGCCGGGATCAGCACCGTCGCCGACTGATTGACGGCGAGCGGCTTGCTCAACGGCCCGAAGTGCGGCGTGAAGCGGACCTGGCGCGTGCGGGTGAGCGAGTTTTCCTCCGGCACGACGGTGCGCACGGCCGCCGTGTGCTCGCTGCCGTCGTCGAGGACGAGCGCGACCGCCGTGCCGTCGATCAACGCCGCGACGCGGCTGGACGGCACGTCGGCCTCGACCTCGAGATCGAGGTCGTTGAGCAGGAACACCACCGGCTGGCCGACGGCGAGCCAGGCGCCGATTTCGGTGTGAACGGTGGTGACGACGCCGGGATAGGGCGCCTGGACAGTGGCCCAGGAGAGGTCGATCTGGGCGAGCGAGAGGCTCGCGGCCGCGCTCACCCGGGTGGCGTCCGCCGTGCCGATGGCGCTCTCGGCGATGATCACCTCCTGCTTGGCGTCCTCGTAGCGGCCCTGGCTGAACGCAGCCGAATCGCGGAGCCCTTCGAGACGGCGCAGCTCCTGGCGGTGAAGGGCCGCCTGGGCTGTCATGCGCTCGAGCTGCGCCTGCGCCTGGTTGACGATCGCCGCCAGGCGGTCGCGCTCGGCACGAAGCCGGACCGTGTCGAGAACGGCGATGGGATCGCCCGTCTCCACGCGGTCGCCCACCTCGACATGAAGCGCAGCGACCGGGCCTGCGGTGCGGGCCGCGACCTCGCCTGACCGCCGGGCGACCAGGCGCCCGATCACCGGGACGGTCTGCGCCATCGCCTCCATCCGCACTTCGTCGACGGAGACCACGGCCGGTGGCTGCTGGGTGGCTCCATCGGACACGCCTGCGCCGAGCCAGAGCGCTGCGGCGGCGGCAACGCCAACAAGACCCCGGAGGACGTGCGGAGAGCGGTTTTGGCCCCGGCGCCCGAACATCGCACCGCTCTCCCCCTGCCCTGACTTGCGCGTCGTCATCGGGCGGCCGCCAGCGCGCGGTCCATGGCGACGATCTCCGGCCGGGCCATGCGCCTGCTCGCGACCGCCTCCTCCGGCCGCATGAAGAGCAGCTCGACCGGCTCGTCCGCCGGCGTCACCGGCTCGCCGCTCCCCCGGACCGCGTAGTACATGGGCGTGTAGAGCCCGTGAATCCAATGGCTGTACAGAGTTCCCGGCGCGTGCAGCAGGCTGGTCGGCTCGATGCTCAGGTTCCCCTCCTCCATGAACTCGCGCTTCAGCGCCTGCTCCGGCGTCTCGCCGGCCTCGACCGCGCCGCCGGGAAGCTTGAGCACGTCGCGGCCGCCGACCTCTTCAGCCGCGATCAGCACCCGGCCGCCACGCAGCAGCACGCCGTAGACGCGCAAGTTCGCCGGGCCTTGCCGAGACATGTTGCTTCTACTTTCTCCGCGTGCCGTGCGGTTCACCCCGCATGGCCTGCCGTTTCTACACGAAGCGGCTGCAACGGTCACAACTTTGGGCAATGGCGAGAGACACATAGCGCCGCACCGCCGGCCGGGCTATAAGCCCTCGCGGAGGGAATATGGCAAGCAAGAACAGAGACGGCGCGTCCATCGGCATCATCGCCAACCCGGCCGCCGGCCGCGATATCAGGCGCCTTGTCGCCCAGGCGTCGGTGTTCCCGATCGCCGAGAAGCGCAACATGATCACGCGCATCTTCTCGGCCTTGGGCGCGGTCGGCGTGAGCACCTGCTACTTGATCCCCGACGAGAGCGGCATCGCCGACCGGGTGAAGCGCGCCATCGACCACGGCCCGCCGGAGGGCCAGGTGTGGCCGGAGGTCGAGTTTCTCGACATGCCGATCGAGGAATCGCCGGCCGATACGCTCGAGGGCACCGCCCGCATGGTGGAGCGCGGCGTCGGCGGGATCATGGTGCTGGGCGGCGACGGCACCAACCGGCTGGTCGCCCAGGCCTGCGACGGCGTGCCGCTGACCTCGCTGTCGACGGGCACCAACAACGTCTTCCCCATGATGCGCGAAGCGACCATCGCGGGCCTCGCGGCCGGACTGGTGGCGACCGGGGCGCTGCCGCGCGAGGAGGCGTCGCGCCGCAACAAGGTGCTGCGGATCACGATCAACGGCGCACCGCGCGACATGGCGCTCGTCGATGTGTGCGTGAGCGGGGCGGCGTGGACCGGGGCGAAGGCGCTCTGGCGGGCCGAATCGCTCGACCAGCTGTTCGTGACCTTCGCCGAGGCGGACGCCATCGGGCTTTCCTCGATCGCGGGGCTCGTGCGCCCGGTCTCGCGCGAAGCGCCCACCGGCGTCGCCCTCGACCTGGGCTCTGCGCCGGGCGTGGCGCGGATGGTCTCGGCGCCGCTGGCACCGGGACTGATGGCGGATATCGGGGTGGAGCGCGTGTTCGACCTGGAGGCCGGCGTGGCGCATCCCATCCGGCTTCAGCGCGGCGTGGTGGCGCTCGACGGCGAACGCGAGATCGCCTTCGGGCCCCAGGACCGGGTGGGAGTGGTGCTGGATCCCGACGGCCCGCTCACCGTGGAAGTTCCCCGAGCGATGGAGCTTGCCGCGCGGAGCGGCCTGCTGGAGCAGGCGGCAGAGGCGCGCCTCTCCGCATAAGGATGTTCCCGGCGGCTCAATCGCCCGGAATATGGCGCTTTCGTGCTCCTCCGGGGGCAGGAAGGGCTTGCCCGGCGGGCGACTTCGGCTAACATGCCGGGCGACAACTGACGGGGAACGGCCGTGGCTATTATGGACAACCATCGGATGCGCGGACTGCGCCAGCTCTGGCGCTCCGGCGAAGGGCCAGCGCTGCTGGCGGCGCTGATCTTGTGTGTCGTCACCGCCTTCCTGATGGTGAACGCGGAGCTTCTTCCCGCGGAAGACGGATACGGCATTGCCGGCGTTCTCTTCATCTACGTCACGGTCTTCGTCCTGGCGGGCGGCATCTTCAAGATGATTATCGGGCCAGTGATGAGGCGGTGGTACAAGACCGGCGGGGAAGGCGAAGACCCGGCCTGACGCCCCAGCGGCGGCGCCGGCCGTCCGGCCCGCATCCCTTGGCACACCAGGAGCCACCCTCCTCCAGCGACTTCTCCGCCGTTCGCTCGGGCCGTGCCCGGCGCTGGGCCCGCCGGCCGGCCGGATTCTGGATCGCGGTCGCGCTGCTCTTCCTCACCGGCGTCCTCTACGGGCTGAGCTATTCGCTGACCGGCGTCGGCATCGCGAACGGCATCCCGTTTACCAGCTTCGTCCTGCTCATGGGCATGGGCGGTGCCGCTGCGGCCCTGCTGCTCTCGCTCGGCCAGGGGCGGCTGCCGCCGCTCAGCTTGCGGCACATCGTGTCGTACGCGGTGGCCGGCGTCAGCGGGCAGGGCGTGCCGTACCTCACCGTGGGCTATGTCAGCGGCGAGGGCGTGCCCGCCGGCATCATCAGCATGCTCGTGGTGCTCGCGCCCATCCTGACTTACGCGGGCGCCGTCGCCTTCCGGCTGGAAAAAATCTGGTGGCCGCGGGTGCTGGGCCTCGGCGTCGGCATCGTGGGCATCGCCCTTCTGGTGGTGCCCGAGACCAGCCTGCCCTCGCGCGAGCTGGTGCCCTGGATCCTGCTCGCGCTGCTGCTGCCGATCGGCTATGCGACGACCAGCCTGGCCACCGCGCTGATGCGCCCGCCGGCGACCGAATCCCTTCACTTCGCCTTCGGCTACTTCTTCTTCGGCACGCTGCCGATCCTGGCGCTGGTGGCCGTGACGGACGGGTGGTGGTGGTTCGACGGCAGGATGGATGCAGGCGACTGGGCGCTGATCACCGCCACGTTCGTGCAAACCCTCGGCATCTACCTCTTCGTCGAGCTGATCCGCTTCCTGGGCCCGGTCTTCTTCTCGACGGTGAACTTCATCGTGGCCCTCGCGGGCATCGGCTGGGGCTTCCTGTTCTTCGGCGAGACCCATAGCCACTGGGTCTGGCTCGCGCTGGTCTGCCTCATGCTGGGGGTGATCTTCGTCATTCAGCGCCGCCCCGAGCCTGAGGCACCGGGAGAGCGCCCGCCGGGCTAGCCGCCTGGCGCGGCCGCAGCGCCGCCCCCTGCCCCGCCGCGACGCAGCTGCTCCATGTCCATTCCCCACATCGCGCTCGCTCTCGCCGTGACCGGCCTCTGGGGCTTCTCCTTCGTGGTCATGCGGGAGCTGCTCGACGCGCTCCCGCCGCTCATGGTGGCCGGGCTCCGCGTCGCCACCGCCGCGCTCCCGGTGGTGATCCTGTTCCGCCCGCCGGCGATCGCCTGGTACTGGACCTTGGGCATCGGGCTCACCCAGGGCACGATCCAGATGTCGCTGGTGATCTTCGGCATGGACTTCGGCATGCCGGCGGGGCTGAGCTCCCTGCTGCTGCAATCCCAGGTCTTTTTCACGACGATCTTCGCCTTCGCGATCCTGGGCGAGAGGCCGGGGCGCGCCCAGTACGCGGGGATCGCCGTCTCGGGCGCGGGCATCGCGGTCATCGGGCTCACGCTGCCGGGTGGGCCGACGATTACGGGCCTCGGCTTCGTGCTCGCAGCGTCGGTTTGCTGGGCCTGCTCCAACATGATCATCAAGCTCGCCGGCACGGACGACCTGCTTCGCCTGATCGCCTGGGCGCACCTGATCGGCGTGCTGCCGCTGCTCGGGCTCTCCTACGTCTTCGAAGGCGGGCCGGCGGCGTTCACCGCGCTCGCCGACATCAGCTGGGTGACCATCGGCGAGCTGTTCTTCCTCGGCCTGATCGCCACCTGCTTCGGCTTCATGCTGTGGAGCTACCTGCTGCGGCGCTATCCGGCCTACCTGGTGACGCCCTTCTCGCTCGTCATCCCCATCTCCGGGCTCATCAGCACGACGCTGCTGCTGGACGAGACCCTGGGGCCGCAACGGCTCGCGGGCGTGGGACTCGTCTTCGTCGGACTCGTCATGGCGACGCTGCGCTTCCCTTTCCGCCGCACCCTGCGGCTGTAGTTTCGACGCGGTGCCCCCGCCGCGGGCTGGCGGCGGGGGCAACGCGCGGGTACTCTCCATTCCTCTCACGCCAAGGAGACACGACATGCTCGCCCGCACCCTCGCCGCAACAGGGCTCGCGCTGGCCCTTGCCTTCACCGTCGCCGCGCCCGGGCGGGCGGAGGTCGTTTGCGATACCGAGAGCATTGAAGACGGCACGTGCGATCCCGGCGCTGCCGCGCAGGTCGCCGACAGCAGCGGTGCGTCCGCCGTTTCGGCCGACGATCTGCCGGTCGACGCCATCCGGCAGATCATCCGCGAGTACCTGATCGAGCACCCGGAGGTGCTGATCGAGGCCCAGCAGGCGCTGCAGGCGAAGCGGGCCGCGCGGGAAGCCGAACAGGCCAGTGCGGCCATTCAGCTCTACCGCGACGAGCTCCTCGCCGACCCCGAGGCGCCGGTCGCCGGCAATCCCGACGGCGCGATCACGCTGGTCGAGTTCTTCGACTATCGCTGCGGCTACTGTCGGCGCGTGAAGCCGACCGTGGAGACCCTGCTGGCGGAGAACGACGACCTGCGCCTCGTGTTCAAGGAGTTCCCCATCCTGGGGCCGGAATCGACGATGGCGGCGTACGCGGCGCTGGCGGCGCGGAGCCAGGGCAGCTACGAGGCGTTTCACTGGGCGCTGATGGAGGCGGACGGCTCCTTCGACCGCGACCATATCTTCGCCGTCGCGCAATCCGTCGGCCTCGACACCGAGCAGCTCGCGCGCGACATGGACGACCCCGCGCTGGATGGGCTGATCGAGAAGAACGCCGCGCTCGCCAGCGCCCTCGGCATCAGCGGAACGCCGGCCTTCGTCGTCGGCGATCGCCTGATCGGCGGCGCGCTGCCCCTGGAGCATTTCCGCATCGCCATCGCCGACGCGCGCCATGCCCTGCAGGACGGCACCGAGTAGCCGAGAGCGCGTCCGTTCTTGACGGACGCACTCCACAAAGCGCAAACGTTCCAAGGAAAGGGGCGGGCCCGAAGGCCCGCCCCGTACTGGTTTGACGGTAGCGAGAGGTCAGCTGTTGGCGATCTGAACCTCGTCCTCCGTCGCGATCGAGCCGGTCGCATGGTGCATGGCGCGCTCCATGCCGACCTCACGGTATAGCCTCACCGCCTCGCGATACTCGCTTTCCTCCTGGTAGATCTGGAAGAAGTGCCAGCCCACCCAGAGGGCCACGAGGATCCCGACCATTGCCGTCTCGGCACCGACACCAGGGTACATGGCGCCGATCTCGGCGGGATTGGTGAAGGAGTCCAAGCCTGTGGAAGCCATCTTTGCCTCCTATTCCTTGGCGTAGGTACGCTCGATCTTCTCGAACGCCGTTTCCTGGTGTGCATGGTAGGGATAGGCATCGCCGAGTTGATGCGTATCCAGACCCGCCAACTCCACCTCGCGCGGCACCCGCAGCATGTTGAAGTGCTGCAGAACCTTGGCGAGGATGAAGCAGGGGACAAAGCCCAGCACCCAGAACATGATGATCGCCCCCAGAATCTGGCCGACCGGATTGATCTGCGGCAGGCCTTCCGGAGTCGTGAACAGGGCGATCGAGGCCTCGCGTGCGCCATAATCGCCAAACGTCGGCGCCGCAGCGGGGTAACCCCA
>LXNI01002365.1_pt1 | contig 13335 bp, 11 predicted proteins | sample 809091 | NCBI WGS metagenome assembly LXNI01 (sample SAMN04870527, study PRJNA318959) | sponge metagenome | biome: 01000161; feature: marine sponge reef; material: water | host: Sarcotragus foetidus | place: Greece: Milos, Mediterranean Sea | collected 2013-05-29 | depth 5-7 m | reverse complement strand
AATATCTGCACTTCCTGCCGGCTGACCTGCAACAGGCTGAAAACCTTTCCGCTGGGAAAGGCGCAATGTGCCCAGGTTTCGGAGTCCAGGGTCCTGAACGTTCGACGGCTGACCGAGTGATCGCGATAACCGGTACAGCTGACCTCGATACGTTTACCTCCAATAACAAAGTATCCCCTGACCAGGGCACCCTGTTCCAGGTGCATACGTTCCGAGCCCAGGTTGGAATCGTGCATATTGTAAACAGGTTGGACTGCATCATAGACCAGGTGATACGACACGGCTTCTGACGGTTCGACACCAATCGGGCGCGTACGTAGCACGTTGGCATCCGCCCGCTGCATGGTGCCTTCAAAGCGGTATTGCCATACCTTGTTGGCGATGATCGGTTTACATTCGTATTCACTGTTTCGCGCCTGGCTTGTGTTGACGCCCAGGCTGCGATTGACCAGCACCCCGCCTTCCGGCAGAAAGACCAGGGACAAGCCTTCCCACATGGACCGGTCCGGCTGCATCCGTCCCATATGACCATACAGGCAAATGCCGGTGCCGGGGTCGTGCATGGTCCAGCAAATATTCTCCGTCCAGTCAGGCTTATCTGACGGGATTTCGGTGCGGATCAGATCAATGGCAATGTCGACCTTGTTGTGTAATTCTGTACTGTTCATCTGGATTAGACTTGTACTCCGTTATTTAAATAACAGTTTATTTGTTACTGACAGATCCTGACATCCCGCTTGACCGTGAGTATAGCATATGCTATATTTAATAAACGGCGGGACCAATCAGCGCATCCTCCACCGGACTTTATTTTACATGGCTTTCCCGGAGACAACTGATGAACCATATCGAGACCTACGCGAAATTTGCCGTCCACGAAGGCTGCCTGACTGAGTTCCAGTCCCGTGTCAAAACCCTGGTTGATGTGGTGAAGGAGAAGGACCCCGGCACGCTGCGTTACGACTGGTTTATCAATAGCGATAAACTGGAGTGTGTGGCAATGGACGCCTACATCGATGAGGAATCCATGTACGCCCACCAGAGAAATGCCGCAAAGTATATGGGGGCGGTGCTGGAATGCTCGGATATATCTGTCGTATTCCTGGGCCTGCCTTCTGAACCCGCGCGTGAAAAAATCATGAAATTCAAGCCCCGTCTGTTTGATTTCCATAGCGGTCTGGGAAACGAGTCAGCCGCTTCAGGATTTTCACCCGTTGAGATACCCGGCGGCAGCAGTCACATCGAGGTATACGCCCAATTCACCGTTGAACGGGAGCATTATGATTTATTCAAACAAACCGCTTCAGAACTCCTTGAAATTGTAAAACGGGATGATTTGGAGACGCTACGTTACGACTGGTTCTACGATGATGAAAACTGTCAGTGCACCACCATGGATATCTATAAGGACGCGGAAGGCATGTTCGCCCATATGAAAAACGCCCATGAAAAGCACAGCGAACTCATGCAGTTCTCCACTCTCTATGCTGAATTTCTGGGCGAACTGCCGGAGGAGGCCCGGTCAGCGGTCGCGAAGTATGACCCGAATATCCTGCCGTTTTTTAAAGGACTGAAATCCTGCTCCTCGGGAGGGCTAAACCGGGCAGGTTAAATGGTCTGTTAAAATCACTGTCACTTTACAGCAACCTTGAGGTAAGCACAGGTAAAACGAATATGGAAAATTTTCAATTATTGATTAATGGGAAACTCACTCCCGGCGCTTCCAGCATGGATGTTATCAATCCGGCAAACGGTCAGGTTATCGCCGAATGCCCCCGGGCGGATGAAAATCAGCTTAATGCAGCCGTGGCAGCGGCTAAAGCAGCTTTTCCCGCCTGGTCAATGCTGGATATCGGAGACAGGCGCCAAAAATTGATGGCCATCGCTGACGGTCTTGAGGCAAAGACCGGGCAGTTCGCGTCATTGCTGACAGCAGAGCAAGGCAAGCCGATTAAAGAGGCGACTGAAGAAATTATCGGGACGTCGATGATGATGCGGGCGCTTGCGAGCATGGAATTGCCGGAAAAAGTTGTGATGGACGATGAATCAGGAAAATTTATCGAGCATCGCTCACCACTAGGCGTAGTGGCCGCGATTACGCCCTGGAATATGCCGGTAACCCTGCTGGCAATTAAAATGACGTCGGCCCTGCTCACCGGCAATACCGTGGTGGCAAAACCGGCTCCCACCACCCCGCTGACTTCATTGTTATTCGCAGAAATGGCGGACGCGCATCTGCCCCCGGGCGTGTTTAATATTATCACTGACCGGAACGACCTGGGTACGGCCCTCACACGTCATCCGGACGTGGCAAAAATTTCCTTCACAGGTTCTTGCGCTACCGGAAAGAAGGTAATGGAAAGTGGTTCACAAAGCCTGAAGCGGGTTACTCTCGAACTTGGGGGAAACGATGCTGCGATCGTGCTTGACGACGTCGACCCCAGGGATGTTGCGGCGAAACTTTTCGCCGGCGCCATGTTCAACTGTGGCCAGATTTGCCTCGCCACCAAGCGAGCCTATGTCCCTGCATCTATCTATGACGAGGTCTGCGATGAACTGGCTCGCATGGCCAATGAAACCAGGGTAGGAGACGGCAGCCAGCCTGATACCGAGATGGGTCCTGTCCAGAATAAGATGCAATTCGAAAAGGTGAAAGACTTAATCGAATCCGCGAAGGCGGAAGGGACAATCATCGCCGGTGGTGAAACCATGGATGGCCCCGGTTACTTCATTCGCCCCACGATAGTCCGTGATGTCGACGAGGATGCACGTATCGTTAAGGAGGAACAGTTTGGGCCGGTTCTGCCGGTTCTCCGCTACGATGATCTGGAAGACGCCATCGCCAGGGCAAATGACACGCACTACGGCCTGGGTGGTACGGTCTGGACCTCCGATGCAACACGAGGCGCCGAGGTCGCCAGGAAAATCCACACCGGCATCTGCTGGGTGAATGCCCATCTGGCTGTCCATCCTGCTGTCTCGGTAGGCGGTGCCAAACAATCCGGCCACGGCACGGAACTGGGCGCTGAAGGCCTGGAAGAATTCACGCAACGCCACATTGTCTACGTCGCCAAGCAGGGCTAGTCACTCAACTCCGGAGTTGCCCAACACGCAATGCGTGGACCAGGCTACTCCGGGGGAAAACTCAACATTTCGAATGGGGAGAATCCCTCCCCGGTATCGGCATTGAGCGCCAAGTGTACCGGCCCGGTGCCACTTCGAGCATTGGAGGAGATCTCGGCATCGCAGTATCCCTGCATGCCATGGCCTTCCACCTCACACATCATCTCCACCATCACAACAGTACCGCGCTGGAACAGCACTCCGGCCATAGCAGTCAGTTCAAGGTAAATTTTCTCTCCACCTTCAAGGGTCAGGCGGATCTCACCCCCGCGGTGGGTCAACCCATCCGGTTCCATATAGGCAATCACGTCTATCCCGGTTGCTCTCGACAGCCGGTTATCACGCACAACATAACCTACACGAACCAGCTTGCCCGTGGGCGCCTGCGCAGTGATGGCCGCGAATGAGAAGGCTTCACCCATAGTGCCGGTGAACCAGCGATGGTTTAGCATGCCCCGTTCCCAGTCACGGGTTCCCCAGCTATGATCTCTGTAACCCAGACCTTTTATCGGGATTAATTGCCCCTGGTATCTGACCTCACCAGTAACCTGTCCTGCCACTTCAAAATGGTGGGGGAAGCGCCTGGCAGCCAATTCGTCGCCTGGCGGGAAAGGGTCCACGAGGTCAAAGAAATTACGGCATGACAGTCGGGCAATCAGGTCGCCATCGTTAATCAACCAGATGGACGCATCATCCTCATACTGGCAGCGGAGTCGTTCGCCGGCGCCGAACCCGTTGGCAAATTCGTCTCCTGCGGCCAAGCGCATATCGGTGCAGCAACGATACTGCCAACCGGTTTTGCTGAACAGGTAACTCCATATGACCGCGCGACCGCCCTGGTTATTGGGTTCGTGGCCGACCCGGTGCCATCCGCCGATTCCGTGATCGCGGTCATACCAGTGCAACAAGGCACTTTCCTGCCATATGGACTCCTCTCCCGCCAGGTGGCGAAGTTCATCGCGCACAGTGAATGGAGAGTGTGTGAGAGGGGCAGCATTGGTCATTGGCATTCTCCCTGGGTTGTGGCAGCATAGCCACCAGGTTTAAATATAACACATGCTATAGAAAGGGGAATATATCATGCGGGACGTTTCTGCATTATTGCTGCGTGCAATCAGCGATCAACTGAGGGACAGGATTATTCCGGACCTCACGGCTGCCGACGCCATAGAACGAGCCACCCTTTCGACCCAGGTCCTTGAGTTACTGGCGTCTGATATCGATACACTGGCTGATGTAGCCGAGGTCCACACCCCTGAGTTTCGGAAAACGATTAAAACGGTACTTGGAACCCTGCCACGGGAGGTGTTTACGGAACTTCTGGAGAACTGGCTCAGCCGTGTTGACGCAATTGCACCTGAGACAGGCCTTGCCTGCCAACGGGAAATTCGCACCTTGCGCGATCTTTCCGCACATATTCTGCGAGCCTGCGCCGATCGATGCGATGAACTACCAGAGGGTGATACGCATAGCACGATATCAACCCTGGCGGCGACCCTGGGGGCGCAGGACCGGCGCTTGCTGGATGCTGTTGCCGCGGCCGGTTCCGTACGGGAAGAAAAGCGGCAGGATGTCAATGGCGGCCAGGACAAGGACTCTGCCGCACCGGCCGGTATCGAGTTAAGCCCCGAATCCGTTACGGGGTATCTCCGTCAACGCTACCCGGACTCTCCCGCCGTTAAGGCTACCGGTGTCGTAGCAATTCCCGGCGGCAGGTCGAAAAAAACCTGGATCATTTCCATTGAAAATACGGATGCCCTTCCGGGCGAAGTGGTCATGCGCCAGGATTATCAATTGCATTACGAGGGAACCAAGGTTCGGAATGAATATGAGCCGCTGGCGACATTCTCTGGCCTTGGACTGCCAGTGCCGGCGCCACTGCTGTTGGAAACCGAAGAGACCAGCCTGGGACAGCCCTTTATGTTGATGGAAAAGCGCGCAGGCGCGCCGCCAGGCACCTATTTCGGCTTACGCGATAAATGTCCCGGCGCATTCGCCGACCTCGCCAATACCCTGGCCTGTATTCATCAGGCTGATCCGGATGGATTGGGGTTTACTCCCGACGGGGACCCGGAACAAGGCCTCATGCGCCTCATCGGCAGCTACCAGGAAAAATGGCGAAAATATTCCAATAAACCGTCGCCGATCATCGACTTCGCCTGTTGCTGGGCAAAACAAGTGTGCCGCCAGGACCCGGGAACGGTTGCGGTTGTACATGGTGACGTCGGGCCTCACAATATGCTGGTGGCAAATGACCGGCTCACTGCGCTGTTGGACTGGGAGTTCTCCCACCTGGGTGATCCCGCGGAAGACCTGGGGATAGCGAGGGTCTATGCCGAAGATGTTATGGCCTGGGAGGAATTCATCCACCTGTACAGGGAAGCCGGCGGCCCGCCTGTGCCGGCGCGGCGAATTGAACTGGCGATGGTTCTGCATTTTTTGAAAGGCGCCAGTCTTGTGGCCGTGTCGAGCCGTAATTTCGAGGAAGGCTGGACCAGTGAGTTCATTAAGGGAGCCACGTCATTTGCCGGTTTGAGACAGATTGAACTTGTAATCGGATCCTTACTGCAGCGCTTTAATGCAATCCCGTGAACCAGGAGGCCGCTGCTGGGAAATACTTTGATTGATTCCGGTATCAGGCGTTTACCAAAACTGCCTTCTTTATATTGGCCTTGCTGTCCGCCAGGATAGCGACGTCGACCTGTGAACCGGACTTGATCACATTCTGCGTCATGCGCATGAGTTTCGGCTGATTGACACCCAGCACCCCGACTACAACACCTTTTCGCAGGTAAAATATCATAAAGTTACCGGAGTCCATATCTCCCCGTATGACTTCCTGTTCCCCGGAGATGACCCCCGCCAACTGTAGCTTGAAATTATACTGATCGGTCCACAGAGACTGTATGTCGGTATACGGTTTTTTTTCACCATTCATATTCAAGGCAGCGCATTCGGCCTGCTTCTGGGCATGCATCCAGTTTTCACTACGCATGATCCTGCCCTCCCAGGCATCCGGGTAACAGGCGACATCGCCGATGGCGAATATATCTTCGGCGCTGGTCCGGCAATATTCATCCACGATCACACCGTTATCGCATTCAATGCCGCATTCCCGGGCCAGCCGGGTAGCCGGCGCAACCCCCACGCAAATCAGCATCAGGTCTGCAGGCAGGCTCATTCCACTGGACAGTTGAAGGCGGGGACCCGCATTCTGATCCTGAATCCCGGCAACCGAATCTTCCATGAAAAACTTCACACCCCGGTTCTCATGTTGTTCCTGCAACCATGCCGAGATATGTTCCGGCACCGACCGGGCCATGACGCGGTCTGCGACCTCGATGACGGAAACCTCACTGCCGCATTGTCGCGCGCTGGCTGCCACTTCAAGGCCAATGACCCCGGCGCCTATCAACACCAAACGCTTGCCGGAGCCGAGTCCGGCTTTCAATGCAAGGGCATCCTGGTAACTGCGCAGGTAATGGTAAGGTATCCTGTCCTGCTCCAGTTCGGGTATTCGGCGCACGTCCGCACCGGTCGCCAGCAGGAGCTTGTCGTATGCGAGGGCAGATCCATCTTCCAATACGAGTCGACGGGTACCTGGTTCAATACTCACGACCTGAGCGCCGGAAAGCAGCTCCAGGTTGTTTTCTTCATACCAGGTATCCGGCTTGAGATAGATGTCAGCCAAGGCATCGGCGCCCTGGAGAACGCTTTTAGAAAGTGGCGGGCGATCATAGGGTAATTCAGTCTCACCATTTATCAGAATTATGCGTCCGCTGTATCCCGCCTGCCTGAGCGCCCCTGCCGCCGCGACTCCGCCAAGCCCCGCACCGATAATTATTATGGTTTCCGGCTGATCCACCAACGTATTCCAGCTCCTTAGATTTCTTCTATGGCCTTGACAATGTCATACTGAATTTCATTATCAACCAGCTCAAGATTACATTGAATGGTGTCAATAAAATCACCAAAGCGTTGTTTGACTACCGGCGCAATGTCTTTTGGTTCACCCCTGACCGTGAAGGTATCCATCATTTCATCAGTAATGGGCTTCCACAAGTCGTCCCATTTCCCTTCCTTGGTCATTTTCCTGCATTCCGGATGGATGTCGCTCCAGCCGTGCATATCGAGTACGACCTTGTAAGCCGGCGTAGAGGCATAAAAACCGAGGCGTTGGCGATGCCAGTCATCGTTAAACTTAAACTCATCCTCATTACTGCCGGTGACGATGTAAAGAGGCACCTGTATTTCAAATTCCGAGCGCGGTTTATTGTTCTTTTTCAGTCTTTCCCGTATTGCCGCATAGTTGATTTCCCGCAGGGTTTTTTCAGATACAAAAGAATGGGTCATCAGGCCATCTGCTACATCCACGGCAGCCCTGGTCATGCCCGGTCCCACGGCGCCGAGCATTACTTTGGGCCGCCCAAAACCACCAATCCACGGTTTAAATTCCGGGGTAATTAACGTGTGTCGATACGTCTCCCCGATAAAATTCAAGGGATCGTCACTCTCGAATGAGTCCCAGATAGCGTGTAAGGCATTTACATATTCCCGCATTTGACTCGCCGGTTTATCGCTCCATGGCATACCAAAGCGGCGGGAGATATGAGGTTTTATCTGGGAACCCAGACCTAAAGTAAAGCGCCCTTCGCAATACTGATTCAATGAATACGACTCCATAGCCATTACCATCGGCGGTTTTGAAAAAGCCACGGCAATGGCAGTCGCAAATTCGGCCTCTTTATCATGGCTTGCGCACATCAATGGAAGGAAAAACGGATTTGTTTTGTTTTCGAAACCGAAGAATGATTTATATCCCAGTTTTCTTTTGTGTAAAAAATCGGGCAACACATTGTTCAGATTGCCTGAGTGATTACTACGCAGCCTTTGTATCACTTTCATACTCTCTACCCCTCCGTATCTGTTGACTCATTTATGCCGGCGAAGACGCCGCAAGTATTCCGTTCAGCGCTCGTTTTAAATGTTGGAGGTCATCCGGCCCGGACAGGCGATGATCGCCGTTCTTAACCAGTTGCAAGACCACATCCCTACTTTCCAGTTTTTCCACCAGTTCCATGGAGCGCTGCCAGGGCACTTCCTGATCATCCAGCCCGTGCAATATTTGCACAGGAATATTGAGCGGAATAGCACGGTGTAGTACATAGTGTCTTTTTGCTTCTTCAAAAAAGGATTTCCTCACTCGATAGGGTGCCCTGTCATCATAGTTATTGGGTACATCCAGCCACCCTTGCTCATCAAGCAATGCCTGTTGAGGCCCGGGTAGGCGCCTTAACTGGAATCCTGTCATATCCGGGGCAGGCGCAATGCCCACTAATGCGGATATTTTCATCGGTCTGTTCTTCGCAGCCAGCAACATCAGCCAGCCACCCATGGAAGAGCCGACCAGGTGTTGCTCGCCTTCTGTAACCGCGTCGAGGATATCCAGCGTGTTTTGCAGCCAGAGTCCGATCGTACCGTCCTCAACATTTCCGGATGATTGCCCGTGGCCATAGTAATCGAACCGGCAAAATTGGCGTCCCTGCTCCCGGCAATGTCGTTCGAGAAACAAGGCTTTATTACCCGACATCTCCGAATGAAAACCCGGGCAGAACACAACGCCGGGCGTTGTGCCTGGCGAGTGTTCATAAGCAAGGAAGTTATTATCCGGTTGATCCAGGAACAAGGGCATGACAGGGTTTAACGCGCAGTGTCCCCGCCTGGTCAGGCGACGGTAACGCCTGGTTCCGTGCTTCGGGCATTTCCATATCGTAAGGGGGATTGACGAGATTGAAATTCGGGGTCATGGGTTTTGCTCCTCGGTCACATGACCACGGGTTACGAGTACAGGTTCATACAGAATTGAAGTTCGCCTTCCGCTTTTCCAGGAATGCAGTTACACCCTCGACAAAGTCGGGATGTGCCGCGCAGTCACTGAATTTTTCGACTTCCAACTGCAGTTGCTCCGCCAGGGCATTATGGAAAGACTGGCCAAACAGTGACTTGATGTTACGGACAGCCGATGCAGGCAGGGCAACAATACGGGCAACCAGTGACTCGACTTCGGCATCCAGTTGTTCCGGAGTAACCAGGGTATTGACGAGGCCCCACTCGTAGGCCTCCCGGGCCGATACCTTCCTGCCCAGCATCGCCATTTCCAGCGCCCTGGCCGGACCAATCCTGCGCGGCAGCGCATAGCTGGTCGCGCCATCGGGACTGGTTGCGATATTCACGTGAGCGACCAGGAACAGCGCAGTCTCATCGGCAATAACAAAATCACTGCTCGCGGCGAATCCCACGGCAGCGCCGGCACAGGCGCCCCGTACCCGCGTAATGACCGGTTGCGGCATGGTCAGCAGGTTCCTGAAGATAGGTATCGAAGCGGCAACCTTCTGTTGAAATACTTCACGCCGCTCGTCCGGCGACATTTCGAGGACCTGTCCAAAACCGGCAACATCACCACCCGCCATGAAATGGTCACCCGCCCCGGTCAACACCACACAGCGTATGCTGCCATCGGCGGCCACCCTGTCGAGAAATACCGCCATGTCCAGCACCATCTGCGAGGTGATGGCATTCCTTGCCCCCGGCCGATTAAAGGTGATGCGCGCGACCGGCCCGTCGACGACGGTCAACAAGTCTGCATTCGGTCCCGATTTATCCATGAACTCTCCCCAATAATTGTGCTTTATGATTAACGGCCGCTGAACCGGGGTCGGCGCCTTTCCTTGAAACCGGCCACCGCTTCCAGCACATCCTCCGAAGCCAGGGATATCTGCTCATAAGCCATTCCGATGGCAAATACCTCGTTCGCCCGGGCTTTGCTCAACTGATTGAGCGCCTTTTTGGTACCCTTGACGGCAAGCGGCGCCAGGGCGGCAATTTCCTCAGCCAGGGCCTTTGCCGCAGGCAATGCCTCCTCCGGCGTATCCACCAAGTCGGTTATCAGCCCAAACTCACAGGCTTCTTCCGCCGACAGCATCTTCCCGGTGAGAAGGTAGCGCTTGGCGCGATTCAACCCCATGGCCATGGGCCAGGTCAGGCAGCCGCCATCACCGGCGACCAACCCCACTTTCACATGGGTGTCCGCCAGGTGCGCGGTCCTGCTTGCCACAATAATATCTGCGCACAAGGCCACGGACGCCCCAAGGCCGATGGCATCCCCCTGCAATGCTGCGACAACAGGTACGGGAGTGTCGAGCAATGCCTCGATTAACCGTATGCCGACATCACACGTCTGCTCCCGCAATTGCGCATCCTCCTGAAGACGCACAATCTGGTTGAGGTCACCACCCGCTGAGAATGCCCTTCCCTCGGCGGCCAAGAGTATCACGCGGACATCCGGGGAGTTGCGTACCTCCAGCAACGAATCGACCAGGGCGATATGCGTCGCTTCATCGATGGCATTGAGTGTGTCAGGGCGATTCAGGGTGATGGTCGCCACATGGTCATCAACGGAATACAGCAGCGGTTCGTTCATATTAAACCTCGGAAACTATTAAACCAGGTACCATAAAAAATGCCCACGCAAGCACGGGCCGTCTTCGGTATGATTGTCTTACAGATCGTGGAACATGTCCCGTTCATAATGAACCGGCGTCTGTGAGTTACGCACAATCCCATGAACAGGCTCATTCAGGCTTGCCGGGTCGTCAAGCGTCGCATCACAGCGCGCACCGTGACTTGTTCCCTGTAATACTGAATAACCATTCCCCCAGGCTTCAAAGTAACGTCCGGTAATATCTGCAGATTCCGTACTTGCCAACCAGGTAACCAGGGAAGCAACGTAATCAGGGTTTCGACGGGCCAACTGCTCTTCCGTACGCTCAATCAAGCCTTCGGTCAAACGGCTTTCTGCACGAGGCGCCAGGGCATTAACGGTGACACCCATGCGCTTGAGCTCCAGGGCAGCCACGACACTCAGGATAGCCACACCCCCCTTCGCGGCGGCATAGTTGGTCTGGCCGATATTGCCGAACAAACCGGTACCCGAAGTTGTATTAATAATGCGGGCGTCTAATTTCTCGCCGGTCTTCTTGTACTGGCGGCGCCAGTAGTTCACCGCGTGATACATTGGGGCAAAAGTGCCTTTGAGATTCACTTCTACAACGGCATCAAAATTCTGTTCCGAGACGTTCCACAGCATGCTGTCCCGAAGGATGGCGGCATTGTTTACCAGTACGTCCAGGCGCCCATAGGTATCGATCGCCTGCTGTATCATGGCCCCGGCTTCATCCCACTTTGCTACGTTGGCGCCATTGGCAACGGCCTCACCACCGGCGGAGGTAATTTCCTCGACTACCTCCTGCGCCGGCCCTTTATCCTGTCCTGTGCCGTCTTTCTCCCCACCCAGGTCGTTCACAACTACTTTTGCGCCATGCCTGGCAAGCATAAGCGCGTGCGCCCTGCCTACTCCTCTACCTGCACCGGTAACAACTGCAACTCTACCATCGCATAAACTCATTAATCTTCTCCTCTCCTGTGTCATCAGGAATCATGACTCTTTTAACTTCAACGTAACAAGGTGCAGTGACAGCCATACCAGCGCATGCGGCTCGGGCCATATTTAAGCCGGTATGCCACCTGACAGGCGAGAGATGCAATCCTGTCCGGGCCTTGTTTTGTTAATATAGCATATGCTATAATTATTGCGATAGTTAAGCAATCGTCTGGATAATACCAAAATTATTGCTGTATCAAATACCCAGGGGTACAGCAGACGTTTAACGACAATGCATGGTTAATATATACAAAAGCAAATTGGGGGTTTACATGAAAACTAAATCATCCGGAAACATAGTCGCTTCAGCTACCATACTTATTACCTGCCTGTCAGTTTCCTTTAATGTGCCGGCGCAATTGGAAGAGATCATCGTCACGGCACAAAAACGTTCGGAAAATATCATGACGGTACCGATCTCCATTACCGCGATCAGCGGTGAAAGCCTGCTGGATGCCGGGGTCAGAACAACAGATGATCTGCAAGCAGTGGTGCCTGCTGCTTCATTTCGAAAGCAGATATCGGCCTTCGTACCGTTTATACGTGGTATTGGCTCTCAGAATACTGCAATCGGTACGGAAGCCTCGGTCGCGATGTATGTGGACGGAATATACCAGTCTTTACCGGTTTCCAACGCAATCGGGTTTAATAACATCGAGCGCATCGAAGTTCTTAAAGGCCCGCAAGGCACCCTGTTCGGACGTAATGCTACGGGGGGAGCAATCAATATATTCACCAAAGATCCGGAGCATGAGAGCTCGGGCACCCTCAAACTGGGTTATGGCAATTATGAAACGTTTAATGTTGACTTTTTTGGAACAACGGGCCTGACTGAAGATCTGGCCGTCAATGCCGCTGTACAATATGAAGACCAGGGTGAGGGATATTTTAACGATACCATTAACGACACCGATGTCAGTAAAAAAGACGGGTATTCCGCAAGAGTCAAACTGCTCTGGACGCCAGGCGAAAATACGGCAGTCAGGCTATCCGCAAGTTTTGAAGACACAGAAGGTGGCGTAGGAGGACAACGCGTCATTTCATCAGGGACAAATGTACTGGGAAACATGCCATTGGCCGGAAATAAACAGATCCAGCAGAACTACACGTACGGCACGAACACCGGATCAGAGTTTGAGGGAGCTGACCTGGAGCTCGAAAGCAGGGCTGTCACGTTGCGTATCGATCATGATATCGGCAACCATTCACTGGTCAGCATTACCGGCTGGCTTGACCAGGACTCATTTTACATCGTCGATCAGGACGTTGGCCCACTACCGGGCATTGATGCCGATCTTACTCACCGCAACAAACAAGTCAGCCAGGAGATCCAGGTGCTGTCAAATTATGACGGCCGGTTCAACTGGATTGCCGGTTATTACTTCTTGAATGCTGAACACGACTATGATCCGTTGCGGCTGAAGGGAATCTTCTTTCTGCCGTTGGACTTTATCGACATCAGAAATACTGCCGAGACAACATCCCATGCGGGTTTCGTGGAAGGTAATTATAAATTTACAGATGCAACCAAACTTACAGTTGGCTTTCGTTATACTGAAGACAAAAAGGAGTTGCGCGGACGAACTGACTACGGTGCAGGCGGTTTCATTGCCAACAGTGTCCCATACTCAGGCAGTAAAACCTGGTCTGAACCGACATGGCGCGCCGTTCTCGATCACTGGATTACCGATGACGTCATGGCGTATGCCAGC
>LXNI01002364.1_pt1 | contig 13336 bp, 15 predicted proteins | sample 809091 | NCBI WGS metagenome assembly LXNI01 (sample SAMN04870527, study PRJNA318959) | sponge metagenome | biome: 01000161; feature: marine sponge reef; material: water | host: Sarcotragus foetidus | place: Greece: Milos, Mediterranean Sea | collected 2013-05-29 | depth 5-7 m | reverse complement strand
GTGTTCACCCGGTTCGACAAGCTCGACCGGATGTTCCTCGGCTTCGTCGTCTTCGCGCTCATCGTCGAAACGCTGCGCCACGTGGCTCAGTAATGTGAACACGCCCTAGCCCCGGCGTATCGTCAAGGCGCGTTCAGCCCCCATTTAGCTTCCTGGCGTCAAGCTGTGGCGCGCTGACACGGGCATACCATGGCCCGGACGTCGTCACCGTCAACGGGGGACCATGAAACCGATTCCACATGTCGCGATCCTTGTCGGCAGCGTCCTTTTGGCCGGTTGTCTCAGCACTGGCGCCAAGCACCGCCCCATCGTCGATGGCAGCGATCCCGAGAAGTACGAGGCCGACCTCGCAGCCTGCCAAGCGCTGGCGCGACAACGTCCTCACATGAACGAAGACACCAAGCTCGACACGTCCATCGGCGCGGCGGTCGGCGGTGTCGCCGGCGCCGTGACCGGCGGCGCGGAAGGTGCCATCGGCGGTGCGGTCGCCGGAGCCACCGGCAGCGCGATCCAAGGGTCGCGGCGAACGGTGCGCGAACGCAAGGGAATCGTCATCCGGTGCATGGTTGGCCGTGGACACAACGTGGTGGAAGGAACCTGGTACTGATCGCCACGCGAGCCTGTCACGGTCCAGGACGGACGCTTGCGTGACCGCGGTTTTGCGTTGCAGTTGGATCAAGTCTTGTGGCCGTCGGCCGCCGCTGCTACTTGCTGGGGTGGAGCCCCGCTAGGTCCAACGCCATGACCAGCGCGTCTTCGCGACCGTGCTCGGTCCGATAGTAGCCACGCCGCCGGCCGATCTCCCGAAACCCCAAAGTGTCGTAGAGGGTCATCGCGACGCGGTTCGAGACGCGCACCTCGAGAAACACCCTCGCCGCTCCGGCGGCGCAGGCGCGCTCGACCAGGCGCATCGCCACCGACCGGCCGTGGCCCGCGCCTTGCGCGTCCGGCACAACGCAGACGTTCAGGAGTTGTGCGTCGCCCGCCCCGACCGAGAGCACCCCGTGGCCGACCACGACGCCACCAGCACTGGCAACCCAGCACTCGTAGCCTTCGTCGATACAGTCGGCGAACACCTGGCGCGGCCAAGGGAAGCCGTAGGCACGACGCTCGTTGACGGTGACATGATCAACGTCTGCGGGCGTCATCCGCCTCACGCATGTGCCGCGCGCGGCTACAGTTTCCGGATGCGATCCCACAGCCGCTTCTTGGCGGCCGCGTCCGGTGCCCCCGGAGGCACGTAGACCCGCCCGTCGATTGCATCGACCGCATCCGCGCCGCCGACCAGGTCCAGGACGCGCTGCCCCGACATCAGGCTGCGTTCGCCGTTGCGCGTCTGATGCCCCAGGAAGGCTCGGAACGCCCGCCCGCCACCGCTCGGATCAGCTCCCGGCAGCGGCCAGTCGAAGACCAGGTCCTGCCGCTCCGCGACGTTGAAGCCGTTCATCGCCCGAGCCACGTCGAGCATGAAACGTCGCCATGGCCACGCGTCTTCCGCAAGCGCCACGAAGACCCGGCCATAACGGAAGCAGCGAATCCTGAAAGCCGTCTCCGCCGAAGCCGCCGCACGGGGGGCACGACGTTGGGCGACAGCCGGTGCTTCGACCCGCTTGGGGGGAGCGGTCTGGGCGACGGGTGGCGATGGCGGCACCGCCGCGGGCGGCACGTCGCGGGTCGGACGCCGGGGCACCCAGACATCGACGCCCAGTTGCCGCAGATAGGCTGCTTGCCACGCGTCCATCCGCTCGGATTGTACCTTGGGAGCGGATCGCGCTAAGTTGCGCGTTTCGCGAAATCGGGAGATCAACCGCGCATGCAATACCTGACCGACGATGTCCGTATCACCGGCATGGCCGAAGTGATGGCACCGGATGAAATCATCCAGGAGTACCCGCTCCAGGAGGATCAGTCGTCCTTGGTCTTCAATGTCCGGCGCCAAGCCAGCGACATCGTCGCAGGTCGCGACCGGCGGCTCCTGGCCATCGTCGGCCCGTGTTCCATCCACGACCCGGATGCCGCCCGCGAATACGCCACGCGACTCAAGGAACGGGCAGACGCGGTCTCCGACCAACTGCTCGTCGTCATGCGGGTCTACTTCGAGAAACCGCGCACGACCGTGGGCTGGAAGGGTCTGATCAACGACCCCAAGCTCGACGACTCGTTCGACATCAATCTCGGCCTGCGCACGGCACGCGCCCTGCTCGGTGACATCGTCAGCATCGGCCTCGGCACCGGCACCGAGTATCTCGATCCGATCACGCCGCAATACGTCGGCGACCTGGTCTGCTGGGCTGCGATCGGCGCCCGGACGACCGAGAGCCAGATCCACCGTCAACTCGCCTCCGGGCTGTCCTGCCCCACCGGCTTCAAGAACAGCACCCACGGCGACATCCAGGTCGCTGCGGACGCCGTCAAGTCGGCCATGCACCCGCACATCTTCCTGTCGGTGACCAAGGCGGGCCACTCGGCGATCTTCTCGACCGCGGGCAACGACGACTGCCACATCATCCTGCGCGGCGGCGGCGGCAAGACCAACTTCGACAACCCGTCGGTCCACTACGCCAGCCGGATCCTCGTTCAAGGGGGACTCGGCGACCGGGTGATGGTCGACATGAGCCACGCCAACAGCTCCAAGGATCACAACCGCCAAATCGCCGTCTGCGGCGACATTGCCACGCAGGTTGCCGACGGCGAGGACAAGATCATGGGCGTGATGATCGAGAGCAACCTCGTGGCAGGTCGCCAAGGCTTGAGCAAGGACTTGACCTACGGCATGAGCATCACCGACGCCTGCATCGGCTGGGACGACACGGTGGCGTGCCTCGACCAGTTGGCGGAGGCGGTTGCAAGACGCAACGCCGCCTGACATCGCCAGCGGCGTTCATGCGCGCCATTTCGGACGCGGTATGTGTGCGGGTTCATCACGGCTCCTCCTGACGCGCCGCCGGATCATCCGACGGTTGCTGCAGCCGATGGTAGCGTCCCGGCGGCAAGGGGCCGAAGCGCGCTTCGGTGCCGTCCGGCCAGCGGACATGGACGACCTGGGGTGTGGCGTCTGCAGCGCGGCCGAAGACGATGCGCGGGTCGTTGGCCGACGCGTAGCTGCCGTCGGTCGCCACGCGGCGACGTGGACACGGGTCCGATTCGATCCAGGCTTCGGCCCCGACGGCCGTCTCGCCAAGCCGGCCACGCAAGTCCACGCCGAGCCATGACGCACTGGCCGAGTTGCGGTAGACACGGGCCGCGCCGCGGTTGTTGGCGGTCACCAAGTCCACGTCGCCGTCGTTGTCGAGATCGCCGAACGCGACACCGCGGCTGACCTCTAGGGCGTCGAACGCGGGTTCGTCGAGGATCTCCGAATAGCGCCCGCGACCGTTGTTGAGCCAAAGCTGGTTGCGTTGGCGCAACGGGTACGCATCACCCGCCTCCCGCAACGCCGCGATGCCGGAGACAGCGCCGTTGGCGCTGAACAGGTCGAGGTCGCCGTCGTTGTCGGCATCGAACCAGCCGGTGCCGAACCCCGTGAACGGGCCGCTCGATGCCGCGAGGCCTGCCTGGTTGCTGGAGTCGCTGAACCAGTCGCCCTGGTTGACGTACAAGGTGTTGGTCTCCGTCGCCAGATGCGTCACGAACAGGTCCACGTCGCAGTCGCCGTCGAAGTCCTCGGCGTCGACGCCCATGCCCGCCTCGGCTGCGCCGTTGCCGTTGACGGCGACGAAGGCGAGCGCGGCCCCGTCCTCGAAACGGCCATCCCCCTGGTTCAGCCAAAGGAAGTTCGCGGCACCGTCGTTGGCGACGTAGAAGTCCACCGTCCCGTCGGCGTCGAAGTCGTGGGACACGACGCCCAGACCGGGGCCGGCCGCCCCCGCGATCCCCGTGTCGCCGCTGACATCCTCGAAGCGGCCGTCCCCGAGGTTGCGGTACAGCCGGTCGGCAACGGGCGCGTAGCTCGACGGCGCGCAATAGGCAGCCCGCGATGCGATGTCGCGGCAGACCTTGTTGTTCTCGATCGCGTAGTCCAGGTAGTTGACGACATAGAGGTCCAGCAGGCCGTCGCCATCGATGTCGGCCCAGCTTGCGCTCACGGACCATTCGGGCGCCCCCAATCCGGCCTTCGCGGTGACATCCCGGAAGCGGCCGTCGCCCAGGTTCTCGTACAAGCTGTTCGGGCCGAAGTTGGCAACGAATACGTCGGCGTCGCCGTCGTTGTCCATGTCGCCGGTCGCGATTCCCATGCCGTATTCGGTCGACTGGACGCCGGAGGCATCGGTGACGTCCTCGAAACCCAGGACGCCGCCGTTGCTCGCGTTCCGGAACAGGCGATCGCTCGGCAAGCCTTCGGCACGGTTGACCAGCGGCCCGCCCTGGACCAACCAGATGTCCAGCCAACCGTCGCCGTCGAAGTCCATGACGCCGACGCCCGCGCCGACCGTCTCCACGATCCAGCGCCCGCCGGTCATGCCGTTGACGTGCTCGAAGTCGAGGCCGACCTGGTCCGCGACCTCGGCGAATCGAGGCTCCGCGAGTCCAGCCAGGCAGAAGACAGCCGACAACAGCGAGCCGGATACGCGGAAACGTCGATTTCCTACGCGCGGGCGGGCCGATGTCTCTAACGCTGCCTGCGGCCGATGGCTCAAGGTGGATGCCGACGCTCCCAGCGAGACTTGCTATGGTACTTTCCCGTCATGCCAACGAAAGCGACATCGTCCCAGCGGGCGACCGTGGCTGCCACCCAATACGCGCCGCGCTCCCGGCCACAGCCGCCAGGCCACGGTCTGGCCGCGCGGTATGCCGACGTCCTCTACCGGCCGGTTCCGCCGATCGACTGTGACGACGGCGGCTACCCGTTCCGCGACCACGCACCCGTGGAGGGCACGAAACACGACCGCGTCCGGGCCTACCTCGGCACAGTGATGCGCGAGCGCTTCCGCCTGCGCCCGGACGTCTGCGTGGGCAGCGACCTCGGCCTCTTCTTCGAGCACGGGAACCGGGCAGCGCTGTTGGCTCCCGACCTCCTGATCGCTTTCGGTGCCAAGGGACGCGGCGACCGGCTGTCGTACAAGATCTGGGAGGAAGGCAAGGCGCCCGATCTCTGCCTTGAAGTGCTGTCCCGCGAAACCTGGCGACGCGACGTGGACGTGAAGCCGGGACTGTACCAGGACCTCGGCGTGCGCGAATACTGGGTCCTGGACACGCTTGGCAAGCTGCCGACGCCGATCGTCGGCGCGCGCCTCGAGCCCGACGGGTACGTCGAGATCACGCGCGAACCCTCGGGCGGCTACATGAGCGATGTCCTCGAACTTGAACTGGCCATCGTCAACGATGAGTTCCGGTTCCGCGACCCTTTGACGGGGGAAGTGGCTCCCGACTATGCGGAGGTGAGGCTCGCCCAGCGCGAGGCGGAGCGACGAGCGAGCGCGGCCGAGGCCGAACTCGCCGCGCTGCGCGAAAACCTGACACAAGAGCGAGGTTCCGACTAAGCCGCAAGCTCACCAACCCTCAACCCGTACCCGTCGGAGCCGTCTACGGTTTACACTGCGCCATCGAATCCTTGTTCATTCAACCTAAGGGAGCTCCATGTCCGAACATCCAGCCGAGTTGCTCGAGCAACTTCGCACCATCGACACGCCCACCGTCTGCAACGCCCTGGAGTCGTGCGCCTCGCACAGGCGAGGTTACGGCTACACCGTGGAACCACTGGTGTGTACCCGCCCCGAACTCGGCGTCATGGTCGGCTATGCGCGCACGGCGACCATTCGTGCACAGCACCCGCCGGACCGCCGCAACCAGCCCGGCGACTACTACGACTACATCGACAACGGCGGACCGAAGCCGTCGGTGTCCATCATCCAGGACCTCGACGGGGACTCGCGGGGCTACGGCTCGTTCTGGGGTGAAGTGAACAGCAACATCCACAAGGGTCTCGGGTGCCTCGGCGTCATTACCGACGGCAGCGTTCGCGACCTGCCCGATGTCGCCGCAGGCTTCCAGATGATGGCCGACCGCGTCGGCCCGTCGCACGCCTTCGTGCACGTCGTCTCGTTCGGCGGCGTGGTCAGCGTATGCGGCATGCAGGTTGCCGACGGCGATCTGATCCATGCCGATCAGCATGGTGCCGTGGTGATCCCGCACGATGTCGCCGACAAGGTGATGGACGCCGCGGCCGCCATAGCGCGCCGCGAAGGGGTCATCATCAAGGCCGCGCAGCAGCCCGGCTTCAACATCGAAAAGCTGCGCGAAGCCCAAGGCAGCGCCGCCGAGATCCACTGATCGGAGTTCGGCCGGTGACCGCCCTACCCGCGTTCTCTCTCGCCGACCCGTCGGGCACGGACCACGCGTTCCCGACCGGGTCGCCGGCAGTCGTCACGTTCGTCAAGGAGGACTGTCCCACCTGCAACCTCGTGATGCCCCTGCTCGACGCGCTGCAAGCCAGCGGCGACGTGCCCGTACTCGCGGCCGGACAGACGGCGGACGGCAACCAGGTGCTGATCGACCGCCACGACCCGGCATTCCCGTTGCTCGACGATTCGATCCTCAAGGTGTCGTTCGCCTACGACGTGGAGACGGTGCCGCTTGTGCTGCTCGCGGACGGCGACGGAGCGGAGCTGGACCGGTTGGTCGGCTTCGACCGTGGCGAGTGGCAGGCGTTTTTCGCGAACCACGCGCCGAACGCCGCGGTGGACTGGGACGCCTACCCGAAATGGCGACCGGGATGTGGCTCGTTGACCCAGGACCCGGTGATCGCCGAACGATTGCGGGCCGAATCGGAGAACAGTCCCTTGCGGGCACGCCGAATCGACATCGCACCGAGCGACGACGTCCACGAGTTCATGTTCGACCAGGGGTTCACCGACGGCCTGCCGGTTGTGCCGCCGACGCCCGAGCGTGTCCTGCGGATGCTCTCGGGCACGCGTCGCCCAAGCCAGGACGTGGTCGCCGAGATTCCGCCCAGCTACGCACCCGCCACGGTCGAGAAGATCGCCGTGAACGCCGTGCTCGCCGGCTGCCGGGCCGAATACATGCCGGTCGTCATCGCGGCGATCGAGGCCATCTGCACGAAGAAGTTCAACATCCACGGCGTCAACGCGACCACCATGGGCGCGACCCCGGTGCTGGTGGTGAACGGACCCATCCGGGAGCGCATCGGCATGAACATGCGCTTGGGCGTCCTCGGCCAGGGCACCCGCGCGAACGCGGCGATCGGTCGCGCCGTACGCCTGGCGGTGCGCAATATCGGCGGCGCCAAGCCCGGCGGCACCGAACGGTCGACGCTCGGCAACCCGATGAAGTTCACGATGTGCTTCCCGGAGTGGGAGGAACGCAGCCCCTGGGAGGCCATGCACGTGGAACGCGGATTCGATGCGGACGACTCCGTGGTGACCGCATTCGCCATGTCGAGCGGACCGGCCCTGTGCGTCGATCAGTCGTCGCGAACGGCGCGGCAGCTTGCGGGCAGTTTCGCCCTGTCCATGGAAGCCGCTCAGCACGTCCGCGCGCACGGTGCGAGCGATACTCTGCTGGTGGTTTCCCCGGAACACGTCGACACGTTGTGGCGCGACCGGTTCTCCAAGGGCGACATCCGCGACCACGTGCAGCGCGTCACCGCACGACCGCTGGCGGACCTCGTCTCCGATGACGACATCGGCGGCGGCATCCCGCGCGAACGTTTCGATGCCATGGACGAAGATCGCCGCAATCGGCGCATGCCCAAGTTCGCATCGATTGACAACATCCACATCGTCGTTGCCGGCGCCGAGGCCGGCAAGTTTTCCGGCGTTTTCCACGGCTGGGCTGGAGGCGAGATCGGCTCCGTCCCGGTGTCACGCAAAATAGAGGATTGAAAGTGCCGGCCGCTGCGCGGCAGGCCACAGACTCAAGGAGCAACCATGACAACGATTCTCGACCCAACGGATGAACGGGTGCCGATCGCGAGGTCGGTCACGCCACGCCCGGAGGCGATCACCGGCAAGGTGGCGCTGCTCGACATCTCCAAGCCGCGCGGCAACGTGCTGCTCGACCGCCTGGAACAGCGCTTGGCCGAACGCCTCCCCGGCGTCACGGTGAACCGCTACGCCAAGCCGACGTTCACCAAGCCGGCACCGGAGACGCTCCGCCAGGACATCAAAGCCGACAACGACTTCGTCATCGAGGCACTGGCCGACTGAGGCTCCTGTACCACGTGCAGTTTGCATGACACGGTATGGTTCGAGATTCAGGGCGTGCCCGCGGTGAGCATCGCTTCGTCGGAGTTCCAGGACGCGGCGGCGACGCAAGCCAGCATGCTCGGCATGGACGGCGCCAAGCGGGTCTTCGTGCCGCATCCCATCCAGGATGCGAACGACCGGGAGATGCAGGCGAAAGCCGACGAATGCGTCGACGCGGTAATCGGGGCCTTGACCGCTTAGGGAGTCGCCTTTCGAGGTGTGCGGGCCTTTTCGGCGGGCCACCGAGCCTTGCCCGGCCGATTGCGTCCCCGAACGGCAAGCCGGACGGGGACGTCTTGCGCACCATCACGCCCGCCCGCCGTCGGACGTGCGGCTCTACGACGCTAGGGCGTCGCGCCCGGGAACGTCCACGACCGCATAGGCCGGCTCCGCCAGGTCGAGCGCGGCAACGCCCTCGTCGAGCCAGATCTCCAGCGTGTCGAGGAACCGATGCCAGCCAGCGAGGACGGCGTTGGCGAAGTCGACCTTCGAGCGCTTGTGGTCGAACCAGAGCACGTCGGAGAACAGGAGCACGCAGCCGTCGGGTGCGGCGGACAGCTCGAATCGCATCGATCCCAGCCCAAGCCGGGTGCGCGGCTCGAACGGATCGACCCGACCCGACACGTGGGACGGCCCTTCGCAGTCATCCCCGAACCAGATGTCGAAGCGCGCATTCGTCTCCGGCTCGAAGCGGATGCCGGGCACCCACACCGCTCGTTCGGCCGGCGCCGTCACCGCGGCCCAGACCTTGTCGACGGGTGACTTGAGCGGGCGCCGGAAGACGACGCGCGTGTGGCCGTCGTTGCCGATGCGTACCGTCCCGAAACCGTCCGACGGACGCCGTTCGCCGCTACTGGATCGCGCCACAGGATCGCAGCTGTTCAGCCCTCTCGCCGGTCACGCCGAATCCGGTCAGGATCGCGTCGCTGTCCTGGCCGGGATCGGGTGCGGCGTGGTCGAAACGGTCGGGATGCGGGAAACGAGAGAGATTGATCGGCGAGCGGATCAGGTGCAGGTCGCCGAGCTCGCCGTGGGTGGCCGGCTTCGCCATGCCCAGGAACTTGGCCTGGGGGTTGTCGAATCCGCCCTGGACGTCGTTGACCGGTCCGCAGGGCACGCCGACGGCATTCACGGACTCGACGAGTTCATCGACGGTCCGCTCGGCGATGGCGGCCTCGATGTCGGCGTTCAGTTCGTGCTTGCGCTGCCGCCGCTTGGCCGGTGTGTCGTAGCGCTCGTCCGCGAGCAAGTGGTCGGCGCCCACCGTCTGGCAGAAATCGCGCCACATCCGCCCGCCCGCCGCCGCGATGTTCACGTAGCCGTCCTTGCACCGGAAGGCGCCCATCGGCGTTGCCGTGGGATGGTCGTTGCCCTGCTGCGCGGGCACGTCGCCGAGCATCGTGTACCGTGCGCCCTGGAAATCGAGCTTGTTGAGCATGGCTTCGAGCAGCGAGGTGTGCACCCACTGCCCCTCCCCGGTTTTCTCGCGGTGCAGCAGCGCGAGCAGGATGCCTTGGCCGAGGAACATGCCGGCCGACGTATCGCTGATGGCGATGCCGACGCGCATCGGTCCGCGACCCGGTTCGCCGGTAATGGACATCAGTCCGCTCATGCCTTGGACGATCTGGTCCACGCCAGGTCTCGGACTGTATGGCCCTTCCTGACCAAATCCGGAAATGCTTGCATAAACAATTCTTTCGTTGACTTTCTTCACGCTTGCATAATCAACGCCCAGGCGGTGCTTCACCTCCGCGCGGAAGTTCTCGACGATGACGTCCGCCTTCTTCGCCAGATCCATGAACAACGCGTGGCCTTCGGGGTTCTTCAGGTCGATGCAGAGACTGCGCTTGTTGCGATGCAGGTTCTGCTCGTCGGGACCGCGGCGCGTACCCGTCATGGCGCCGCCAACCGCCGCCGGGGCCTCGATCTTGATCACGTTGGCGCCCCAATCGGCGAGAAGACGCACCGCCGTCGGTCCGGCGCGGGCGATCGTCAAGTCCAGTACGGTGTAGCCTTTCAGTGGTCCATCCACTTGCTCGTCCTCGATGGATTAGTGCGTACGCGGTGATTGTAGCGAAGGTTCGGATCAGCGCCGCAGCAATGCTCGGGTTTGCGCCTCAAGGTCCCGGAGCGTCTGCGTGTCGGGAAGCGCCCGCTTGCGCCTCTCCTTGGCCCGTTCGGAGGGTGCGGCAGCGGGCGTAGCCGCCAAGGCAGCGGTCGAGCGCCGAGCTTCAGCCCGCTCCCAGGCCTTCAACGATTCCGTGTATTGACCGTTCTTGTAGTAGAAGTCCGCGAGCATCTCGAACCATTCGGGCGCCAACGTCGCCGCGTCCGACTCGCCGATGACACCTTCGGCCACGGCAACGGCGTCGGCGTTCGCCCCCGTACGGCTGTAGGCAAGCGCCAACTCCATCAGCGTGTCCGGGCGCGGCGACGCCGTCGCGTCACGCCATGCGGACAAGTGGCGCACGGCGTCGTCGTAGCGCCCGGTCAGGAAGCTGTAGTGCCCCGCCCCCAATCGGGCCATCGCGAGCACCTCCGCGGCCATGTCCCCGGCCTTGGCCACGGCTGCGATGTATTGCGCGGCGGCATTGGCGTGGTCGCCCAGGCCTGCGTAAGCCGCTCCGAGCAGGTAGTGCGTGGTGGCCGCATCGTCAGGAGCCTCCTCGGCCTGCAGTTGCAGCAGCAGTTCGATGGCCTCGTCGTACTTCCTGGCTTCCGAGAAGCGCACTGCCTCGAAGAGGTAGTCCACGCGCTCGCGCGGTTCGGCTGACGCTTGTCCTTCGCCACCCGGGGGCGGTGTGGCACATCCCGCAGCAAGGACGGCCAAGAGGACTACGCTGCACCCGCCTGTCCGCGCCATGCGGCTACCCGGCGCGGGCCCATCCGAGGTTGACCACGGTCTCGTTGCCGGCCCGCGGGCGGGTTGGCACGTTCTGCGAAATCACCAGCGAACACAGCGCAAACGCGGCACCGACCAGGAACACCGCGGCATGGGACGTCAGCCACACGAAGCCGAGCACGAACGGAATGACGACAGCGGCGATGTGGTTGATCGTGAAGGAGACGCCGGCCGTCGAGGCGATGTCGGCCGGATCCGCGATCTTCTGGAAATAGGTCTTGATGGCGATGGCGAGCGCGAAGAACATGTGGTCGACGACATACAGCCCGGCCGCGACGTAGGCGTTCTCGACGAAAGCATAGGCCACGAAGACGCCGATCAGGCCCACGTATTCCAGGGTCAGGGCGTGGCGTTCCCCAATGCGTCCGATCCAGGCCCCGATCCTCTCCGCGAAGAGGAAGTTGAACAGGTGGTTGACGAGGAAGAGCGCGGCGATGTTGGCGGCCGAGTACCCGAACTTCTCCACCATCAGGAAGCCCGCGAAGACGACGAAGATCTGCCGCCGCGCGCCGGACAGGAACGTCAGGCTGTAGTACAGCCAGTAACGGCTGCGCAGGACGATCTCCTTGCGTTGGGGGGTCTTCGACGGGAAATGCGGGAAGGCCCACAGAACCGCGGCGATGGCGACGGCGGCCGTTCCCGCCGCCAAGTAGATCCAGTGGTACGCCAACTCGTAGATCTCGAGGACCAGGTACATCGCCCCGTAGGCGACCAGGGATGTCGCCGAGCCGACCGCGATCAGGCGGCCGAGAATGCGCGGCGCCTCCTCTTTCGTGAGCCATTGCAGGGACAGCGACTGGCGGATCGTCTCGAAATAGTGGAAGCCGATCGACATCAGCACGGCGGTGAAGTAGAGGCCGTACTCGGTCGGAAAGAATCCGGTCAACGAGACGCCGATGCCGAACAGCAGCACGGAGACAACGGCAAACGTCTGTTCGCGCAGGATGAGGATGACGAAAACGGCCGTGAACGCGAGGAACCCGGGTATCTCCCGCAGGCTCTGCAGAATGCCGATCTCGCGACCGGTGAACGCCGCCTGTTCGATGGCGAAGTTGTTCAGCAACGCCTGCCAGGCCGCGAACCCGAGGGGCATCGCGATGCTCGCGAGGACCAGGAAGGCAATCGGCGTGCGGAAGCGCTCAACCATCGTAGAAGCCGGGTGGATGCAGGCCGAGCAGGCGGCGCTCCCGGGCCGACGCGACACGGCCGATCGCGTCCGGGTCGATGTGGTTGACGAGGCTCGTGCGCTTGACCCGCTGGGCGATGTCGCGCCGCGCGTAGTGCACCTGCAGGAAGAAGCGGCCGGCATCCCCGTCCCGGGTCGGCAGACGCCGATGCCAGACGTCGGAGACGAAGAGCGCCACGTCACCGGCGGCGGCGGTCAGCGGCAACGCGCCGACCCCGTCGCAGGTGAGCGACTCGTCCATGCGCCGATCGCCGGGCGGCGGCTGTCCGGACTTGTGGCTGCGCGGGATCACGGCGGTCGGCCCGCATTCGATGGGACAGTCCTCAAGAAATATGTGCGCGCCGATGGCGAAGACCGGATAGGGGATCTCCTCCGGCCAAGTGGTCCCCGGCGCTCGCGGGATGTGCGGGCCGGCGTCGATATGCCAGCCGCCCCCGCCGTGGCGATGTTCGGCACCGGCTCTGTTGCGCCAGCAGGTGTTGGCGATGATGTGACAGTCCTCGCCGAGCAACGGCTCGATCACGTCGAGGATCTCGCGCCGGCCCACCAGGCGCTGCGCGCCCGGGCTTTTGTTGAACATCTCGTAGCGGAAGTCGTCGTCGTGCACCGCCGCCCGCTTGTCGGGCGGCCGGTCGGCGTAGATTGCGGCGATCTCGTCGCGCGCGGCGACGGTCTCGACGTCACTCAGGACGGCCCGGAGCACCGCATAGCCATCACGCTCAAGCTGCGCGCTCGCCTGCGGTGCCGGATCCCCTCGTGGCAGCAGGTAGCCGCCGACGCGCCTAAGCATGGGCGGCCTCGTGAAAAACCAAGACCGCGTGCTGGCGAAAGGCGTCCTCGATTCCGCGCCACTCGACATCCGTCAGCCGATTGAGGCGCACGTCGTTGACAACCGCGCCCAAAGTTGCGGCGCTCGGCCGGATTTTCACGCGTCGATTCAGCCCAAGGCGATGCGAAACAGCGATTTTGCCACAGCCAGCGTCTGACCCGGCGGTGGATGTTCACGGGCCGCGCACCTCCACGTCCAGAACGGGCCGATGGTAC